>Ga0209992_10000729_pt1 | contig 40968 bp, 34 predicted proteins | sample 2SBtaG_2_FD_182564 | JGI IMG/M metagenome (GOLD analysis project Ga0209992, IMG submission 182564) | Deep subsurface microbial communities from Kolumbo volcano to uncover new lineages of life (NeLLi) - 2SBTROV12_ACTIVE470 metaG (SPAdes)... | ecosystem: Environmental > Aquatic > Marine >...
TCGACACGCTGGTGGTCGGCGCGCACAGATCGAAGCCGCCGTAGAGCACCTTCATGTCGTCCAGGTGGGGCACGCTCACCCCGGACTCGCCGATCTTGCCGTAGATGTCCGGACGCTCGGCGGGGTCTTCCCCGTAGAGGGTCACGGAGTCGAAGGCCGTGGACAGCCGAGCCACGGGCTCGTCCTGGCACAGGAAATGGAAGCGCGCGTTGGTGCGGCCGGGGCCGCCCTCTCCGGCGAACATGCGCTTGGGCAGCTCGCCGAGGCGCTTGAGGGGGAACACGCCCGCCGTGTACGGGAACGCGCCCGGCACCCCCTCGCGCAGGGCGAAGCGCAGACGATCCGGCGCACTGACCAGGCTCGGGAAGGCCACCCGCGGAATGCGCTGGTGGGACAGGCTCTCGTGGTACATCGGCTGCCGGATCTCGCGGCCGCGCACTGTGTAGACGAATTCGTCGGCCCGATACTGGGCGGCCAGGGCATCCCAGCCGTCCAGGGCGGTGCGTGACTCGGCGGTCAGCTCGCCGCGCAGGTCAGAGGCACGCTGGGCGATGCGGTCGTCGGCGAGCTCGGCCGCCGCGAGCTGGAGGGCCTCGGCCCGACGGGCGACGTCGACCTGGGCGTCGACGGCCTGGTGGTAGGCCCGCACGCTCCCGGCGATGTCGCCCAGGTACCGGCCGCGGTCCGGCGGAACGATGGGGCGCCACGCCGGCGTGGCCCGGCTGCCGGGGTCGGGAAGCGCCGTGGGCCAGGGGCGCCCGGTGCGCTCGGACAGGCGCTCGAGCAGGAAGCGGTAGGACGCCGTCACGCCCGGGTCGTTGAACTGGGCGGCGATGGTGCCGAAGACCGGCAGGTCCTCGTCGGCGGTGGTCCACAGCTCGCGGTTCCGGCGCACCTGCTTGCGCACGTCGCGGAACGCATCCAAGGCCCCGGAGCGCTCGAACTTGTTGATCACGACCAGCTCGGCAAAGTCGAGCATGTCGATCTTCTCGAGCTGACTGGGGGCGCCGTACTCCGCGGTCATGACGTAGATGCCCAGGTCACACACGTCCATCACCGCCGAGTTGCCCTGGCCGATGCCACTGGTCTCCACGATCACCAGCTGGGCCCCTGCGGCCTTGACCACGCCGATGGCGTCACCGATGGCCCGGGACAGCTCGCCGCCCGAGTCCCGGGTGGCCAGGGAGCGCATGAAGGTGTGGCTGCCGCCGATGGCGTTCATGCGGATCCGGTCGCCGAGCAGGGCGCCGCCGGTCCGCCGCCGGGTCGGATCCACCGAGAGCACCGCCAGGCGCAGCTCGGGCTGGTCGGCTCGCAGGCGCAGCACCAGCTCGTCCGTGAACGATGACTTGCCGGCGCCGCCGGTCCCGGTGATGCCGACCACGACAGGATCGGTCTGGGCGGCAGCGGCGTCGAGGGCCTGGCGCCAGTCGGCGGGCAACAGCGACGGGTCCTCGACGGCCTGCTCGACCCAGCTGATGGCCCGGGCGATCACCACGGGATCCCAGCCCGGCAGGGCGTCCAGAGTGGGCTGGCCCAGCGCGACCGTGTCGTAGTCACACTTGCTCAGCAGGTCCCCGATCATGCCCTGCAGGCCCATGCGACGGCCGTGCTCGGGGTGGTAGATGCGGGTGATTCCGTAGTCCTCGAGCGCCCGGATCTCTTCGGGCACGATCACGCCGCCGCCGCCGCCGAAGATGCGGATGTGGGGCGCTCCCTGGGCGGCGAGCAGGTCCTTGAGGTAGCGGAAGTACTCGTTGTGGCCGCCCTGGTAGCTGGAGACGGCGACCGCCTGGGCGTCTTCCTGGATCGCGGCCTGGACGATGTCCGCAACGCTGCGGTTGTGGCCCAGGTGGATGACCTCGGCCCCAAAGGACTGGAGGATCCGACGCATGACGTTGATCGCCGCGTCGTGGCCGTCGAACAGGCTCGCGGCGGTGACCACCCGCAGCTTGTGGGTCGGCGTGTAGGGCGCGGGCGCGGGCGCGGCTTCCGTGGGAGCGGACATGCGGACCTCCTGGCCCCGCTCCTATCCGATCAGGCGAGCAGAAAGCGGCCGATGGCGGCGTTGAAGGCCGAGGCATCCTCGACATTGGGAGAGTGTCCCACCCCCCGGAGGACCTGCAAGCGGGCACCCGGGATCCCAGCGGCCAGCCGCTCCGCATTGGCCAAGGGACTCAAGGCATCGTCCTCGCCGTGGAGCACCAGGGTGGGCACCCGTATCCGGTCCAGACGCTCACAGGCGCTGAAGGACCCATAGGCCTCCCACTGGCAACGGGTGCCCACGGGATCGGCGCTGAGCCGAGACCGACTGCGGGCAAAGACCTGGAGACGCTTGGACTGCTCCCGAACGTAGCGGGGGCCGAACAAGACGGGCACCACCTGGTCCAGCCAGCCTTGTTCGTCGAGTTCTGGCGCCCGGCGCAGGGCCTGATGAGCGGGACCAGCGGCCGCGGGGCCACAGGCCGTGCCCACCAGCACCAGCCCCTGGACCCGTGTGGGGTGACTCAGCGCCAGTTCCTGGGCGATCCGGCCACCAAAAGAGATGCCGACGACGGTCGCCCGATCCAGTCCGGCGTGGTCCATCAGTCGCACGGTGTCGTCGGCAAAGTCGGCCATCGTCGTGGGCTGATCGACCGACGCCGACGCGCCAGCACCGCGGTTGTCGAACGTGAGCACCCGGTGGTGGTCGCGGAAGTGCCGGACCTGGTAGAACCAGGCCTCCTTGGCACCCCCGAGCCCATTCAGGAACACCAGCGCCGGTGCGCCCTGGGGGCCGGACAAGGTGTAGCTCAGGGCAGGCTCGGAAGGGGTCAGCGCCATGGGTCGCGTTCATAGCCCGCTACTGGCCGAGCAGGTCCGCCAGGGCGCGATCGAGGCGGGGGTGAGCCAGGGAGAACCCGGCGTCTTGGAGCAAGGTCGGGGCCACACGGGTGCTGGCGAGCAGCGCTTCGCGGGCCATGTCACCGAACGCCGCCCGGAGCAAGGGGGCCGGTGCAGGCAGCACCGCAGGACGGCCCAAGGCCCGGCCCAGAGCGGCGGCGAAGCGGCGGGCCCGAACCGGTCGTGGCGACACCACGTCGACGGCTCCTTCGAGCGGGGCGGAGAGCGCGAACAGCGCGGCTCGGAGCACGTCGTCCACGTGGACCCAGGAGACCCACTGATCGCCCTGTCCAAGGGGTCCTCCGAGTCCCCACCGGAACGCGGGGAGCATGCGGGCGAGTGCGCCCCCGCGCGGATCCAACACGAGCCCCAGCCGCAGGTGGACCACCCGAGCGCCGGCGTCGCGGGCCGGCTGGGCCGCGGCCTCCCAGGCGGTGACGAGGGGGGCCAGGAAGCCCCGGTCGCAGCTTGCGGTGCGGGCGTCCACGACTTCGTCCCCGCGGTCCCCATAGGCGCCGATGGCCGACGCGCAGACCAAGACGGGTCTCGGCTCCGGACAGGCAGCGATGGCCCGGGCGAGCAAGGCTGTGGTGTCCACGCGACTGGTGCGCAGCTCGTTGCGAACACCCGCCGTCCAGCGCCGCCCGATCGACGCCCCAGCCAGGTGAACAATCCCGTCCACGCCGGTCAACGAAGAGGGCTCCAGGGTCGGCAACCACTGGCACTCGCCGGGACCCGCCGGCCGACGCACGCCGCGGATCACCTGGTGCCCGCCCGCCTTCAAGTAGCTGAGCAGCTGGCGGCCGATCAGCCCACTGGCCCCGGTGACGAGGATGCGCAGCGGTCTGGCGCTCCAGGCCCGGTGGTCGGCCAGGTCCTGGGCGGTGCGGCGATAACGGTGGCGGAACCAGCGCTCCAGGGCCCTCTGGACCCGGCCCGCGCCCAGCATGTGCCCCATGCCTCCGCCAGGGAGCATCCACTCGACCTCGTCCTCGAGGAGAGCGCCCGTCTGTGCGCTTCGAACACGGTGCGTGTGGACCCAGTGCACAAACGGGCCGCGATCCTGGACGTCACGGAAGCGCAGCACGGGTCCGCTGAGCACCTGAGATGTGTGGCGGAGGGTGAGCTTGCGTCCCCGCAGCAGCCACGGGACCCGCAGATCGACCTGGCCGCCTTCGGACAGGCTCCCGGAGCTACCCAAGAGCTGGACGGAGGCCCATGGCGGGATCAGCCGCTCCATCGAAGCGCTCCGCAGGTGCCAGTCGAAGACCGCTTGCGGGGTCTCCCCGAGCGCCATGCCTCTGCGGAAGGTGTTCACGCCGGGGCACCTATCCCGGGGGATCGCCGCCCGGATCGGCCAACCGGGCCCAGCCAACCCGCGTTACGGAAGAATCGTTGGCCTGACCCGGATCGGCTCGTTACCCGGGGGCACGTCCCCATGAGGGGAACAGATCGGTTCCATCTCGACCCACCGACTCAGAGAGCAACATGCCCCGTCCCAACAAAGCCAACGGAATCCTCGCCCCCTTGCGAGACAAGTTCGGCAAGGTCCCCGACCACATCATCGCCGAGGAAGCAGGCCTGTCCCTGAGCACCGTCGGAAAGTACCGGCGCTCCAACGGACTGCCCGCTTACCAGGGCTACAAGTTCAAGAAGGGCGAGCTGCCCCCCGGACACAAGGCGGCGGGCAAGACCGCCAAGAAGAAGGCAAAGGCCCCCAAGAAGACCGCCAAGAAGGCCGCGACCCCCAAGAAGGCGGCCGCCAAGAGCGCCCCCAAGAAGAAGACCGCCACCAAGAAGGCCGCCACCAAGAAGGCCGCCACCAAGAAGGCCGCGTCCGATAAGAAGTTCCGTCGGTCCAAGCTCGATCCGTACTCCCACCTGATCGGCAAGCTGCCGGACCGCGAGGTCGCGGACATGGCCGGGACCACCCCCGACGGCGTCCGGATGTACCGTCTGCGCCACGGCATCCCCGCTGCATCGCGCTCCCAGCGGGGCCAGCCCCGCAAGGTCGAGGCCCCCAAGGCCACCAAGAAGGCCGCCCCCAAGAAGGCCGCCAAGAAGACCGCTCCCAAGAAGGCCGCCAAGAAGACCGCAGCTGCCCCCCGGGCCGCGGTCAGCACCAGCCACGCCTACGAGGTGACCGTGCGCAGCGGCGCCGACGACGCGATCTATGTCGTGGTCGCCGGTGACATCGTGGCCGCCGCCCAGCAGGCCAGCGGTGCGGGCCGCGGCAACGTGGTCGGCGTGCGCCACCTGGCCGAGGCCCTGGTCGCCTCCTGATCGGGGTCGCCATCCTGGTCGCTTGCAGCGGCGGCGGGCCCTCGGTCGAGGATCCGCCGCCGCCGGCGCGCCCGCCCCCTTCCACCGAACCCCTGACCCACGCCGAACCGGGCGGGGCCTGGGACTGGCCGGCGGCGCCCTGCCCTCCCGGCATGGTCCACGTGGCCGCGGGCACCTACACGACGGGCATGCTCCCTCCGAACCCGTTCGCCGCGGTGGACACCACCAAGATGGCGGTGGTGGACGCGCCAGAGAACGAGTGCCCGGCTGCGCTCGAGGCCAACCCGGGCACGTCGGTCTGCTGGATCCAGACCGACCTGCGGGATCCCGTGGTCTCGGCCCACGAGGTCACGGTCGACGGCTACTGCATGGAGGCCCTGCCATTCCCCGGCGACGGGCCGTATCCGCCGGACGGCATGACGACCTATGACGCCTCCCGCTTCGACGAGCTGCTCTCGACCGGTGCGTTCGGTCCGCGCCGGATGTGTGCCTACACCGAATATGAGCTCGCGGTCGCAGGGCCGCACACGAACCACCGCTACGTCTACGGCAACGCGCCGGATCCGGCCCGCTGCCACCAGCGCGAGGACGAGGCCATCGGCAGCCGTCCGGACTGTGGCAGCGCCGCCACTGGCATGGCCGAGTACGGTGCGGTCATCTCGCAGTGGGTGCTCAACGATGCCCAGCTGACCGCGTGGGCCTGCAGCCGTCCCGAGGGTTGCCCGGCGTCCGGCGGCGCTCGCCTCGACGAGCGCAACCCCGACGGGGGGTTCAAGACCCGGTACCTCGTGGCCGGCGGCACCCGTCGAATGCAGACCCGCCAGGCCCCCTACACGCCGCACACGTACCACGATCACGGCCAGGTCTCCGGCCCAGGCGGCTGTGACAAGTGGGGCTGGGACGACGGCCCTGCGGTCTGCGCGACGCCCGACGAACGCTACGCGCGCTGTCCCGGGGACCCGGACGGACCGGGCTGCCGCGAGCTCCAGGCCCAGGAGCTCGCGTGGGCCGGGCTGCTGGACTTCTGCCGCGGTCGGCACATGACCGAGTGCCTGTCCCGGGGCCTGAGTGCGGTGAGCGGCGAGCCGGTTGACGTGTGCCCCGAGAGCGACCTGACACTCGGTCCAGGCCAGGGACGCTAGTCTCCTCCGCTGCCCGTCGCCGGTGTGGAGCCCCGACAAGGGCGGCGAGCACGACCCAGCAGTGGCCGTAGTGGAAGCGCTCGGCGTGAACCGGGGTCTGGTGACAGGCTTGAACCGGGGTCGAACCGGGGTCTGGAACCTTTTGTTAAGCATTAGCCGCACGGGGATGGATCGGGATTGGGGCTAGTTCTGACTCTGGGGCATGACTCTGGGTTGGGTTCTCGCGTTGGACTGTCTTGGGCCGGTCTGGGGTCCGCCGCTTCTGGGGGCGGGGGGTGGCGGGGCGGCCCGACCCTGTCCTTTTGCTAGATCAGTTCAACGGCTCCGGAATACCCCCCGGCGGGTCCACGGTCCGCCGCCAGAGTCCCCACCCGCCAGCCCGATTCCGCAGTCCGAACTCGGCCTGGAGCCGCGCCGTGAAGGCATGGTCGATCGGCAGGACCACCGTGTCCACGCGCTCCAGATCCAGAGGCCAGCTCGCGGTCCAGTGGGGCGGCTGGCCGTCATCGGCGTACATGTGGTTCACGTTCCAGAGCACCCGTCGCCCCGACAGCGCAGCCATCAGGCGGTACTCGGTGGCCACCCGGTCGTCGGGCTGCACGTGGGCGACCAGCCGGTGCAGGGCTGCGACCTCGTCGCTCTCGCGCTCGCTCTGCAGCGCCTCGGCTCGGCGCTGGAGCCGCTCCCGCTCCGGGGAAAAGGTCACCAGGTTGCCCACCACCAGCCAGATCCCCACCGGCCAGGCCAGCTTGGGCCAGCGCCGCATCAGCACAGCGGCACCCACGGTCCCGGCCGCCGCCCACAGCGGCAGCAGTGCCGAGCGCAGGTACACGGTCGTGCCCAAGAACCCATGCCACTCCCGGTGCGTGTCGGTCCAGAGCCACCACCCTGGCCCGGTCGACATGGCCAGCGGCGCTGGCGCGGCCGGCGCGAAGAGGTAGCCCCCCAGCAGCGCATGACCCGCAAAGCGCCAGCGCTCCCCCATCAGCTCGGGTGGCACAGCGGGGCCACCGCCCTCGAGCAGCTTGCGCGGATCGAAGTGGAAGAACATGTTCTCCCGCAAGACCAGGAGCACGCCGAGCCAGACCAGCCCCAGCACCACCAACGCAGCCCCCTCGCGCCGCCGCCAGCCACCCCAAGGCAACAGGAGCAGCAGGCCACCACAGAGGGGCAGCACATAGGCGGACTCCTCGCGCACCAGGCAGACCACGACGGCAGCTGGGACCCAGATCCGCCAGGAGCGGCCGTAGAGGCCCCAGAGCATCCACGCCAGGGCCGGAATCCACAGGGCCATGGGCCGAAAGTCCGCCCCCGCTGCCGACTCGGTGGGGGCCCAGACCAGGAATGCGAGCCCCGCCGCCAACCCGAACCAGGACCGCCCGGAGGCCGAGCGACCGAGCTCGGCGAGAGGCCAGGCCGCGGACACGACAGCGACCACGTTGATCAGCACCAGGATCTGTACGCCGGGCGCGAGCGCATAGAGGGGCAACACCAGCGCGAACACAGGGTGGAAGTGCACCATCTCCAGGAACCCGATGGGCTCCAGGAGGATCGGGGAGGTCCACGCCCGACCGTCCAGCGCACTGGACAGGATCTGGTTGAAGAAGGCCAGGTCCTGAGCCCACTGCTCCCGAAAGACCTGGAGCGCCAACAGCTGGCGGCTACCCCACGTCCACGCCGCGGCGATCATGGCCACGCCGAGGAGCAGACGGGGCAGGCGTGACGACATCGCCCGGACCCTAACAGTCACCGGCATCTGCTCGGTGGCCCCCGAGGCTGGCGGCGAACCGATTCCAGCGATACCCCCGGCCCTCTCGGAGAGCCCCGATGAAGCGAGTCCTTCCCCTCCTCCTCGCTGCGCTGCTGGCCTTCTTCCCCTTCTCGACGGCCTCTGCCGCAGAAGGCGAGGAGCTGACCGGTTTCGCCGCTTTTGATGCTGTCTTCGCCGAGTGGGTCGTCGGCCCGCTGGCCACGGTCATGTTCTGGGACATCATGTTCTGGGACAACGACCTGCCCGCCGGTCAAGGCATCGGCAGCGCGGTCGATGGCGGCGTGGTCACCGCCTACGAGGCCGGCAACTACACGGTCCAGGCCCAGTCCCAGGTCGCCCTGACCACGGCGAGCGCGGCGCCGTCCGAACCCGTCACCCAGAAGATGGGCAAGCTCGAGGTCGCCATCAGCGCCGGCCCCGACGGCCTGCGCGGTCAGATCCAGGCACGCACCCTGGATCCGGTGGCAGAGGGCATCGGCGTCACCGCAGACGGCGGTCCGGACGGACAGCCGCTGTCCGAGTGGATCGGCCCGGCCTTCGACCTGGGCCCGCTCCAGTCCGACCAGGCGGGGCTCTGGGTGGTCAAGGGCCTGGCGCCCTTCCCCGCCGTGGTCCAGGTCCAGGAAGGGGTCTGGGAGGTCGCCAGTGTCGGTGTGCCCCTGCCCGCGGACGCGCTGCCCGTCACCGTCGGCACCCGGGTCCAGAGCGGCGACGTGGTCGGCACGGTGCTCTCGATCGATGGCGACCAGGCCACGATCGGGGCCGAGACCACCACCACACTGGCCGGTCCCCTGTCCAACCCCAACCAGAACTCCGCACCCATCGTCGTGGTGTGGCTGGTCCTGGGCGCCATCTTCTTCACCCTGCGCATGAACTTCATCAACCTGCGCGGGTTCGTGCACGCCATCGTCGTGACGAGCGGCAAGTACGACAACCCGGAAGAGACCGGCGAGGTGACCCACTTCCAGGCCCTGTCCGCAGCCCTCAGCGCCACGGTCGGGCTGGGCAACATCGCAGGCGTCGCGGTCGCGGTCGCGGTGGGTGGCCCGGGCGCCATCTTCTGGATGATCCTGGCCGGCTTCCTGGGCATGTCCTCCAAGTTCACAGAGTGCACCCTGGGCCAGATGTACCGGATCAAGGACAAGAATGGCCAGATCCGGGGCGGCCCGATGGAGTACCTGTCCACGGGCCTGGAAGAGCTCGGTCAGGGCACCCTGGGCAAGGGCCTCGCGGTCCTGTTCGCCGTCATGTGCATCGGCGGCAGCTTCGGCGGTGGCAACATGTTCCAGGCCAACCAGTCCGGCGCCGCCGTGCGCCAGCTGGTGCCGATCCTGGACCAGTACCCGGTCGCCTATGGGCTGATCCTGGCGTTCTGCGTGGGCCTGGTGATCATCGGCGGCATCCGCAGCATCGGCAAGGCCGCCGGCGCCATCGTGCCCATCATGTGCGGGGTCTACGTGGCCGCCGCTCTGTTCATCCTGGTGACCAATGCCAGCGCCGTGCCCGACGCCTTCGGCACCATCTTCAGCGAGGCCTTCAGCCCCGAAGCCGGCCGCGGCGGGCTCATCGGCGTGCTGATCCAGGGCTTCAAGCGAGCGGCCTTCAGCAACGAGGCCGGCATCGGCTCGGCGTCCATCGCCCACTCGGCGGCCGCCACCGAGGAGCCCGTCCGCGAGGGCATCGTGGCCCTGCTCGAGCCCTTCATCGACACCATCATCGTGTGCACGATGACCGGCCTGGTCGTGGTGATCACCGGTGCCTACGCCAACCCGGCGGCCGGAGCGGGCGTCGAGATGACCAGCTGGGCCTTCCGCCAGTCCATGGACTGGTTCCCGATCGTCCTGAGCTTCGCGGTCGTGATGTTCGCGTTCTCGACGATGATCAGCTGGAGCTACTACGGCGAGCGCTGCTGGACCTACCTGTTCGGCGAGGGCACGAGCCGCATCTACCAGGCCATCTTCCTGGTCTGCGTGGTCATCGGGTCCAGCATCAGCCTGGGCAGCGTGCTCGACTTCTCCGACCTGATGATCCTGGGCATGGCCTTCCCCAACATCCTGGGGCTCTTCCTGCTCAGCAAGAAGGTCCGAGGCGCCCTGGACGACTACTGGGGCCGGTTCAAGGCGGGCGAGTTCGAGCAGGCGGCGTAGGGCGAGATGCTCCACGGGCTGGGCCCCCGCCGGGAGATCCTGGACCGGGTGGGCCGGGCCGCCGCCGTGCGCGGCTGGCGGGTGGCCCTGGTCGGCGGTGCGATCGTCGATCTGGTCGCCGGGCGGCCGGCCAAGGACCTGGACCTGGTCGTCGAAGGGGACGCGCCCACGCTGGCAGCGGACCTCGCGGCCTCCCACGGGGGGAGCGTGCTTGCCCACCAGGCCTTCCGGACCGCCACGTGGACCACCGCCGACGGCGAACCGGTGGACCTGGTCATGGCTCGGACCGAGCACTACCGCGCACCGGCCGCCCTGCCCGCGGTGTCGCCGGGCACCTTGGAGCAGGACCTGGACCGGCGGGACTTCACGGTGCTCAGCGTGGCGGTGGACCTGGCGGATGGCCGGGTCCTCGATCCGAGCGGCGGCCTGTCCGATCTGCAAGGGCGGCTGCTTCGGATCAAGCATCCCCGAAGCTTCCACGACGACCCCACCCGGGCATGGCGCGCGGCCCGATGGTCCGTGCGGCTCGGCCTGGCGCTGTCTCCCGAGACCCGCGCAGCGCTCGATGACGCCGTTCGGGACGGCATGCCGCGGGTCGTGGGCCTGGAGCGAAGCGGGAACGAGCTGCTCCGCGTCTTTCGGGAAGAGCACCCCTGGCTGGCCCTGCGCGGCCTGACGACCTGGGGCTGGCTCCAGGCCGTGCACCCCGGGTTCTCGGAACGGTCGTGCAAGGCGATCCACCGCGCGGCGGTCTCGTCGGGTCCGGCGCAGGAGCACACGTCCGGCGAGCCGGTCCCCCGAGAGCCACTCCTGTGGCTGGCCCTCGCCCGCTCCCTCGACCGCCCAGATCGCAAGGCGCTGGCCCGCATGGTCACGCCGGGCGGGGACGCCCTTCAACTGTGGCTGGAGGGACCCGAACGGGTCGCCCGAGGCATCGCTGCCGCGGCGGCATGGCCAGACCGGGTCGCGCTCGCCCGGGGTGTGATGGATCTCTCCCCCGAAGAGCGTGCCGAGGTCTGGCGGGAGACAGAGGACGTCCGGCAGGCATCCCGGTGGTGGGAGCAGCAGGGCCGGCACATCCGCTCCAGCGTCACCGCCGCAGACCTGATCGCCGCCGGCCACGCGCCGGGACCGGCCATCGGCCAGGCCCTTCGCGCGGCCCAGGACGCCGCCTGGCGCGGCGAGGACGACACCGGGCAGCGCCGAGCGGCGGGGCTTCCCCCGCCCTGAGGGTCCAGGCCTGGTCACAGGATGTCGCGCCAGTGGCGACCCCTGAGGGCCCAGGGGTATACGACCCGTCCTGCCGGACGCTGCCACAGGAGGTTGCGGTGTCACTCCTCGCTCTCACGGTCTGGATGGCCTGCGACCCGGTCGCAGACGACTTCAAAGGTCCCTCGGACCAATGGGATGGGCTGATCTCCGAGGAGGAGGCCGACGACGAGGTCGCGGGCCTGGAGGGGGACATCGACACCGGCGCCTGGCTGGAAGACGATCCTCCGGACGAGGACCCGCCCGAAGACGATCCCCCCGAGGACGACCCCGAGCCGCCGATCTGCACCGAGGCCGACCTGTTGTTCGCGGCGGAGATCGTCGACGCCGACGGGGCGGAGCGAGCGAGCAGCTCGAGCCAGGACGACCTGTACTTCGTGGGCCGCACCCTCAATCCCTGCGACAGTCGGGTCATCCTGACCACCGCGAGCCCTTGCCTGGTCCAGCGGTGGGAGATCAAGGACGACAGCGGCGACGCCATCGCCCTGAAGCCCGACTGCGACAAAGGCGCCTGGGACTGGGAGCTGGACCCGGGAGACGAAGTGCTGCAGACGTCCAGCAGCCGACGCCTGGGCCCTGGGGACTACACGCTGACCGTGCGGTTCAACGCCGACCCCTTCCGAGCCAGCAAGGCCTTTACGGTCGAGTAGTGCGCCGATCACCAGGTCCCGGAATACCGGGACTGCATGGAGCACGTCGACGTGGTGGTGATCGGGGGAGGCCTGTGCGGGGTCTCGGTCGCGCACGCCCTGGCCACAGGGGGCAACCCGTCGGTGCTGGTGCTGGAACAGGGCGCCCAGCTCGGGGCCGAGGCGTCGGCCCAGAACGCCGGCATGGTGCGGCGGCTCGCTCTGGACCCGGTCGAACGGGAGCTCGCCTGCCGTTCCGCAGCCGCCATGGCCCGGCCAGCCTTCGCCCAGGCCTTGCGCCGCACTGGGGCCGTGTTGGCGGCCGGCCGGGACCCGGCCCCCCTCCAGGCGGCGGTCGACGACCTGGAGAACCGTGGGATTCCGGTCCAGGCAATGGACCTCGCGACGCTGCCACCCGCTCTCGCCGGGTCCCCGCTTCACGCTGCGTGGTGCCTACCCGACGAGACGGTGGCCGATGCCTGGGGACTGATCTCGGTGCTGGCCCGCGAGGCCCGGGGCGCCGGCGCCGCCCTGCGAACGGGCTGCCAGGTCCAGGCCCTCGCCACCCACTCAGGGCGGGTCGTCGGCGTGCACACCGACCAGGGACCGATCCGAGCAGACGTGGTCGTGCTGGCGACCGCCGCCTGGGCGCACCGCCAGGCCCGCGACCTGGGCCTGGAACGACCCCTGGTGCCCCTCGCCAGGCACCTGCTCTTGACCACCCCGCACCCTCTGGCCGATCCAGGGCACCCCTGGTGCTGGGTCGACGACGAGGGCGTCTACGCCCGGCCCGAGGGGGGGGGCTGGCTGTGCTCCCCCTGCGACGAGGCCCCCCGTGACCCAGGCCAGGGCCCTGGCAGTCGCGGCCCAGCAGAGCCCATGGGCTACGCGCTGGCCAGCGACGCCCTGCAGCGGTGGTTCCCGGCCCTGGGCCCGGTGCGCTTCCAGCACGGCTGGACCGGCCTGCGCACGTTCTGCCCGGACCGCCGCCCGCTGGTCGGTCTGGATCCCGAGCTGCCCGGGCTAGCCTGGGCCACGGGCTTCGGGGGCTTCGGCGTGACTTGCTCTCTCGCTGTCGGACCCGTGTTCGCAGATCGGCTGCAGGGCCGAGCAGACCCCGCCCTGGACACCGACGCACTGCGGCCAGGCAGACCCTTTCCGGCGTGGGAGCTGCCCGCAGGGAGCCAGGCCTGGTGGCGTCGACACGGGGTCCCGGAGCCCCGGTCTGTGCGGCAGCCACGGAGCGGCCCGGCGCCCTGAGATCCTGGCACAGCTCTTGCGTTGTACGGGGGCACCCCAGGAGCTGACATGGCCCACTCCCCCCACAAGCTGTCCTCCACCGACGACACCGGGATGCTGTACCTGAGCGTGTTCACCGGCCTGTGCATGGCCCTCGTGGAGCACGCCTGGCCGCTGCTGTTCTGAGCGCCAGCACGCATCCGCCGCGCACGACCTGCGTGCGGCCGCGATGCGGGGTGGATCTATTGGGTCGCCACCGGCGCGAGCAGGTCCTCCAGGAAGAACGCCGAGAGCTCGGCCCGGCCTGCCAGTCCGGCCTTGGCATAGACACTGCGGGCCTGTTGCCGACTCGTGCGCTCGCTGGTCCCCCGCACGTCGCTGACCTCCTTGTGGCTCAGCCCCTTCAGCACCAACAAGGCGACCTCGCGCTCGGCGCTGCTGAGCGACCAGCGCTCGAACTGGTGCTCGATCGCAGCCCCCATGCCGTCCAGGGTGGTTCGGTGCTCCTGGCGCCACCGCTCAGCCTCGGCTTGCCAGCGCCGGGCCTCGTCGCCTGCACGGGCCACCGCTGCCCGCGCCCTGGACCGCTCGTGCTGCCAGAACCGCCAGTACAACACCGCACCAGCGACCCCGCAGAGCATCAGGATGCCCTCGATCAGGAGGTGCTCCAGCTCGGCGCCGATGCTCGCGTCGTGCACCACGTCGACCAAGACCAGGCCGGAGATCACCGTGAACAGCACCAAGGAGCTGCGCACCGGGATCTTGGGAGCCGCCCCCAAGTCATCGGAATTGCTGTCTTCTATGTCTGTATGCGTCATGCGTCAGATGCCTCATGACAATCGACGGACACGGAATTCGATCGCGGCGACACCGTATCCCACGCACCCCGGACATCGGAGGAACCGATGAAGCGACTCGCCGTCACCCTGCTGCTGGGCCTGTTCGGAGCCGTGGTCGGCTGCGCCAGCGGGACCTTTGACCCGCCCGCCGACCCCCCCCACAACGACTTCGAGGACGGCTACGCCCACGCATCGGGCAAGGAGACGCCCTTCCTGTGTCGGGACCCCGACGGCGGGAATCGGGTCACGTGTCCCGACACCCGGCCCGAGCCTCGCAATGTGAGCTGCGACGCCGCCGGCTGCCACGGCGACACCGAGTATGCCCTGGTCGTCGATCCGGACGGCCGCCACCTCTATGGCTCCGACGGCCCGAGCTGCTGGACCTGCCACGACCGCGAGTGGTCCGACCAGAAGGCGCGCTGAGGTGGTGCGGCTCACCCTCCTCCTCGCCCTGAGCGGCTGCGCCAGTGTCGCTGAATCAGACCCCGCGCTCCTGACCGGGACCCCCTCCTACGAAGCAGACATCAAGCCGATCCTGGACGAATTCTGTGTGCGCTGCCATACCAGCGCCGGACGCCTGGACGCCGGCGTGGAGCTCGACCGCTACGAGAACGCCCGCTCCGCCCGGGTGAAGAACACCTGTGTGTCGGTCGGTCGGGACGTGGCCGACAGCTATGGCGAACACCTGCTGCCCGTCGCCGGCCACGGGTCCAAGGTGCCCTGCGAGCCCTGGGACCTCCTGTCCATGCCCCCTGGCGCCACGCCGCTGCTGTCCCTGGAGCAGCAGGTCCTGTTGGCCCGATGGGTCGCCACCGGAGCCCAGCCATGACCCGTCTGCGCGCCTCGCTCTGCCTGGTGCTGGTGGGCCTGACCCTCGCTGGCGCGCTGCTGGTGCCCTCGGGCGACGTGAGGGCGCTGCCCATCTACGCTCAGCGCAGCGGCCACACCTGTGGCAACTGCCACGTGTCCCCCACCCTCGAGGACGCCGAGGGCTGGGAGAACCCGGACCTGTCCGACCGCAAATGCACCCTGAGCTGTGTGGGCTGCCACACCAACCCGACCGGCGGTGGCCTGCGCAACACGTCGGGGCGCTACTACGGCCAGTCGACGGTCGCGATGCTGCCCAAGCAGGACCGCAGCTACTCGGACCTGGCCCGGGAGCTCTTCAGCGACGAGCGCATCTGGGAATTCAAGCAGAAGCGCGGCGCCCCCCCCGTGACCGGCGACGACGGCCGCACCATCCCTAGTGACGAGGCCGAGGCCGAGGCCGGGGTCGGTGCCGGTCAGACCGGGGCCAGGCTCCAGTGGGGCAAGCCCCTGGGCGGCCACCACACGATGGCGTTCTGGGACGGCCGCTACGACGACCTGAACGCCGACCCGGCGGTCTGGCTGGGGGCGGACCTGCGGGCCGCGTATTGGAGCGGCTCGAACAGTGTGTTCCCGATGCAGCTCGACCTGGCGGTCGGGGTGCACCCGGTCCATCGGGTGACCTTCAGCGCGACCCTGGGGGCGTCCCGGGACCCACGCTACCCGGTGTTCGCCCGCAATGCCTTCGTGCTGCTGCACGAGCTCCCGGGCATGTCCTGGGTCAAGGGCGGGGTGTTCCTGCCCGCCTACGGCCTGTACACCGACGACCACACCAGCTTCACCCGGGACTGGTTCGAGATGGACATCGGTGACCCGGCCAACCGGGTGCTCGGGGTCGAGGTCGGCACCGCGCCGAACTACCCCTACGCCTCGTTCTCGGTCTTCCGAAACGCCGCCGCGGTGCCGGTCGACGACGACACCGGCTGGGGCATGGCCGTGATGGGCGGCTGGCGGGACCTGGGCTGGGGGATCGGCGGCCACGCGATGGTGAAGCAGCGCAGGGGCGAGGGTCGGGGAGATCTCTACGCCGCGGGCGTCCAGTGGAGCTACACCCCGCTCCACATCTACGACCGCCTGCCGCTCACCCTCCAGGGCGAAGCCAGCCTCGGCTACCGGGTGCTCGGCAACAGAGCCCAGCGCCACGTGGCGCTGATGCAAGAGGCCTGGTGGACCGTGCGCAATGGCCTGAGCGTCAGGGGCAAGGTGGACATCGGCGCCCACGATGCCGGCAAGCCCGGCGCGTGGCAGCACCGGTACAGCCTGGGCCTCGAGGTGGCACCGATCCCCGGGGTCTCGCTCACCCCCATGGTCCGCGCACTCTGGATGCCTTCGGCGGGCACGGTGAACCCCGACGTGCTCCTGCTGACCCACTTCTGGTTCTGAAGCGGCCGCTGCAGCCGCGGATTAGGATGGTGGGTCCTTCCAGACCCGACTACAAGGTCTCGACCCAATACCAGGTCACCCTGTACCGCTGGAACATGTCGGTCCGCGGCTCCCCCGGCACCATGGAATGGGACTTCACCCTGGAGAACGGCGACCGCGAGGAGCAGAACGCGTACCACGAGTACTTCATCGTGATGCAGGTCGACGAGGGCGAGCCCTTCACGATCGACACCTTGGATCTGGGCGGCGAGCTCAACGGGTGGTGGTGGGGGGAGTACACGACTCTGGGTGTGGGCCTTGAAGACCTGACCCTGCTGCGGCCGGACTGGGAGCCCGCCGAGGAGACCGACGCGGACACCGACTCGGACTCGGACACCGACATCGACACCGACACCGACGCCGACGGGGGGCTGGAGGACTGGGACACCGGCAGCGCGGAGGACGAGGGCAGCGACACGAACATCACCCTGTTCAGCTGCAGCAGCCACGGCCAGGCACCGCCGGCCAGCTGGTGGCTCGAGCTGCTGGGGCTGGTCGCTCTGCGGCTGCGCGCGGGGCTACCCGGCGAGCGCCCGTTGCAGGACCTCGTGTAGGGCAGCGGGGGAGAACCGGCTCTTCGGGATCCAGGCCCGAGCGCCCGACGCCGCGATCTGGGCCGCGACCACCGGTCCCTCGAGACCGCTCATCACCACCACGGGCAGCGTGCCCAGGGCCGCGACGGATCGGGCGAGGGTCGCGGCGCCGTGGGCATCGGGCAGGTACAGATCCAACAGGACCACCTGGGCGCCGTCGCGGCCACGGTCGAGCCCCTGTTGGAGCGTCGGAGCGTGCAGGGGCTCGTACCGGGTCTCCGAGACCTGGCTGAGCAGGATCTCGAGCAGGGCAGCGTCGGCATCATTGTCCTCGATCACCAGGACCTGGACAGGGTCAGCAGGGAGTCGCTCGGACAAGCAGGCCTCGGGGTCAGCACCACCGGCCTGCACCCTATGATCGATTCTCCGCTGTGGACACCCGGGGTTTCACCGTCGCTCAAAACCGGCCTGAGACGCCCAGTCCCGTGCCGGTGAAGACCACTCTGGCCCGCTCGCCCTCGGTGAGCTTGATGCCCAGCATCGATGCACCGACCACGAAGTGGGCGGCGCCGAACAGCGCTGCCCCTTGGAGCACGACGTCGACGGTGGGCTGGTCGACCGCCTCACCGGCGGCCACCGAGAGCCCCATGACGGCGCCGCCCCCGGCAAAGAAGACCAGACCTGTGAGCAGGTAGCCCTCCTGGGTGCCCAGCACCATGCCCCAGCTCCAGGTGGCCTGGGGCGGCGTGGCGTCCCACGACGACTCGCGCGGAGGCGACACCCGAACCGGCACCGCAGCCAGCTGGCCAGCCAGAGCGCAGTCGTAGCGGGACAGCGGCCCGTGGTGCAGCTCGCGCACGAAGGCCAGATCCCCCAGCAGCTCCTGGACGGCCGCGGCCCACGTGGCTCGCGAGGCGTCTTCGAGCGCCGCGCCCCGGCCTTCCACCTCGGTCACGAACGGGGGGCTGTAGCCCTGGGCGGCCAGCTGCCACTCGATCCAGGCCGTGCACCGGACCTCCTGGCGGCGGGTGGTGCAGCCGCTCGCTCGGACCACCGGGCGCAGCAGGACCTGGGCGTCCGTGCCAGACACGACCCCGTGTCCCGCAGCACTCAGGGCTGACCGCATGTCGGCCTGCCAACCGGTCGGCACCATCAGGCGCTCGCCGTGGCCGTCCCCGATCACCCGGGGCGCCACCAGACCGACCCGCCGGGTGTGCCCTGGCTCGACCTGGATCGGGGCGGCCTGCACAGCCATGACCAGCGCGGACAGGATCAAGAGCGGACCTCCGGCGCTCAGAATATCGCTCCCAGCAGGGCTTGGGGCCATCGAAGCGAGCGCAGCGGGTAGACTCGCCGGCCCATGTCCGAACTCTCCCGCCGCGGCTTCCTGGGAGCCACCCTCGGTGCATCCGCAGTCGTCGCTCGCAGAGCGCAGGCCAACGATGCACCGGGCGAGTCCTCTCCCTCCCCCACAACCCCTGCAGAGCACGTCCGGGTCGACGTCCAGGTCAATGGCCAGGATCACGCCCTGGACGTGGGCGCGGACACCCGCGCGATCGACGTCATCCGAGAGCGCTTGGGCCTCACGGGCACCAAGCAGGCCTGCGGCCACGGGGCCTGCGGGGCCTGTGCGGTCAAGCTCGACGAGACCCCGGTGTGCTCGTGCATCCTGCCGGCCACGGCCCTGCACAAGGCCCGGGTCACCACGATCGAGGGCGTGGGCACCGCCGACGAGCTGCACCCGATCCAGCGGGCCTTCTTGGCCGAGGACGCGCTCCAGTGCGGGTTCTGCACGCCTGGGTTCGTGGTCGAGGCCAGCGCCTTCCACGACACCTGGCGCGCGGAACACGGCGCCGCCGAGCCCACCCGGGACCACGTCGCAGCGGCCCTCGCCGGTCACCTGTGCCGCTGCGGGGCCTACCCGGCCATCTACCGGGCGGTCCAGGGCGCCTGCGCCGGGCGCTTCGACGAGGAGACGGGCGAGCGGCCCCGCTGGGACGGCCTGGACAAGGTCACGGGCGCGGCCCAGTACACCGTCGACACCCAGCTGCCCGGACAGCTCGAGGGCCGAATCCTGCGGGCCACGTGGGGACACGGCGTGCTCGAGACCTGCGACACCTCGGCGGCCCAGGCCATGGACGGGGTCAAGGCTGTCTTCATCATGACCCCGGTCGGACACCGGGTGCGCTTTGCCGGCCAGGAGCTCGTGGCCGTCGCTGCGGTCGATGCACACACCGCCGAGCTTGCCCTGCGCGCCATCCAGGTCGAGATCGCCCAGGAGCCGGTGATCACCACCATCGACCAGGCCCTGGCCGACGGCGCCCCGCTGATCTACCCGGAGAAAAAGGAAGCCAAGCAGGCCCCCAGCGCCAACGAGGGCCCGCCGTTCCCCGCGCCCTGGAACGGCAACCTGCGCGGGCCCCTGAGCTCGTCGGCGCTGGCCCGCCCCAAGAAGGCCGAGCGCCTGACGGGCAAGGCCGGTCCCGATGACCTGCTGCTCGAGCGGACCTACGAGACCCAGGTCCAGGTCCACACCGCCCTGGAACCCCACAGCTGCGTGGCCGAGTGGGACGGCGCGGACCGCGTGACGGTGTACCTGTCCACCCAGTCGGTGACCGACGCCGCCGACGACATCGCCGAGCGCTGGGAGCTCGAGCGGGACAACGTCCAGGTCATCGCCCACTTCGTCGGGGGTGGCTTCGGCGCCAAGACCTTCATCCAGCCCCACAGCCTCGCGGCGATCGAGCTCGCCCGGGCGGCAGCCGCGCCCGTGCGGGTCGTGCTCAGCCGCGAGGAGGAGCTGGTGGTCGGCGGCATGCGCCCCAAGGAGCGCATGGAGACCCAGTTCCTGGTTGGCGCCGACGGCCAGCCGGCCGCGATGACCCTGGCGGCCTACGCCGACGCCGGCATCGCGGTGAGCAACTCCGTGGCCCTGATGTGGCGCATGTCCTACCACCAGGTCCCGATGAGCGTCGTGGACTACGACGTGGTGACCAATGGCGCACCGGGCAAGCCCTTCCGGGGCCCGGGCGGCCCCCAGGGCCACTGGGCCCTCGAAGCCCTGCTGGACGAGGTCGCCCACGTCCGAGGCGAAGACGCCCTGGACCTGCGTCGTCGTTGGGACCCCAACCCCCACCGTCAGCGCCTGTACGACTGGGCGGGCAAGATCCCGGCGTGGTCCGGCCGTGCCGCCCAGGCCACCGACAAGGGCCGCTACCGCCACGGCATCGGCCTGGGCTCAGCCGTCTGGTGGTACGTGGTCCAGCCCAGCAGCCAGGCCCAGCTCACCGCCGGCCCCGACGGCCTGATCCTGTCGTCGGGCACCCAGGACATGGGCAACGGCACCAAGTCGGCCATGGCCTGGACCGCGGCGGACGCCTTTGGCGTGACGCCGGCCGAGATCACGATCAAGATCGGCAGCTCCCGCTACGTGCACGGCCCACTGTCCGGGGGCTCGCGCACCACGCCGTCCCTGGTCCCGGTGGTCATCGATCTGTGCGCCCAAGCCATCGCGGCGCTGCACGAGTTCGCCGCGGGGCACTTCAGCCTGGAGGGCGCGACCGTCGTCTCCGGCGGGATCCAGCACACCGGGGGCACGCTGTCCTGGGCCGACGTCCTCAAGGCCTTCCCCCGTCAGACCTGGACCGCCAAGCGCAAGCGCGACGAAGGCGGGTTCCTGTTGCCCTTCGAGGTCGGCGGCTTCAACCTGGGCATGGGCATTCCCGCGTCGGTCCAGCTGACCGAGGTGGTCGTGGACACCCGGCTCGGTCGGGTCATCCCCCAGAAGATCCACCTGGGCCTGGCCGTCGGCCGCATCGTGTGCCCGCCCCTGGCGATCAGTCAGTGCGAGGGCGGCGCGGTGCAGTCCACCAGCTACGCACTCTACGAGGAGCGCATCCTGGATCCGGTGTCGGGCGTGAACCTGACCCACAACCTCGAGGACTACCGGCTGATGGGCATCGGCGACTGTCCGGCGATCGACGTGCACTTCGACGAGGAGGGCTGGGACCACGTGCACGGTCGGGCTCTGGGGCTGGCCGAGCTGGCCACCCTGCCCGGCCTGCCCTCCATTGCGAACGCCGTCGCCCACGCGACCGGCTGGCGGCCCGAAGCCTTCCCCCTCACCGCGGACCGTGTGCTCGGAGGCCTGTCGTGATCAGCTTCCCTCGCACCCCCACCGACGCCGCAGCCGCCCAGGGCGAGCTCCGGGCTGGCGGCACCGACCTGAACCACCGCCGCCACCGCGGGCTGAACACAGCCGACGCCGTCGTGGACCTGCGGGAGTGCGCCGGCATGAGCCTGCTGGGCCAGCGCGAGGAGGGCTTCGTCATCGGCGCCCGCGTGCGCATCGCCGCGATCGCCCAGGACCCCGACATCGCTCGGCTCTACCCGGGCCTGGCCCAGGCGGCGGGTGGGCTCGCCACGCCGCAGATCCGCGCCATCGCGACCCTGGGCGGCAACCTTCTCCAGCACGTGCGCTGCCCCTACTACAGAGCGCCGGAGCTGATCTGCCTGCGCAAGGGCGGCACCACCTGCCTGGCTCGCACCGGCGAACATCAGAACCACGTCATCTTCGAGCAGAGCGCCAGCGCCGCCCCAAGCGCCAGCACTTTGGGCGTGGCCTTGCTGGCCCACGACGCGCTGGTCAGGGTCGAGGGGCGAGACGCGCCTCTCACGGTCCACGAGCTCTACAACGTCGCCGGCAAGCCGAGCGTGCACCACACCCTCGCCGACGGCGAGCTGGTGACCGAGGCCGTGCTGCCCGCTCCCTACGCGGGCGAACGAGCCGCCTACTTCCGAACCATCCACCGCTTGCGGGCCGAGTGGCCGATCGTCGAGTGTGTCGCTCGGCTCGACGTCGCGAACGGCGCGATCCGAGCGGCTTCGATCGCGGTGGGCGCGGTCGCCAACAGCCCCCTCAGGCTGACCGCGGTCGAGCGCTTCCTGACCGGCCAGGCCGCCACACTGGAGACCCTGGCCGCGGCCGCCGACCAGGCCACCCAGGGCGCCACGCCGATGCCCCGCACCGCGTGGAAGGTCGACGTGCTCCGCAGCACCGTCCAGACCACCCTCGAGCTGGCCTTGGAGGTCTCCCCATGACCCTCTGCAAGTGGCTCCGCTGGAAGACCTACTACGGCAATCTGTGGCGCACCCGCCAGGAGCTCCAGGCCGTGTTCGCCCGCAACGAGGTGCCCTACGAGTGCCTGCAGACCTGCCAGGTCTGGGGCCCCGACGACGGGGTCGTGTCCCCGGAGTGCTGCGGCGAGCACCGGAGCTGCTTCGTCGTGTCTGAAAAGCTGCCTCCGGAGCCCGTGAGCTGACATTCCGGGACCCGTCGTGACGGGCCCGGATCGGTATACTCGCAGCCCCTGCACCCCCGGGATCATGGTCCCCGCCGTCGAGATCTTTCAGCGGTTCCTCCCCGCCCACCTCGTGCGGTCCGTGCGGGACGGCCGGGTGTCTGCCGACGGCCCGACCCGCATCGAGACCTGTGCGGCGGTGCTGCTGTTCGACATCTCGGGGTTCACGGCCCTGTGCGAACGCTACACCCGCCGTGGACCGGCGGGGATCGAGGCGCTCACCGATCTGTTGAACGCCTACTTCGGCACGCTGGTCGAGACGATCCTGGCCCACGGCGGAGACATCGTCTCGTTCGGGGGCGACGCCATGATCGCCGTCTGGGAAGGCACGGATGCCACGGACAGCTCCCTGCGGGCGTCGCTGTGCGGCCTGGCGCTGCAGAGACGCATGGTCCAGGTCGCATCGGTCGAGACCGAGAAGCTCGCGCTCAAGGTGGCCATCGACCAGGGCGAGCTGGCCTACGTCTACGGCGGAGGTGTGCTGGGCCGGTGGGAGTCGGTGGTCACCGGCCAGGCCCTGCAGTGGATCTGCGACCCCGCCTTGCACCTGGTGCCCCAGGCGGTGACCCTGTCGGGCCGGGTGATCGCTGCTCTCGGGGATCGGGTCGAGCTGGGCCCCCAGGACGAGACCGGCGCCCACCTGCTGGGCGTGCGCGCGCTGGTGGATCCTTGGCCGACCCAGGAACAGGTCGTGCCGCCAGCCCGCGAGGCAGCGGTCAAGTCCTTCCTGCAACGCTCGATCCGGGTGCGGCTCGAAGCCGGCCACGGGGACTGGCTGGCCGAGCTGCGCGAGATCAGCGCGGTATTCATCAGTCTGGCCGAGCTCGACCACCGAGACGTGGCCCGCACCCACCGCCTGCTGGTGGCCATCCAGCGGGCGCTCTACCGCTACGAGGGCTCGCTCTACCAGTTCTTCGTCGACAACAAGGGCGCCACCGTCATCGCGGCCTTCGGCCTGCCCTTGATCTCCCATGAGAACGACCCGGAGCGCGCGGTCTTCGCCGCCCTCGCCGTGCGCGACGCGGTCCGGGCCGAAGGGGTGCCCTGTCGGATCGGCGTCGCCACCGGCCGGGTCTTCTCGGGCATCATCGGCACGCCCCAGCGGCGGCTCTATGCGCTGATCGGCGACGCCATGAACCTGGCCGCACGCCTCATGCAACAGGCCGACGACGACGTGCTCTGCGACGCCGTCACGGCCGAAGGCGCCAGGGCCCGGCTGCATTTCGAGGCCCTGCCGGCGGTGCCCATCCGGGGCCGCTCGGAGCCCGTGGGCGTGTTCCGGCCGCTCCAGGTCCGCGAGGAGACGCCCGGTGGACCCGACGCGCGCACCGTGGGCCGGGTCGCCGAGCGGCAGGCCCTGCGCGAGCGCCTCGACGCCCTGGTGGCGACGTCGACACCGAGCGTTGTGCTGCTCGAAGGCGAAGCGGGCATCGGCAAGTCCACCCTGGTCCACGACCTGCTCACCTCGGCGGTCGAGGAGCCGGTCCACATCCTGCTGGGAGCCGCAGATCCCATCGAGCGCTTCACCCCTTGGTTCGCTTGGCGGGCCATCGTGCGCGATCTGGCTGGTCACCTGGTGGGCCTGCCGCACGACCAGGTCGAACAAGCGCTCGTGACAGCTGGGGTCGCCCCAGAAGACACCGACTTCGCACCCCTGCTGAACCCACTGCTGGGGCTCGACCTGCCCGACAACCCCGTGACCGCACAGATGTCCGGGGACGCCCGGGGAGAGACCACCCATCGGCTCGTCGTCCAGTTGATCCAGTCCAAGTGCCGGGCCCTCCCGGTGGTGTTGGTGCTCGAGGACGCCCACTGGTTCGACTCGGCGTCGTGGAAGCTCGCGGTGGCCGTGGCCCGCGAGGTCAGGCCGCTGATGATGCTGGTGGCCGCGCGCCCCGCCGAGCAAGGCGGCCGCGAGGACCGGGAGCTCCTGGTCGAAGGTCCAGCCGGCCTGGCGCTGTCGCTGGGCGGGCTCTCCCCCAGCGAGACTGTGGCCCTGGCCGCCCGCAGCCTGGGGGTCGAGGCGCTGCCCGAGGGGCTGATCCGCTTGCTCCAGGAGCGCTCGGACGGCAACCCCTTCTATGCCGTGGAGCTGCTGCGGGAGCTGCTCGACGCCGGCACTATCCAGGTCGCCGACGGCGCCTGCAGCGTGGTCGACCCCGACCTGCTCCAGGACACCCTGCCCCGGACCCTCCAGGGCGTGATCACCGCACGCATCGACCGGGTGGCCCCCAGCCTCCAGCTCACCCTCAAGGTCGCCAGCGTCATCGGTCGGGAGTTCGAGCAGCCGACGCTGGACGGCATCTTCCCCGTGTCCGACGCCCGCCGGGAGCTACACGCCTACCTGCACGAACTGTCCGTCCTGGACTTCACGCCCATCCGGCAGACCGAGCCCGTCGCCAGCTACTACTTCAAGCACGCGATCACGCGCGACGTGGCCTACAACCTGATGCTCTTTGCCCAGCGCCGGTCTCTGCACCGCAAGCTGGCGGAGTGGCTGGAGTCGAGGCACGCCGACGACGTCCAGTGGCTCCCGCTCCTGACCCACCACTGGACCCTCGCCGACGACAAGGTCAAGGCCGTCTCCTATGGCTCTCGGTCCGCAGTCCAGGCCCTCGCGGCCTATGCCAACCCCGAAGCCCTGGCGTTCCTGGACGAGGTCGAGACCCTGGAGTCCCAAGGTGGCCTGGTGCCCACCGACACCGAGCTGGAGCGCCGCGAGGAGATCCGGGCCGAGGCGCTGATGCGGCTGGGCCACTACGGCGACGCCATCGGCCACTACGAGAACGCGCTCCGACTGCTCGGATCCCCGATCCCCCGGCGCGGGGGCGGCATCGCCACCCAGCTCATCGGCGAGATCCTGAGCCACGTGTGGTCCCGCCTCCGCAAGCGCACGAACCCCAGGCTCACGGCCGGTCGGGAGCGTGTGCGCCGCTCGGCAGGCATCCGAAACGAGCTGGTCAAGTTGTACTTCTTCGGCCAGCACATCGGCCAGGGTCTGTACTCCATGATCCGGCAGCTCAACGAGGCGAACATGGCCGGGCCGTCCCCCGAGCTGGCCAGCGCTCTGGCGAGTGCCGGTGCATTCTTCAGCGTGCTGGGAATGCCCGGCCTGGCCCGCTACTACAACAACCGCGCCGAAGAGCTGCTGGGCACAACCGAACACATCGCCACCAAGGGCTACGTTCGGCATGTGCTGTGCTTCCAGTACATGTTCGCTGCCGACTGGCAGGGTGCCGAACACAGCCTGCGCACGTCGAACGAACACTATGCACGGATCGGTGCCAGCCATACCGAGGCTGCTCTCCACCCCCAGGTGAACCTGGCCATCGTGTTCGGATACTGCGGGCGACTGGCGGACGCAGCGACGCTGTACCGCCGTGTGTTGGCCCTGGCCGAGGGGAGCGCGAACCTGGTCTCCCAGATCCAGGGCCACGCCTTCCTGGCCGACATCCTGCTGCGCCAGGGCGACCCAGACCTGGCGACCGAACACGCGGACCAGGCCGTGCTGCTGATCGGCGACTCCGAGTTCCCAGCCGAGAAGCTCGTGGCGCTGAGCGTGCTGGCCCGGGGCCACCAGGTCTTGGGAGCCCAGGAATCGGCCCACCAGGCCGCGACCGCCCTGGGCCCGATGTTGAAGTATGCACCGGGCTTGCCCTACACCCTGGTCCTGGGGCTGTCCCACGCAGCGGACTACCACTTGGCCGCCCGCGACGGCGGCGACCCCGGCGCCGAGCCCGCCCTGAAGCGCACGCTCAAGGCCATGACGGGATTCGCCAAGGTCTTCCGCTTCGGCGTTCCTCCGCGCCTGAGAATCGCGGCCGAGTGTGCGCGGGCCACGGGCCGCTCCCAGGAAGCCAGCCGCCTGTACCAGGCCTGCGTGGACGACGCGATCGCGATCGGGATGCCTTACGAGCAGGGCCTGGCCCTGGTCGCCGCGTCCCAGGTCACGGCGGACCCAGAGCAGAAGAGCCGGGCCGCCGCAGAGGGGGCCCGGCTCCTGGCGGACCTGGGGGTGCGCCCGGCGACTGCTGTCCCGCCGGGCTAGCCCGGCGTCGCGTCGCCGTCGTCTGGCACACCGGCGACCAGGTTGAAGCTGGTCGAGACCGCGCCGATCACGTGGTTCTGGGCGTCCTCGATCTTGGACACCACGTTGGCGTCGACCGGGTAGCCCTCGTCGGCGAGCACCGTGGCCGGATCGGCCAGCAGTCGCTCGCGAAAGTCGCTGTCTCGCACCGTACGACCGATGAGCTGGTCGACTTGTTCCGTGGTCATGCTGTCAGACATGGATGCCTCACTGTGTCTTGGGGGGAGGGTCCGAGAGTATGCCAGATCCCAGGCGCCGGGTCCAGCGGTGACGATCAGTGACGATTCCTGGCGATCAGAGCCGCCATCGGAACACCCGGTGCCGGCGGATAGGGCTCGATCGAGACCCGCTCGAACGCCTGGGAGAAACGTTCGCTCAGCAGCCCGACCGGCGGCGCCAACACCCGACTGTGGCACTTCCCGTCCGGCTCCAGATAGGTCCAAGCGGAGCCATCGGGTTCGTCCAGGGTCACCCCGGCCATCAGCTCTCCACTCTCCTGGAGCGCCACGAAGCGTTCGGGCATGAACACGGGCATGAACACGGTGCCACCCGGCGCTGTCCACCGGGTCAGGTTGTCGATGAGCTGGAACACATCGTCCAGGGACTGCTGGAGCCCGTAGGCCCCCCACAGGCTGCTCACCAGGCCGAACCGCCCCTCGAGGGCCTGGTGAGACTCCAGGAAGTCGCCCTCGATGAGCTCTGCATCGGGGTTGGCCTCACGAGCGCGGGCCAGCATGGCCGGCGAGAGGTCCAGTCCCGTGACCGTCAGGTTCCCGTGGCTGCGTCCATGCTTGAGGAAGAACCCCGTGCCACAGGCCACGTCGAGCCACGCCGACACCCCGCGGGTGAGCAGCTGGAGCGTGAACAGCTCGATGCGCATCTTCTCCTGGAAGCCGTGGTCCGGTGTCAGCAGGAACCAGGCGTCGTAGCGGGCAGCGTAGCCGTCGTCGTAGAGCGAACGGATCTGATCGGGGGTCACGGCGACGCCTCCGCGGCCTGCCCGGTCAGCGCACGCTGGAGCTGGATCATCCGGACGTCCTTCAGGGCCTGGGCCAGGACCTCCTTTCGTTCGGTCAAGTAGTCCTGGAAGCCGTCGAACGGAACCCGGTCCGCGACCTCTCCGGCTGCCTCCAGAGCCTGTCGCGCTTCGGACAGGGTCGCGATGGCCAGTCCCTCGTCGTAGAGCTGGGCCGCGATCTCCGGCGCAGCAGCGAGGCCATCGGCCCGACCCCAGCCGGCGCGAGCCAGCAGATACGTTCGGTGTCCATTGGCCATGTCCCGGCGCCACCCGCCCAGGTCATTGGTCAGACCGTAGGAGACGCCCAGGCCATGGATCAGCGCTGCGATGTCGGGCTCGAGATCGCTCCGCCCCGCTGCGAACGCAACAGCCAGCAGTGGCACCCGGGCGAACGCGACCTTGTCGCTGTGGGCCCTGAAGTCGCGTTCGGTGTAGACAACATCTGAGCGAACGCGTTCGTGCTCCGCCAGGGTCCAGCCACTGAAGGCGGTCCAGGCCCTGGCAAAGGCGGCGCGGAACGCCGGGTCGTCTCCAGTGGCACGGCCGAAGTGCTCGTGCATCGCGAACGAACAGTAGTTTCCGAGCAGCAGCGGCGTGCGAGGTGCATCGGCCTCGTCGAGCACGTCGTCCTGGAGCCGAACGGCGAAGTAGCCGAACATGGTGGCCTGGAGCACCGCGTCCAGGATGTCCGGCGACACGGCGCAGCCGGCGGCGGCGAGCCCGTCGCTCAGCCAGAGCGGCAGGAAGACCAGAGGCGGGGCCGCGCCCTTGCGAAAGTAGCGGCGGTGGGGGTGCTCCCCCTCGGGCTGGGCGCCTGCGATGTGGCTGAGCCACCTCTGTGCTTCGCCCTGCAGGGGCTCAGCGAGCGCCGACAGGGCGGCCTCGACGCCCTCCCAGGCGCGGGCGAGCTCGGCGACGTGGGTCTCGTAGCAGCGCATCTCAGCTCCAGTAGTGCACGGCGTCGTGGTCCCGGGAGAACGCCAGGAAGCCGCCCAGGGTGATGCGGGCGCAGCGGCCCCGGACCGGGCGCACCCGGTGGTACCAGCGGCCGCCATCGAACAGCACCAGGTCGCCGGCCTGGGGCCGCACCAGCTCCGAGTCGGCCAGGTCGACCAGGAAGGTGAGTCCCTTGAGCTCATCCATGCCGTCCGAGCCCGGCGGTCGGTCGCGCCGCAGCTCCGCCGTGTCGTCGAACTCCAGCCCATAGACCTGGAGCTCTCCCCCCTGCTCGGCGCCCCGCAAGGGCACGAACCAGCTGAGCTGGCAGCGCACGTCGATGGTGCGGGCCAGCCGCTCGGCCTGGGGCAAGAAGACGAAGTCGTTGCCCACGTGGGCCCCGATGTCACAGCCCGGCGGGAGGACCCGGAGCGTGGCCGGGGCACAGCGCTGCTCCCCCACCTGGGCCACCGAGACCGGCCGGTGCCCGGAGAAGCGTGAGAGCAGCCCTTCGATGGTGCGGCATGGCTCCGCAGGGTCTCGCCACAGGGCCGCGGCGTCCCGTCGAAAGCGGTCGGCCGAGCGGTGGTAGTCCACCGGATCCGCGGAGAGCATCAAGGGCCGGCCCAGGGTGTAGGGCGGGGCCTGGGCCCCAGGACGCATGGGAAAAGGCACCCGCTCCAGGTCAACCCGGCCCGCGTCCAGGCCTGCGACCAGGCCATCGCGGGTCTCGGGAGCCACAGCCTGGCGCCAGATCAAGCCCGCGTAGTCGCCCCGGTGGATCTCCGCGATGGCGTCTGTGAACCCTTGCTGGTCGCCCGCCTCCAGATCGTGGAAGCGGAACAAGGGCGTCTCGGGTTCGGGGCGACGTCGCATCGGTGGCTCAGCTGCCGTCGGTGGCCTCGAGCTGGGCCCTCAGCGCCGTGAGCAGGGCCTGCCCATTTGGGCTGCCCAGGCCGGACGCCGGGCTCCAGCCGTCCCGGGCGGTCCAGTCGTCGGTGGCCTGGCTCAGGCTGTTGCCCCCCTCGGAGATCACGTCCAGGGCGGGGTCTCCCGCCAAGGGGTACAGGTGCGGCGCCATGAGCCCCAGCGACGCGTCCAGGGCGGCATCCAGTCGTGCCGCGAGCGCCGCCCAGGTCGGGGTGGCTGCGCTGGTGCCGGCCGAGACGTAGTTGGTGCCGGCGATGAGCACGTGGGCGCCGGTGTTCGGGTCGGCGTCGGCGCTGACGTCGGGCAGGCCGCGCTGGGTCGAGTCATAGGTCTCGGCGGCGTCGGCCTGCCACGTGGGCTGGTCGTAGATGGCGCTGAAGCCCCCGCCGCCCGCCATCTTGATGGCCGCCGCAGCGGCGGACTCGGCGGGTTGCTCGGTGGTGTTCCACACCCGCTCCGTCGCCGTCTCGCCAGCGTCGTCCGTCCGCGGAAGCGTGGTGCCACCACAGGCCAGGGCGTAGTGGCTGCTGGCCGGGTACACGACGCCCAGGGTGCCGGAGCTGACGTTGGACGACGTGCCGGACGAGCCGTAGTCCCCGGTGCAGGCGCACACAGTGGCCCCGGCCGCCGCCAAGGCCTTGAGCACCCGGTCCAGGGACGCCAGGTCGGACTGGGAGCGGCTGCCTTCGCTGAAGCTCCAGCTGATCGACACCACGTCGGGCACCGGGTCCAAGTCCAGCAGGCTGGACAAGATCTGGGTGGCGCCGTCGATGGAGTTGTCCGTGGCGAACGCCGCGATCAGCTTCGCCCCGTTGGCCAGCGACCCCGCCATCTGCAGGTCCATGGTCGCCTCGATCGTCCAGAAGACCTGGTCCGTGAGCGAGCCCGCAGGGGGCAGCGTGCCGTCGGAGAAGGCCTGGACCACGGTGGCGGTGGTCTCGTAGTCCGACGGGTTGTTCTCCCCGATCACCGTGATGTTCGGGATGGTCAGCCCCACGGACGGGAAGTAGCTGTCCATGTCGCTCTGGTAGAAGCCGCCGTCCAGCAACACCACCGCGATGGTCCGACCGGACCCGTCGCTCTCGGTCGGGAAGCCGTAGCGCTCGGCCAGCTCTTGGGGCGTGTAGGGATCCGGGTTGATGGTCGTCTGGAACTGGTCCTCGGTCAGACCGGGGGCGAGCTTCAGATCGTCCAGCCCGACCACACCCTGGACCATGCCGTCCAGGTCCGTCGGCAGGTGGACCGCGCCCTCATAGCTGCGCTTCGTCTGCCCGTCTTGATCCACCTGGACCAGGCTCACCCCAAAAGCAGCCTCGACTGCGCTGGCGGGGGCCGTGACCTGGAGCTGACCCAGACCGTCCCGGGTGCGTTCGATGGTGAAGCCGTGCTCCTTGAGGTACGCCGTGACCTGGTCCATGTGGTCGGGCACGCCGGCGACGTGCTGGCCGAGCGCGGCGTTGAACTGGGCCTTCATGGCGCGCTGCAGCGCGGTCCGGGGGTCCGGCAGCGTGGTGGTGGTCGGCTCTGCCACCTGGATCGTCAGGGACATCTGCTGGTCTGCGGGCACGGTGCCCGTGGCCGTGAGCTGGTCGCGGGTGGGGAGGGCGCTGTTGGCGAGCGTGAGGGTCGGGGTCCTGGCCATGTGCGGTCCTGCCACAGGCACCGGTGGGGAGGGAGTACCTGCTTGATGCGAGTGTAGATCACACGCCCAGGCGGCAGCAGCGTGACCCTGGACACCCGCCCCGGCGTCCAGGGTCTGCCACCTGCCCGGACCCGGCTATCGAAATTTCTTGGGCGCCAGCCTCTGCCGGTTCCGGATCTGCCGGGCCCGGGAGCGCCGAGCCTTGCGAACCCGCCAGTCGTCCTGGCGCACGGACTGCCGAGCGACCTCGCGCTGGAGCTTGTGCCAGCTCTTCACCCGGTCGGCGTCGGCGATGCCGTCTCTGACGGCCTCTGCGATCGCACAGCCGTCCTCACCCTGGTGGGCACAGTCTCGGTAGCGGCACCGGGTGGCCAGGTCCGCGAGCTCGGGGAAGACCGTGTCCAGCGCCTCCCCGTCCCACAGCTGCAGCTCCCGGATCCCCGGGGTGTCGATTAAGACGCCTCGGCCGGCGGGCAGCGGGATCAGCTCCCGGTGGGTCGTGGTGTGGCGCCCGCGGTCGTCTCCGTCCCGTGCCTGGGCGGTGGCCAGGTGCTCCACCCCCAGCAGACGATTCGCGAGTGTGGACTTGCCCACCCCCGACGAACCCACCAGGACCGCTGTCTGTCCCGGCGCGATGGACGCCGACAGCTGGGCCAGCCCATCCTCGAACAGCGCGCTGGTCAGCACGACCCGATAGGGGAATTCGGGCCGTTTAGGGGCCATCCAGGCGATTCTCGCAGCCGATGCGGAAGAAACATCGGGCTCTGGCGACGGAGGCGGAAGAAGAACAGGGCTCTGGCTCAGCACATCCGCTCGAACGCGACCAGCCGGTTGTTCGCATCGACGTGCAAGCGAAAGGTTCCGTGCACGCCCTGGGGCGTGACGTGTCGGCGCAGGACCGCCGCGGGGAACTGGACCGACCGGCCATCGGTCGACCAGGCCTGGACGGCGCGGGCGGAGCCCTGGTAGTAGCGGAGCACCTCGTCACGGGACAGCGAGAGTCGCAGGGTCAGGACGGCCATGTTCCGACGTCGGACCCGCAGCCGCGCAGCTTGAAGCGATCACGCATCGGGGACCTCTCTCGGCGCCTGGCCGGCGTCCACGAGGCTGAGCAGGCTGGACAGATCGATCAGCGCCTGGAGCCCAGAGGCCTGCTCTTCGAACTCCCGCTGGAGCCCGGCCAAGTGCCGAGCCAGGACCCCGCGGAGCTCCGCCGGCGTCTCCGCCAGGGCGATGTCGGCGGCGCCCTGGAGCTCCCGCCACGCGCTGGCCACCCCCTCCCAGTCCGCCAGGACCTTGCCCAGCCGCCCGCGGGCCTCGGGCGGTGCCGTGCCGGCCGAGAGCTCCCCGGCAAGCCCCCCGGCCTGGCGCCAGAACCCGCTGGCCACCCCCAGGTAGGTCTCCAAGGCGCCATGGAACAGCTCGAACAGATCCGGCGCGAGCGCGGAGAGGGCATCGGTGAACGTGGGGGACAAGGATCCGACCTCCTGGGCCCCGCAGGGCACAGGGTCTACGGCGCCTCGGGGGTCCCTGTTTCACCGATCAGCAGCTCCCCGGCAGGGGGCCGCAGGTTGTAGTGGCTGGCCATGGCCCGGCCGTAGGCGCCGGCCGTGCCGATCAACAGCACGTCCCCCTCGACGGTGTCCGGCAGGCGGCGGCCCGCCCCCAGGGTGTCGCCGGTCTCACAGATCGGTCCGACCACGCTGGCGGTACAGGCGATGGGCTCGCCGAAGCGGGTCAGGTTCACGATCTCGTGCCAAGCCCCGTACAGCGCCGGTCGGATCAGGGAGTTCATGCCCGCGTCGATGCCGACGTAGCGCTGGGCGCCCTTGGCCTTGGTCTGGGTGACCCGCGCAAGCAGCACACCGGCCTCGGCCACCAGGAAGCGCCCGGGCTCCAGCCAGAGCCTCACGCCGCCCAGGTCAGCCCGGGCCCGGGCCAGGGACCCCGACAGCGCGTCCAGGTCCAGGGGCCGGTCCGTCGGCTTCTCCGGCACGCCCAGCCCGCCGCCCAGATCCAGCACCTCGACGTCTGGAAAGCGCTCGGCGACGGCGCCCAGGATTGCGGCGGTCTCGGACCAGTGGCCCACGGTGCGGATGCCGGAGCCGGCATGGGCGTGGAGACCGACCACCGTGGCACCAGCGGCCTGGATCAGCTCCTGGGCCTCGTCGAGCTCGTCCATTGAGACACCGAACTTGGACCGCTTGCCCGCGGTCCGCACGTGCTTGTGGTGGCCCTTGCCCCGGCCCGGGTCGACCCGCAAGAGCAGGCGAGCCCCGGCGAAGACGTCTGGCCAGGCTCGGAGCGGATGCAGGTTGTCCAGGGTCAGGTGCACCCCCCGAGCCAGCCCCGCGGCGTACTCGGCCCTGGGGGCGAAATTCGGGGTGAACAGGACGCGGCCCGGGTCCAGGTCCGGCAGCACCTCGAACACCCGGTCCAGCTCGCCGGGGGACACACACTCGAACCCGACCCCCAGTTCACCGAGCAGCGCCAGCAGCTCCGGGTGGGGGTTGGCCTTCATGGCGTAGAGCACCCGGTCCACCGCTGCCAGGCCGAGCAGCGAGAGGGCGCGCTCGGCCACGGTCGCCCGGTCGTACACGTAGACCGGCGTCCCTTCCTCGGCGAGCGCCAGCAGTGCGTCTCGCTGGGCCACCCACCAGGGTTCGGTCCGATCCTGGGCGGCGCCGAACAGGGCCCGCCACGAGGGTCCGATGGGGCCCTCCTCGGCATCAGGTTCGCCGAACAGCAGCACGTGCAGGCGCTGCACCAGCCGGTCCGCCTGGTCCTCGTCGACCACGAAGGTCAGGTTCAGATCGCTGGCGGCCTGGGAGACCAGGTGAATGCGCTCCTCTTCGAACACCGCCAGGGCCGGGCCCAGCCGGTGCAGGGTCGCCCGGATCGAGCGCCCGACCAGCCCAATCGCCGCACAGGGGCCGATGGTGCGCACCTGGCAGTGCTGGCTCAGCCCTGCGCTCAACCGCTCCAGGGTGGCCGGCTCCAGGGCATTCGCCGTGGGGTCCAGGGACACGGTCACGTTCATCTCGGACGTGGAGACAAGGTCGACGGACAACCCGCAGGCCTTGAACTCGGCAAAGAGATCGGCCAGGAAACCGACCTGCTGCCACATGTTCGGCCCGTCCATCGACACCAGCGTCAGCCCCGTCTTGACGCTGATCGCCTTGACCCCCGGGCCGGGGTCGGGGTGGTCTCCCGCGACCACGGTGCCCGCCATGTCCGGCCGCTCGGTGCACAGCACGTGCAAGGGGATGCCGGACTCTCGCACTGGCGGCAGCGCCCTGGGGTGGAGGACCTTGGCGCCCAGCGACGCGATCTCCTGGGCCTCGTCGTAGTCCAAGGCGGCGAGGAGTCGGGCTTCGGGGACCTGGCGCGGGTTCGCCGTGAACATGCCGGGCACGTCCGTCCAGATCTCGCATCGGGTGGCATCCAGCCGAGCGGCAAAGGTGGCGGCCGAGGTGTCTGAGCCCCCGCGCCCCAGCACCACGGTCCGCCCCTGGGCATCCCGGGCGATGAATCCCTGGGTCAGCAGCACCTTGGCCGGGTAGCCAGCCAGGTCCTGCTGCAGGGAGTGATCCCGCTCCCACAGGCAGCGGGCCGAGAGGAAGTGGCGGGTCTCGTCGGGCTCGGGCTCCGACGACAGGCAGTCCCGGGCATCCAGCCAGGCCACGTCGAGTCCGCGACCGCGCATCCAGGCGGCCCCCAGCCGGGTGGACATGAGCTCGCCGCAGGCCATCACCTGGGCCCGGAGCTTGGGCGACGCCTCTCGTGTCAGGGAGATGCCCAGGGTCAGCCGATCCAGGAGCTCGGTCTCGGGCTCGAGCACGCCCGCGTCGACCCCCAGCTCGGCCGCCATCGCGCCGTGGCGGGCGTGCAGCACCTCGACCGCCTCTTCGCCGTCGCCCCGCAGGGCCTGCTCGAGCAGGTCTTCGAGGGCATCGGACACGCCGGCCAGCGCCGAGCACACGACCACCGGACGCAGCCCTTCGGCCAGCCGCTCCTGGACGATGTCCGCGATGGTGGACCAGCGAGCGGCGGTGGCCACGCTGGTGCCACCGAATTTCAGCACGACCCAGGAGCTGCTCATGGGCGGCAGGGTAGTCCAGTCAGTCCGTGCGCGACTGCGCCAGCCACCAGTCGACCAGCTCTTCGCGCTCCTGGTCCCCGATGCCGTGGCCGCCTGGGTAGATGCGGACCTCGGGCACCGGGTAGCCGGCGTCTGCCACGTCGTCGGCCTGGCCCTGGACGTGGTCCGGGTCCCGCACGGTGTCGTCCTCTCCGGTGCTGAACCACCCCGGGATCAGGTTGTCCCCCATGCCGCCAGGGAACGCGCCGCCGTGCAGCGAGCCATAGGCGTTGAAGCGGGGGTCATTGGTGCCCATGTAGGGACCGCTGCTGCCCCCGCCGGAGTGTCCGGTGGCCAGCAGGCGCCCGTCGTCGATGACCACCCCGAGCGTGGCCAGCTCGGAGAGCAGCGCCTGGGTGTGGAGCACGTCCTCGGTGATCTCGTCGGGCTCGGTGCCGACCTCCCACGTGTAGTCGCCGCTGGGGGACACCCGGGAGTCGGGCGCCACGATGGCGAAGCCGTGCTCGGTGGCCTCGACGGCAAAGGTGTTGACCATCTGCTGCCCTTCGCCACCGGTGCCGTGGTAGCCGACCAGCACTGCGAGCGGGCCCAGGTTCCAGCCATCGGGCACGTGGTAGCGGCCGGTGCGACCCGCGGAGTTCTGGGTCTCGAACTCGCCGGTGAAGCCAGGCTCGGGGTCCGGTGGCGTGTCTGAGGTCCCGGTGTCCGGGGTCCCGGAGTCCTGTGTCGTGCTGTCAACCGGAGGGCACCCGAGCAGCAGGGTCAGCGCGGTGGCGAGCATGGCATAGGGTACCGGACGCCGAGCCTGTAGCAGGATGTGTCACTCGGCTCTGGACCCTTCGGGTTGGTCATCTAGGTGCCAAGCTGGCCGTGGAGGAACCCATCATGACGACTACCCTCTGGATCGGCCTGCTGGCCGGCTGCGGCATCCAGTCAGACGACGACACCGAACCCGAGATGTGCGAGGCCGTCATCCGAGAGACGACCCCCGAGTCCGACGCCCGCGGCGTCTTCGCGGAGGACCCGATCGTCATCCGGTTCAGCAAGCCCCACCACGAAGACGCCCGTACCTGGGTGGACGGCGTCGAGGTGACCCACACCTGGAACGACGACCGGACACGCGTGACCGTGCTGACCGACGGCCTGCTCCAGCCGGAGGCCACCCACGAGGTGCGGGTGGCGGGGTGCGTCGACGAGCGCACCTGGCAGTTCGAGACCTCGGACCTGGGCCTGCCCATGCACACCCTGCCGGAGCAAGGGCCCTGGCTCGTGCTTCCCTGGTCGGGCGAGGTGGGCGAGCCCGAGGGCATTGGGACCGCCCTCCGGCCCTATTTCTGCACGCTGGAGCTGACGGTGGGCGAGGCTGCTGGCCAGAGCGTTCCCCTGGGCCTGAGGGCCAGGACCGAAGACCTGGAAGACCTGGACACCTGCGACGCCTGGCCCGACGTGGCACCGGTCGAGGGCCAGGTGCCCGAAGACGCGCTCCCAGACTTCGTGCTCGGGCCGACCAACGATGCACTCGACGGCGACGCGCTGGGCTGCCTGCTGCCCCACGAGGACTGGACCTTCAGCGGGACCTTCTCCCCGGATGGCACCGAGCTCAGCGCGACCCTCGAGGGCCGGATCGACGTGCGGCAGCTCACGTGGACCGAGAACACCGACGTCGAGTGGTGCACCTACCTGGCGGGCTTTGGTGCGCCCTGCGAGCCCTGCACCGACGGGGCCCTGTTCTGCGTCGACGGCCTGGCCTGGAGCATCCCCGGGGAGCCCGACGACGGACTCTGGCCAGCGGACCCGCCGACCCAGGACGACTGTCACGCCGAGTGCGCAGAGTCCTCCTGCAACCCGGACTGCAGCCTCTACGCGCCCACGCCGACATCGATCGCCAACGGCGCGACCCTGGACCACGATCTCCGGGCGGCCTTCCAGAGCTCCCCGGCGCCAACCCCGGAGCTGGGCGAGCTGCTCGACGACGCCGCGCTCGCTCTGACCCTGGGACAGCCGGACTTCTGCGCCGAGACCTTCTCCCTCGCCTGGACCCTGGGTGGCGATCCCATCCGAACCCACAGCGCGTCGAAGATGTCCGGCCAGGACCTCACCTTCACCATGGGCGAGCTGGACACCACGCTGTCCTTGGATGGCGCGGACCGCGACTTCTTCGAGACCACCTGGAGCGGACGGCTGCAGGCCGGGGGGGCCGAGGTGGCTGACCTGATCCTGACCGGGCTCCTGGACATCGGCGACGTGATCCTCGATGGCGCCCTCGGCTGCGTGGCAGCCGAAGCCGCGGGCCAGCCCTGTGAAGCCTGCCCGGACGATGGGGTCGAGGGCTGCCTGCAGGTGAGCGTGGCCTTCCCGACCCAAGCGGCCGCACCCTAGGAACCGTTGGGAATGGGGGTCCTCGGCTCCCAGGGTTATCGATCCCCCCGTGCTCCGCCCCCGCCGACGCCGTCCCCGCCTGTCCGCCGAGCTGGTGAGCCGGACCCGCTCGGTCGACGAGGTCCGCACGGCCCGGCTGCTGGAGCAGCTCTACCACACCAGCCACGACCGCTCCTGGGACGGTCGCCAGGTCCTGGCCGAGCTGCTGGAAGCCCACGGGGCCATCGATCTGCCGGACCCTCAGCGCAAGGCCCTGGGCCGGCTCTTGTCCATCGCCTTGGTCGGCGAGCTGGCCAGCTGGAAGGTCGCTGCGGCCCTGGCCCTGGACCTGGAGAGCGTCGAGGCCCGCATGGCCGCCACGGCCCAGGCCCACGACGAAGCCCGCCACTTCTACGTGCTCCACGACTACCTGGAGCTGCTGGGGTGCGACCCGGAACCCCTCCCCGTCGCGGTCGAGGGGGTGCTCGACGAGGTCCTGCTGACCCGCGACCCGGTCCGTCGGGTGCTCGGCCTGGAGCTGCTGATCGAGCCGGTGGCCATGACCCTGTACAGCCTGGTTCGCGAGGCCGGCCTGGAGCCCATCCTGGGTGAGCTGCTGGGGCACTTCGAGGCCGACGCCACCCGCCACCTGGTCCTGGGCTGGGAGCTGGTCCCGAGAATGCTGGCCGCCGCCGCGCCCCGGCGCAAGCTGCGCCTGTTCGCGTGGCACGCCCGCATGGCCATGCGCCAGCTCGATGGCATGGTCCAGGTCGCCGAAGACCTGCGCTGCCTGGGCTTCGACCCCCGCGACGTGGTGCTCCGGGGACAACAGCGCCAGATGCAAGCCCTCAGCGAGCTGTTCAGGCTGTCCGGGGGCCCGCTGCTGGGCCAGGACGCCCTGGTGAACCTGGTCGAGGCACGCATCCAGTGGGACTTCCCGGATCCGGGCGCACCGAACGACCTGCCCCGCAAGCTGCGCCGCAGCCTGGAGAGCCTGGCCGCGGGTCCGGCGCCCGATCGCCGCCACACCCTGGTCGCCGCGGAGAGCTGACGCTCACCCCGGGGTCAGCACGAAGGGCGTGATCACCTCGCCGTCCGGCAGCTCCTCGGGCACCCGCCATCGCAGCACCCGCCGGGTGACGCAGGTCTCGAGCTCGGCGTCGCCCGTGGTGTTGTCGACGATCTCGGCGTCGACGACGCGCCCTGCAGCGTAGGCCCAGCGCAGCTCCAGCCGGCCCGCCAGGCGAGTCTGGAGCTTGAGCCGCTGCTCGTAGCAGGCCTTGATCTGCCGGGCATAGGTGCGCACGACCCGGGCCAGGAGCTGCTGTGCGCCCGTGCTGGGAGCGTCGGGGTCGGGGGTCGCCGCCCCACGCCGGGTCAGCTCGGTCGGCGGGCCCGCGTAGAGCACACCGGTGCCGCCCCGGGCCCGCTCCAGCTCGCCGATGCCCGCATCAGCTCGCCCCCCAGCGCTGGCGACACGGGACCTGGCCCCATCTCGCTCGCTCACGCGCACCCCGCTGCTCAGTGCCAGCGCGGCGTCCAGCTGCTCGTCGACGGTCCCCTCCCCGCTGTAGGGATCCGAGGTCCGCCCCCTGTGGCGGTCGCCCCGGGTGGCCATCAGCGCGATGAGCAGGGCCGCATCGTCGGGCTGGGCCGGTGGCACGGCAGCGGCAGGGCCCGACCCTGCTCCTGGCCCCGGCCTTGGCGCCAACACCGGCTCCGAGGAGACCGGCTTCGGCGCCGGCGCGACGGGCAGCGGTGTCGGAAGCGGGTCTACGTGGGTCGGGATCATCGCGATCCGAACCGGCTCTGGCAGCCGGATCTCCGGCGGCGTGGTGTCCACCGGGGCCCCCGCCACCCACACCAGCATCACCGCCGCGCTGGCGGTGAACAGGCCCAGCAGCCCATGGAAGACGTCGTCATCGGGATCCCGAAGACGAGGCCGGAAGGGCCCAAGGCCCAGACGAAGCGGTACACCCATTGCGGCAACTCCTGCGGTCCCCTCCCCCCCAGGGTGGGTCGCCTCAGTCGGACCACAGGCGGTTCAAAGGGTTCCCGAACACCCCCCGTCTGGCGCGCTACTCGACGCCCAGTTCTTCCAGCAGCCAGGCAGCGCCGTCGGTGGTCTCCAAGAGCCACAGCAAGAACCGGATGTCCGCGTGAATCGAGCGGTTCAGCGCCGGCACATACTGCCAGTCCGCGGCCATCGCCTCGTAGTTGCGATCGAAGACCAGACCCACGAGCTGTCCCTGGGCATTCAGCGTCGCCGAGCCCGAAGACCCCCCAGTGTTGTCCAGGTTGCTCAAGAAGTCGACCGGGACCTGGCCCAGGCCCGGGTCGGCGAAGCGGCTGTCAGAGGCGCCGTCGATTCGGCCCAGGAAGTCCGGGTCCAGGGCAAAGTCGCCCTCGCCAGCCTTGGCCGCCATGCCTGTGAGCGTGGTCTGAGGGGCGTAGTTCACCGCTTCGGCCGGGCTGTAGCCCTGGATCTTGCCCACCGAGACCCGCAGTGTGCGGTTGGCGTCGGCATAGACCGGCCCATCGCCGCGCTCGATGCGGGCCTGGTGGTAGAGCGGCCGCAGCCGCAGCATGGCGCCGTCGTGGGCCCGGCGTTCGCCTTCGAGCTCGTCGACCCAGAGCTCCATGGCCAGGGCCAGCACGATCCAGGGGTCGGTGCTCGCCTCGAGCTCGGCCAGGGACGCGCCCAACAAGGCCTCGCGGCCATCGGTGGTGGCCAGCGCCGGGTCCTTGAACAGGGACTCCAGCCCCGCAGGAATGGTGCCCACGTCGGTCATCCACGTGTCCACGGGCGTGATGCGCTGATCCCCAGGCAGGTCCTGGCTGCGCTGGAGCAGCCAGGCCATCAGGTCCTGCTCGGCGGGCAGGTACAGGGTCCGGTCCAAGGTCGCGAAGCGGTCGGCGATCACCTGGGCGTCCCGCTCCTGGTAGCCGGGCTTGCGGGCCGCGTCTGGCTTCTCGCGCTCCAGCGCCAGCCGCACACCGGTGCGGGCCGTGCGCAGCAACTGTGGGGTCCAGCCGGACATGCGCACCAGCCGGTCCCGGTCGCCGTGGGCCTGCCACGCCGACAGCTCGGCCTCCAGGTCCGCGAGCGCGTCGCCGTAGCGCTTGCCACGGGCCTTGTCTTCGGCGACCCAGGCCCGCAGCGCGGCTTCCTCGGCCGTGCGCCTGGCCGCCATGTCCGACGCCGCGAAGTTGTCGAGCATGCCCTGGTAGTTCTTGCGCACGTTCTCCAGCGTGAAGCGCATCGGCCCCAGCTTGCGTTCGGCCACCGGGTCGATCTTGATCGACTGATCCAGGATGGCCATCAGCTCGTCGAACAGCGTGAGCCCGGCGGGGTAGCGGACCTGCTGGGCGTAGCGGATCTCCGCAGCGGTCAGGTTGCGCGACGTGGAGACCGGGAACCCGGCGATGGCCACGAACTGGTCCTGGCTCACCCCGGCGGTGCTCACCGCCAGGTGGACCGGCGCCCGGTAGGGCACGTTGTCCGCGGCGT
>Ga0209992_10000730_pt1 | contig 40904 bp, 39 predicted proteins | sample 2SBtaG_2_FD_182564 | JGI IMG/M metagenome (GOLD analysis project Ga0209992, IMG submission 182564) | Deep subsurface microbial communities from Kolumbo volcano to uncover new lineages of life (NeLLi) - 2SBTROV12_ACTIVE470 metaG (SPAdes)... | ecosystem: Environmental > Aquatic > Marine >...
CGGGGATGGGCGCGGCGATCGGTGGCGAGCTCGGCAACGACGAGATGCGGTACGAGCGCGTCGATCGGTCCGATCTCGGCTCGGCCTGCTGCTTCGCTGTGGACGGTCCGCCCGCCCTCTGTGTGATCCTCACCCAGCTCGGCGCCTTCGGTGATCCCGTTCAGCTGGTGGCAAGCGGGGTCAATCCGGGGATGAACGCGGGCCGCTCCACCCTTCACTCCGGCACGGTCGGCGCAGTCATGACTGCCGTGAACAACGGAGCCCATGGGATCGCGGTGAGCCAGGACCACCTCGCAGCCGGCCACCCAGCCGATGAGTTCCACTGGGATACGGCCACCCACCTGGTCCCTGAGATCATCGAACGGGTGGCGGCGGTGGACAAGGGTCGGCGGGCGGTCAACGTCAATGCGCCCAACGTGCCGCTCGATCGGATCGACGGCGTCGCGACCACGAGCCTCGCCAAGTGGGGCGATGCAGCCGGTGTGCTCGAACACCTCGAGGAAGGCAAGCTGCGCTTCGTCCGACAGCCGGGCGCTCGTGCCCCGATACCTGGCACCGATCACGCTGCGGTGCGTGAGGGCCAGATCGCAGTTGCCGAATTGATCGGCTTTCGGGTCGCGGATTCGGACCTCGAGCTGGACGGCCTCACGGTCTGATCAGGCGAGGCCGGCGAGTCGTTCACCGGTTGTTCACTCACTCCGTGGCAGCCGTTCACCTGATCAACCGAGACCCGTCACCCGCCCTCCCTACCGTGCTCTCCGTGCAACGACATCCACACTTTCCCCCCCGACGTCGCCGGATTCTCCTCACGGCGCTCATCGGCGTTCTCGCCCTGTTCGCCGCAGCCTGTGGCGACTCCGACTCTGGTGACTCGAGCAGCTCGGACTCCGATGGATCAGGTGGCCTCAGCGGCTCGATCTTCATCACCGGGTCCTCAACCGTCGAGCCGGTGACCAACCTCCTCGCAGAATCGTTCGCTGCGGCCAACCCGAGCGTGGCGTTCAGCGTGCAGGGTCCTGGTTCTGGTGACGGACACAAGGCCGCCTGCGCCGGTGAGGTTCCGATCTGGAACAGCTCCCGTCAGATCAAGGACTCCGAGGCCGAATGCCTGGCCGAGGCCGGCATCGACTTCATCGAGCTCCGGGTGGGCATCGATGGCATCTCGGTGATCACCTCAGCGGAGAACGACGCGATCGATTGCCTCGACTTCGAGGACCTCTACAGCCTGATCGGGATCGAGTCGACGGGAATCGGGTCCTGGGCCGACGCCAACGATCTCAACGTCGCCCTCGGCGGTGAGGGGTCGTTCCCCGACGCCGACCTCGAGATCTTTGCTCCGGGCGAAGAGTCGGGCACCTTCGACAGCTTCGTGGAGATCGCCCTCGAGGGCGTCTGGGAAGCCCGTGTCGAGAGCGGTGACGCCGACGAGAACTTCGCAGTCCGGCCCGACTACAACGCGTCGGCCGACGACAACGTCATCATCGACGGGGTAGCGGGCAACGGGACCAGCCTCGGCTGGGTGGGCTTCGCCTTCGCCGATCAGAACCGTGAACGGGTGAGGCTCGTGGAGATCGACGGTGGAGACGGATGCACCGCCCCGACCCCTGAGACCATCGCGAGCGCCGCCTTCCCGATCAGCCGCTTCCTCTACACCTACATCGATGCGGGTCAGGCGGATGATCCGGCGGTGAAGGCGTTCGTCGACTACATGCTGAGCGACGAGGGCCAGGCGTTCGTCATCGAAGCCGGATACGTCAACCTCGATCCCGCCGACCTCGAGCAGGGCCGCTCCAACTGGTCCAACCGCACCACCGGTCGGACGTTCTAGGCTCCCGCCCGGTGTTTCGGACCGCTGACCCCCACGGCGACCCTGGCCGCTCGTGACGACGACCCTCTCCATCGACGAACTCCAGACCGCACGCGGGCGGCGGGCGCGTGCGTCCGCCGCCCGGTGGGTGTTCCTGTCCGCCGCCGCGGTGACGGTGTTGGTGAGCCTGCTCATCATCTGGACGATCGCGTCCGAGGCCTGGTCGTTCGCGAGCGAGGTGGCGCGCGATCAGCTGTTCGCGATCGGCTGGTACCCGCGTCGCGGGCTGTTCGACCTGAGCACGCTGCTCGTCAACTCAGCTCAAATCTCGGCGGTGGCCATGATCGTGGCGATCCCGTCGGGACTCGGCGCCGCCATCTACCTGGCCGAGTACGCACAACCGCGGGTACGCCGTGTGATGAAGCCGACGCTCGAGCTGCTGGCGAGCGTGCCGAGCGTTGTGCTCGGCGTCTTCGCGATCAGCTTCATCACCCCGTCGTTGCTGAGCAACTTCTTCGACGACATCAACTTCTTCAACAAGCTGGCCGCAGGGATCGCGGTCGGCCTCCTCGTCATCCCGTTGATCGCCTCCATCTCGGAGGATGCTCTGCGGGCGGTGCCGAACTCTCTCCGCGAAGCGAGCTCGGGTCTCGGCGCCCGCAAGGTCACCACCACGATCCGGGTCGTTCTTCCCGCGGCGCTCTCCGGGCTCATGGCGGCGGCAATCGTCGGGTTCAGCCGGGCCATCGGAGAGACGATGGTGGTCACGATCGCTTCGGGCGGCGGTGACACCTCGTTGTTCAACACCAGCCTCTTTGAGTCGGGTGGCACGATCACCTCCGCCATGGCGTCCCTCGGGCTCGGTACCGATCAGGTGGCCGGCAACGATCTGGCGTTCCAGAGCCTCTACTTCCTCGGGGCCCTGCTCTTTCTCATCACCCTGGGCCTCAACCTCATCGGCAACGCGATCGTGAATCGCCTGAGGGAGAAGTACTGATGGCCGTCGTCACCACCCCCGGTCAGGTGGCACGCACCACCGCCGCGGATCTGGAGAAGAGGGCCGGCGCGGATGTGGCGGGCGCTGTCTTCAAATGGACCCTGATCGGTGCCACGACCTTCGCCACTGCGTTCCTGGGCGTGTTGCTCCTCGTGATGGTGGTGGACGGCTGGAGCGTGCTGTCGGGGAGTCTCGGGCATTTCCTCACGCACGGCTTCTCGCAGTCGGCAGACAACACCGGCGTGTGGCAAGGGATTCTCGGGTCGCTCCAGATCGCGCTCGTCACGCTGGTCTTGGCGGTTCCGATCGGTGTCGCGACCGCCATCTACCTCGTCGAGTACTCCGGCGGGAGCCGCTTCGCTCGACTCGTCGAGCTCAACGTCCGCAACCTCGCCGGCGTGCCATCGATCGTCTATGGACTCCTCGGGCTCGCAGTATTCGTGCAGACGCTCGAGAACTTCACACAGGGACGCACCGTGGTGGCGGGCGGGATGACCCTCGCCGCAATGGTGCTGCCGATCGTGGTGATCACGAGCGTCGAGGCACTCAAGGCCGTGCCCCAGGAGCTGCGCGAGGCCGCATACGGCGTGGGGGCGACCAAGTGGGAGGTCGTGTCCAAGCAGGTCGTCCCAGCAGGCGCCTCGACGATCCTCACCGGAACCGTCCTCGCCCTCGCCCGCGCGCTGGGCGAAGCGGCGCCCCTCATTCTCGTCGGCGCCGCCACCGGGTTCATCTCCTTCGGCGACGCCAACTGGCTGGAGACATTCACCGGGCCCTTCACAGCTCTTCCGGTCCTGATCTTCAACTTCGCCCGCCAACCGGGCGAGGAGTGGGCAGCCAACGCCGCCGCGGCGTCGGTCGTCATTCTGGTGGTGGTCCTCATGGTCAACGGGTTTGCCATCTACCTGCGCAACAGATTCGAGAAGAAGTGGTGAATGTGAACGAGCCCATCGCAGGCCGCAGAGCGGAGTCCTTCGTGAGCGTTCCCATCAGCGATGATGTGGCTGCGATGAACACGGAGCACGCGACCGACCAGCAGTCACCCCACGACGCGGTCTTCGCCGTCGAGGACCTCGAGGTCTACTACGGGGAGTTCCGAGCCCTGAAGGACGTCTCCCTCGACATCAATATGCACGAGGTCACGGCCTTCATCGGACCGTCGGGCTGTGGCAAGTCGACCTTCCTGCGTTGCTTCAATCGGATGAACGATCTCATCGAAGGCGCGAGGGTCGAGGGGCGGATCGACTACCACGGCGTTGACCTGTACGACGAGCGGGTCGATCCGGTCGAGGTGCGGCGTCGGGTGGGCATGGTCTTCCAGAAGCCCAACCCGTTTCCCAAGTCGATCTACGACAACATCGCATACGGGCCCAAGCTCGCCGGAGCCAAGAAGGGCGACCTCGACGACATCGTCGAACGCTCGCTGCAACGAGCGGCCCTGTGGGACGAGGTGAAGGACCGGCTGAAGTCGTCCGCGTACGGCCTGTCGGGCGGTCAGCAGCAGCGTCTGTGCATCGCCAGGGCGATCGCTGTCCAGCCGGACGTGGTGCTGATGGACGAACCCTGCTCTGCGCTCGATCCGATCGCCACCGGCCGGATCGAGGAGCTGATCGGCGAACTCACGAGCGACTACACGATCGTGATCGTCACCCACAACATGCAGCAGGCGGCGCGTGTGAGCGATCGCACCGCCTTCTTCTCGGTACAGCTCAACGATGAGGGGATGCGGACCGGTGAGCTGATCGAAGTCGGCGAAACCCGAGCGATCTTCACGAACCCTGCGGACTCCCGTACCGAGGCCTACATCACCGGCAAGGTCGGCTGAGCCGTCGTCGGTACGCTCTTTCGAGGGAGCCCACGCCCATGAGCAACGACGAGACCCGTACGCAATTCCAGACCCTCCTGGAACAGCTGCGCACCGACCTGGTGCACATGGGCGCGATGGTCATCGAGGGCATCTCCGCAGTGACTGAGGCGCTCCTCGCTGTCGACGTCGCCGCCTCAGATCAAATCGTGACCGCCGACGACGAGTTGGACCTCCTCAGCCTCGAAGCCGAGGAGATGTGCATCGAGATGCTGGCGCTGCAGCAGCCCGTTGCGATCGACCTCAGGACGATCGTCACGGATCTGAAGATGGTCGCCGAGATCGAACGCTCCGGCGACCTGGTGACCAACATCGCCAAGGCGATCCCGCGCATCCAGGGGGTGGAGCTGGAGCCTCGCCTCCGGGGTCTCATCGATCGGATGCGCGAGCAGGCCGTGAAGTTGTTCGGTCTGGCGATCGACGCGTACTCGGAAGGCGACGCCGGGCTCGCGTCGGCCCTCGGCGATCTCGACGATCGGCTCGACGATCTCCACAACGACTTCATCGACACCGTTTTCTCCAGCCGGACCGACCGTTTGCTGACCACGCAACAGGCGGTGCAGCTCGCGGTGATCGGGCGGTTCTACGAACGCATCGGCGACCACGCGGTCAACATCGGTGAGCGCGTTCAGTACCTCGTGACGGGCGAACTCCCCGAGCACGCAGGTGCGCAGCGGGCCCGTGCTCGGCGGGAGGCGGAGAGCGCCGGATGACTGTGCTCCTCGCCATCGCAGCTGCTGCTCTCGCCGCTGCGCTGGCGGCGTCCTGGGTTCGCTGGACGATGTGGAAGCGCAACATCGGCCGGCGCCTCAACCGGGTGGTCCTGCAGCTCGATCCCGCCCCCGTGGCCGACGACCTCTCGCTTCCGGATCTCGTGGGGCGGATGGAAGGTACGGCCGAACGCTTCTCGATCGACTCCAACCTGGCCCAGGAGGAACAACGCCGTCTGCTGCTGGCCCTGGACGAGCTCACCGTGGGAGTCGTGGTCGCCGACCAGGACGGCACCATGCTGGTCCGCAACCCCGTGGCGGATGAGTTTCTCGCGGCGCGCCATGCCGCCGCCCTCGTCGGCGCAGCGGTGACCGACCTGCTCCAGGTGGCCAGCGGCGGTCGTGGCGGCGAACGGACCGTGAACCTGACCGGTCCACCCGCGCGGGTCATCGAGGTCCGTTCGCATCCCCTTTTCGACAGCCAGCGACCCATGGGCGCCGTGGTCGTGATCGAGGACAGCACCGAAGGCGACCGACTCGACCGGGTTCGCCGTGATTTCGTCGCCAACCTGAGTCACGAGCTGCGGACTCCCGTGGGAGCGATCGCGCTGTTGAGCGACACCCTGGCAGGCGAGGACGACCCCAAGGTGCGGGCTCGGCTCGTGGAGCGCATCGGGCTCGAGGCGGAGCGCGTCGGCCACATCATCGATGATCTTCTCGAGCTGAGTCGCGTCGAGCTCGACGGTTCGCCTCGACAGGACCTCGTGGACGCGGAGGCGCTGCTCGCCGAGGTCGCCGACCAAACCGCGCAGACCGCCGATCTCCGCGAGATCAAGCTTCTACGCCTGCCCGCTGCAGCGGAGCTTCGTCTCCTGGGTGACCGAGGTCAGCTTGTGCGCGCGCTCGGCAACCTCGTCGACAACGCCATCAAGTACAGCGACCCAGGTGGGTCTGTGGAACTGGCTGCTCTGCAGAACGGCTCATTCGTGGACATCGTGATCCGCGACCAGGGAATCGGGATCCCCCAACACGAGCACGAGCGGGTGTTCGAGCGCTTCTACCGGGTCGACAAGGCGCGCTCACGCTCGACCGGCGGCACCGGGCTCGGCCTGAGCATCGTTCGCCATGTGGTTGCCAACCACGGTGGTGAGATCTTGATCCGCTCGCGTGAGGGCGAGGGAGCGACGTTCACACTGCGACTCCCGATGGGGGTCTCCTCGTGACGTCGGTCCTCGTGGTGGACGACGAGCCGAGTTACGCGGACGCACTCACGGTGAGCCTCCGCCGCGAGGGCTTCGATGTGACAGCAGTCGCGGATGGCAGCGCTGCGATGGCCGCGATCGAGAAGAGTCCACCGGACTTGATCCTCCTGGACGTCATGCTTCCCGGCATGTCCGGCATCGACATCTGCCGCGAGATCCGCAAGACATCGAGGGTGCCGGTGATCATGGTCACCGCCCGAGGTGAGGAGATCGACGCCGTCGTCGGCCTCGAGGTGGGCGCCGACGACTATGTCACCAAGCCGTACCGATTGAGGGAGCTCGTGGCCCGCATGCGGGCAGTGCTCCGGCGGGGGGGCGGTTCTGTCGAGGGCTCCGACGACGAGATCGATGCGGTCTTGCGTGAAGGCGATCTGGAGCTCGATCTCGGCAGACACGAGCTTCGGGTGCGGGGCGAGCTGGTGACGTTGGCGCTCAAGGAGTTCGAGCTGCTGGCGTACCTGCTCGAGCGCTCGGGTCGGGTCGTCACACGCGACAGCATCATGCAGAACGTGTGGGGCTACGACTACCTGGGCGACACGAAGACCATCGACGTCCACGTGAAGCGGCTTCGGAGCAAGATCGAAGAGGATCCCGCCAGACCCACGCGGATCACCACCATTCGCGGCGTCGGCTACCGCTACGAAAGATCGGCCTGACTCAACCCTTGCGGCGGAATCGCGACTGCTTGCGCATGGGCTGCTCGTCGATCGGCGGAGCGGTGAGGAGCTCGGGATCCGGATTCTCGACGACTCGCATGCCGAGGTCGGCCGGCGGCTCGATGATCTGACCTGCGGTCGGCGCGGGAAGGTCGACCGGTGGGGTCGCGGCCGGTTCGGCTGGCGGAGCGGTGGGGTCCGGCGCAGGCAGGCTGTTCACTTCGCCGTCTGTCACCGATGGTGCCGGCATGTCCAGCGCGGCTTCGGTCGGCGGAGCCAGCTCGGTCACCTCGGGCCCGAGGCCCATGATGTCGGCCGCCTCGTCCGAGGTCATCTCAACCTCGGGCGATGCCTCCTCGGCCCCACGACGTGAACGACGGCGACGGCCCTTCCTGTCCTCGGAGTTCGAGACCGCATCCGAGTCGACGGCGTCGGGAGCCCTGTCCTTGGAGCGGCGACCCATGAAGCCTCGGCGTCGCTCCGGTTCCTCTTCGACGACCAGCTCCGCCGAGGGTTCTGCGGACACCGCTGTCTCGTCGAGCGAGGTAGGTGGCACGACTTCGATCGGGTCGCCCGTCGGCGGTGCGGCCAAGAGGTCGTCGGTCAGGGTGTCGGTCAGATCGTCGAGGCCCGTGGCCTCCGCAGTCACCGCGACCCCGTTCGGGTCGGGGAGCGATCGATCGAGAATCACGTGCTCCTCGGTCGGCGGCGGGAGGTCCACCGACTTGGGATCGTTGGAGCGGCGACGACCTCGACGGCGACCTTTGGTGTCCTCTGACACGACCGGGTTGACGGTGTCGTCGACGGCGCGTCGCCCGCGGCGGCCCCGTCTGCGCTCGGTCTCGGTCGGGAGGGCGCCAGTGACGACGTCGTCGACGGCGATGGGACGCAGAGCAGCGGCCGCGGTGACGCGACCGGGAATGATGTCGTCGTATGCGGGATCCCAGCGCTGTGGGGTCACCGTCCGAGGCTGTGGCGCCTCGGGCGCTGACGGCTCGGCCGCGATGGGTACTTCGGCGGCAGGCGCGGCGAGAATCTCCTCCAACCAGGGGTCGGCCTCGGTGTCCACCGGATCCGGCGGGGGTGAGATGTCGAGCGGTGCGAGCTCCGCATCGCTGACCAGCGAGGCTGGGGGTGGCGGCACCGCGAGGGGGTCGACGGGCGTGGTCTGCGGCGCCGGTTCGATGTGCTCGCGCGGCTCTTGTGGCGCCTCCATGGCCGGCGGCTCTGGATCCGGCTCGGACGCGATCTCGAAGCTCGGTGTGTGGGGCTCGGGTTCCGGCTCGGTGACGGGGTCCTCGAGGGAGTCGAACCAGTTCTCCTGGGCCGGGCTTTCGGCTTCGGACTGGTCGCTGAAGAAGCTGCTGAGATCCGGGAGTTGCACGTCGTCCTCGGTCGGGTCGATCGGCACCGCCGCGTCGGTGTCTGCTGCCGGTTGCTCGGGCTCAGTCGCCGCGGGGGGAGTGTCGATTCCGGCGAACCAGTCGTCCGGGCTCGGCGCAACGGCCGGCGAGGCCGATGGTTCGGCGTGGACCGTTGGGGGTGCGACGACCCCGGCCGGATTCGAGTCGACGGGGTGTTCGGGTTCGTCGGTGGCCTCGGGCTCATCGGGGGTCGACTCTTCGAGCCCGCGGACCAGTGCCTCCATCGATTCCTTGACGTCGTCGAGCGACTCCGTGCGCGCTTGATCCTCCGGTGGGAGATCCTGCGCTGCGTCCGCGTCGTTTGGCTCGTTGTTCTCGCCGTAGACGTTGCCGAGAAAATTGGAGAGACCACTCATCGCTGATCGCAGTCGTCCAGATCGAGGGTCGCGTAAGGATGAACAATTCGCGGCGCCCGGCTGAACGTCATGCCCTCTGGGTTCTTTCGAGCGGAGTCGCCGCTTACAGTGGCCGTCGTGAACGGCGAGCCGCGGCCGACCCGGCGGAGCATGAACTCGGGCCGAGGAGCCGAAGCGTTCGTCGTGAGCCCCTTCACCCGGCTCGCTCGGGTGCACATTCTCGGTGCTGGGGGCGATGCGCTCATCGCCATCGCGCTGGCCGGATCGCTGTTCTTCAACCTCGACCCCGCTGCCGCCCGCCCCAAAGTGGCTCTGTATCTGCTGCTCACGATCGCCCCTTTCGCCATCGTCGGGCCTCTCATCGGTCCGCTCATCGACCGGGCTCGTGGTGGCCGGCGCGGCATGGTGATCGTGAGCGGGATCGGCCGGGCGATTCTCGCGGCGCTGATGATGCGCCACCTCGACTCGCTTCTCCTCTTTCCCGAAGCGTTCGGGGCGCTGGTGCTCGGGAAGACCTATCACGTGGCCAAGAGCGCTCTCGTCCCGGGCTTGGTCAAGGAGAAGGACGACCTCATCGAGGCCAACTCCAAGCTGTCGCTGCTGAGCGGGGTGGGAGGGTTCCTCGCCGCCGGTCCCGGGCTGCTGCTCAGCTTGCTCGGCTCCCAATGGGTTCTGGGCGCCGCAACGATCGTGTTCCTGTTCATGGTCCCGGTGGGTATGCGCATTCCGCGCTTGCAGGTGGCGGCCGAACCTCTCGACATCAACGAGCGGAGCGAGCTTCGATCGACCGGGATCGTGATGGCTGCGTCGGCGATGGCCGTGCTGCGAGGCATGACCGGCTTCACCCTCTTCCTGATCGCGTTCTGGCTGCGGACCGAGGACGCGTCGACCGCCTGGTTCGGCGCGATGATCGTCGCGAGCTCGGTGGGGCAGCTCTCTGGAGCGATCACCGCGCCCCACCTGAGAAAGGTCGTGCGCGAGGAGTACCTGCTGGGCATCGTCCTGGGACTGTCGTCCCTGGTCGCCCTCCTGGTGGCGTTTCCGGCGGACCGTGTCTCGGTGTTCTTCTTCGCGATGGCGATCGGGCTGTCGGCTGGCCTGGGCAAGCTCAGCTTCGACGCGATCGTGCAACGCGATGCACCGGACGCGAATCAGGGCCGGTCGTTCGCCCGGTTCGAGACCCGCTTTCAGCTCACGTGGGTGCTCGGCGGCATCGTGCCCGTGGTCGCCCCCAACGGCATCCTTCCCGTTCGAGCGGGATTGATCGTCCTCTGTGTCGCGAGCGGGGTCGCCTGCTTCCTCTACTTGGGCGGGCTCTGGGCTCTGCGCCGTGGCCGGCGCACGCCGTTCCAGGTGGTGGCGTCGAGACTCTGGACGGTGGCCCGGTACGAGCGCGTCAAAGCGCGGCTACCTGCACGCGTCGGCGGCGCCCTTCCGCTTCCTGCCGCGCAGACATCGATCGATCCGCCCGCTGACGACCCGCCTGATCGCGAGCCACCAGCGGTGTGATGCCGCGGGTCGTCAGTCCGAGTCGTCGGGCAGGTCGATCCTCGCCAGCCACAGCCCTGCAGCCTCGACCTCGTTGGGTGTCGGCAGGGTGCGGGGGGATTCCCACAGCCGTGCCAGGCCTTCCTCGCCGGATCGTTCGACCACGCCCGCGACGAACCCCTGGCCGCGCTCGACCAGATCGGCGCGCAGGTCGACACCGAGCAGCCGTTCGACGAAGCGATCGCTCGCGCTGGCGGTGACCCGGCGACGCCGGAAGGCTTCGACCAAGCTGTCGTAGGAGCCGATCAGGCCTCGCCCCACCTGCTCCATGATGTGATCGGTGTACCCCACGATCACGGCGAGAAGAGCCTCCAGATCCGGGACCACGGCCGCCTGTTCGGTACTGCGCATTGCACCGAGGAGCGCTTCGGGGTCGCCGAGGACCTGCTGCATCTGCCGCTGGAGGTCTTCGGGATCTCCGGCGCCGAGCTCCATTTGGGAGAGGCGTTCCTCGATGGCGTGCGGATCGTGGTGGAAGCCGTCGATGTAGCGGCCGAGGAGGTCGTTGACCTGGGCGCGGACGTGGGGAACCGCCAGCACGGAGTGCATCGTGAGCTCGTGGACGCACACCCAGAGGCGGACGTCGTCTTGTGGGATGCTCCACTCGTCGGCGAACTCGGCCAGGTTGGCCGCCACCACGAGGATCCGGTCGCCCTCCCGCGGAATCGGCAGGTCGTAGATGCCGAAAGTTCGGATGGAGAGGTGGCCGGCCATCGAACCGGCGCTCATGGCCATCATCATGGGGTTCAGGAACTGGAACAGCCCGCCGAGCAGCTGAGCCTCCGGTCCAGCTGAAAGGTCGTCAGGAGGGCTCGCCTTGAGCCGGACCGCCAGTCGCTCCATCAGTGGACGCTGCGATTCGAGCGTCTCGCGCGCCCACTCGGAGCGGGTGACAGCGTCGATCCGAACCGGGCTTCCGCTGCTCGTGGCGTCGAGACCGGTTGCCGTCGCCACCTGGAGCTCAGCAACGCGGGCGAGCTCGGTGAGGCGCACTCGATCCGTGGGATCGACGTTGGTTTCGGGTGTTCCGCCCGTCGCCAACTGGCGCGCGAACTGCTGTGCCGCTTCCCAGTTGATGGGCCCCTGCGTCTGGAACATCTTGGCCAGATCGCCGAGGAATGGGAGCCCGCCAAAGGGGTTCTCGTCGTCGAGGGGGTCGTCGTCGGACACACGAGCATGGTAGGCCGGTGCCCATGAACCTCCACGTCGACCCGCGGTCGCTGAGGACATCAGCCGGTAGGCGAAGGTCTGAGATTCCAGAGTCGCTGCACTCCGCTCTTGTCGCCTTCGGCGACGGGCCGCTCGGGCCACGCCTCCGATCCGGTCCTCGCTGGCGCTCCTCCCTACTCGCGCAGCTCCTGAGCCCGGTGGTGAAGCGCTGTCGATGAGCGCTGTCGCGGTCGTCGGATCCTCGGGGGCGCTCGGTCGACAGGTGGTCACCGGGCTCGCTGCCGCGTTCGGGCGGGTCGTCGCGATCGACCGCGCGCCGGCGGTGGGCGCGCTGCCGTCTGTCCGGGCGGTGATGCTCGACGTGCTCGCGGAGCCGCATCGACTGCGGGATGCCTTGGCCGATGTGACGGCGATCGTCCACTTGGCGTTTCAGCCAGACGATGGCGACCACCGCACGCTGCGCGCTGTGTTGTCTGCGGCGACCGATGCCGGTGTCGAACACGTGACTCTCGTCAGCAGCGCAATGGTCTACGGGGCCTGGCCGAACAACCCGGTGCCGATCTCGGAGGACGCGGCGGTACGACCCAACCCGACGACGGCGTTCGCGGTCCACAAGGCCGATGCGGAGCGCGCGCTTCTCGAGTGGCGCGATCACTCCGAGGACCGGAGGGCGGCGATCCTGCGACCGGCGGCCGCAGCTGCGGAATCCGAGAGCAGCCTCATCGGTGAGGCCATGCTCGCCGCGGCCCCGATCCGCACGGGCCAGGACGACCCGCCGATTCAGTTCGTGCACGTCGAGGACCTCGCGAGCGCTGTCGTGATCGCCGCCGCGGATCAACTCGACGGTGCGTTCAACGTCGCGCCAGACGGCTGGCTGTCGGCCCGCGAGCTACGTGAGCTGCTTGGCGCGCGGCCGAAGATTCGCGTGCCGATCCCGCTCCCGCGGCGGTTCGACCGATTCGTCGGACGGCGGGTGGGGAGGCCCGTGCCGACAGGGCTTCTGCCCTACACCCGCTACCCGTGGGTGGTTGCCAACGATCGACTCCGCAGCCACGGGTGGAGGCCGCGGTTCGGCAACGATCAGGTCTTCGTGGCAGCCGACGCCGGAATGCCGTGGGACAGCATGAACGCCCGCCAACGGCAGTACGTGTCGCTCGGTATCGGGGGCGCCGTCGTCGTTGGCCTGATCGTTGGTGCAGCTCTCGCGATCCGTCGTTGGCGTCGCCGCCGCTAGTTGAGCTGGCCGACAACCAGGTTCACCGCGACCCGTCGCCCATCGCGGAGCAGCTCCAAGGTGACGGTGTTGCCGGGTTCGAGCAGGCGGGCGTCGACGACGAGGTCGCTCATTCCTTCGACAGGACGGGCGTCGAGGGCGACGATGATGTCTCCCGCCATGATGCCGGCTCGCTCGGCAGGACCGTCCGGCCCCACCTCTTGAACCAGAACGCCGGTTGCGTGGCCCGATCCCGCCAATTGATCGCGACTTGCGTCGAGCCCGCGCAAGCCCAGGAATCCGTGTCTGGCGGCGCCCCACGTGATGATGTCGGTGGCGACCTCATGGGCGATCTCGACCGGGGTGGCGAATCCCAAGCCCTCGGCACCGACCTCGCTGACGGCGATCACCGTCGTGATGCCGACGAGCGCCCCCTCTGAGTCGACGAGGGCACCGCCCGACGAACCCGGTGAGATCGGAGCGTCGGTCTGCACGAGGTCGTAGAGCCAATCGCCGTTGGGTGACTGCAGGCGCCGGTTGACCGCGCTCACCACGCCGAGGGTCACGGTGGGTCCGCCGGCCAACCGCAAGGGCGAGCCGATGGCGATCGCGGGATCGCCGGCCCGCAGTTCGGTGGTGGTGCCCACGGCAGCGGGAACGAACGGTTCCGAACCCGACTGGGCGACCCGCAGGACCGCGATGTCGGTGAGGGTGTCCATTCCCACGAGGGTTGCGTCGAGCACGTCACCGTGGGCCATCACGACCCGGTAGTCGGTTCCGTCTTCGACGACGTGGGCGTTGGTGATGATGTGGCCGTCGTCACGAATGATGACACCGGAGCCCGACCCGATCGCCTGGCGGTTGAGGAAGACCTCGACCCGCACGACGCTCGGCGTGACTGCGGCGGCGATGTCGGCCACCGGCACGACGCCCACGGCGGCACCGGCTTGGCGGAACGAGCTCTGCACCGACTGCCGCTCCACGACCCGCTCGACCACCTCGGTGGTTCGCGGACCCACGAGCGTCATCACGCCAGCCGTGGCGGCCGCTCCCACCAGGCCTGCCGCGAACGCAACAACGACGATGCTGCGGTACGAGACCGTTCGCTTCGTGCTCGGCGCGGCCCCAGACGTCGAGGACTCCAGGTACCGAAGTTCGCTCGGGTGCCGCCAGAGGCGATCCTCGGGAGGGAGCGGGTAGGGCGCTGTCGGTGCGTCCTCGAACGACTCCTCGATGTCGTCGATGTGGTCGAACGGATCGGACCACGGGGGCCCGCCGGACAGCTCACCGGCACCCTCGGCGTCATCCGCGCCGTCGCCTCGGCCCTCGTCCTCCACGGCCGCAAGACTAACGACGGAGAGTGGCCACGCGTCCGCGGGCGAAAGTACCGTGTGCCCTCTGTGGTCTGTCGCGCCCGACGGCCTACCATTGCCGATTGTGACGCCGCCCGACTCGAGCGACACGTGGGTCGCCCTCACGCATGACGAGCTACCCGTCGGCGTGATGTACGACTGGTGCGTGCGCCCCGACTGTGGGGCTGTTGTGCTGTTTTCGGGAACGGTGCGCGATCACGCCGACCACCGCACGCAGGTGACCGAGCTCGAGTACGAGGCCTACGAAAGCCAGGTGGAGTCGCGGCTGGCTGCGATCGCCGAGGAGATTCGCGTGCGCTGGCCCGATGTTGGCCGGATTGCGCTGGTCCATCGGATCGGCGTGCTGGGGCTGGGGGAGTCCTCGGTCGTGGTCGCCGTGTCGGCACCCCACCGTCCCGCGGCCTTCGAGGCCGCTCGGTTCGGAATCGATTCGCTGAAGGCCACCACCCCGATCTGGAAGCGCGAGGTCTGGGAGGGTGGCGAGGACTGGGGCCTCGCGAGCCAGGACATCACCGATGTCGAGGCGTTCGGCGAGCGACCCGGGGCGGGGAGCGCGTCGTGCTGAGCCTCGCGTTCTTGTCGGTCGCCCTCGTCTTCCCTCTGATCGGCCTGATCATTCTCGGTCTCCGCGGTCGCCGGGCCCAGCCCTGGGAAGCGGGCATCGACGACTTCCAGGAGCGCCTCGACTCGCTCCGACCAGATCCTGCCGACGAGATCCAGTGGGCACTGCGACAGGTCGATGACGAGGGAAGGACCTCCGCTGGCTCGTGACCTCGCCATCGATCTCGGCACCGCCAACACGCTGGTGTACGAGCGTGGGCGCGGCATCGTGCTCAACGAACCATCTGTCATCGCTCTGAACGAGCGGTCCGGCGACGTTCTCGCCGTGGGCCGCGAAGCGTGGCAGATGATCGGCCGCACGCCCGCGTACATCGTCGCTGTTCGACCGCTCCGAAAGGGAGCGATCACCGACTTCGACACAACGCAGCGAATGATTCGCTTGATTCTTCAGCGGGTCGGTGTCGGCCGGTTCGGTAAGACCCGGGTCGTCGTGTGCGTTCCGTCGGTGATCACTCCCGTCGAACGTCGCGCGGTGACCGAGGCGGCGCGTCGCGCCGGGGCCTCAGACGTTCGCCTGATCGATCAGCCGATGGCGGCTGCCATCGGGTCGGGTCTTCCGATTCACGAGCCCGTCGGCAACATGGTCATCGACATCGGTGGCGGTACCGCCGAGACCGCGATGGTGTCCCTCGGCGGTGTCGTGTCGCTGAAGGCGATTCGCGTCGGGAGCTTCGACTTCGACGCCGCATTGCAGGGGTACGCCCGTCGCGTCCATGGCGTCGCGATCGGCGAGCGCACCGCAGAAGAGTTGAAGGTGCAGATCGGCAGCGCCTGGGCGGGCGAAGACGACTACGACGCCGAGGTGAAGGGCCGCGACCTCACCACCGGCCTACCGCGCATCTTTGTGGTGACACCCGAGCAGGTGCGGGCGGCGCTCGCCGAGCCCGTGCAGACGATCGTCGACTCGGTCGTCGACTGTCTCAGCCAGGCTCCGCCGGAGCTGTCACAGGACTTGATCGTCAACGGCATTCATCTCGTCGGTGGTGGGGGACTGCTCCGTGGACTGGGTCAGCGCATCAGCCACGAGGCGAAGGTCCCGGTGCGGGTGGTCGAGGCGCCGATGGAGGCAGTCGTCCTCGGGGCAGGGAAGGCGCTCGAGAGCTTCGAGGCCCTGCAGTCGACCTTCACGAGCTACGGCCCTCGGAACTGAGGCCGCGCCTCCGTGCGATTCCTTGACCGCGTCGGAGGCCTTCGTCGGCTCCTCGTCGCGGCGCTCGTGTTGCTGGCCGCCTGCACCGAGGATGCGCCGCCGACGGTGTTGGTGGAGACGACCGTGCCGCGTCCCGTCGAACGCACCACAGGATGGGATGGCGAAACGATCCGTCTCGCTGTTCTCGCAGACGTCTCTGGTGTCGGAGCTGCCCTCGACCGCAAACGCATCGCGGGAGTGGAGACGTTCTGGGCGGGCGTGAACGCAGCAGGCGGGGTCGACGGCCGATTCGCAGTGGAGCTGCTCATCCTCGACCACCACGGCGACCCTGCGCGAGCGGCCCAACTCCTCGAGGAGGTCGCCGACGAGGTTCTGGCGCTGGCGTTCGTTTCCGAGACGGTGCTGGACGCGCTGCTCCCCCAGGTCGCGGAGCTCGGCCTGGTCGCCGTTCCTGCGATTGCTACGGCGTCGTGGGAAACGGCGGGGCTCCTCACGTTCGGTCTTCCGATCGAGGCCGGCCTCATCTCCTCGGTGGACGTTTTGCAGGATGCGTCCTGGTGCGTCGTCGTGGATTCGTCGGATACGGGGCGGCGACTGGTCGCGACCGCCAACGCGCTTGGACCAGAGGCCGGTGTCTTCGGCCTCTACGACGTCGTCAACCCGGACCTCGTCGCATTGCTCGACGATGCTGCCTGCAGCCACGTGTATGTCGAGGTTCGCCTCCATCTGACCCAGATCGCCGTCGCCGCGGTGCCGCCGGGTCGAACCATCGTCGTCCGCTCGGAGCTCGGGCACGGAGCGGCGCGGCCCGATGGGACGCGGGTTCTCCTGGTCGACGATGGCACCGAGTGGCGAAGGGACGCCGCGCCCGGAATGGCGCGCCTCCTCGACGACCTGGCGGCCCACACACCAGACGCGCCTCCATCCCCTGCGCTTCGGAACGGATACGCATCGCAGATCCAGCTCCTGGCGTTGATCGAGGCGGGGTTCGCCGAGGGTGACCTGAGACGTGACTTCCTGCTCGAGGAGGCAGCCGACCTGCCGCTCGTGGACATGCTCGGGCTGTCGGACGACGTCGATCGGTCCGTCGATCCCCCCGAGCGGCCGCGCCAGCTGCGTCTGTTCACCCCGTCGGACGAAGGTGGTGGCCTCGGTTGGGGGTTCGTCCTCAGCCACCGAATGGCAGGCCTCGAACCGCAACTCTCGACCTTGGCAGCAGCAGGGTAGGAGTGGCTGGGTGGGACGGCGGAGTCGGGTGAGCTGTGCGGCGTAGCGGTGGGGTGTCGGGACCCTCGGAATGCTGACATGAGTAGCCGTCCTGCTCGTTCGAGCACGAGACACTCCGGACATCTGCCTGGACAGCACTCCCGCCTCGTTGGAGTGGTACGAGGAGCGGATGCCATGGCGGACGATGGTTCCCGAGGGCGAGCCTCCGGTCGTAAGGCAATTCGATCAAACGGACCCACCGATCGGACTGGATGCTGAGGTCTGCGAAGGTCTCACAGCCTCCGGATCGTCGCACTTGACCGACTCACTCGATTCGTTCTCCGTGTACAGATATGTGGACGGTGGCGCGGCACGCCGCGCCTTGCTCGACGAGCTGGATCCTCAGCTGACACTCGTAGCTGATCGAGGGACATACGTGATCCTCGCCGACATCAGCCGAGAGGAAAAGGCCTCGGGCGAGACGTCGTTTCGGCATCATCGGACGTCTGGTGTGTTCCTCTCCAATTGCGTTCTGATGTCAGGAACGTGGACAGGGTCGCTTGCGCCGACCGAGCAGGCGGTGGTGGATGCGCTCTCCGAACTGAGCGACGAGGCAGGAGCTGCAATCTGCGGTGCTCCGAGCTGATGCCGCTTTGACCAGGTCGGCCGCGGGTGGAGGCGAGACCCATATAGCGCCGCTCTGAGCGGTGCTCCCCGGGGCCCGGCGCGAGCGAGCGGCGAGAAAGTCTGAGATTTCTTTGGCGGCGGGTTGGTGGGCGAACGTGTGTTCGATAGGTTGGATGGCATGGACGGCGGGGCGATTCTCGGGGACAGCCAACATCTCGACTCGTTGAACACCGACGCAGAAGCGTTGACCTACAAGGTCGAGAAGGCCCGGGTCGCGCAGCTGCTCACGTTGCTGTCTGTTGCTGAGGACTCGAGCTGGGGTCGTGATGGTGCTCCGGCGATGACACCGTGGCTGCAGCAACGCTGCGGGCTGGTTCACGCAGACGCATTGGCGTTGACGAAACTGGTGAACCTGCTCCGCCGTCTCCCCGGTCTGGCCGAAGCACTCGAGTTGGGGATCACCACCATCGCCCACCTCGAAGCCCTCTCTGTCGTCGCGACCGATCGACGTTCCGAGGCCGTGGATTTCTACGGCAGACAGTTGGTGGCAGACGCTTCGACGTTGACTGCGGTGGAGTTCGAGAAGCTGTGCGCCCGGTTCGCGGAGTTGGCTGATGAACATCTTGCCCAACCTGCAGGATCCGACGGGTACGGGTTGACGTTGCGGCCCACGTTGTTTGGTGAGGCCGACATCTCCGGTCATCTCACCGCGGATCAGTTCTCCACAGTGTCCGAAGCGTTGAACACCTTGAACGGTCCCGACCCGGTGGATGCGCCGGTGAAGCGGACGGTGAGGCAGCGCAACGCGGACGCGTTGACCGACATCTGCCAGGACCATCTCAACGGCGAAACGGCCTCGAAAGACAACGAACCGGACCCGAAAGCAACGGTGAGTCGGCGGGCCAAGCCCACCGCGTTGATTTCCATTGATATCGATACTGCGTTCGACACTCACTTGGATCTGGCGCGCATGCACGGCTTCGCGGACACCGGTGTCCAGGTCGACATGACCAAGATTCGGGCCGAATTGTTGGCTGGCGGGCCGTTGCCGAAGTTCGTGACCGACCTCCTCACCTGTGATGCGAGTCTGCGGCGGTTGGTCGTGGACACCGCTGGGATACCGCTGAACATTGGACGCTCGACCCCCACCGTCACCGAAGCACAACGCATCGCGTTGCATGTGCGTGACAAGGGCTGCGTGTTTCCGCACTGCACTCGGCCAGCGCAGTGGTGTGACGCCCACCACGTACAGCCGAGGTCACGGGGCGGGCCGACAGATCTCCACAACCTGGTGTTGTTGTGTCGGCATCATCACAGGTTGATTCATGGACCCGACTGGGACCTCAGCTTCAACCCCGTCACCAACACCGTGACCGCAACCCGAACAGACGGACTCGGCTACCGCCGGCAACTCGGCCACCACGCCCACGACCCACCCCAACGCCAATAACCCCACCCCCCGTCGCTGCAGCGAAACAGCCTCCCCGGACTCCGAAACGGATTCCGGGCCGAGGCGCGTCGTGGCTCAGCGCATGAGCCTCGGACGACGGCCGGCAACTGTCAGACGTCAGTGGTTGGCCTCATGCGGCGATGGCAACGGTCCGGGCTCGCACGCGAGCTGCGCGAGGTCGTCTCACCGCCAACGCCATCGAGTGGTTGAACAAGGGCAGGCGCCTAGGGTCACTGCTTTGAGGTCGATCCCCATCGTCACCGCTCGCCCGATCTTCGCGGCCCTGGCTTTTGTCTGGCAGGCCGGTGGCCTCCTTCTGTGCGCCGCCGCAGTGCTGCAAGGCCAACCGCCGTTCGGCGCGACATTGCTCGTGGGTGCCTATGCCGTGCATTTTCTTGCTGTTCCGCGACGTCAACGTGATCGTCACGCCGTGGAGCGTGTGGACGTTGGGCTTTCTCCCGCGGCGACACCCGAGAGCCCTGCTTGCTACGACGCGGCTGGTCGACGACCACTCCCAATATTGAGGTTGAGCTCGCGGATGGCACATCGTCTCGCCTGCTTCGGGTGCCGGATGATCCCGTAGTCCGGTACCAACCCGAAGCCACAGAGGCTCGAGCGCTGCCTCGATCGACTGCGCGCGCTCGGCAAGCTCTGAGCCAGAATCGGGTTGCACGGTCCTGGCGCTGGCTCGTGACCGCGGCCCGGTTACGCTCTCGCCGCATGGCAATGACCGACCAACAACGTCGCGAAGCGGCCGCCGCGCTCGTGGAGGCCGAGAACACCCGCAACTGGTGTGAACCGATCACCCTCGCCTACCAGGGCGCCGACGTGGAGGATGCGTACGCCATCGGTCAGTACGTGACCGACGCCAAGGTTGCCGCCGGGCGCGTCGTGAAGGGACACAAGGTCGGCCTCACGTCCAAGGCGATGCGCTCCACCACCGGGGCAACCGAGCCGGACTACGGGACGCTGTTCGACAACTGGTTCATCGACGAGGGCAGCAAGATCTCGATGAGCCGCATGAACCGGCCCCTCGCAGAGGTGGAGCTCGTCTTCGTGTTGAAGGAAGACCTCGGCGGACCGGACGTGAATGCGGTGGATGTGATCCGCGCGACCGACTTCATCCTCCCGGCCATCGAGGTGGTCGACGGGCGCTACAGCAAGTCGGGCGCGGGGGGAGTGGTCGACAGCATCGCCGACGCAGCGTCTTGTGGGTTCGTGATCGTCGGTGGCAACCCGGTTCTGCTCACCGACGTGGACATCCGGTCGATCGGCGGCTCGCTGTACCTCAACGGCGAGCTCGAAGAGTCCGGCGTCGCCGCAGCCGTCATGGGCAACCCGATCAACTCCGTGGCGTGGCTCGCTCGCAAGCTCGACGAGTTCGGCGTGCGCCTGCAAGCGGGCCAGACGATCCTGTCCGGATCCTTCATTCGGGCACGGACCATCGCCGCGGGCGATTCGGTCGTCGCCGACTACGGCCCGCTCGGCCAGATCAGCTTCGGCGTCGTCGAGTAGCTCCGGGACCCGCGGGCCGAGACTCAGCTCGGTCGGAACCGGTCGGGCCAGCGCAACCTCTCCCGACCGTCAGGTGCCTGGAGGATGTTGGCCACCAGCTGCGTGGCCTCCGTCTTGTCGTAGAACTGATAGGCCCGCGCCTTGAACTGGGTGTTGTCGCCGAAGAAGAACCGCTCGTAGAGCTCGGTGCGGCCGGCCCATCCCGAACCCGCGACGTCCCACGCCAGCCGGAACAGCGACACCTTGTCCTTGGCGTCGACCTCGGCGCCTCGGAGGTACTTGTCGATCGCCAGATCGGCGACCTCGAGCGTCGCCTCCTGGGGCAGGCTGACGTAGCCGCCGCCACCGAGCTGCTTGAGATGGTCGATCATCCGCGGGTACGCCTCGGGGAACAAGCGCAGCGCCGCGTTGATGGCGTTGGAGTTGCAGTAGTAGAGCCCGTTCTCGGGGTTCTGCTCTGCGCCCTCGACGGCGGCGATCGCCAGCGACTCCATGATCTGCAGGTACATCAAGATGTCGCCGAGCCGCTCCTGCACGTTGATGAAGCTGCTGATCTGAGTGGACTCGGCGAGAAGGTGAGCGAGCCCGAGCAGAAAGCGCGTCTTGGCCACGTTCTTCACGATCACGTGGTGGCCAAGCGATTCCTGGAACCGCATGTCCCGCAAAACGCCGTTGTGGATCTGGATGTCCTCGCACAGGAAGACGTCGTCCCAGGGAATGAAGCAGTCCTCGTAGACCGCCAGCGCGTCCATCTCGTCGAACCGAGTCGACAGCGGCCGGTCGTAGTGCGGGGCCTCCGGATCCATCACATCGCGGCAGATCCACTTGAGGCCGGGGGTCGCCACCTTGGACTGGAACGAGATCGCGTTGGCCTTGCCGTCCTCGGTGAGCATCCCCGGACCGGCGAAGCTGACGTTCTCGTCGCAGAACGGTGCGAGCGTGCCGACCATTCGGGCACCCGACACAATCACCCCGTCGGCGGTTCGTTCGACGACGCTGGCGTTGATGTTCGGTTCCTGCTCGTGAATCGGGGTGAACCGGTCCACCATCGGGTGCACGAACGTGTGTGTCATGCACACGTCGTTGCGTCGGCAATGCAAGTAGATGTCGTAGGCCCGCCGACCCATCTCGGGATCATGGCGGCCCCAGGAGTGGCGGGCCGCGCCCACCGCCATCATGCAGGCGTTCATGTAGTCGGGCGCCCGACCCATCTGACCCGCGGTGACTTCGGCCCACGCCGCGAACGCCGCACCACGGCGCCTCAGGTCTTCGATCGACCGCGGCTCGATGAAGGAGAGGTGCGCGCGGTCGCCGTCGTCGGTCTCGTACGTCAGCAGATCCTCGAGATCGGGGTTGTGCTGCATGTCGTAGTACTGAGCGACCGTGAGCGCAGTGTTGCGCATCCCGGGCTCGGTACGGACGTCGCTGACCTTTCGCCCCTCGATCCAGATCTCGCGGCCGTCATCGAGGCCGGCCAGATACTCCTCGCCGGTACGCATTCCCATGCCGACCCCCTTCTCAGCGCGCTCTCAACGCCCTGCTATTCGACGTAGGCAATGAACGTGCAGGAGATCTTCACCGGCCCACCCGTGTCGGGAACCTGGAGATTGTGACGTGCCGGTCGCGAGTCCGGGTCGGGGAAGCGCTCGACCCACGGCCCGTTGAGCGCAGCCCTGCTCTCGCTCGGATCGGTGACGTAGAACGTCATCTTCGCCATGTCGTCCCAGCCAGCCCCTGCCTCGTCGAGCATCCGCCCGACGTGGGTGAAGAGGTTGTCGATCTGGGCTTCGATCGTCTCGGGGACGTTGCGGCCCCCTGGATCGAACGGCGGGGTGATGCTGCTCAGCACCATCGGGCCGATGCGAGTGGCGGAAGGAATTGGGTTCGCGTGCTCGAACCCTTCGATCTCGATCGAGCGGCGAGCCATCAGCCGTTCCCCTCGCCGTCTCGCGCGGCCTTCCATGCGTCGTACTCGTCGCGCTTGTCCTTCGCGAGCGGGAAGTAGTCCCGTGTGGAGCCACCGTCGCCGACGCGCTCGAGTGCGAACTCCTCGCGAATCTCCATCGCGAGGGAGGCCTCTGCGATCTCCGCCAGAAGAGCTGCCGGGATGCACACGGCCCCCTCTTCGTCGCCGACGATCACGTCGCCGGGCATCACCGTGACACCGGCACACGCGATCGGAACCTGATGGTCCAGGGGAGAGTGGAGGCGTCCCAGCGTCGCGGCGTGTGAGCTCTGGTGGTAGACGGGCATCCCGATGTCGCGGATCGCCGGCGTGTCGCGCAGCGCACCGTCGGTGATCACGCCCTCGGCACCGAGGTACTTGGCGCGGGTCGCGTAGATGTCGCCGATCGTGCCCGCGTGGGGTTCGTTGCGCGCCTCGACCACGATCACCTCACCGGGCACCACAGACTCCACCGCTTCCTTCTGGGCGTTGAAGCCCATGAGGGACCCGATGTCGGGCCGCGCGGGTACGTACCGCAGCGTGTGAGCGATGCCCATCATGTGCTGGCCCTCGAGGAGCGGTTTGAGCCCGGCGAAGAAGCAGTTCTGGTAGCCGCGCTGTTGGAGCTGGCTGGTGATCGTCGCGGTGGAGACCGAGAGCAGCACCTCCCGGATCTCGTCTGTGATCTCCGCGGGTCCTGATGCGTCGTCGCTCATGTGCGTCCCTCTTCTCGTCGCTGGGGCCTGGTCGTGATCGTTCGGTACCTGACTACCATTGCACGTGGAGACGGGGCGGCGGGCCGCCGTGGATCCACCCACACCACCGGAGGGTTGGCCATGAGTGAGACCATCGCGAAACGCACTGCCGCCGTGACGCCACGGGGTATCAACCACCTCGTTCTCAACGTGCGGGATCTCGACGAGTCGCACGAGTTCTGGTGCGGCAAGCTCGGGTTCGTCCAGGTCGGCGAGCTCAAGAATCCCGGCATGAAGATGCGGTTCTACAGCGGCATGGTCGACGGCGATGTCGACCACCACGATCTGGCACTGGTGGAGCAGGGCGACAACCTCCCCGAGCCGCCCGAGAAGTGGTCGATGGTCACCAGCTCGCTGGCGGTCAACCACATCGCGATCACCTACCCGGATCGCGAGTCGTGGCTCGAGCAGGTGCAGTTCCTGAAAGACCAGGGCGTCGACATGAACCTGCGCATGGACCACGGGATGACGCACAGCCTGTACATCAACGACCCCAACGGATACGGGGTTGAGGTGCTGTACGAGCTGCCGCGCGAGGTCTGGGGGCACGACATCGACGGAGCGCTCAACTACGCGGTCGCCCTTCCGCCCGAGAAGCTCCTCGAGGACGACACCGACTACGTCACCGACTTCGCGCCCCCCGCAGACAGTTGAGCATCCTCGGCAACCGGGTCGTCCGACGCGAGGACCCGCGATTTCTGACAGGCCACTCGACCTACGTCGACGACCTCCGCCCACCCGATGCGGTCGAGCTCGTCTACGTCAGGTCCACGGTCGCCCACGGACGCATCACCGAGCTCGATGTCGAGGATGCCCGATCGATGCCCGGGGTCGTCGGTGTGTTCACCGGTGCCGACATCGCCGAGATGGGAACGGCGCCCAACGTGCTCCCGATGTTCCCCGAGGAGATGCGCAGGCCCTACGTCGCCGTCGACAGCGTGCGCTACGTCGGACAACCCGTCGTCGCCGTGTTGGCCGAGACCAAGGCCCAGGCTCTCGACGCGACCGAGATGGTGGTCGTCGACTACGACTGGTTGCCGGCGGTCGTCGACGTGGAGGACGCCGCGAGCGACGAGGTTGTGCTCTTCCCCGACCATGGAACCAACGTTCTGAGCCGCATGAGCTCGGACGGCACCGCGGACTTCACGGGATGCGACGTGGTGGTCGAGGAACGCATCGCCAACCAGCGGCTCACCGGCGCGCCGATCGAACCCCGCGCAGGTGCCGCGTGGTGGACCGACGATGGCCGCCTCGTTCACTACTCCGCCTGCCAGGGCGCCCATCCCACCAAAGCCCTTCTCGCCGACATCTACGGGCTGGACGCCGAGCACGTGCGGGTCGTTGTTCCCGACATGGGTGGCGGGTTCGGCGCCAAGTCCCGCACATATCCCGAGGAGCTGGTCCTCGGCTTCTACGCCAAGGCTCTCGGGCGCCCGGTTCGGTGGACCGAGACCCGCACCGAGAACCTGATGGCCATGCCCCACGGTCGCGGACAGCGCCAGCGGGCCAAGCTGGGCGGCACCCGCGACGGGCGAATCACGGCATACCAGCTCGACGTGTTCCAGGACGCCGGCGCCTACCCGATCATCGGGGCCGTGCTCGCCGGCATGACCCAGCGGATGCTCTGCGGCACCTACGACATCACCAACGTCGGCTTCACCGCCACCACGGTGGTCACCAACACCGTCAGCACCACCGCCTATCGCGGCGCGGGCCGGCCCGAAGCGGCGACAGCGATCGAGCGGATGGTCGACCGGTTCGCAGCTGAGATCGAGATGGATCCAGCCCAGGTGCGGCGCATCAACCTCATCCCGCGTTTCGACGAGGCGTACACCACAGGGATCGGGACGCCCTACGACGTGGGGGACTATCCCGAAGCGCTGCGCCTCGCCCTCGAGGCCTCCGGGTATGAGGATCTCAGGGCCGAGCAGCAGGCCCGGAGGTCAGAGGGTTCGGATCGGCAGCTGGGCGTCGGTGTCGGCATGTACGTGGAGATCACCGCCGGCGGGCCGGGCAGCGAATTTGGCTCGGTCGAGCTCGTCGATGGTGGCGGGATCCGGGCCGTCAGCGGCGCGACGGCGTTCGGACAGGGTCACGAAACGACATGGGCGATGCTGGTCGCCGACCAGCTGGGCGTGGCCCCCGACGATGTCGAGATCGTCGCAGGCGACACCGACCTCGTCGACCGCGGCGGCCTGACGGTCGGGTCGCGTTCGGTTCAGCTCGCGGGCTCGGCCCTGGTCGAAGCGTCCGCGCAGCTGGTGGACGTGGCCAAGCCCATCGCAGCAGGGCTCCTGGAAGCAGCGGTGGAGGACATCGACTTCGATCTCGAAGCGGGGTCGTTCCACGTCGCCGGGACACCCGCCCGCTCGCTGGGGTGGGCACAGATCGCGGCGGCCGCCGAAGCCCCCTTGCGCGAGGAGCACGACTTCTCTGCCCCGATGCCGACTTTCCCTTGCGGCTGTCATGTCGCGGTGGTCGAGGTGGACACTGCGACCGGTGGGGTCGAACTTCTCCGGCTCGTCGGCGTGGACGACGCGGGACGCATCCTGAATCCGCTGGTCGCCGAGGGCCAGATCCACGGCGGCATGGCCCAAGGAGTCGCGCAGGTCCTGCTCGAGGAGATCCGGTACGACGAGGACGGCAACCTCCTGACCGCGAACTTCATGGACTACCTCGTCCCCTCGGCCGCCGAGGTCCCCAGCTATGAACTGGTTCACCTCGAGACACCGACGTGGGTCAACCCGTTGGGCGCCAAGGGCGTCGGGGAGTCGGGAACGGTCGGAGCCATTCCTGCGGTCTATAACGCCGTCATCGATGCGCTCGCCCCTTCGGGCGTGCGGCACCTGGAGACTCCGCTCACACCCGAGAAAGTCTGGGCGGCGCTTCATTCCTGACGCCGGCGGGGCTCGTCGAGCCCCCTCGTCGGGTCATTGGGCGGCGACGCCGAGAAGGTCTGCCGCAAGAGCGCGCACCTGACGATCCTTGTCTTCGAGGGCGGCGTGCACGCTGGCTTCGGCCCGGGGGTCGTCGAACTGGTGCAGGCCGATGATCGCCCGACGTCTGATCGTGGCGCGGTCGTCGAGCGCGGCGATGAGGGCGTCGATGACGGCGTCGTGGTCGGCGTGGGGGTTGGCTCCGAGAGCGCCGATCGCAGCGACAGCGCTCTCGCGACACAGTTCGTCGTCGTGCTGCGCTGCGACTCGGGCGAGGAGGTCGATCGGGCTGGGATCGTGGTCGCGTTCGCCGAGCGCGAACGCCGCAGCCTCCACCACCGATGCCTCGGGGTCGTCCAACGCAGCGCTGAGGTCGATGTCGAGGGCGATGCTGCTTTCGACTGCTCGTTTCCGCACCCCGGCATCGGGATCGGCCATGCAGGCGGAGGCCTCCTCGGCGGTGAGCGCTCCCAACCGGTGGAGCGCGCCGACCGCTGCCGCTCGCACCGAAGCGTTGCCGTCGGCCAGCGCCGCCCGAGCGCCGTCCACGTCGCCCGTGTGGCCCGCCGTGACCGCGGCGACCCGTCGCTCGTGATCCGTACTCAACTGATCACGAGTTGGAGGACGATCGCTGCCGTCGCGATCAACGCAGCGATCGTCAGAGCGATCACGATCCCGCCGAGGATCGAAAAGGCGCTCAGACCGACGAGCGCGATCAGGCGCCTCCAGATCGGGGTGCCCTTGTACGGCTTGTTGGGAAGAGGGTCACCTGCCGGATCGCGCCACGTGCCGACGTAGACCTCTGAAGGTGAGGACGAAGCAGCCGCCGACGAGTCACCAGCGGGAGTGATGTCTCCGTCGCTCGGCTCGTACGAATCGCTCACTCGCTCAATCGCTCACTTTCCCATCCGACGGCCGACGGCAGAACGGTGCGGTTCGGCGCTGCGTGTGGATAACCCGATCCAGCGTGGCACGCTGGTGAGCCTGTGACCCAGACAGAATCCGACGAGCAGCTCACTCCACGGTACGCCGACCCACTTCCCCCAACACCGCGCGGGGCGCCGAGGTGGCTCGTCGTGGTGGCCGTCCTGGGCGCGGTCGGCCTGCTCTCGGTCCTGCTGCTCGACCGCATCCACCTGGGAGACAAGGTGCTCACCGCACCGGGCGGCACCGTCGACATCGAGCCCGTCGTGAGTGTCAGCGGCACAGATAGCTACCCGACCGACGCCGAAATTCGCCTGGTGACGGTGCGCTCCAACCTGGACCCGAGCCTGCTCGAGCTCATCGGCGGCTGGTTCGACGATGCGATCCGCGTTCAGGACCGTGAGGACGTCCTCGGCGACCGAACCGTCGAGCAGAACCGAACGCTGGGCCGCCAGCAGATGGCCCAGTCCCTCGACCTCGCGTCCCGAGTGGCGCTGGAGCGGCTGGGCTACGACGTCATCACCGAGGCGGGCGCCCTGATCCAGCTCGTCGCGGAGGACACGCCGGCCGAGGATGCCGTCTCCGTGGGCGACGTGGTCGTGGCAGCGGAGGGCTCCCCGGTACTCAGCTCCCTCGATCTTGTGAACGCGGTGCAGGCCAAGAGCCCCGGCGACTCGTTCACCTTCACGGTCCTCCAATTCGACGAGACAAGGCGCGAGGAGACGGTGGTGCTGTCCGAACGTGAGGGCAACGCCTTCCTGGGCGTGTCGATCAGCACGTTCGTCGAAATGGTCGACCTGCCCTTCGACCTCGATGTGGACATCCAGCGAATCGGAGGGCCGTCCGCGGGTCTGGCCCTCACGTTGACCGTTCTCGACATCCTCACGGCCGAGGAGCTCACTGGCGGCCTCGACGTGGTTGCCACTGGCACTATCGACCCCCTCGGCAACGTGGGACCGATCGGCGGTATCGAGCAGAAGAGCCATGCGGTCCTGCGTGGCGGTGCCGACATCTTCTTCGTCCCCACCGCCAACTACGAAGCTGCGCTCGAAGTGATCGGAGACCGCGTCGACGTCGTCGCTGTGGAGACACTCGACGACGCACTCGCGGCGCTCCAAGAGCGCGGCGGAAACACCGAGGGCATCTCCCGTTTCAGTCCCTGACGATCGGTACCCTCGGCGATCATGGTTCAGAACGGCCACGGAACCGTGAATCTCGACCCCGAGAACGTGAAACGTGCAGATTTCTCGCACGCGTTCAGGGGGTACGACACCCACGAAGTTCAGGCATATCTCCTGCGGGTGTCAGAAGAGATGGCGCGGCTCGCCGAAGCGGCCGACCCCGCACGCACCACTCACGGAGCGAACGGGACCGACATCGTCGCGACACCTCTCACAGCCAATGAGGCGGTGGGCGACGAGGCCGGTCGGGTGCTCCAAGCCGCGGAGGACGCGGCACGGGACATCACGGCGAAGGCCGAGGGCGCCGTCGCGAAGATGTTGCGGGACGCGCAGGACGAGGTGACCGCCGAACGCTCGCGCGCCCAGCAAGAGCGGGCGGACATCGTCGCAGCGGCCGAAACGGAGGCGCACGACATGCGATCCGCGGCGGCCACCGAGCTCGAGGAAGCTCGCGCCGACGGTCGGGCGATGGTCGAAGAGGCACGCGAGATCCGCGAGCGGGTGCTCTCGAACCTGGCCGAGAAGCGGCAGCTCGCTCGCCGCGAGCTTGCCCAGCTCAAGGCGGGCATCGAGGAGCTCCGCAGGGCGTACGGCACCATCGAAGAGCTTCTCGCGGCGAGCATCGGCGAGGTGGACCGCGCGGTGCCCACCGCCCGCGCTGCAGCAATGCGCGCCGGCGAGAAGGTGTCGCTCGACCCCGAGCCCTACGTCGCCCCAGATGTCGCCGGTCGCCTCGAGCGTGAAGAGCTCGGCGGTGAGGGGACCGACGACGCTGCTGTCCACGGCGTCACGCCCGATCCGCATGGACCGTCTGCTCCGGAAGCACCGACGGCGTCGACCGACGAGCCCGAAACCTCCGCTGAGGCCGAGACCGTCGCCGACTCGAGCGACCATGCCGACAACCATGCCGAGGACGATGTCGAGAACCATGCCGAGAACCACGCCGAGAACCACGCCGAGGACGACGGCTCCCGAGGTGAAGCCGAGGGCACCGTCATCGATTTGCAGGCGCGGCGGGCCGAGAACGACCTCGATGGCGAGGCAGAGGTCGAGCACGACGGCCACGACGATCTCGACCCCGAGCTCCCCGAGGGAGACGCGATCGACGAACGCCGGCAGGCCGAGCGGCGCCAGATCTTCGACGAGGTGGCGGAGGCCGGCGACACGGTCGTGGAGTTCACGCCGGTGCTGGACGACTTCGGGCCGGCCGATGAGCCTGTTCCTCTGGTTCCCCCGCGCCAGGCCGGCGACATCGACGATCTGTTCGCCCGCATTCGCGAATCGCGCGCTGATGCGGTGGCCCAAGCGCGCGAGGTGATGGAGCGCACAGCCGAGATTCCGATCATCGACCCCGACTCGCCGGCCCCGGAGCAGGCATCTGGGACCGCGATCACGGCGGGCTCGGCCGACCTGCTCGAAGCGCGCGACGACGTGCTTGCCGAGCTCGGGCCCAACGCGGCGCTCGCGCTCAAGCGAGTCCTGAGCGATCAGCTCAACGAGGTGCTCGACGTTCTGCGCAGGCATCCCGATGGGCTCGACGACGTCGAGAAGTTGATCCCCTCGTCGACCGACCGGGTGTACGGAGAGGCGGTTAGCGAGCTCCTCAGAGATGCGGCAGCGCGCGGCGCCGAAGGATCAGAGACCGACATCGGGCCGGTGGTGCGCGCTCTCGGATCCGATGTCGGAAGTGCGCTACGGGCGCGGGTCGCCGGGCAGCTGCACGAGCCGGATCAGCTCGAGCGACGGGTGCGTTCTGCCTACCGAGAATGGCGACGCGACCGGGCCCCGGTCGTCGCGACCGACTCGATTGCCGCCGCCTTCGCCCTCGGCCTGTTGTCGGCGCTTCCCGAGGGCACGCCGGTTCGCTGGCTCGTGCCAGAGGGCGGGTGCTGCGGTGCGGACTGCTACGACAACTCGCTCGCGACCGACGTGGTGGCGGGAGACCCGTTCCCGACCGGCGACGTGATGGCACCGGCGAGGCCGGGCTGTCGCGGTCTCGTTGTTCCGGCAGACCAGTAGCCTCGGAGCGATATGCGACCCCCTGAGGAAATGCCGTCGCGCAAGAAGCGGCGAGGCAACCGTGGCCGGATCTTCCTGGTCGTTGCCGTCATCGGGCTCTTGGTGCTCATCACCTCGTTGAGGGGGTTGGCGGGCTTCTGGACCGACTACCTGTGGTTCGACTCCCTCGGCTTCGCGTCGGTGTGGCGCAAGGTCCTGTGGGCGCGGGTCGGCCTCGGTTTGCTCTTCACCGCCATCTTCTTCGTCCTGCTGTGGATCAACCTGTACATCGCGGATCGATTGGCTCCCTCGGTACGGCCACCGGGCCCCGAAGAAGACTTGGTACGTCGCTGGCATCAGGTCATCGGCCGGCGCGCCGGTCTGGTGCGGTTCGGAATCTCTCTCGTGTTCGCGATCATCGCCGGCGCCGGGGTCTCTTCCCAGTGGCAGTCGTGGCTGTTCTTCGTCAATCGGGTCGATTTCGGCATCGAGGATCCGCAGTTCGGTCGCGACGTGGGCTTCTACGTCTTCCAGTTGCCCTTCCTCACCTTCGTGGTGAGCTGGGCGTTCGCCGCGATCCTGATCGTCTTCATCGTCACGGCGGCGCAGCACTATCTCAATGGCGGCATCCGCGTTCAGACCACCGCCGGCCAGCGCGTGACCCCTCAGGTGAAGGCTCACCTGTCGCTACTCCTCGGCCTGCTCGCTCTGGCGAAGGCCGTCGGCTATTACCTCGATCAGTTCGAGCTCACGCTCTCGAGCCGCGGCTTCGTCGACGGCGCGACCTATACCGACGTCAAGGCCCAGCTTCCCGCTCTCCGCCTGCTGATCATCATCTCGGTGTTTGCGTTCGGGCTGTTGGTGTTCAACATCTGGCGGCGAGGCTTCACCTACCCGATCATCGCCGTCGGCCTCTGGGCGGTGACGACCAGCCTGGCCGGAACGATCTATCCGGCGTTCGTCCAGCGTTTTCAGGTTGAGCCGTCGGAGTCCACCAAAGAGGCGCCCTACATCGCGCGCAACATCGAGGCCACGCGCATCGCTATGGGTCTCGACACCGTCACGTCCAAGGCCTTCGACTTCAGTCCCGACCTGAGCGCGTCCGACGTCTCGGACAACCTCGCCACTGTCCGCAACGTTCGCCTGCTCGACCCCGCGGTTGTGCGGGACACCTTCCAGCAGACGCAGGGCATCAAGAGCTTCTACGACTTCCGCGACATCGACGTGGACCGCTACGAGATCGATGGGCAGATGACCCAGGTGGTGATCGCGGCCCGCGAGCTCAACCAGAACGACCTCCCGAACGAGTCGTGGGAATCGGAACACATCGCGTTCACCCACGGATACGGCCTCACCGCTGCGCCATCGAACGCGGTCGACGGCAACGGGCGGCCCGCCTACGTGCTCGCCGACATCCCGGTCGATACCGCCGAGGGTGCTGACAGCTTGCTCGTGTCGCGTCCTGGGCTGTACTTCGGTGAAGACCTCGATGGTTACGCCATCGTCGGCGCCGACCGTGACGAGGTCGATTTCCAGCAGGCCGACGACGCCACCGAGGTCACCCGCTACGACGGCGCTGATGGCGTCGGTGTCGGCGGTCTGTTCCGGCGGGCTGCCTTCGCCCTTCGGTTCGCCGAGCCCAACATCTTGATCTCGGGTGAGGTGCAGGGCGACAGCCGGATCATGTACAACCGCGATGTCGTGGATCGCGCGAGCACGCTCGCGCCGTTCCTCGAATACGACCGGGATCCCTACCCAGCGGTGGTCGACGGCGAGGTGGTGTGGATTCTCGACGCGTACACCACGACGTCGCGGTTCCCCTACGCGCAGAGCATCAACCAGAACGCCGCCACCCAGGGCGCCGACCTGCGCGACGGAAGCCTCAACTACGTCCGCAACTCGGTGAAGGTGGTGGTCGACGCCTTCGACGGCAGCGTCACCTTCTACATCATCGATCCCGGTGACCCGCTTGCTCAGAGCTACCGCAAGCAGTTCCCCGATCTGTTCTCCGACGAAGAGCCGTCCACCGCGCTGCGCGAGCACTTCCGCTACCCGGAGGATCTGTTCCGCATCCAGACCGACATGTGGGGTCGATACCGGATCAACGGGGCATCGGAGTTCTACGACGCAGCCGGTGCGTGGGCCGTGGCTCAGGATCCCGGCAACATCGTCGGTCAGGTCCAAGAGGAGGCGGTGACCGACGATCAAGGCATCGTCGTGAGCACCTCAGAGGTCAGGATCTCGCCTCAGTATCTGCTGATGCGGCTGCCCGGCGAGTCCCAAGAGTCGTTCGTGATGTTCCGGCCCTTTGTGCCGTTCTCCGACGACGACACGCGTCGCAACCTCGAAGGCTTCATGGTCGTGCACAGCGACCCTGGCCGGTACGGCGACATCGAGATCTTCGACATCACTTCCGACACCCAGGTCGACGGCCCGGCGCAGTTCAACTCCAACATCCAGACCGAGGAAGAGATCTCCAGCCAGATCACCCTGCTCAACCGTGATGGCTCGAAGGTGCGTCAGGGCAACCTGCTGCTGATCCCGGTTCAGGACTCCCTGGTGTATGTGCGGCCTCTGTATGTGGAGGCGACGGGATCGACGGCGATTCCCGAGTTGCAGAAGGTGATCGTGGGCGTCGGCGACCGCGTGGTGATCGGCGACAGCTTCGAGGAGGCGTTGGAGCTGGCCGTTCCTGGGCTCTCGATCGACCTCGATGCCGGGGTCTCCTTGGAGACGCCCGAACCCGCCGAACCGGACGATTCCGGCGAGCAGTCGACCCCGGACCCCGGTTCGCCTGAGCCGGACGAGTCCGACCCGACACCTGTCCCCGACGACGCGGGTCTGATCGAGCTCATCGAGCTGGCACGCGAAGCCTTCGATCGGGCCGACGCCGCCCTTCGTGCTGGTGACCTGGCCGGGTATCAGGCGGCTGTTGTGGAGGCGGAGGAGTACATCCGCCGTGCTCAGCTGATCCTGCCGCCCGAAGCCGATCCACCGGCCAGCACCACGACCACCCAACCAGCGTCGGCCTGACGATGCGGAATCGGTGATGCCGGGCACCATTCCGACCTCTGATGGCGAGATCGAGGCCCCTGGGCGCCTCCTCGTCGTCGTCGCCCATCCCGACGACATCGACTTCGGCACAGCGGGAACCATGGCCGCCCTGACGGCGGTCGGTACCGAGGTGGCGTATTGCCTGGTGACATCGGGCGACGCGGGTGGAGATGACCTGGACCATTCGCAGGAAGAGCTCGCTGCAGTGCGAGAGGCCGAGCAGACGGCCGCCGCCTCTGAGGTCGGGGTGAGTGAGATCCACTGGCTGCGCCATCCGGACGGGATGGTGGTGGCCGACCTGGCGCTTCGCCGCGACATCGCACGGGTGATCAGGATCGTGAAGCCCGACGTGGTCGTGAGCCAGGACACCGCCGCCAACTGGGACTTCATCTATCGCTCGCACCCCGATCACCTGGCCACCGCCTACGCGACGATGGCGGCGGTCTACCCCGATTCGCGGAACCCGCGGGCGTTCCCGGAGCTGCTCGACGAAGGACACCAGCCGCACAGCGTGCGCGAGGTCTGGATGACGGCCCAGGAACCCACCCTCTTCGTGGACATCACGTCGACGTTCCCGCAGAAGGTCGCGGCGCTCAAGGCCCACCACAGTCAGACGTCGGGGTTCGACGGGCTGGAGCAGCGGCTGCGCGAATGGTCGACCGCCACCGCAGAGCGCGGCGGCATGCCCGCCGGTCGCCTGGCTGAGGCGTTCCGGGTCATCAACGCCGGCTGAGTCGGCCTCCTCCAGCGGCTCCGAGCGCTCGGGGATCGCGGGGATGTTCGGGCTAGCGTCGCCGGGTGTCCGATGCCGAACTGCTCGACTCGCCGCGCGCCTGGCTGAACGTGGTCGCCACCTTTCTGGCGTCGGCAGTCACCCTCGGGACCGTCTACAGCTTCGGATCGTTCTTCGAGGAGATGGCGGAGGACTTCGGCAGTAGCAAGGGCGAAACAGCGGTTGTGTTCGGCATCACGACGTTCGCCTTCTTCTGGCTGAGCCTCATCACGGGGCGACTGTCGGATCGCTACGGCCCGCGGCCCGTGATGCTCGCTGGAGCGGTGTTCCTCTTCGGCGGGCTGATGATCACGAGCACCGTCAACTCGATCGGGCTCGGGTATCTCACCTACGGCGCTGGCGCAGGAACCGCTGCCGCATGTGCCTACATCCCGATGGTCGCGACCGTCGGTGGGTGGTTCGAGCGCCAACGCGCGACCGCCGTGGGGATCGCCGTGGCAGGGATCGGCGTCGGCACGTTGGTGATGAACCCGCTCTCCACCCGGCTGCTCGAAACCTACGACTGGCGGACGACGTTCAGGATCCTCGCATTCGGAGGCGCCGCGATACTCCTGGCATGCACGCTGTTGATGGCGCGGGCCCCTGGTGCTGCTGGAGCCGCGCCCTCACGGGTCCGAGAAGCCGCACAGTCGCCGGTCTTTCGTCGGCTCTGGGCCGCGGCCATGTGTTCGGGTCTCGCGCTGTTCGTGCCCTTCGTCTTCCTCGTGCCCTATGCCAAGGACGAGGGGATCTCCGCATCGGCCGCCGCGTGGCTCGTGGGCCTGCTCGGCGGATCGAGCGTGATCTCCCGAATCGCCTTCGGCTCGCTGTCGCAGCGGTACGGGACCTTCCGCCTCTTCCGGGCCGGGATCGTCATGTACCCGCTCGGCTATGTGGTCTGGTTGGTCGCCGGGTCGTCGTACGCCGCACTGGTGCTGTTCGTCCTGGTGCTCGGAACGGGCTACGGCTGCTTTGTCGCTGTGAGCCCGCTCGTGCTGGCCGACCGTTTCGGTGTGGTGGGCCTGGGGTCGCTGATGGGGCTCTTCTACACGACCCAGGGACTGGGCGGCCTCATCGGCCCGCCCGCCGCCGGCCGCATCATCGATGCCACCGATTCGTACCGTTGGCCGATGGTGATCGCCCTCTGTCTCGGGGCCGCCTCGGTGGCCGTGCTGTTCACGATCCCGACCAACTCCCGAGGGACCCTCGACCCCGAGCCGGCAGCTTCCTAGCTCGTGGGGTTGCAAGCGGGGCGCCGTCTGGGCATACTTTCGCCGCGGGGTGGAGCAGTCTGGTAGCTCGTCGGGCTCATAACCCGAAGGTCGCAGGTTCAAATCCTGCCCCCGCCACCAACCGAAAGGCCCGGAAACTCAACGGTTTCCGGGCCTTCGTCGTTGTCACGCCGGATCCCTGCGGATCAGGGATCTCACAGAAAACTCACGCGAGAACCGGGTCAGCGTTTCTGCATGGCGGTTCGGCGACGCCACAAGTCGATCTGTCAGGGCACCCCGGAGGCGGTGTCGCAGGGCTGTCTGCCGTTGTCGTGATGGGAAGTTGCTCGCAGTGAGATAGATCGCGATGGCCGCAGCGCCAGTAGCGGTCCTATGGCTCGAACAACCGGGGCTCTTCGTTCGCATCTGGCAACGCTGCGGTTGTCTCGGTCGACGGCTCCTGGTGGACTGGCGTCGGGGCGCGGGACTTCACATCCCGCGCGATGCCGAGAACCAGGAAGCCCTGCGGAGCTTGGTGTTGATTCCCGACGTAGAGCGCGGGTTTGCGTTCGGCATCGACCAGCTCGAGCCACTTCTTCTCGATCCGTGCGAGGTAGTCGTCGGGGTATGAGTGACGCCAGTTCCTCCAGGCCTCGGAGATCTCCCAGTCGACGATGGTCTGGGTGTGCGTGTTGCAGCCTTCAGCGGCGCATCGGTAGTGGAGTTTGAACGTGTAGGGGCAGAGCTCAAGTGTGGGAGCTCCCTGGGTGAGAAGGCTCGCTTGCGCCGCTTAGCTCATCTTGGTGGTGTGCGCCGAGTCTTCGGTGTTGTCGAAGATTGAGAACCCGATGATCTCGCGAGGCACGACGAGGCCGAGAGAGGGCCGCTTCCAGCCCTTCGCTGCTACCAAGTCGCACATCGTGTACTGGTCGAGGTCGGCGAGGGCCGCGGCGCGCTGAGCCTTGGTGGACTCCTCGCGATGAACAACGACCGAGTCGAGCGAGGGCCGGAACGACTCAGGCCGCTGGTCCTTGGCGTGGTGCTCGACGTCGATGTCGATGACTTGGTACTTGGGATGCGACTTGCCCCAGAACCACTGCCACTGAACAGGGAAGAGTCGGATCCAGTGTGGTCGATCCGTGTCGAGTCGGATCCCGGCCACACACACCGTCTCACCGTGTGTGCGACCAATCTCGGGGGAGGCCTTCACAGTGAGCATGATTCGTGCTCGCGCACTCCCGGTCGAGGCCACTATGCCCTCACGTTCAGAGCTTGATGAGATCGACAGTGGGGTCCGCCTCGGTCGCGGTGTCCGTGATGCACGATCGGTGGCATGTGGCGTGATCGCGCTCGAAGCACAGCAGGGCGACACGAGAGGTTCTTGCGAGGCTCACGATTTCGTCGTACGCGGGGCCGGCGCCGTTGCCGAGGTGCCGGAGGTACCGAAGGCGGGCGGAGCGGAGGCCCCGCCGGAAAGGCTCTCGATTCTCCTTGGGGTTTCCGAGTTCTCGCTCGTGGCGATAGTCGATGCCGGCCGTCTCGAGGGCCTTCGCCAGTGCCGACTTCGAGAAGCCCTTTTTCCTTGAAATCGCATTGAGTCTCACGTCGACGAGGACATGGACATCGTGGTCGATCAAGAGCGCTATGAGCTCCTCCTGATCGCGGCGCTCGTAGCCGACGGAGATGAGAGCACCCTGGCGTTTGCTTGAGGTCACAGAGGCAAGCGTAGGCGGCGAGCCGCCCTGCGCCGGGTTTGGAGCCCGCTCGGCTCGATGGCCCGTGGCGTTGAGTCCAGATCTTCCCGGACAGTCCTCATGGACGAGGCAGTCGTACGACCCGGGGCGATTGCGGAGCGGCGCGCGCGAATCGCAACGCCAGCGCGTCGTCGAGCTGTTCGTCGATGGCCGGAAACAGGTGGCCGTAGGTGCCGAGGGTGACGTTGATCGTCGAGTGGCCCATGCGCTCCATGATCGCCCTGGGGTGAGCGCCCTCCGCTATCAGGAAGGCTGCGTAGGTATGGCGTAGATCGTGGAACCGCGTTTCTCTGGGTAGGCCCGCGCGAACCACCGCTGGCTTGAAGTGCCTGGGGTACCAGTTGGAGTGACGCAGAGGGCCGCCGTCGGGGCCCTCGAAGGCGAGATCGCTCTGCTTCTTGCTCGCGAGGTATGGCGTCAGCATGTCGACGACCGGGGCTGGGATGCCGACCGATCGTCGTGAGTAGGTCTTGGTGGGGCCGATATTGAAGCCGCCATGCGCTTCGTCGGCCGACTCGGAGACCTCAACGCGTCGCCGTAGCAAGTTGATCCGCGACACTCGAAGAGCCCCGATTTCGCCAGCGCGAAGCCCGGTGTAGGCCGCGAAGAGAACGAGAAGCGCATAGTCGGGGTATCCGCCCTCGCGGTGAGAGGCTCCGCGCTGGAGCGGGGGAGGGTCCTTGATCACGTCGGCCAGTGTCCAGACCTGATCCTCGGTCAGGAAGATCATCTCGGACTTGGCCTTTCGAGGAGCCTTGATGCCGTCCGCCGGGTTGGTCTTCACCACGCCGTTGCGAACGGCGAGCTTGAACACGAGGCGCATTACGTCCCGGATGTTTCGCACAGTGCCGGCGCCCTTCCCCTTGTTGGTCAGTCCCGACAAGTAGGCGAGCACCTCGGCATGGTCGATCGACGCGATCGGGCGTGAGCCGAATTCCGGTAGTAGGTGGTTCCGGAGAATGGAGTCGTAGCTCTCACGGGTCTTGGGCTTGAGGTGGGTAGTGGTGGCGCTCCACCGTTGAGCCCACTCGCCGAATGGCTGTCGGCCGCGTTGGGGGTCGACCCAGTCGTGGCGTAGGAGGTCGGCCTCGACGGTGTTCGCGTATCGCTGTGCGTCGGTCTTGCGCTTGAACGTCTTGGTTCGCTGGCGCTTGTCAGGCCCGCGGTACACGACCTCCCAGCGACGATGCCCGGCAGGTGTAGTTCTTGGTCTGATGCTGGCCATTGCCGGCTCCTTGCATTCGATGGTGTGGTGGGAAAGTACGGGTCGGGGGTGACACGAATCGGTCGAGGGTTAGTCGATATGTGTCTGCTCTCTGCGCTTCGTCTCGATCCAGCGGCGGACATCGTCGGGGTGGAAGCGAACGAACTTGCCGATCTTGAGGTAGGGGATGCGGTTGTCCTCGACCAGTCGGCGGACGAATCGTTCGGTGACGCCGAGGGTGCCGGCGAGCGTCTCAATGTCGAGCAGATGCGGCATCGCTGTCGACTCCTCGATGGTGCTCACGGCCGACCATCTTCAATCGGTGTTGGGAAGGTGATCTGGCCCAGCCATTCCGACCAGTCGATGCTGCTACTCGGGTAGGTGCAGCCGGTCGCTGGGGCGGCCTGGGGTGGGATTGGCGAGCCGTGGATGATGGCTAGAAGGAGAGGCTGGGGGCAGATGGTCTGCCCGTAGGCCCGCACGGCGTAGTGGAGATGTGGGCCCGACGTGTTGCCCGCGCCCTGCGTGCCCGGCTCGCCTCCGCTGAGCCCGATTGTCTGGCCGGCGATGACGACTTGGCTTGTCCGGACGGCGACAGCGGAGAAGTGGCAGTAGATGTAGGTGGCGCCGTCGATGCCGCTGAGAATCACGGTGTTGCCGCATCGGCCGGGTCCGCCGGCCACGTAGAGGCCTGCGTCGGAGATGGCGCTGGCGATCGTGCCGTCGACGGATGCGTAGACAGGGGTTCCGACTGGCATCGCAATGTCGATCGCTGGCGAGTCGTGGTGGCTGCGTGTGGCCAGCGACGTGGTGGCGTACGCGGATGGTGCCGGATAGGCGTAGCCCGCCACGGGTTGCCCAAACGAGGAAAGGGGGCCGGTGTAGCGGGCTGCCCACTCGAGTACTCGAGCTACGTATGCCAGCGAGTGGTTGTAGCTGAGAATCGCCGCCTCGACATCGACGACCGTCCCAGCGGGACAGAGGTGGGCGACTGCGGCGGGCACGGCGTCGTGGACGTTCTGTGGGTCTCGCACTCCGTCGGCGTTGCCGTCCTGGCCGAAGATCGCCCACGACGACGGGATGAACTGGAGGGGTCCGACGGCGCGATCCCATTGCGTGTCGCCGTCGAGGCGGCCGCCATCGGTGTCGCCGATGACCGCGGTGCCGTTGGCTCCGTCGAGGGCGATCCCGATGATGGCGGGGCGAACTGACCCGTCGGGTGAGAGGGTTGCGCCTCCGAACCGGCCGTGGTCGGACTCCACCTTTCCGATCCCTGCGACGACCTGCCAGGGCAGCCCCGGGCACGACGCGGCTTGTGATGCGTAGAGGCCGAGGAGGAGTGGAGGGATGTCGGCGAGCGCATCTGGTGATGGATCGAATAGGGCGTGGCCCTCGGCAGCTCCCGATGCTCCTCCGGCTGCGAGCGTCACGAGGCCGAAGAGGGCAATCAGCGGCGACGCAAGCACAACGACTCCGGCAGCAGCTGCCTTGAGCATCATCGGGCGAGCTCCAGGCTTGTGACGATCCAGCTGTCGTCGGTTGGCTCGAGTACCAGGTCGAGGGCCTGGAGATGGGTGAGGCCGGAATCGGCGTCGACGACCTCGATCGTGACAACCACGCGTGTGGTGAATCCTCGATCGAAGCGCTCGGACGCAACTACAGACGCAACGGTCTCGTCGCCTCCGGAGTCGGCGGGTAGACGTGGTTCGAGACGGACCTCGCTCGCGAGCCAAGCTGACAGCCGCTCGGCGGCCGACGGATCGCGAGACTCACTATTCGCCCACATGAGCGCAACGAAGGTGGCAACTGACTCGGCATTGGTCGTCTCTACAAGGCCCAGCGGAAGTGGGGCCGCGGGGATCGGCGCAGTCGGAGGGTGAAACGCGCTCGGGGCTGCGGGAGAGAAGGTTGAACCATCTGGCCGAGGAATCGAGGGCTCGGGTTGTTCCGACCTGTCTGGCGAAGGCACAAGGACGAGATCGATGCCCAGAGGGGAGAGTGAACCTCCGGTCACGGGTGCTGCAGACGCGAGGTCGACCGTGACGGTCGACACCGTCCCGTCCGTCGATGCTGGCGGGGTGGATCTGGGTGCTGTGGCGCCGCATCCGGCGAACACGGCGACCGCGATCGCTGTTGTCAAAGCCGACTTCATGGTCCACCTGTGACCCGGGTCCAAGCTCGATTGGGACAGATCGGGACAAATCTTCACTGAGTGTCCCAA
>Ga0209992_10000731_pt1 | contig 40866 bp, 32 predicted proteins | sample 2SBtaG_2_FD_182564 | JGI IMG/M metagenome (GOLD analysis project Ga0209992, IMG submission 182564) | Deep subsurface microbial communities from Kolumbo volcano to uncover new lineages of life (NeLLi) - 2SBTROV12_ACTIVE470 metaG (SPAdes)... | ecosystem: Environmental > Aquatic > Marine >...
TGATCAACTGACTCGGGCATCCACGTCGATCGTGTTGAACATCGCCGAGGGCGCCGGCAAGTTCTCCGGGCCCGACAAGCGGCGGTACTACCTCAGCGCTGCCGGCTCCACCGCCGAGTGCGCCGCGCTGAGCCGGGAGCGGGAGCGGGAGCGGGAGCGGGAGCGGGAGCGGGAGCGGGAGCGGGAGCGGGAGCGGAAGAGCGGGAGCGGGAGCGGGAGCGGAAGAGCGGATCGCCATTCTCGCCGCGCACATGTAGGCAGCAGGTTCCGAGTCGCCGCGTGAACCCGAGCTACGAGAGCATGCCCATGTAGCGCAGCAAGCGTTCGGTAACGCCGCGCAGCATGTCGGCGCCTCGGTCATCGCCACTCGTCTCGGCCGCTTCGATCGCTTCTCGGAGCGCATCGAGAGCTTCGGGCGCCCGATCTGCCTGGATGTAGAAGGCGACGAGCGCAGTCACGAGCACCAGGAACGCGAGGCGATCGCCCCGGTCCAGGGCAGCGACAGCTCCTTCGGCAAGAACCCGGATCACACCGCCGCACTCATCTTCGATCGAGACGTCGAGCGGCAGTCCAAGCCATGGATCGGGCTGCGCGCTGGTGTTTGTGGCGCGGCTCGCGGCCAGCAACGACGAGTCGGCGTGTGCGAGTGCGGCGTCGAAGTCACCGATTCGAACAGCGAACGCTGCGAGTCCGGCTTGCAGGTTGGCGAGCTCGGCGTAGGCCTGCATTTCGTCGGCGAGCCGCGCGGCTTCGATCATCGCCCGGACGGCTTGCACGCGTTGTCGACTCCTCAAAGAGAGTTGCGCCAGCGCGCACTGGGTCGCGTAGGCGATGAATGTCAGGCGATCGTCCGCGGGCAGCTGCAGGCGGGCGAGACCAGCGAGGCTCTTACGGAGCTCGTCGAGTTGCCCCTGCGTGCCGCACCAAGCGACGCGGCCGAGGTTGATCTCAGCGAGCAGAGAGTGCGGCAAATCCGACCCAAAGCTCTGGACGATCGCGTCGTTACGGGCCGCGTCCTGTTCGGCCTGCGGCAATCCCAGCATGGCGAGATGAGGCAGGCGTCGGGCCCGGATTGCGGCCTCGAGGGCGACGTCACCCATGTCCACGGCGGCAGCGAGCGCCTGGTCCGATGCGGTCAGAGCAGGCGTCGTCTCGCGCGCGGCGAGCGCGGTCTGGGCGATGAGCGCGAGCAGCTGCACATCGAGGCCAGGCGTGTCGAGCGAATGTCCGGCGATCAACTGGCGTGCGTAGGCCAGCCAACGCGAACGCTCTTGGACCTGCGACGAAAACGGCGGGACCGATTCGGCGACGGCGAGCATGGTGGCCGCTGCTGTCGCGGCGTCATCGGAACAAACGCCCGCCACGGTCTCGTCGTCGAGATCCTCGAGAAGGTCGGGCGGCAGATCGATCAGTGGACTGGCGGCGGTCATAGCGTCTGGGTTGAAGCGCCGCGACTTTAGCGGCTTTTGAGGCGTCTGCGAAGGCGTCAGGACGCCGATGTTGAAGGTCTGAACACAGACACATGTCGGTCGCAACCGGTCACCGCCATGGTGTCGAGCAGTGCAAGGTTTAGCGAATCGGGGATGGCGATTTCACCACCGTCCCCATGCACAACGACGCGCGACTGGGGTCCGACGAGTTGAACGGCCAGGTCCAACCACTTCGCGGGGGCGAACGTCGCGCGGGAGGTCGCGAGATCGAATCCCGGGCCGCGATACCGATTGTCCAGTGACGCCCGTATCACTTCAACACGACGCCCCACACCGATGTAGTCGGCGGCAACTTCGATAAAATCAGCGCGCTTGCGGCGCGGTTCCATCGCGACAAAATGGCTCTGCGACCAGAGGGCGGCCAGGACAAGCGTCTCCATCCCGGCGCCGGCGCCGACGTCGATGACGGTGTCGGGAGTGCCGCCCAGTGATGCGACCAGCTGGGCCACGGCCAACGTCTCGAAGACGTGATCGTGCAAGACGCGCTCGGATGTGTCGCTGCCGACGAGGTTTGTGCGGGCATTGAAGCGCTGCAGGATGTGCAGGAGGCGCGGCAACGCAACGGCGAGCTCCGCCGGCAACTCCACGTCGACCCGGGCCGCGATTGCGTCAAGATCAGCGCGCGTTGTCATGGAACAAGACGGTTCATCAGACGAGCTGGCATGGGTTCCGCCGCCGACCTACTGGCCCTCTTTGGGAGGAGCGGTGCGCGCGGCTTCAGCGTCTTCTTCGCGCATCTGCTTGAGCTCGGTCGCCGCCCCGTCGATCGCCTCGTTGAGCGCCTTCTTCCACGCCTCGCCCTGTTCGCCCGCGGCCTTGACCAGCTTGTCGCGCAGCTTCTCCGCGTCGGCGCGGCGGTTGGAGGCGGTGTAGATCATGGTGAGCAAGACGGCGGACTCCCGGGACGGGCGGCCTGTATCCATCACCTTCTCGAGCACCGAAACAGCGCCGTCGGCGTCGCCCAACTCGATCAGCGTGCCCGCGACCTGGTCGGCGGTCATCAGCCCTCGCTGCTGCACCCGGTCGATCAACTCGTTGGCCTCGCTGAGCTTGTTGGCCTGTTTGTAGGCGATGATCAGCAACACCGCCGACTGGGGATTGGTGCGTTCGGCCCTGACGATCGGCTCGAGCAATCCGATCGCGCGTTCGGTCTTTTTGTTCTGCAGGAGGAGTTGGGCGAGCAGCAACGATACGTCTTTGTCTGCACCCTTGTTCCGGAGCGCATCCAGCGCGGCGATCGCTTCGTTCGGCTTGCCGGCTTGGCGGAGCAAATCGGCCCGGAGCAGCGCCAAATCATCGTTCTCTGGGGCGTCGGCGTACGCTTTTTCGGCGACCTCAAGGCCGGCAGCGGGCGCCCCCATGGTGGCATGGGCCTTGACGATCGCGATGATGATGCGCGGATCTCCCTGGGCGGCCAGCGGCTGCAGCTTCTCCAACAGTTGCGGCGCTTTCTCCGCGGTCGACCAGAGCTTGGCCAGGATATCGGCGCACGCGGCATCGCGGTGGTTGTCCACGCCTTCGACAAGGAGGCGCTCGGCCCCTTCGACGTCGTTGCGGAGCATGAGCACCTGCGCCAGGCCGGCCCGTGCACCTGCGACGTTCGGGTCGAGCTGTAGAGCGCGCTGCAGGGCGGCCGCGGCTTCATCGAGTTTCGCGGCCTTCTTGGCTTCGGGCAGCGTCGCGACGCGGGACGCTTCGATCAGCCCTTTGCCTGCGTGAGCTTCAGGGAGATTGGGATGAGCGCGCAAGGCGGCGTCGATTTGCTGCCACGCCTTGAACGGTCGCTCCAGCTGGTTGAGCACATCGGCGAGGAAGACGCGTGCGATCGGATCGTCCTGCTTGGCGAGCGCGCCCGAGCAACGTTCGATGCCGCGATCGATCAGACCCTGGTCGAGTTCAATCACGCCGCGGGCGAACTCAGTCGCGTGTTCACCGGGAGCGATCTCGCGTGCCAGCGCAAGGAGCTTGTGCGCGTCGCCATACGACTTGTTCGCGCGCTTCACGTAGGCCTTTTGGATCAGCCACCACGCAGCCACCTGTGCCTCGGTGACTTTCTTGGGCTCCTTGATCGGTTTGAGCGGCGCGATGACGACCGCTCCCGATTGGACGCCGACACGCGTACGACTGAGCAACAGCGGGGTGGCGAGCGCAGCGCCGTCGGTGACGAAAACGGGCTTCTTTCCCTGGGCGCCGAGCATCGCCGCGGCCAACCACGCCACTTCGACGTCGTGTGCCGGCCGCGGTCTCGGTTTACCCAGGTCCTCGAGCAGCTCAGCGGCCGCGCGAACTCCGTGGCGTCGTGCACGCGTGGGCGACAACGGCACAAGGCGATCGGCAGCGACGTGTCCGTCGAACCACGACTTGAGGCCGGCGGCGTCCTTGGCCGCGAGCGCAGCCGCCTTCAGAGCCTCGTTGGACGCATCGGGCAGCACACCGAGGTCACCTTTGAGCGCGCTCAGCTTCGGACGCCATTGCACCGGCTTGGCCGCGGGTTCATCGACCGCATTCGATCCAGTTTTGGCCGCAGCGGCAACGTCATCGGGTTTGGTGCCGTCCTGACCGAGCACCATCCACGCGCCAACCGCCGCGATCGCCGCGACTCCCACAGCCGCCACGATGGTCATCCGACCCATCACCACCCCCCCAAGAATGACCGCAATCCGCCCGGATCGTCGGTGATCGCTGCGTCGACCGCGGCATGGACGCACATCGCCCAATGCTGCTCGCCGTTGACGACCCACGGTCGCACTGCAGCGCCAAAACCGCGCCAGGCCGACAGCAATTCCGGCGTCACCGTCCGCCCATGCACATGAACCGCCCCAAAACGATCGCCAACCAAACCGCCGAGCTCACCAAAGGCCGCCGCGACGGCAACCGGGTCGTTCCGATCGGCCATCGCAGAAAAATCCCAGTCGCGCTTTTCATGAACGATAGCAGCAAGTTCAAATGGCAACCCAGACGAAGCAAAGCGCACCAGGGCCGCCTTGGAAAACGACGAGATCACCCAGTTCTCGCTGCTGTCTTTGAGCCGAGATGCGACGCGTTCGGCCAGGTCGAGCGCCCGATCCGGGTCACCATCCGCGACCTTCAACTCCAGGTTGAGCAGCCCGCTCTGGCCCTGCAGCGACTCAATGACCTCATCGAGATGCGCGATCGTGCCGCGATGCCCCTCGCTGTCGACCAGGTCGATCGCCCGCAGCTCGCGCCAGGGAACCTCACCGATGGGGCGCGCGTCCCCTGTCCACGCGGCCAGCGACCCGTCATGAAACGCGATCAACTCGCCATCGCCGCACACCTGCACGTCGAATTCGACGCCGTCAGCGCCCTCGTTCCACGCGATATGAAGCGCTTCAACGGTGTTTTCAACAGCCAGCAACCGCGCGCCGCGGTGAGCGATGACGTCCATCAGGTATGTCGTGTGCGCTACGCGACGGCTTCGAAAGTCAGCAGCTCGGTCTGCAGCATCAGGAATGCGACGTGCATCGTGGCGAGCCGCTGCTGACGGTTGCGACATTTGTCTTCGAGCACTTCCCGCAGCGACTGGCTCGACATGAGCGCTGACAAAGCCTTCGTCTCGCGCGCCTGGAATCGCAAGGCTTCAACGCTGATTCGCGGATCGCGAGCCCGGTAATAGCGCCGGTCGAGATCGGGCTCAAAGTAGGGTTCGAGCAGCGAATACGTGAGCTTGGCGCGCACGCCTTCGGCGAGGGCGGACACGGGATCGATGTCGAGAGGAACAACATCCGCGGGCGCCGTGTCACCGTCGTAGAACTGAAATTCGGCTCCGTCCCATCCGAACGCGTCGATGAACTTGGCCCGGAACTGCTTTTCGAGCACCTGGTAGAGTTGAAACGGCTTGATGGTGTTCAGCCCGACCAGGGCGTCGCCCAGCCGGCCGCCGGTCTTTTCGATGTGCAGGACGGCCTCATCGATGTCGCGCTGGGTGATCAGGCCCTGCGCCAACAGGAATTCGCCGAGCATCTCGCTCTTCTGGTTGGAGACGACATGCTGCGGGCGGCCGCGGCGGAAGTAGATGAACTTCGCGGCGTCGTCAGCGCGCATTTCGAGGCAGCCGCTGACCCGATCGATGTAGAGATCGAAGATGAGACGCGGGAAATTCAGGCGCGATAGCCGCCCGGACCGCTTGGCGGGTGCGCGGTCGGGCACAATCTCGGCGAGCAGACCGCGCAGCTCGGTGATCTCTTCGAGCGGACGTGGGGCGCGGCCATCGACCTTGACGCGTACACCCGGGCCGATCGACCGGGCGCGGATCATGGCCTCGATGTTGCCGCGCTGCATCGGACCGAGCGACTCGCCATCGGGGCCAAACACGACATACGGTCCGCCTGCCTCGCCGGCGGCCCCGGTCGCTTCACTGTCGCTTGGACGGCGGGCAGCGTCGGCGCTTAGCGGGATCGGGCGCAGGCGCGATTCACTCAGCGGGCGCGGTTTCTCGGGTTCGGCGTCGATATCGGGTCGCGTGAAGTCTTTTTGGACGTCGAAATCGGGCGGCGCCGAGTCCTCGAACGTCTCCAACAAGCCGCGGCGGATCGCGTCGTCTCCGGCAAGGGCAGCGCGGGTGGGCACGACCAGCGCCGGATCGAGCGCGGCGGGCGCGGCGACACCAGTGGCGGCCGTGGGTGCCTGTACGCCGTCCGCCTCGTCGACAGAGCCCAGGTCGGCGCGCTCGTGGCGCATCGTCGTTGCGGCGGAGCGGTTGCCGTGATCGTCCGAGATGCGCTCGCTCTGCCGCTGCTGGTCACGGCGTCGCTTGATGGCGGCTGCCTGGCGCTGCACCTCTTCGGGCGAAAAGGCGACCGAATCCGCCTCTCCTGGCTGGCCAACCGAGCCGAGCGCAGACTTGCGCCGACGGGGTTCAGCGGGCTGTCCGGTCTCGTCGAAGAGCTCGGCAAGAAACGCCGCAAGGCTTCGGTTGGTGACCTGGATCTTCCACTCGAACAGCAGGTTGACGATGTCGTCATGGAGATCGAGCGCGGAGTCGTAGCGCTCGTCGTTGCTGCGCGACAGGGCCATCCGCAAAATCGCGCGCACGGCCTCTTCGATGTAGCTGTGCTTGCGGAACTTATGCTCGATGCGCGCGTCGCGGATGTTGACGAGCGTCTCGAGGTCCGTGCGACCGAGAAACAGGCGTTTGAGCGTGATCGACTCGTACAGGATGATGCCGAGCGAGAAGACATCGCTGCGGTGATCGAACTGTTGACCGGTCACCTGCTCGGGCGACATGTAGCCGAGCTTGCCCTTGAGCACACCAGCGCGGCTTTGCCCGTCGCGCTTGGCGCCGCCCATCGTTGCGCGAGCGACACCAAAGTCCATGACCTTGACCTCGCCAGCCTCCGAGATCAGCACGTTGGAAGGCGAAACGTCGCGGTGGATGATGTTCAGCGGGCGCCCACGGTGGTCCTTGGCGTTGTGCGCGTACGCCAGTCCCTTCGCCACTTCTGCGGCGACGAAAAGGCACAATTCGATCGGGAGCCGACGGCCGACCTGGGTTGCACGCGACAGGACTTTGAACAAGTCGTAGCCGGGCACGTACTCCATCGCGATGTAGTACTGGCCGTCGATCTCGCCGTTTTCGTAGGTCTGGACGATGTTGGTGTGCTGCAAGACCGCGCAGAGGCGGGCTTCCGCGAGCAGCATCTCGATGAACGTCTTGTTGGACGCGAAGGCGGGCAGGATCTTCTTGACGACCAGGATCTTCTCGAAGCCACCGACGCCAGCGACACGAGCCTTCCAGACCTCGGCCATTCCGCCGACGCCAATCCTCTCGAGCAAGTCGAATCGACCGAACTGGTTGCTCACGTCGCGTTCACCGGCCTTGTGTCTGTGCCATCAGCGCGTGCGCTGCAGCTCATCCACGAATGCGTTTCCCGCGCGACACGCCTTTCGGTCGCCCGGGCGAGGATCGGTGGCGATGCGTTGCAGCTTCGCGCACAGCGGATCTTCGTTGCCCACCCGTTTGCAGGTCCTTGCGGCCAATTGACCGCAGGGATCGGAGCATCCAACCGTTGAGATCGCGATCGCAGCGATCAGGCCGAGCAAAACGGGCTGGGCAAGCACCCCGGCAACCGCGGCAATGCGCGCGAGAAGCCGCCCGATCATGGGGCCGCCTGTGACGCGGTGTCAACGTCGTCCGTTTTTGACCCAAGCGGCTCCCACGACACGATCTCGAGGCCGAAGCCACCGACGGCGCGCAGGCGCAGCGGCGAGTTGGTCAGCACATGAAGTTTGCCGAGCCCGAGCGCGCGCAGAATCTGAGCGCCGGTCCCGAACTCCTTGAAGTCCATCGGCGATCGCGCCGACCCGGGCCACGGCCGCCCAGCCGACCGTTCGACGTAGCCGCTGAGCACCGACGAGAGCGTGTCCGCGTCCTGGGGAACCGCGAGATGAACCAGCGCGCCGCGGCCTTCCTTGCTGATCCGCTCAAGCGCTAACGCCAGGTTGTGGCGACTGTGCGAGAGCGCGAACCCGAAAGCGTCGCTGAGCATGTTCTGGCGATGCACCCGCACCATCGTCGGCTCGTCGCGGTCGAACTCGCCAAGGGTCATCGCAACATGGACCGCATCGTCATGGCCGCTGCGGAACGTGCGCAGCGCGAATGTGCCCCACGGGGTCGGCAGCGAGCTGCGGGACTGCTCGACCACCATCGGCTCGCTCTTGACGCGGTGCTCGATGAGATCGGCGACGCTGACGACCTTGATGTCGTGCTTGGCGCCGAACGCGAGCAAGCTGTCGAGGCGCTGCATTGTGCCGTCATGTGCCATCACCTCGCAGATGACACCGGCCGACTGAAAGCCTGCGAGGCGGGCGAGATCGACGCTTCCTTCGGTTTGGCCCGAGCGGACCAAGACACCGCCGTTGCGGGCCCGAAGCGGAAAGACGTGTCCAGGAATCCGAAACTTGGACGGGTGCACGTCGTCGCCGAGGACTGTGAGGATGGTGTGCGCGCGATCGGCGGCAGAAACGCCACTCCCGGCGCAATCCGAAGCGTCGATACTCTCGGTAAATGCGGTGCCCAGCGGCGCTTGGTTGCGGTTGGCCATCGGCGCCACTTCGAGCTTGTCGAGCAGCGGTCCGTCGAGCGCGAGGCAGATCAGGCCGCGACCGTGCTCGACCATGAAGGCGATGGCATCGGGCGTCACAGCCTCGGCGGCGATGACCAGGTCACCTTCGTTTTCGCGATCTTCGTCGTCGACAAGGATGACCATTTTGCCGGCGCGAATGTCGTCGATGGCGTCGCTGATGGTGGCAATCTTCATGGCGTCAATCTGTTCAAAGGGACGTGAGTGGGAGTCGGTGCGCTGTTGCAGCCGGTCTCGGGACGGGTTGCGATTTCAGGGTTGCAGGCTTCGCAGCGGCCGCGCCCCGGAAGCGCGCTGGCCAGCGGCAAGGAATGTCTCGATCGCGGCGCGGGGAATCAAGCGGGTTTCGACCGCGACGCCAACTTCGGCGGTTTCGATGGCCGCCTCAAGCGCGGCTTCGACGTCGAACTGCTCGCCGGCCACAACGGCGTGCCCCTGTCCGGCGAGATCGGTGGCGATCCGCAAACGCAACAGTGCGCACTCGGCAGCCTTGAGCGCGCGATCGGTCGCCGCGATCGTGGCGATGACCGTGTGGCATTGCAGCACGCCGATCGTCCACTCGCGATCGGCCGGACCGGTGGGCGGCGTGAAATCCCCGCCGATTCCGGCGCGCAGTCGCGGATGGGCACGGGGCAGTAGAAGCGTCTCGAGCACATCGACATCGGCGACGTCGATCGCCTTGAGCAAGGCGGCTTCCACATCGGCAAGCGCGCCGTCGAACACGATCAGAAAGCGCGAAGGGTCGATGTCGCCGGCGTAGCGAACCGTGACAATGGCCTCTTTTACCAACGCATCGAGCGCAACGAGGCCGGACGGCACCGACCGCAGTTCAATCGCAGCGACGGTGTCCGTGATCGGATGGGCCATCGGTCGTTGTTTCGGTCCTCGGACAGCTCAGCCGGCGGCGGCCTCAGACGATCCGGAAGTAGCCGGCGAGGGTGCAGCGGCGCTGCTTTGTCCACGTCCGGGAGTTGGTGAGGCCTTCGCCCGTGGTGCCCGCGATCGTCCACGCCGTGTAGCCCTCGCCGCCCATGCCGAGACCGGCGTAGCTCGGCGCGTTCTTCACGAAGATGGACACGTTGACGAGCCGCGCCATCCGATCGAGGCGATCGATCGCCATCGAGTGCATGGTTGCGGTGTGGTTGAACCCGTGTTCGACGCGGATGGCCATCTGGATGGCCTGTTCCCAATCGGGGACCCGCACGAGCGGGACGATCGGTGACAGCATCTCGAGCTGAACAAAGGGATGGCTCTCGTCGACCTCGGCGAACGCGATGCGCACGTCGTCGGAAACCCGCACGCCGATCTCGCGCAACGTGACGGACGGGTTCTTGCCGACGAAGTTGCGATTCATGTGGTTGTCGACAACGAGCAGCTTCTCGAGCTTGTGGAGCTCGGCGCCCTTGACCTCGTAGGCCCCGTTGTCGCGCAGCTCGGCCTTGAACTTATCGGCGACCGAATCGACCACGATCATCTCTTTTTCGACGATGCAGACGATGTTGTTGTCGAGGCTTGCGCCCGCGATGATGTTACGTGCAGCCGCGCGCAGATCGGCGGTTTCGTCGACAACGGCCGGCGGATTGCCGGGACCAGCACAAACGGCGCGTTTGCCGGAATTCAGCGCGGCTTTCACCACGGCGCCGCCGCCGGTCACGGCAAGCAGACGCACGCCCGAGTGCTTCATCACGGCCTGGGCGGTCTTGATGGTCGGCTCGCGCACCATCGTCATCATGTTGTCGGGCGCACCGGCCTCGACGCATACGCGATTGAGGTTCTCCACGTACCAGGCGAGCGTGCGCTTGGCCGAGGGGTGCACGTTGAACACGACAGCGTTACCGCCGGCGATCATCGAGATGCCGTTGTTCAGGATCGTCTCGGTCGCGTTGGTGCAAGGAGTGATGCTGCCGATCACGCCGAGTGGCGCGTATTCGTCCAGCGTCAGGCCCGCGTCACCGGTGAGCGCGGACGGCTGCAAGATCTCCATACCAGGGGTCTTGTTTGCGACCAGCCGGTTCTTGTTGATCTTGTCGGCGACGCGGCCCAGTCCGGTCTCGTCGACCGCGCGGCGAGCCATCTCCTCGAGGTTGCGCAGCGTCCACTCACGCATGTTGTTGATAGCGCGCTGGCGCACGTGAACAGGCGTTTCTTTGAGCGCGTTGTAAGCGTCGTTGGCCGCCGAAACCGCGTCGTCGATCTCTTCGAAGATGCCGAAACGACCGGATCGGCTGCTGGGCACCGAGATCACGGGGCCGCCGCCATCGCGAAGGCGCTTGACCACCTCGGCGACGATCGCGTTGATTCGTACGTCATCCATGCGCGGCCTCCGGATTCAGATTACGACAGGGGAGTCCGCGGCGACTCACCCGCTGACGGACTTGTCGTAGACCAGCTCGCCGGACACCTCGACTGCGTCGACGACCGCCATGATGACGTGATCGACCGGGCGATTCTTGGTGACAGCGGTTTGCCGCGCCGCCGACCCGGCGCAGTAGAGGACCACTTCGCCGGTGCCAGCGTTCATCGCGTCGACCGCGACGATCACCTTGCCGGTGGGTTTCCACTTCGAGTCGAGATCGCGGACCAGCAGCATCCGGAGCCCTTCGAGTTCGGGCTCCTTGCGCGTGGCGACCACGGTGCCGATGACCTTTCCGAGCAGCATCGTCTTCCCGCTTCCCCAGCCTGCTGGGGCGCGCCGCATCGCAACACCGCAAGCCGCCCCGATCTCGGGACGGTGCCGTGACGCGACGAACGCGGTGGGTTGCTATTCCGGCGTCCTGCCGAGCGGCAGGGACACGTCCACGTTGGCGTGCGGGCGCGGAATCACGTGCACCGAGACGAGCTCGCCGACCCGTTCGGCCTGGCGCGCGCCGGCTTCGGTCGCGGCCTTAACAGCGGCGACGTCGCCACGAACGATCGCGGTAACGAAACCGCCACCGATCTTCTCGTATCCGACCAGTTCGACTTTGGCGGCTTTGACCATCGCGTCGGCGGCTTCGACCATCGCCGTAAAGCCGCGCGTCTCGATCAAGCCCAGGGCGTCTGCCATGGCTCAACTCCTTTAGTAGCGTCGTTAACCTTCGACGCCGGTGATGCTTTCGATCGCCGCGACGGCTGCCTGCGCCGCCGAGTCGATGTCGCTTTCGGGTCCGCTCATCCACAGCCGCCCGAAGGCGCCAAATGGGCGCACTTGCACGAGCTTGACGTTGGCCGCTTTTTCGGCCTCGTTCGCAGCAAACGCCACGTAGCCTGCGGGTTGGGTTTCGAGCAGAAAGAGGCTCTCGCCGGGCAGGATCAACATGCCGGCGGAGTTCCGGTTGATGACCTGAGCCTGGTAGGGCTCGATCGACCGGATGATCTGGTTTGTCGCCAGGCGCGGCTTGATGCGCGCGGTCTCGTCGACGCCGAGGAACTCGCACACCGCGTTTCCGGCGGCGACGACTTCGCCCTTGTCGTGGGCGTGGACTTCGAGCAGGCCGAACGCGCGCTCGACGACTTGGACGGCTGGAGCGACGCGGGCGGCCTTGAGCGCGGCGTCGGTGGCACGGTTGATGCCGATGCCGGGCGCCACTTCGATCCACAGACTCGCCATCTCGGGGAGCGGGAGGAAGCCGCGCGCCGTCTTGCCGGTGAACGACGCCAGCTGCGGCTGCAGGCTGTCGAGGAACGTGTAGCAGCGGAGCGTGATCGACATGGTTGGGTAGCCGTAGCGGAAAAGGGCCGGGAAGATGGCGCCATGAAGTTGTGCAGCGGGATTAGCATGACGCACGTCGGGCGTAAATAGCTCGGCGCCCAGACAAACGCGTTCGGACGTGACGCCAAGGCGCCGTCCGTGGGTTGCTTTACGGCAACCATCGTCGCCCCTAGAATCGGTGCTCCGCTCGGAGGGACACCTCCCCGCACTGCCCGCATGGGCGCGCATTGGGAGCTCGCATGATCACGTGTTTGCGCTGTGGCCGCGTCAACGATGGCCGCTATCGCTTCTGTCTTGGCTGTGGTGCCGCGTTGCCACAGCAGAAGCGACCGACAGCTGCACCGCCTCCGCCCGCGGCGCCACCGCCGCCGGGCCCGCCTCCCGGTCCGCCTCCGGCAGCCGCGGCTGACGTCCAACTTCCGGAGCGACGCACGCCCTCTCCGATGGCGCCGCCGCCACCACCGCCGATCGCCCCAGAACCGCCGGCTTTCCGCGCGCGCCAGCAGCCGCAGCCGGACGAAGACGACGTGGCAACGATGGCGATCGAGCCGGTCACCACGACGCCGCCCGGTACGCACGCGGCCCCCGAACCGCAACGCATCGTGGCGCGCCACACAGGTCCAGCTCGCGAGCCACCTGTCGGTCCACGGGGCACGAGCGTTCGCGCTCATGAACCACCGGCGCCATCAGCCGCTCCAGCCGCGCCTGCCGGCATCAACTGTACGAGCTGCGGCGCGCGCGTCCCCGATGGTCACGCGTTCTGCGGGGTTTGCGGCACACCGGTCACGACAGCGCCCAAGGCGGCGCCGGTCGCTCGGGCTGCTGACGTTGGACACCTGGCCTTGATCGACGATCTGGGCAGCGAATCGGTGCGCTACTCCCTGCAGGGCGGCGAAAACTACATCGGACGATCGGACTCGTGCGACGTTCCGTTCCCGCAGGACGGCCTGCTGGCCAGCAAACACTGTATGATCGACGCGGGCGAGACGCCGTTCCGCCTTCGCCCCGTCGACTTCTGCAACGGCACGTACCTTCGCATTTCTACACCGGTTGAACTGCAGCACGGCGATATCATCCGTGTCGGCCAGGAGGTGTTGCGGTTCGAGCGAATCGACGACATCGAGCCCGAGGTCAACCCGATCACCGGGTGGCCGGCTACGGTGGGGTGCCCGATTCCCCGCGGCGTCTGGGGGCGGCTGTGCCAGATCGGCATGGCGCGGCAGGTGGCAAACGCCTATCTGCTATCGCACCGAGACGTGTTCTTGGGGCGCGAGCGTGGCGACATTCTGTTCCCGAAGGACGGCTTTGTTTCCGGCTCCCACGCGGTCATTTCCGAGCGCGGCGGGCGCGTTTATCTCAAGGACCTCGGTAGCTCAAACGGTACATTCCTGCGCATCAAGCAAGAGATCGCCCTGCGCAACGGCGACTTGCTGCTTCTTGGCCGGAACCTGTTGCGGGTCCATGTAGGAGCTTCATGAGCACCGGAAAATACGGGCGCGTTTCCCAGAAGGCGCCGGGCAACAGCAAGGCGCCCAAGCGGCGCGCGGCACAGCGAACCGCGTTTGACATCCACGTCGGCGTCGCCACGAAACACCGGCTATTCGTCGGGCTGGTCGACAACATCAGCAGCGGCGGGCTGTTCATCGCGACGGACGAGGCGCTGCAGACCGGCGACAAGATCGAGGTGCGCTTTCGCATCCCGGACGTCGACCACGAGTTTCACAAGCAGGGCAAGGTCGTCTGGGTGCGGCCGTACGATGAGCTTGGCAACGATCGCAACACGCAGGCCGGCGCCGGCATCAAGATCCTCGATCTCTCCGAGGACGAGCAGCGCATGCTGAACACGTTCATCGCCAACCACGATCCGCTGTTTTTCGTTGACTGAGCCCTTCGGTACCAACCCAGCTACGCCATCAGACCTTCGCGGCGGAAGAAGCGTTCCGCTCGCAGCGTGACGAGATCGGGAAGCTCGATCGGCGCGGTGTGCGATCCACCCGGGATCACGCACAGGCGACCATTGGGCAGGGTGTCGGCGAGCTCACGGGACAGGCGCGCAGGGGTCCAATTGTCGCGGCTGCCGGCGAAGACAAGGACCGGTGCTTCGATGTGGCGCAGGTAGCCGCGTGTCGAGTGATCGGCCACCTTTTCGAGCAGCTGCAGGAAGATCACCGGGTCCATGCGGGCGAGGTGTTCGAGATAGGGGTCGAAGTCTTCGCGCTGAATCATCCGAAAGTTGAGTTCGGTCGCGATCGCGAACCAATAGGCCAGGTCGGTCGGGACGATGCTGCGCCACACGTCGCGGACGGCGTCGGGGCGGCCGAAAACGAGCTGTGAAACCACGGGCACGACCTTGGCCGCGGCCCCGCTATCGCGAAACGACAAGAGCGGTTTTTCGAACGCGCCGCACATCGGCAGCAGCGCCAGCACACGTTCGGGTTGCTGCCAGGCCGCCTCGAGGATGACCTGCACCCCCATCGAGTGGCCCCACAGCACGGCCTTGTCGATGCCGAGCGTGTCCAACACGAACCACGCGTCCGCTGCGAACTGTTCGATGCTGAGCGAGCGGGTGTCGGGCGGCGTCATGCTCAGCCCGTGGCCGCGATAGTGAAAGTGGACGACGCGGAACGTCTTTTCGAATTCGCGGCGGACGTAGCGCCAGATGAAGCCGTCGCAGCCGATGCCGTCGCAGAGAAGCATCGTCGGGCCGTCGGACATGCCGCAGATGCGGACGCTGAGATCGGTGCCGTCGGTGGTGCGCACGGTGCTGGTGTTCATGGGACGAGATCGTAGGGACGTTGGAGGCCGGCCGGCGCGCGGTCGGGCGGGTTGTTATTTGCGGGGTGGCAATGCGGCCCCGCGAGGCTTTGGCACGCTTTGCCGCAGGACTGCACGAAGCACGGCTCGAGCCCGCGCGATCGTGATGGGGGTGCCAGCGTCGCCCAAGCCGGCGCGATCGAGCAAGCGTGCGCGTTGCGTGACCGGGATTCCGCGAACCATCAGCACCGCGTGAGGCAAGCCGGTGTCGGCATGTTCCTCTGCGGTCATCTGGGCGAGGGCTGCAATGCGTTCTCGTTCAAGGCCAAGAAGGGCGAGCAGGCGCGCGTTGGCGAGGTTGCCCGCTTGCAGCTCGAACTCAGCGAGACGGACAAGAGGCAAACCTGCGTCGGTTTCGGCGCCAGCGTCGACCGAGAGTCCGCCGGGATCGTGGCGACCGTCGCCAAATGGACGGCTCGCGGCGAGCGACCAACGTTGTGCCGTGCGGGCATGGGCATGAGCGCCGGTGGCGTGCAACGCGGACGCGAGCGTGTCGAGGAGCGCGTGGGCCTCGTGACCACCGCGTGTGCCGAGGGCCGGCAGACCGATGCGAAGCGCGCGACGGGCGTCCTGACCCGACAGGTACACCGCGTAAGCCGCGTTGTTGCGCGCGTAACGATCGCCCGGGCGCCGTGCGAGCAGGTCGCCCGTGAGCTTGATGCCAGGTTTGCTGACGCCGAGCGCCGCCAGGTCGTCGAGCGCGCGGTTGATGAGCTCATCGCGGCGAGCCGCCGGCTGCACTCCGCGCACCAGCTCGGCCACCAACTGACGACCACGATGCAGCCCTGTTCCGTCGAGCGCCCAGCCACGCAGGGTGAGCCCGCCGATCCACTGCATTTGGCGGACGGGCGGCATCTCTGCGACCGCCTTCAGAAGCGCCGGTACACCCTTGGCATCTACGCCCATCGCGGCAGCGAGCGCGAGATCGTGCAGTTCTGTCACCGGCAAGCGCGCGACAGGGCGCCCGGCGATGCAGCCGGCGAGGGTTCCGCGCCGCTCGAGCCAGAGGGACGGACAGCGCCGAACGCCCTCCGGGGCGCCGTGGCGTGACGCCTTGTTGAGCGCCAATTTCGCCAACGCCGGGTGCGCGTGGCGGACGCCACAACGATGCAAAGCGAGCCAAGCGCGCCAGGGCTCGTCGTCGCGTCGCGCGATTGCAGCCACCCAGGCTTGCGCAAGATCGACGCGTCCTGCGGCGACCGCGACATCAACTGCACGGAGGGCGACGCGACGGCTCCGAACAGGGCCCGCCGCGGCCATCCGGGTGAGGACGCGCGGCGAATAGGCACGCACGAGCTCTTCGAACCGGTTCGCGTCGAGTGTCGCAACGCTCCCGGCCCGCACAACGCCGATCGCGTGGCTGGCCGGACTACCGGTGGCGGCCACGGCCTTGGCGAGCACAAGTGCGGCCGCGGGGCGACCGGCGAGCGCTAGCTGGCGCAGCGTGGCCCTTTGCCTTTCGTGTGGCGCCTTGGCCTGGCCCAATCGATCGGCGACCGCCATGTAGGTCCCCGCCGCGTCCAAGACTTCTTTGTCCGAGCCAACTGTGAGCGCGACCCGCATCCGCTGGCGCAACGTCACCGCGCTCGGCACCAGTCCGTCGGGCACCTTGCGCGCCGCCGTAAGCTTCTGGGCCAGCTGCGGATGGCCTTGGGTAACCAGCTCGCCAGCGACCAGGGAGGTGTCCGCGAGGCTCAAAGTTCGGGTCCAGTTCGCGACCAGCTTGGCGACCCGCTGCCAACGGTCCTCTTCGAGGCCGCCAGCGATGCTTGCGCCGGGCGTCGCTGACGACGCGGTCGACCTGTACAACGCGATCAACACCGTCGCGGTCGCGCGCGCGGCCTCGTACCGAGCGCTCAGCAGTCGGCCCCGGACCTGGACAAAGGGGGCGGGCCCGAGTGCCGCAGCTGCGCGTTTCGGCTCACCCCGACCGGCCCACATCAGCGCAACCTGCACGCGCAAGGACGGCAGATTGCGTGCTAACGCTTCGAGCCGCTCCCGCGCCCGACGTGCCGTCGCACCCAGTCGTGGTTGCTGCTCAGCGAGCACATCGATCGCGAACGCGACCCAAACCGGATCTGCCCGCATGTCGGCGCCCTCGGCGAACCATCGCGCGAGCAGGGGCCCGCCGCCGAGCCGCCGGATACGGTGAGCCGCGACCATGTAGCGCCGTGTGTGTTTGGCCTGGGCAACTTGGTGAGCGCGCCGCAACGTCGCCACTGCCGATGGGACGTCGCCGGCGTCAAGGTGCGCTTGGAGCAAGGCGCGCCACGTCGTGGCGTCTTTTTTGTCGGTGTCCAGCAGCCGTTCGAGAAGATCGATCAGGAGCGCAGATTGACCTGCACGCTGCAGGTTGGTGACGAGACAGGCGCTGGCGACCCGACGGGCGACATCGCTTCGCCGACCATCTTGCACGAGCAATCGACCGACGCTCCGACGCCACAGTTTCAACGCTCGTTCCGGCTGCTCCGCTCGCCACGCGATCGCGCCCTGCCGACAGAGGGTTTGGGCGTCCGTATCCCCGGAGGCGATCGCGAGCTTGCCAACCGCGGCGGCATCGCGGGCAAAACCGAGTCGATCGAGCTCGGAAGATGCGAGGGCGGCGGCTTGTCCACGGTCGAGCGCGCGACCCACGAAGAGTCGCGCGATGCCGAGAGCTTCGGTTCGAGAGGTTGGATCGCGACGGCTGAGCATCGCCTCGCGCAGAATACGAAAACGCTCTCGGCGACCGCGGCGACCGCTCGACGGCCGGGCGGCAGCGAGCACGTCTTCCGCCATTCTGCGGGCCTGCCGGGTTGCGCCGACTTCGCGCAGCCAACGAATCGCGTGGTGGGTGTTGATCCGGCCCCGATCACGCAGGCTGCGCACCGACGCGGCGACCTGCCGCCGCATGCCGAGGACCCCCGCGAGCTCCAGGCGGAAACGCTCGACGGCCCGGTCGGGGTTGAGAACGCCGCGAACCGCCGAATACAGCTCCACCAAACGTCCAGCCTGGCGCGCGCCGTTGAGCAAGCGCGCCAGGTGGCTTGTGCTTGGACCGAGCCGCATCAGCGCGCGGACGTGCTCATCGAATCCGTCGATGTCGACGTCGCGCAGCCGCTGCAAGATCAGGCTCAGACGCACTTCGACGTGGCCGCCGTGCCGCTTGACCGCCTCCTCGAGCAATGTCGCGGCGGCGGCATCCTGACCATGTTTTTCGAGCAGGCGCGCTGCCATCAGGTACTCGTGCGGCCGGCTGCGGTGCTGGTGGATCATTCGCTTGAGGACGCCGGTAGCCTGCGAGACGCGACCGGTATCCAGGAGCGCTCGGGCGTAGTGGCGAAGCATGGAGTGGCGGGTCACCCGGCCGTCGATCACCCGGTCGAAGACCTGCACGGCGAGCTCGTCAAAGCCATGGCGGGCGAGGCGCTCGCCCAGCTGCATGTGGCGTTCGCGGCTGATCTGCGCGCGTCGGGCCACGTCCATCAGGCGCTGTGCGCCGGGGTAGTCGCCGCGCTGTCGCGCACACTCCAGGCCGCGATCGATCGCGCGGCGGTAGACGCTCGATTGCGACGTCCGCACCAACTTCAGCGCGAGATCGAAGGTGACTTCGCAGAGGTTGGCTTCGTAGACGAGATCGAGCAGCCGCCGCTGATCGGTTCCCCGCAGCGACCGGGCGAGGATGCGATCGAGGGCCTTGCGGGCGCGATCGGGCCGCCCGAGGGAGAGCCAGGCAATGAGCTCTGCGCGGCCGTACTTGAGCGTGACGGACGGAGGTGGACGTCCGCCGCCGGGCTTGCGGCGATCGACGGTGCGCAGGTACTCCAGCACGAGGTCGGCGCCGCCGTCGCGGGCGGTACGTTCGAGTTGGGTGGCGCTGATCCGCGGCGATCGGCCGGCGGATCGGTGCATGACGCCGCGTGCCCTCCGCGGCAGCGCCGACTTCCACATGGCGGCCCCTGTCATACGCGCGAGACTGCGCTGCAACCAGCGTCGGCCCAGGGATTTGTAGGCTCCGGCGAGCAGGCGGTTGGCGACCTGCCAGGTCAGAGCCAAATCCGTCGCTTCGTGCAGCCCGCTGAGCCGCAGCCAGCGCGCGAGCACATGGGTGGACGCGCGCGGCAGCACGTCGCGCAGCAATCGCTCGTCATCGATATCGCGGCCCGCTGCATCAGCGGCTCGTTTCGCGCGGCGGTAGGCGGACAAAAGGGCGGCTGGTCGGTTGGATCGTGCTGCGATTCGGGCCAGCACGAAGTGACACTCCAGCGTTGCGAAGCTGCTCTGCGAGAGGATCTCGAGCGCGCTGCGAGCCGCTTGGTGCCAGGCGCTTCGACGCGTGCCGCGATCGCCGAGCGCGTAGACAAACTCGTCGCGCCAGCGCCGCAGCTGCAGATGCGACACGTCGACCTTCTTGGGCGCCGCGGCGGCTTCAGCGAGGCGACGGGCATAATCGCGAACCAAACGCTCGGTGCCCGGAGCCGGTCGCATCCGCTCGATCTCACCCAACGCGTGTTCGCGCAGCGATGCCAGCCGCGCTCGACCGGGAGCGTCTTTGGCCCGGCGCTGCCACTTCTGGGCGTCAGCGAGCCAGGTTCGCCGCCAAATCGTGGCCAGTTTCCAGGCGACCTCTGCTTTGTTGGTCGCCGCACCAAACGCCTCGTTGGCCATGCGCCGGGCGCCTCGAGCGTCACCCCGTTGCCGCAGCAGCTCAGCGCGGAGCACGAGGTCGAGCGGCTGGCGAGCCACCCCCGGACCATCGACCAGCGGCGCGGCGAGGGTCGGCAGCCGCGCTTGCAGCAACGCCTCGGCGAGCACCCGCTGCCCTGCCCTTGTCTTGAACCGGTCCGACGACTCCCGCGCGATCTCTTGCAGTCGCTTGCGCGGCTTGTCCGGCGACCCACGCGCCTGGTTGCGGGCCAGGGCGCGAACCCAGGCGACGAAATGCTCCTCCTGGGCCTTGTCGCGAGCACAGACCCCTTGCCACAAGCTGGCTACGAGGAGGCGATCACTGGCGACGTCCCGGGTCCCGATGACACGCCGGACGACCGGAATCGGCAGCTTCGCAGCCTCGAAACGCTGCACCCACGCGTCGCGCGGGCGTTTTCCACGACGGCGGCGCGCGATGAACCAAGCGGTCGCCCACACGGCGGGATCTTGCGCGTGTCGTGCAAGCAGCGTGTCCAAGGTCGCGCTGGCAACCTTCCACCGACTGTTGGCCGCAAGGTCGCGGACCACGTCGAGCTGCCACGCGAGGCGAGCGTGGGGTGGCCCCACGGGTGCGTATTTGTCGATGCGGGAGGCGGTGGGACGTGCGGCGTCAGCGGTCGCGACGACGATGCGCGCAGCGACATCGCAGGTTCGCGCCGTCTTGCATCCGCCGTCGGCCAATGGACCGACGAGCGCGAGAGCAAGCTTGGGTTGGCGTCGCGTCAAGGCGTGAAAAGCCGCCAAGCGTTCGACTTCTCGCAGCGCGTCCCGGTCGCCAGCGGCCGCGGTGACCGCGATGCGCTGATCGATCGCGGCGGCCTTCTTGATTCGGCCGGTGCGCCATAGCGCCACGCTCTCATAAGCCGAGACGTCTGCGGGATTGGCCCCGGCCCGACGTGCCCTCGCGAGTGCATCGAGCGCCTTGCTGTCGTCGCCTTTGCGCACGAGTCGCTCGAAACGACGCAGCCACACATCCTGGGTGTCCGGCAACGCGGCAGCAGGTGATGTGGCGGCGGACTTGGTCGGGCCGTTGGAGCGCGTTACGGGGGCCGAACATGACGCGACGACGGCGACCAACATCGCGACGGTCCACAGCGAGGTGGGGCGATCGCGTTGGCTGGTTGTCAGCTCGGATGGATTCATAACCTGGCGGGTCTGGCGGATTGGCTCCATCCACGGAACGCGCGACCGGTCCCGTCGATTCCGACGATCGCGATCATGCCGGATTCACGCCGCCCATGCACGACGCCGCCACGCCGAGAACCGAGGATCTGGGCAGGCGTCAGGGCGTTGCGTCGGGTTCGGGCGCGCTCAAGTCATCGCACCAGGGCTGAACTCCGGGTTCGGGCACGCCAAGTTCTCTTGCCAGGGTCGCGCAGCTGCGGCCCGCGCGCACGCCGTTGTAGAGCCATCGCTCGATCTTGGCCTGGCGTCGCGGCGTGCAGTCGGTCCGATTGCCGGGCATACAGTGCAGCAAGACCACGTCACGCAAGTCCTCTTCAGCGTCGCCGCCAGATACCTCGGTGGGATCGCGGCGCTGTCCGGTCGCGACCACGTAGGGTTGGGGGGTGTCGGCCGCTTCCTGGCGCAGCGATGCGACCTTTTCCGCGACCGCCGGTGCGGAGATCTTTTCGCCGATCAGCCACGTGGCGGTGACCAGTCCGACGGCGCCGAAGCCCGCCAAGCCGATCAGCATCCACCCAAAGCGCACGGCGTCGTCGCCGACAGAGCTCGCGCCTTTGCTCGCGTGGGGTGGGTACCGTTGCGCCTGGACGGTCTGCCATCCACGCCAGGCGACGATCGCCCCGCCGGTCAACACGACGAGCGACACCGCGGACATCACCGTGCGGACGGCTCGGAGCATCTGGCGGTTGGCGAGCGCGGCGTCGATCGTCGCGAGTTCTCGCCAGTCCGCGTACCAGGCCCCGGTCTTGACGGCGACGACGACCGCAAACGCGAACATGCCGATGCCGAGCATCAGCGATGAACTGCCGCCATCCTTGCCGTCGCCGCGTGTACCCATACCGCCATTTTCGACGCGCCCGCGCACCTGTGCAAGAACCGCGCGCCGCTTGCCGGTCCGGCGACGCGCCGCTATAGCGATCGTATGAACCAGGGCAACGGGATGCGTGTCGGTCAGGTCCTGCCCGACGGCTTGCGGCTTGTAGAAGCCGTGGGACGTGGCGGCATGGGCGAGGTGTGGCGCGCGTTCGATCCGGTGTTGCAGCGCGATGTTGCCGTCAAGATCCTGCACCCGCGACGTCCCGACGAAGATCCCGACGCGACCGACGAATTCGCGCGCCAACAACGCGAGGCCCGCGCCTGTGCGCGCGTCGTTCACCGCAACGTTGTGTCGATCTACGGGATCGGCGCGGTGGACGACCGGCCGTACATCGCGATGGAGTGGCTCGGCGGCGACACGCTTCGGGACGTGATCGACGGGCCCAGCACACCGACCTGGCGGGAGACACTCGGCTGGATCCGCGCGCTCATCAGCGCCGTTCAACACGCCCACGACAGCGGCGTCGTGCACTGCGATATCAAGCCGGCGAATGTGCTTCTTGAGCGGACCGCCGCAAGCGTTCGGCGTCCCAAATTGGTCGACTTCGGGATCGCTCGCGGCGCCAACCTCGCACATCGGCGACCGGTCCAGCACCGCGGCACCGACGGCTACCTGGCCCCCGAGACCGGGATCTCGCGGCCGAGCCCCGCCGGCGACCAATTCGCGCTCGCCGTGACGTTGCTGGAATTGCTCGCAGGAAGTCGCCCGACGCGACGCCATGGCATGCTGGAATTACCCCGCAAAAACGTGCTCACCGACCCCGTTTGCCACGTGTTCCGCCGCGCTTTGGCCGACGATCCTGCTGGCCGCTATTTCTCCGTCCAGGCGATGGGCGACGCGCTCCTGGCGGCGCTCGGACCGTCCGACCGACCCATCGTGTTGCTCGCAGGTGGAAGCGATCTCGACCAGCTCGACGATGACATGCGCATCGATGCAACGTGGCTCGCCGGTCTGCCACGGGGTCAGCTCCGCCGCGTGGCCCTCGCGATTATCGCCACAGCGCCCGCCGGCTTTCACGAAGCGTTGCAGCGAATCGCCGCGCTACCCCACAACTCAGCATTGGCAGACGTGCTCGACGACCTGCGCGCGGAAGGCTGGATCGAAGGGGGCCTTGGTGAATGGCGTCTCATCCAGCCAGCTCTGCGCGACGCCGTTCTCGACCCTCTCGGTGGCCGTATTCGCAGGGCCGTGACCCGCGCGGTGGCCGACGCGCTCGCCCGTGAGCCCGACCAGGGTTGGAAGCACGCCGCAGCCGTTCGTCTCTACATCGACACCGGTGACCTTGACCGCGCCGCCTCCCTTCTCGCTACCCAGGCCGAGTCCGCCACGACCGCGGTCCAGCGCGACCACGTTTTGCTTCAGCGTGTGACCCTGCTCGGTTCGCCGCGCCACGAAGACAGCTGGCTCCGAGCGCTCCTGCAACGCCTTGACTGGGTGCTCGCTTGCGGCTGGGCGAAAAAGGGAGCGACGATTCTACCCGACGTGCTCGAGGTCGCCTCCCGACTCGAGGTTGATCCGGGGTCCGATGCCGGCGTGCACATCGCGGCCTGCGACGCGTACCTGCGCTTGCTGCGCGGTGACGCCGATCGCGCGCTGTCTCGACTCGGCACGTTGAGCGGCGGACATGGAATCGGTCCCGCCCGGCACCTGGTCGCCCGAATCGCCGCGCTCAACGCGCTGAGCCGCCATCGTGAGGTGCTCGACCTGCCGGGCCTCGAGTCCATCGTCGAAGCCGCAGAGCCGGGTCCACTTGCCGCGATCGCCGCCAGCTTCTCTGCCAACGGTGACAGTGTCATGGCGAGGACCTTGTTGCGCAGGGCCCTCGCAGCGCAGCTCGACGCCGGTGACCGCCTCGGAGCGATGACGACGATGGTTCGGCTCGGCGAAACGTGGCTGGCCGCGGGGAGCTACAGCGAGGCGCTCGATGCGTGCATGGACGCCGAAGAGCTGTCCGATACGCTCGGTTCAACCCGCTGGACCGGGCGCACACGGGCATTGCGAGCTGAAGTGGCGCTTGCTCGCGGCGACACCATCTCGGCGATTCGGTTCATGGAAGGCGGCTGCAATGCGGCTCGTGAGCACGGGTGCAGCGCCGATCTCCGCGTGTACTCAGCGCGCGCCGATGCCATCGCGCGGCGTCTCGTACAACTCAGAGGCCCCGGAGCCATTCCGGCTTCAGCATTCGCTCATCCGCCATCGCCAGGACAGGGTCGATAAGCGCGAGGAGGCGGTCTCGGTCGCGGCTCAATTGTCCGCGCAGCGGCAGATAGTTGCTCGCGTGGTTGCTCGAAAACCGACACGCGGTGAGCTCGGCTCCGGCGATGATCGTGCGCAGCTCGGCCAGCATCTCGAACTTGCCCGGCAGCACGAATTCGCCGCGCTCCTGGGCTTCCCAAAGTGGCGTCCCAGGTACGACGGTCGTCGTCAACACGCCGCAAAACGGCGGGTCGATGGCGGTCAGCAAGCTCGCGGTCCTCTCATGCGGCGGCTTCGGCCTCGTCCAGCCCGACCCAATTCACGCTGCGTGTCCACAACTCCGCGGCGAGGGTCTCATCGGACGCGATCTTGCTGCAGGGCACGACCTTGCGCTCGTCGTAGTATTTGCCGGTCTCGCCTTCGACGTGAGCCGCACTGGCGCAGTGAAGGGTCGTCAACGCGCCCTCTTCGTTGGTGATCATGAACCACTTCATGACGCTGCGGAACGGCCACGGGACCCGGCGCCAAATGTCCGAAGCGACGACGCCAGGATGCAGCGAATAGACGCAGATCTTGCTGCCTCGTGCGGTCAAGCGGCGCGCAAGCTCGTTGCCGTGCAAGACATTGGCGAGCTTGCTCACCTCGTACTCGGGAAACCCGGTCGTTGTCGATGTCGGCTTCGTCAACGCATCGAAGTCGATCCCCTTGCAGCGCGCGTGTGCCCGGCTCGCCACGATGACCACGCGCGGCCGTTCGCTGGCTTCGAGCTTGTGCAGGAGGAGCTCGGTGAACAGGAAGTGGCCCAGGTGGTTGACGCCGAAGGTGATCTCGAAGCCGTCTTCGGTCTCGCCGCGCACGCCCGCGAGGCCCGCGTTGTTAATTAAGACGTGTAGCGGCAGATCCAGGCCGACAAATCGCGCCGCTGATGACCGCACAGATGCCAGGGATCCGAGGTCGAGCGCCAGGAACGTCAACTCGGCGTTCGGCACGTCTTCGCGGATCTCGTCCATCGCGGCCTGCGCCTTGTCTTTGCTGCGACACGCCATCACGACGTGGGCCCCGGCGCGGGCGAGCTCGAGCGCGGTCACTTTGCCGATGCCGGTGTTCGCTCCGGTCACCAAGCAGACGCGCCCGCTCATATCGCTGCTGACCGGGTATTTGCGTGCCATCGTCAACTCCACTGGTGGATGGGAACCGGCGCCGAGTTTGCCACCGTCGCGACATCCGTGCGAGGGTTGGCTGCAACCGCCCCCGAGCACCACGAACGCACGATGGAGCCGCCGATGCATAGCTTTGCGCACGTTCATCTTGACCGGCGACGTCACCTACGGATTGACCGACTTGGGCCTGATGACCGCCAAGGCAACGAGCAAGCGCGGACAACGGCAAGCCCAGGCAGCGTTTTCGGCGTGGCGCAAGGAGACGGGCCGGCCGATGGCGCACCTGTCGATGATCCTGGCGATGAGCGTGGATCGCCCCATGCCCGATTCACCCCATGAGGACGCGATGACCGACACCTCCATCAGTTTTGTTCGTTCGCTCTGCGCGGGCGTCATTGAACAAGACGTTCTGTTTCCGTTTCCAGCGCTCGAGAGCGACGCGAAAGAGACGTTGGAGATGACGATCGACGCCGTCCACGCGCTGCTGAAAGACCGCGCCGAAGACTTCCGCAAATGGGACGAAAAGGGCGAATTGCCGGCGGGTTTTGTCGACGAGCTGCGCCGATTCGGTCTGTTCGGGCTGATCATCCCCGAGGCCAACGGCGGCATGGGCATGGGCAACATGGCCTATTCGCGCACCCTGCAGGCCATCGCCAAACACGACGCGTCGATCGCCGTCACGGTCGGCGCGCATTCGAGCATCGGTATGCGCGGTTTGAAGCTCTTTGGCAGCGATGAACAGAAGGCGCGCTGGTACGACAAGCTGGCGACAGGCGAGATGATCGCGGCGTTCTGCCTGACCGAGCCCGGCGCCGGCTCCGATGCCGCGGCGATTCGCACAACCGCGGTCGAAGAGGACGACCACTACTTGCTCAATGGGCAGAAGATCTGGATCACCAACGGCGGGATCGCCGACTTCTTCACCGTCTTCGCCAAGACCGGCCACGCCGAACAGCGCGGCAAGCTGTCGGCGTTCATCGTCACCCGGGATATGGACGGCGTCAGCACCGGCCCACACGAAGACAAGATGGGTATCCGCAGCAGCTCAACCACGTCGGTCTACTTCGACAACGTCAAGGTGCCCAAGGACCACCTGCTCGGCGAGCGTGACCGCGGATTCAAGGTCGCGATGAACATCCTCAACTCGGGTCGCTCGGGCCTTGGCGGGGGCTGCGTGGGCGGCATGAAGCGCCTTATCAAGATGAGCGCCGACTATGCGACCGAGCGCGAGCAGTTTGGCCGGCCCATCGCCCAGTTCGGCCTCATCAAGCAGAAGGTTGGGCACATGGTGGTCGACTGTTATGCGACCGAAGCGGCAGTGACCGTCGTCGCGGCGCTTTCCGACCGCGGCTACGAGGACTACTCGGTCGAAGCTGCCATCGCGAAGGTGTTTGGAACCGAGGCGCTTTGGCGTACGGCGGACGAAGGTCTGCAGCTCGCGGGCGGCACCGGTTTCATGCGCGAAGTTCCGTGGGAGCGCATCGTTCGGGATAGCCGCATCAACCGCATCTTCGAAGGCACCAACGATATCCTCCGCCTTTTCATCGCCCTGACCGTGCTCAACGATGTCGGCCAGGATCTGCGCGAAATGGGCCGCTCGCTCAAGGGCATCTTCGACGATCCCATCAAGGGGTTTGGCGTGCTCTACGACTACGGCCGCAAGCGAGCCGAATGGGCCACGGGCTATGGCGAACTCGCGCTGACCAAGACCCACGTGACGCTGCAGCGAGAGGCCGAGTTGTTCGAGCAGATCACCCGCGATCTCGCCGCGATGGCCGACCGCATCCTGCGCAAACACGGCAAGGCCATCGTCAACATGCAGTTTGCGATGCGCCGGCTCGCCGACGTGATGATCGACATGTTCGTCTTCGCATGTGTGCTCGCGCGCGTGACCGCCTCCATCGAAAAGAACGGTGTCGCCAAGTCCGTTCACGAGCTCGACATCGCCCGTGTCTTCGCCGGGCAGGTTCGGGGCCGCACCGCTCGCAATTTCCGCAAGATCGACCACAACGACGACGAGCTCGTCAAGTCGCTGGCCGACCACGCGTTTGAGAGCGGCGGCTTCAGCTGGGACTCGATCTGATCGTTTTCTTGGACCCACGACACGGAGCCCACGTTGAAGACCATCCTCGTCACCGGCGCGACCGACGGCATCGGCAAACAGACCGCGATCGAGCTGGCCCGCCTCGGCCATCGCGTCCTTGTTCACGGCCGCAACGAAGCCAAGATCATGGACGCTGTCGCCGATGTCGCCGAGCACGCCGTCGAAGGGGCGCCGCCACAGGGTTTTAGGGCCGACTTCTCATCGCTACACGAGGTGCAAGCGCTTGCCGGACAGGTCGCGGGGGCGGTCGACGAGCTGGATGTCCTGCTCAACAACGCCGGCGTCTTCGCGACGGAACGACGTGAGAGCCACGACGGCTACGAGCTCACCCTCGCGGTCAATCACATCGCGCCGTTTCTGCTGACCCGCGAACTCTTGCCGGTCCTGCGCGGCGCCAAACACGCCCGGGTCGTCACGGTCGCGTCCGTAGCGCATACCCGCGGCGAAATCTGGTGGGACGATCCGCAGCTTTTCGCCTACGACGGCTACCGGGCGTACGGCCAGTCCAAGCTCGCAAACATCATGTTTTCCAACGCGCTGGCGCGCCGCGTTCGGGCCGATGGGATCACATCCAACAGCCTGCATCCGGGCGTCATCACGACCAAGCTGCTGCGGGCCGGATTCAACATGGACGGCGACTCCCTCGAGGCAGGCGCCCGAACGTCTGTCCACTGCGCATCGGACCCGCGGCTCGCCGACGTAACCGGCAAATATTTCAGCGATTCACGCCAGGTCGACCCGCTCGCCGACGCCCTCGACGAAGACGCGCAAGAGCGGCTGTGGACGCTGACCGAACGCTGGATCGCCGACGCGTTAACCTGACATTCCAACACCCCACTGAGTTCCCCCGGAGGCCCCCATGTACCGCCACATTCTCGCGTTTTTCGCGGTCATCTGTTTGCTCGCAGCCGCATCACCGGCCAGCGCCGTCATCATCGGCAAGGACAAGACCCTCGGCGCCGGAATCGGCTCGGGCAGCTTCGCCAACCAGGCGACGGGCAAGATGTACCTCAGCGAGACGCACGCCGTGCAGGCCTTCGTGGGGCTGTCGACCATCGGCATCCACGCCAACGCAGACTATGTGGTCGAGTTCGGCCAGATCATCGACAAGCCGTGGGGCCGGTTCTTCTGGGGCCTCGGCGCAGGAGTTGGCGCGGTCATGTACAGCAGCGGCGGCGCGACGGCGAACCTCTTTACGGTCAACGGCGTCGGCCAGGTGGGTTTTCACCTCAAGAAGCTGCCGATCGAGGCCATCGTTGACATCCGACCAACGTACTACCTCAACTCCGGCTCCTACCTGAACGCCTTTCAATACGGCTACGGCGGTGGCGCCGTCCGCTGGTATTTCTAAGCGAAGCCCGGGCCTGTCCCTGCATCGCGCACAATCCGCGTGAACTTGCCGGGCCCGATTGGAACTCGCTGACTGAGCGATAGCCCGGGTCGGGGCTCAGCGAACGCGGACACCCACAGCGACCTTGGGTCGTTTGCCAAGCTTCACGCGAACCTGGATGACCGGAGGTGGGCGACGCGCGGGCGGTTTGGCACATCCCTTTTTCGCACAAGGCCCGCAGCGTTGGGCGCATGGCCGGGGCCCTGCGACGGCAACGGCAGCTCGTGGCGGCGGCGGCACTTCCCACACACCGGCGATCCAGGTCCATTGTCGGCCCTGCCAGGTCCATCGCCCATCGATCCAGCGGGCGCTGGGTTCGGGTCGCGGCCCGGCGTTTTCGGTCAGGGGCGCGGGAGGCGGCCCGCTCGGTTTGCGCGCGTTGAGGACATAGCGACGCGCCTTGGACCACTCGCGGCGGGTTTGCCAGACCAATCGGCGCTCACGAGCCCGCACGATCGCTATACGCCGCTGTTCGGGTGTGCGCTGCACGATCCTGCGGACGCGGCGCCTCTTGACGCGTCGGTTTGCGTTTTCGCGGCGCCATTGCTCCTGTTCGCGGCGACGTTCTGCCCGCTTCTCGCGCAGGTAGGCGATGTACTCGGCCTCGGGCACGTCGGGTCGCAGCACGTAGTGTCGGGTGGTCAGCCGCGTGTTTCGCCAATCGATGACGCCGTCGCTCCAGACAACCAGCCGCAGACGCGCGCCGCGTCGCAGCGTCTTCACCTTGTCGGGCCGCGGCAAGCTGAAGACGAAATGGAGCAAACGCCTTCGGTGACGCGTGCCGCCATGGGCTTGTCGAGCGGGGACGAGCACAGCAGGGCCTTGGACGACGTCGGGTTGGGGCATCGGCTCGGGCGCAGCGGCGGGCCCCGGCATGGTCGGCCCTTGCACGACAGGGCCTTGTTCCGGTTCGTCGGCCGCGGCGATTTGTTCGGGCTCGGGCAACGCGCACCGACCGAGGTCCGCACGTGAGCGGGGGGCCATGTAGACCCGTTGACCGCGCGAACCCCGCACCGCCTGGTGGCCGACTCGGATGACCCCGCTGCGTACGCGTTTTCCGTCGAGCTCGAGCCGGTAGCGACCGCGAAATGGCCTGTCGGTCGCGATCCACGCGTCGAGCCCCTCGCCCCAACGTGCGCCTGTCGCGGTGTACGTCACCGAAAACGGCCCCTGGGCGCAGTCACGGCTGCTCCGAAACGTGTGCTGATCGAGGCGTTTGGCCTGCAACGAAGGCCCGCACGCTCCCAAGACGATGGCCATCGCCCCAACAATCACGACTCTCACCTCGACCTCCACGCAATCCCGCGCTGCGGCGAGATCGACGCGCGGACGTTGGGGTCTATTCAGTCCATTGGGGCCCGCTGGCTTTTGTGGCGGTCAGCGGAACACGCCCAACGCGTACAGCGCTCCGATCAGGGCGCCGATCAGCAACAAGCCCCCGCTGGCGGCCATCGCAACAAGAGCCGCGGTCGACGGTCCTTTCTTGCCCTTCGCCGACGCGGATGCGTGTGACTTCTCGCGCGTTTTGGCGGGTGTGGCGGGCTGGGCAGCAGCGGGCAGGCCGGATGCATGTTTGGGTTCGTCGGCGGGCAGCTCTTCCGCCGGTTTGGCCCGCGACCTGGGGGGCGATTGAGGCGCTGGCTCCGGCGGCGGGGCGGCTTGTGTCCGGGGCTGGCGCGGGTTCGATGCGCGTCCACGCGGCGGCCGACGTTCCTTCTTGCGGGTCGAATGGCGCTTTGGCGGCGCGTAGTCGTCTGGGAGGGCGTCGAGGGCCTGCGCCGTCTCCGCGTCGTCGGGGAGCTTCTTTTCACCCGAATCGAGCAGCTCGCCAAGCGCGGCGCGAGGCAATGGCAGGGCGTCGAGATCGATGTCGATCAGCGCGGTCGCGGCCTCGTCAGCAGGCGTCGGCGTCGCGGGCATGCGACGGCGCGGCAATCGCCCTTTGTCGTGACTTGCAAGCAGCGGCGTCGACAGCGAATCGGACAACTCGTCGATCGAAGGTGGTTTCGCGGCGGATGGAGGTTTGCCGAGCGCGCGGGTCGAAACGTCGTCTTCCTCGACCCCGCCCCGGGCCTCGCGCAGAAGCTTGTCGCGCGCGTTGCCAGTCTTGCGAAAGAGACCTTCGAGAGCCTTGCGCAGCTCGTCGGCGGACTGGAATCGGTCTTCGCGGCGGACGGCGATGGCGCGGTGCACCGTCCGGGCCAGGTCGGTGCTGATTTTGCCGCGGCTTGCCTTGAGAACGTCGGGTGGTCGGGTGTCGCGCTGCACCATCGCGACGTCCATCGCGCTGTCGCCGGGAAACGGCAAGTTGCCGGTCAGGCACACGTACATGATGACGCCAAGCCCGAAGAGGTCGCTGCGCCCGTCGAGCTCAAAGCCCTGGAGCTGCTCGGGGCTCATGTACTGCGGTGTGCCGAGCGCCACGCCGGTCTTGGTCAACTCGGAGTCTTCGGTCTGCGCGATCCCGAAATCGACGACCTTGATCATCTCGCGGCCGGCGCCGAGCTGCGCGTAGATGATGTTGGCGGGCTTGAGATCGCGGTGGACCAGGCCGGCATCGTGCGCTTCGGCGAGGCTGCGACAGACCGCGCAGCCGAGCTCGACAACGTCCGCCTCGGAGAACGCGGCGCCGTTTGCGTGAACGATCTCGACGCGATCGGCGAGGGTGTCACCCGGTAGAAATTCCATCGCGATGTAGGGCGTGCCGTTTTCGGTTCTGCCCACGTCGCTCACGCGCACCGTATGCGGATCGGACAGGCGCGCCGTGACGCTGGCTTCCCGCATGAATCGGACATAGGCCGGGTCGTCGGTGCCTTCGTAGGCCATCGTCAGGACCTTGATGGCGACCTTGTGCCCGGTCACGACGTGCTCGGCGGCGTACACGGCACCAAAAGCGCCGCGGCCGACGACTCTTTCGAGCCGGTAGCGATCTGCGATCACTTGCCCCGCGGACAGCCGTGCCATTCAGCCTTCCCCAATTCCGTACAAACCTATCGCGGCCACCTGGGGCAGGCAATCCGTGCAAGCCCGGTCACTCTTCGGGCGGCGGGTTGTTGAACCCAAAGCCATGAACGCGGGACAGCAACAACGCAGCGAGGCCGATGGCCGGCGCGTGACTGATCGCCGTGACGGTAAACGCGTTGGCGGGTTGGACAGCAGCGACGGCGGAAAGCACCGCGTACTCGGCAGGCAGCGGCGGCGGCTCAAGAATCACCGTCTCCAGCACCGTGACACCGCGCCCCTGCACCGTCGAAGCGCCAGCGTGGATCAATTCGTTGCCAGCACGTTCGCCCATTGAACCCCCGTTGAGCCGATGATCCCCCTGCCCAACCAGCACGACAACCCACCAAGACCGAAATCTCCGCCGCGCAGACTTCACAGGTGTCGCATGGGACCGTCTTCGACTACTTGAGGAATCGGCGCGCGTGCACCACCCTGCGCGCCGCGTCGATCGCTGGCGCTGAGATACTCTGTCGCCCCATCCCGAAGGAGAACCCTCAATGCGCTACCGACGCTTGGGACGGACCGGCCTCCGTGTGTCCGAACTGGCCGCCGGCACCATGGCTTTTGGCGGCGAGGCCGACGAGGCCACTTCCCGCGCGCTGTTCAACCGCTGCCGTGACGCGGGGATCAACTTCTTCGACTGCGCCAACATGTATGGCCGGGGCCGCGCCGAAACCATCTTGGGCAGACTGGTCGCCGATTGCCGCGACCAGGTCATCATCGCCACCAAGGCCTACTTCGCGATGGGCGACGGGCCCAACGATCGCGGCAGCAACCGCTACCACCTGACAAACGCGGTCGACGCGAGCCTGCGCCGGCTCGGGACCGATCGCATCGACGTCTTTTTCCTGCACCGCTACGACGACGACACCGACCTCGAAGACACGTTACGGACGCTCGACGACCTCGTGCGGGCCGGCAAGATCCTCTACCCCGCGGTCAGCAACTTCTCGGCATGGCAGGCCGAAAAAGCGCTCGGGATCGCGCAATGCCGCGGTTTCGCGCCAGTGACGTGCACGCAGCCGATGTACAACCTCGTCAAGCGCACCGCCGAGGTCGAGATCCTGCCGCAAGCAGCCGCTTCGGGCCTCGGCGTCTTCCCCTATTCACCGCTCGGTGGCGGTCTGCTCACGGGCAAATACGGTTCGTCCAGGAGACCCGCGAAGGGCCGGCTCGTCGACTACGAGCGCTACAAGATCCGCTACGGAAACCCCTCGGTGTACGAGGTCGCGGAAGCGTTCTGTGGCATCGCCGACGAGATGGGTGTCCACCCGGTCAGCCTCGCCATCGCCTGGGTCGGCAACCACCCGGCCGTGACAGCCCCGCTCATCGGCGCCCGCAACCTCGAGCAGCTCGAACCCGCGCTTGCCGCCGTCGACATCGACATGACGCCGCAACTCCGGGCCCGAATCAGCGCCCTTGGCCCGCAGCCACCATCGCCGACCGACCGCAACGACGAAGCCTTCGACCTCGATGACTTCGGCAAAAAGCGTCGAAACAAATAGCGCCGCGACGGGCTACTCCACCTGGGCCCACTTGCGGAGCGCTTCGCCGTGGGTCTTGAGCTCCGATAGCAGTTCAACGCGCGTCTCGTCGTTGTCTTTGCCGAGCTCGTCAGCCACTTCCTGCAGCCAGGCGTCGACGTAGCTGTTGCCATCTTGCTGCTTGGCGAACAGGCGATCGCGACAATGGGCGCGCCACCGCTGGCGGATCTCCTGCGTTGCGGTCCGGTAGTGATTGCGGGCGGCGAACCGAAAGACCATCTCGGCCAAACGCGGGTCCCGCCACGGCAGCTGTCGCGTCACCGCGTCGACGGGGTTGCGGCGAACGTCCTGCAGTCGCGCGCGCTCGGAGTCGTCGAGAAAACCGGCGTACAGCGCCTCTTCCGGGTCGTCGGGCGCAGGGTATTCGCCGTCGTAAACGTGCAGCGCCCGACCGCGCAACCCCTTGGCTGAGAGCAAAGCCGCGGCGCGCTTGTTGATGGTCGGCAAGTCGAGCTGGATACGCTCCTGGACCTCGTCGGTGAACATCGCGATGGGCGCGACGAAGGGATTCTTGTTGGCCCGCAATGACATCAGGCCCGGACGCGGCTCGCCAGGTTCGCGGTCGGCCATCTTGGTGAACACGGCGGCGCGCAGCTCCTCGGGCGGCATCTGCAGAAATGGTGTCGGGTCGAAGCGGAGGTCCCACGCGAGCACGGCCGGCGAACCCCTGGGAAGCGACGCGAGCGGCAAAATGACCGTTGTACACGCGAGTTCGGAGGGCGTCGTGGACGCTACGTACAGCGCCGGTTTGGGGGCCGCGGGATCGAGCTGGGCGAGCACGTGATTGCGATGTCGGAGCCGCAGCGACCAATCGATGATGCGCGGCGCGTTGTCGTGCAGCTTACGGACCAGGCCGATTGTGGCGTGCACATCGCTCGCGGCGTCATGCGCGGATTCGTGGAGGACGTCGTTGGCGGGCGCGAGCTGTTCGAGCTTGAACGATGGTTTGCCGTCGGCCCGGAGCGGGATGTTCAAGGCGCTGGGCCGCAAGGCGTGCACCGCGCGGATGGTGTCGATCGGGTCCCAGCGCGCGTTCGGGGCGCTCGACCAGCGGTAGGGTTCGCGAAGTGTCCGCCAGCAAAGAAAACGCGTCAGCTCGTGGTCGAAATCCATGCCGTTGTAGGCAACCGCCGTCGTCCCCGGCCGCTCGAGCTCGGCCATGAGGCGGTCGGCAAGCTCGGCCTCTTCGACCCCCTTGGCGGCAGTGCGCGGGCCGATGCCGTGGACGAAGGTTGCGTGCAGCGATGGCAAGCGGTCGGTTGGCGGGCGGCAAAGCAGCTCGAGAGGCGGCCCGATCGGCTTGAATTTGGCGTCGGTTCGTTGCCCGGCGACCTGCACGATGCGGCTTCGCTGAGGCTCGATTCCGTCGGTCTCATAGTCGTAGAAGAAGAACGTCTCGCGCGGAGCAGCAGGCATGGTCAGAGGGCGCGTCGCGTCAACGCCTAGTCTCGCTCGGTGCGGAGAACTGCCACGAATGCGTCTTGGGGGATCGCCACCGAGCCGACCTGTTTCATCCGCGCTTTGCCCTTCTTTTGCTTCTCGAGCAGCTTGCGTTTGCGGCTGATATCCCCGCCGTAGCACTTCGCCGTCACGTCTTTGCGGAACGCGTTGATGGTCGAGCGCGCGATGATTTTGCCACCGATTGCGCCCTGGATCGGGATCTTGAACATCTGCCGTGGGATCGCGTCGGCGAGCTTTTCGCAGTAGTGCAGCGCCCGCTCGCGCGCCTTGCCTTCGAAGACGAGGTAGGCCAGCGCGTCGACCTTCTCCTTGTTCACCAGGATGTCGACCTTGACGATCTTGCTCTTGCGGTAATCGAGCGGCTCCCAGTCGAACGAACCGTAACCTTGCGTCACTGTCTTGAGCCGGTCGTAGAAGTCGAACAGCACCTCGCCCAGCGGCATCTCGGACATCACCTCGATGCGGCCGACCGCGAGGTAGTTCATCGACAAATCGGCGGCGCGATGCTTGCTGCACAGGTCCATGACGGCCCCCATGTAGCGCTCGGGCACCATGATCGACGCCTTGATGAAGGGCTCCTGGACCGAGTCGATGTAGACGGGATCGGGCCAATAGCTCGGGTTGTCGACGTCGAGCTCATTGCCGTTCTTAAGCTGCAACTTGTAGAGCACCGATGGCGCCGAGAGGATCAGCGACATGCCGAACTCGCGCTGCAGACGCTCCTGCACGACGTCGAGGTGGAGCAGGCCGAGAAAGCCGCACCGGAAACCCAACCCGAGCGCCGCCGATGAGTCCTTTTCGTAGACGAGCGAAGGGTCGTTGAGGCTCAGCTTTTCGAGCGCGGCGGTCAGATCCTCGAAGTCGTCGCTGGCCATCGGGTAGATCGACGAGAAGACGACCGGACGAGCCTCTTTGTAGCCCTGGATCGGTTGCTCGGCGGGCCTCTCGACGTGCGTAATCGTGTCGCCGATCTTGATGCCGCGAATGCTCTTGATGCCGGCGATGACGTAGCCCACCGAGCCCGCGGTGAGCACCTTGATCGGGTTGCGGTTGATCTGGTGCAAGCCCAGCTCTTCGACCGCCGTGTCGAGCTCGGTGTACATCAGGCGGATCGCGTCGCCGGTCTTGAGCGTGCCGTCCACCACGCGAACCATCAGCACCACGCCGCGGTATTTGTCGTAGTACGCGTCGAAGACGAGCGCCTTGAGCGGAGCGTCCGGGTCACCTTCGGGAGCGGGCAGGCTTTCCACCACACCTTCGAGGACGTCTTCGATGCCGATGGCGTTCTTGGCGGAGATGGGGATGGCGGCGAATGGGTCCAGGCCGAGGTCCGCATCGATCTCTTCGCGCACCCGTTCGACGTCGGCGGCGGGAAGGTCGATCTTGTTGATGACGGGCAGCAGCTCGAGGTCGTGTTCGAGCGCGAGGTAGAGGTTGGCCATCGTCTGGGCCTCAACGCCCTGGCTCGCGTCGACGATGATGAGCGCGCCTTCGCAGGACATCAGGGCGCGACGAACCTCGTGGCTGAAGTCGACGTGGCCGGGCGTATCGATGAGGTTGAGCAGATAGGTCTGCCCGTCCCTGGCGGTGTACGACATCGTCATCGTGTTGGACTTGATGGTGATGCCGCGCTCGCGTTCGATGTCCATCGTATCGAGCACCTGGTCGGTCATCTCGCGTTCGGAGATGGCGCCGCAATGCTGGATAATCCGGTCGGCGAGCGTCGACTTGCCGTGGTCGATGTGAGCGATGATGCAGAAGTTGCGGGTGTGTTCCATGAGGCCACGTATCCGTGATGAGGCGGCGGAATCCTACGCGAGAAATCGGCCCCCGGAAACGCGTCGATTCAAATGAGCCGCATTCCGACCGACGGTCTCGTCTGCTACGGTCGCGCTTCCGTGACCGCATGACGCCACCGCCAGTTGATTGGAGAGCGAATGAGCCACGAGCCCGTCCAAACCAAGGATTACGCTCGGCAGGCCGCGCTGCTCGGCGATGAGTTGACCGACGCTGTCCTCGGCGCCATTCGAGGTGACAAACCCGTGCTCGGCAAGGCCGTGGCGCGGCAACGATGCCAAACTCATCGAACAGCTGCGGGTTTGGCGCAACCTCGGCAAAGACGGCAAGTACACGTTCGCGGCCGTGTCCGCCAACTCCAAGCTCGACACCCTGCAGGCGGCCTTGTTGGACGTGAAACTGCGACACCTGCCGGCTTTTCTCGACCGTCGCGCTGCGCTTGCAGGCCGTTATCTCCGTGGACTCACCGGCGTCGGCGACCTGGTCTTACCCAACGTCCATCCCCACGCTCGCCACGCCTGGCACCTTTTCGTCGTGCAGACCGACCATCGCGATAAACTCAAGGCCTGGTTGGCGCAACGCGGCACCGGTTGGAGCCTTCACTACCCGGTCGCGGCGACGGACCAACCCGGCATCGCCCCGCACCTGCGCGGTCAATCCTGCGCGATCGCAACACGCTGGGCCGCCCGCGTGCTGACATTGCCGCTTTCACACGAGCACGAGAACGCCGAGATCGATCGTCTGGCGTGGCGCTTCCAATCGCCGCCAGACGAGGGGTTGGGCATCGGCGGCGCGGCCAATGCATGGCGGACCGTTGCGCGGATGCGCGACTTCGGCAAAATCATCAAGGCGCACGCGCCGGACGCGACCGTGCTCAACCTTGTGGCGCCGCTCGGTGTGTCGACCCGGGCGCTGCTCGAAGCCGGTGTGACCACGATCGGCCTCTGCGAGCTTCCCGGCGTCACCGAACGCGCCCTGCTCGGCCCCAAAGCCTCAGATGGCCAACCGGGAGGCGGGCTGGCTTATGCGGGCTTCAACCACCAGGGTTTCTTCTGGGCGACCGATCATCGAACCCGGGCTGCGCTCGACGAAGCGACACGTGCCGGCAAGGTGGATGCGACGGTACTTGCCGAGATGGGCGGAGCGCCGCTGAAGTACTACTACGAGATATTCGACACCGGGGCCGGCGCACGGTTGGGGCGCGTTCGACGACCGGGACGTGCCGACGACCTGCAGGCGTTGTCCGAGAGCGCCGTTGCGCAGATGGCCGCGACCCCTGGACGGCAAGAGACAGCCGCCGACGAGCGCTCGACCCCGTGGTTTGAAGATGGCGTGGTCCCAGCGCTGGTCGCCTTGTGCGGCGGGCCTTCCTGGACGGCGTTTGCGAACATCCCACACCCGTCTCCGGGCGCCGAACCAATCCGGGGCATCTGCCGAGACCTCAACAGGTACCCGCACTTGGCCTTCAACGCTGCGATTTCATGCCGGTTGCTCGTCCGGTGCCGCCGCCAGAAGGCCCCTCGTTGGGCACGCAGTACCCGCCTTGTGGCGCGTTGGGCACAAACGTGTCGACGGGGGCCGTGTCTTCGGTCTTGCTGCTGTCGGCGGCGCCGCCATTGCCCGAGTCGGCCTCCGCTACCGTGGCCTGGAAGTCGCCATCTTCTTGTTCCGCGCCACAGGCCGCGATCGCCACGGCCGCAAGGAGCGCAACGAGGGTGTGCGTCGCTTTCGCACGGCGGAAATACAAGTGCGTCATCGAAGAGTCCTCCGGTTCAATTCTGCCTTCCCAAGCAAGTTATCGCACGCGGCGTGTCGGACAAGCGGTCGGCCGCTTCAGGTCATATTGCATGAACGCACAGGCGCGGCAGGCCACGGCGCAAGCTCCACGGTGCAAAGGGGTTGCGGCTGCCTAGCCTCAATTCACACGCACCGCCCACCGACACACCTTTGGTTCACCCGCGGGCGGCACCTTGAGGAGGCTTCGATGCGCGCAGATGCCCGTTTGGGGAGAGGTAAGGTCCGATTTGCCGCGATCCTTGTCGGGATCTTGATGGCCGGCCCGGCGAGCGGTTGCGCGGGCGATAACGGCGATGGCAACGACGGCGATGCCGGCCCAACAGACAGCGGTGCGATCGACGCAACCCACGACGACGCCGGATCTCAAGATGCCGGCCCCGCGGACACGGGCCCCGTGGATGTCGGTCCTGTCAACAACCCGCCGCTCGCGACCGACGACGAGGTCGACGCTTCGGGCAGCGGGTCGATGCTGATCACGGTGCTTTACAACGATGGTGATTACGACGGCGACAAGCTGACGATCGTGTCGGCCGACAAGCCCAAGCAGGGCACGTTGGAGATCGTGTACGGCCAGACGGTGCTCAAATACACGCCGACCAACCCGGGATTCGTAGGCACAGACGTCTTCGACTACACGGTCAGCGACGGCAAAGGCGGCAAAGACACGGCGACGATTCGGGTCCTCTACAAGACGGTACCCAAGATCAAGATCCTCAAGCCTTCAAATGGCGCCACGGCCGCGGGCGGCAGCGTGACGCTGGAATGGACCGCAAGCGGCTGCAAGCTGTCGAGCCCCAACGCGAACAAGAGCGGCTGCCACGTGCACCTGTACATCGACAACAAGTACGTCAAGGGCCTGTACAACACGGCGCCGGTGCCGATCACAAAGCTCGACAAGGGCAAGCACGCGCTGGCGCTAAGGGTCCACGTCAACGCCGGTGGCGATGCTCCGTGGAAGCCCGAAGTCTGGGATGCGATCAACGTCACAGTGCCCTAGACAGCCGGTCGTCTCATCAACCGCGCCGGAGAAGCGAAACATGCAGCACAACAACATGCACAAGTTCGTGGCATTGCTCGGGATAGCGGTGATGGTCATCGCCAGCTGTTCGGGTGATGACGACGGTGACAAGAAGAGCTTTGAGGCGACCGTCGCGCAGGCAGACAGCGGACCGGCGACCGACAGCGGCGCCACCGAGGCCGACATCGCCGCGGCTGTGGATTCCGGGCCCAAAGAGTACGCTTGCCCGGTCCGGAAGAAGTGCAACCGCGCTTACTGCGATCGGGTGTTGATCCCCGGCGGGACCTTCAAGATGGGGTCCGAGCATGGCCCGCGCGCCGACGCTCATTTTCCTGCTGGGGACGAACGGCCGATCCACGACGTCAAGCTGTCGCCCTATTGCATCGACAAGTACGAGACCACCCTCGAGCGGTACGAAGATTGTGTCGAAGCCGGATGGTGCTCGCCTCTCGGGCTGAAATTCGTCGAGAAAGCCGACAGCCACAAGACCGTTGTCAACCACTACCCGAAGTCCTGCTACAGCAACATGAACTCGTGCCGCCACCGCGCCGTCAACGCCAAGAACTACTTCCAGGCGCAGCACTACTGTGCGTGGCTGGGCAGTCGCCTATGTACCGAGGCGGAGTGGGAGCGCGCAGCCAACGGCCCCGGACCGGGCAAGCGGGAACATCCCTGGGGCAACACCAAGCCGACCAGCCAGGTCGTCAATATCCCGTCAACGGGGACCGGATACGTCGAAGAGGTGGACGACTATGCGGCCGGCCAGTCGCCCGAGGGCGTGTTCAACCTCGCAGGCAACGTCTACGAGTGGGTGCGTGACGCCTATCATCCCTACCAGCCGACACCGGACGGACAGCCGCTCCTCGACCCTGTCTATCCGCCCAAGACGGCCGACCAATACGTCGTCGCGCGCGGCAGCTGTTTCTTCACCGAACCCGCGCGCACGGTCAACGACAGGTCGAAGATGCATATCACCTTCGACTGGGGCTGAATTGGCATCCGGTGCTGCAGTTCGGCAGTCGAGAAATAGCTGGCCAACGGCCGTCCTCAGAGCGCCACGTTCCCCGTGTCACGGAACGATTCGCCACGCGCAGTGGACGGCGCCTCTACTACCAACATATGGAGCGCCTTGTATGACTGACGTCCCTGGCGCAGTCGCACGACACGATCAGCGTGTGTTGGCCGCGGCCAGGCCAGCATCCGTGATCTGCCACCAAACCCGGCGGGAGTCGTCCCGGTAACGTGAGACCAGAGCCTTATCGCCGTCACGTATCGACCAAAGCCGTGGCCGTCGCGATCTGCGCCCCAATAGTCACGTCTCCGCGCCATGTCATGTCTCCCGCATCATCGCCGCGTCGAGGTCCAACGCCACTGTGGCCATCAGATCGTCGTCGCTCAGCTCTGTCAACAGCGCCTCGCCGCCGCCCAGATCGGATCGGAGTTGTTCGGACGTGAGCGTCGCCGCACTCATCGGCAATGCGTTTCGCGATTCAGCCGACCGTAAGACGCACGTCACCATCGCCCGAGCCGGCGCCCGGTTCAGTTGACGGGCT
>Ga0209992_10000732_pt1 | contig 40847 bp, 37 predicted proteins | sample 2SBtaG_2_FD_182564 | JGI IMG/M metagenome (GOLD analysis project Ga0209992, IMG submission 182564) | Deep subsurface microbial communities from Kolumbo volcano to uncover new lineages of life (NeLLi) - 2SBTROV12_ACTIVE470 metaG (SPAdes)... | ecosystem: Environmental > Aquatic > Marine >...
AAGGCTACCGTCCACAGTTCTACTTCCGTACAACTGACGTAACTGGTGCTGTAGAGCTTCCAGAAGGCGTAGAAATGGTAATGCCTGGTGACAACCTTAAATTCAAAGTTGAGCTAATTGCTCCGATTGCGATGGAAGAAGGTCTTCGTTTCGCAATCCGTGAAGGTGGTCGTACAGTAGGTGCTGGTGTTGTATCTAAGATCCTAGACTAATCTAGACTTAGCAACACAAGCCAAAAAAGCGCACTCAGGTGCGCTTTTTTTATGCCTTTTGGAAAGTGCGTGAGTGTATGCCCTCCGAAACACGCCGTAAAGCCATCCATGGCGGCTCCGACACCGCATCCCTGCGGTGTAGGGTTTCAGAGGGCATACACTCACCCCCTTTACTCGCCATAAAAAAAGCTAGGCATTTGCCTAGCTTTAGTTTTATTGTTTCTGAACCAAGGTCGAGTTACATTTGCTCTACTTTGTAACCTTTAGCTTCTAATAGGGCAATTACGCTGTCATCGCCAACTAGGTGCCCCGCGCCCACTAAAACAAACTCTTGGTCTTCATCGCCGAACATCGCTTCGATTTGGGGAAGCCAGTTTTGGTTACGCTTGGTAAACACATCATCATAAGAGGTAGGAGATTCACGTTTGAATGTATCTACCACCAACTCATCAATTTGTTCAGTGTCGCCTTCTCTCCATGCTTTTATGGTACTTTTAAGCATGTCTTTTAGCTCTGGTAAGGTTTCCAATGTTTCAGATATAAGGCGATCTTCCTCACCGGCACCCATGTTCGCGAGCATGTTGATTTGAAAATCGAGTGACTCTAGGTATTCGCTTGTTTTACCATCACGTGCAGCTAACTGCATAAAATAGGCATCTACACCTTGCCCTGCCATCTGTGAGCGTTGTGCTTCCATAGCAACTAGCATTGATGCAACCATACCTGGCTTAAATCGAGCTAACTGATCCGCAGTAGCGCCGAAGTTACTTAAATAAGCATTAAGCGCCTGATAGGTTTCTTCTGAAACATCATCCTTGAGAGACTTGCCTTCTGCGTACGCGAGCCCGGCCATCATTTTCTTCTGACCTTCGATATCTGATGGGTCTGGCATTTTGACTTCGAAAACTAATGTGTCTGCTTGCTCATAAATATCGGTAAATTCACTCGGCAGGGGGAATTCAGAAATAGGTAAAATATGGATAGTGCCGCCTACATATACGGCATCTTCACCATTAGACACTTTCCAAACGGACGTTTGGCTATCAGTGTCGGCAACAGCAGTGGTTACCGAAGATACAGCGAGTCCTAATGAGAACAGGAGTTTGTGTATAGAAAAGTTTTTCATCTTAATCCCTAAGGTTGTTTACTTATTATTAGTTAACGCAAGCGATGTAGTATCCCTTCGCTTGTGAAAAAAATCGTAATAATTCGAGCGGTAGTGAATAAATTATAATCTAGCATAGCAAAATGCAATCTAGATATAACCTGTACTTAATGCGGGAACTTTCAAAAACACCAGATAAGATGAATCTACTTCGAAAAACGCATGAATGCTAACAATTGAAGCCGCTAATTATACTAAGCTTTACACTTACTGCTCTGTTCACGTACCTTAACTCTTATAGAAAGCTATCCATCGACGTCAGGCGTTTATTCATTATGAAATTTATATACCTACTGATGTACGTACTTACATTCTCTTTTGCTCCTATTACATTAGCGACTACAGACCCTATGCACGATAACAAGCCGCCATTACCCCAAGCAGCCAGTGAGGCACTGATAAACAGCATCTCAGCGTTCCCGCACTTCACGAAAGAAGAGGTAAAAGCAAGTACGCCTGGTACTAATGAAGCGTGGAGAAACTATGTTCACGCTAGAAATAGCGAGCAAAAGAAAAAAATCAAAAAGATGAAGAAAGCGTTTAATGTAGATATTGAGCTTATGAACTTAAATGATGTAGTCGTGCGCAAGCTGACGCCTAAAGCGATTACACCTGAATTTAAAGATAAAGTTTATTTAGATATTCATGGCGGTGCTTTTGTCCTGTTTGGCGGTTTGCCTAGTATCGAAGAAGGGCTGCTCGTTGCTGAAAGGTTAGGCATCGTGGTGTATAGCGTTGATTATAGAATGCCTCCAACGTTTCCTTTTCCAGCTGCATTGAATGACGTAGTGGCAGTTTACAATGCTTTACTCGACCAAGCTGGTGAGGGGAATATATTCGTAGGGGGAACCTCTGCTGGAGGTGGCCTGGTGCTGTCGCTGGTACAGTCGCTCATTAAAAGTGAAGCACCTTTACCGAACGCGGTTTATGCAGGTACTCCTTGGGCCGATCTTACCAAAACCAGCGATTCGCTTTATACAAACGAGGGGATAGACAATGTGCTGGTGACTTATGATGGGCAGTTAGAAGCTGCCGCTAAGTTATACGCGGGCAAAAAAGCATTGACTGACCCTGCTATATCGCCACTTTACGGTTCATTCGAACATTTCCCTCCCACTTTCCTGGTTACCGGCACCAGAGACCTGTTTTTAAGTGATACGGTTAGGGTTAATCGCGCTATAAGGGACAGTGGAGGCGTTACGCAGCTAGAAGTTTTCGAAGGTTTGGCTCACGCTGAATATCTGATTTTTTATAAGACACCTGAGTCGGAAACGACCTATCAATCAATGAAGTCGTTTTTTCTTTCCTACTTGTGACTAGCTAAGTACGCATATCTGTAGATATGCGTACGCTATACACTTTTCAATTAAGAGCCAAAGATCACGGTTAATACGGTAACGACAGCGCCAATACCGGCAATTTTAAGCCCGTTTTTATACATTGGAAGCTTAGGTATGAACATGAGAAAAGCTGAAATCACAAAAAACAGCAAGCCCAAGCCGAAGCTTATATTTAGCCAAAACAAAGGGCTGTTGTTAGTGGCTTTGTGAAGCTTCACCATTTTTGAAAGCACTATGGGGTAGTCTTTCTTAGTTATTACCGCCAGTCCCGTATCTTTGTCATACTCCCCATAATTAAGCACAACTTTATCGGCATTTTCACTGGTGACTTTACTGCCTCGCATCTTGAGTAAGGGCAGTAACTCTACACCTGAAAGATTGGCGTCGTATTGCCGTGTTTGCGTTTGTTCATACTTCAAAATATCAGTAGGTCGAAAAATAAGAAGAATGCCGCTTACTGCATACACACCCATAATACCGGCAAGAAAAAAGCCCAGCCAACGGTGATATTTACGAAAAGCCATGTGAAATTTAGGTGATGCCATTGTTTTGTCTACTAGAAAAAGGAAGCGTATTTATAAACGAGAATGCATCTTATTTAAAGAGTTGTGTTCTTAATTGATTAAAAATTGAGATTAAGGGCATTTTTCGCACTTGTTAAAACGCCAATCTATAATCGAAAAGCGTAAAGTGGTAGGAAGAGTAATAAAACACTGCTCCTTACTTAGACTTTAGTCTTACAATGAAGGCAAGCCATAGCGACAAATGGTTTAATTAAGAACGACAGACTAAATAACGAAAAACGACAGTAGGATAATTAAGATGCAGTCTATTGCCATTGTAATACTGGGCATCATTGGAATGATGTTTGGTTGGTTCGTCTATTCGAAATTCATAGCGAACCGTATATTCAAGCTGGATGATAGTTTTGTAACACCTGCCCACACAATGCAAGATGGGGTGGACTTTGTGCCCACTAACAAAGTGGTGCTGTGGGGGCACCATTTCACTTCTGTTGCTGGAGCGGCCCCCATTGTTGGGCCTGCCATCGCCGTTTATTGGGGCTGGGTTCCCGCAGTGCTTTGGGTGGTCTTCGGTACTATCTTGTTCGCGGGTGTTCACGATATGGGCGCCTTATGGGCAAGTGCCCGGCACAAAGGAAAGTCCATGGGGGCGTTGTCTGAAAGTGTCATAGGAAAACGCTCTCGGGCACTGTTTATGATAGTGATTTTCCTTGTTCTTTTAATGGTAAATGCCGTTTTCGGTGTTGTTATTGCTAACTCTTTTGTTTCCCAACCAAACGCGGTGTTTCCAGCTTGGACCGCAATTGTTGTAGCACTCATTATAGGTCAGTTACTTAAGCGTAACTTCAGCCTCATTCCACTGTGTATTGTGGGAATCTTTGTTTTATACGCTTCTGTGTATGCAGGGAGTTATATTCCACTCAGCTTGCCGGAAACCATGTTTGGCTTAGCCGATAAAGCAAACTGGATAATTATTCTCTTTGTTTATGCGGCCATTGCATCTTTGCTTCCTGTTTGGATGCTACTGCAGCCTCGTGATTTCATTAACGGTATGCAATTGCTTGTTGGCTTATTCTTACTTTACGGCGCCGTATTTTTTGCTATGCCGGATATCACGGCCCCTGCGTTTAACATGCAAACTGCAGTTGACTCACCAAGTATTATTCCCTTGTTGTTCGTCACCATTGCCTGTGGTGCTGTGTCTGGCTTCCACGGCATAGTGTCATCAGGTACTAGCTCGAAGCAGCTTGATAAAGAAACAGACGCACGTTTTGTCGGGTATTTAGGCGCAGTAGGCGAAGGCTCACTTGCGCTTATTACTATTGTTGCGGTAAGTGGCGTCGCCTTTGCTGCTTCACCAGAAGAGTGGCATGAAGTATACAGTCACTTAGGCGCTGGTAGCGTTGGCGCGTTTATCACAGGTGGCGCGAACCTTATACAGCAAGGCTGGGGGCTACCGGTAGATTTCTCTTCAACGATACTTGCGGTAATGGTCGTGCTATTTGCCGGTACCACCATGGACTCTGGTGTACGTCTTCAGCGTTACATTATACAAGAGTGGGGCGATATCTACTCAATCAAAGCGCTTAGAAACGGTGTGGTAGCAACGCTACTTGCAGTGGGATGCTGTTTGTTACTCGCATTTGGTGCAGGCGGTGCTTCAGGAAGCGGCGGTATGATCATCTGGCCTCTTTTCGGTTCGACCAACCAGATCTTAGCTAGTCTTACCCTATTGGTTATATCAGTGATGTTGATCAAGTTAGGACGTCCTGCAAGGTATACGCTTATACCCATGGTATTTGTGTTGATCATGGCTTTCTTCGCTGGGCTGATAAAGCTTAAAGAGTACTACGTAGAAGGTAACTACTTGTTGGTGTTCTTAGACGCAGTTGTGCTCGTTGTCTCAGTACTTGTAATGCTAGAAGCGTTCTCTGTAGTCTCTAAGCTTAAAAAGGAGTCGCAGAACAAGGCCACACAAGAATAACAAGCCCAATAATTAAATGGGCACCGATATTATTTTTCATGGTTGACCTCGGGGTTTAAAAGCACACTCACGAGACAGTCAACATTCGGCCAGTACATTTGTACTGGCCATTTTTACGCACGTTTAATCAGACTAATCGGTTTAGTTGATTTTCTGTCATACCTCATATCTGTTACTATTCACTATGAATTTAAACATCGTTATTTTGTCGTAGGGGTAAAGCTACCTTAGGTTAAAATAGCAAGCGAGGCACAGTGTCAGATATCATTTTACTTGGGCAAAATTTTCTAGCGCTTTTCGTTGAATCTGCGCCATGGCTGCTTTTAGGTTTGTTGGTGGCCGGGGTTATGCACGAACTTGTGCCTGTCTCTTTTTTAGAAAAGCACATGGGAAGCGCCTCGTTTAGCTCTATTAGTAAGGCGGCGGTGATCGGTGCGCCTTTACCGCTATGTTCATGTGGCGTTATTCCTGCTGCCCTCGGTCTGCGCCGCAGTGGCGCATCAAAGTCCTCTACCATTTCATTCCTTGTGTCTACACCAGAAACTGGCGTAGACAGTGTTTCAGTGTCTTATGCGTTACTCGGCCCGCTTTACGCCATCGTAAGGCCAATCGCGGCTATTATCAGCGCAATCTACGCAGGCTTGATGGTACGTTTTTTTGCAGAGCGCGATGTAACCGCACAGCAAGTAATGAAACCGCTGTCGACAAATGAAACCTCATCATGTTGTTCTTCAAAAACAGCGCGAGAACCAGAGCCTCAGATTGAAGCGAGTTGCTGTGCGAGTGACAAAGGGCATAGCCACAATGATGTAAACACCACGCAAGGGGCTCTGGGTACAAATAGTTCAAAGGTGACAAAGGTGCTCTCGTACGCAAGTGGAAAGCTACTTGAAGACATCGTCGTTTGGTTGTTAATTGGCTTAGCGCTAGCGGCTGCCATTAAAACTTGGGTACCTACCGACTTCTTAACGCAATGGGGAGATGGACTTGTTGCCATGTTGGTAATGGCGCTGATAGGTATTCCAATGTACATATGCGCGACGGCTTCAACACCGCTAGCGGTTGGCTTTCTGGCCGCAGGGCTATCGCCAGGCGCCGTGTTGGTATTTTTAATGGCAGGCCCAGCAACAAACGTATCGACAATGGGCATGATAAAGCAGGAAATGGGCGCACGAACCTTAATACTTTATTTGTTTAGCGTTATGTCTGCCAGTATTGGGTTTGGCTACGCCCTAAACCAGCTTGTTTCGTCATTCTCTTTAGCATCGATGATAAAAACCCAAAGTCACATGCACGAGCACGGTGCTAATGTGCAAGTTATTTACGGCATTTGTGCCGTTTTACTCGCTGGTTTAATGCTGAGACTAGGAGTTAAAAAACTGCAGAATTATCGCCAAAATAACTCGCAGCACTCGGCGTGTTGCAGCTAGGCTATACTGTGCGCTTTCCCATTTTCGATACAGGCGCTCACTTGTCGTGAACAGAGCGCTTGTATATCCCGCTCTATTATCCATAATAGTCGCTCAACTTATTAAAACTAAAATGCGTTTTAACCTACAAGGACGCTTGGAATAACTACATGCTTTTACTTATTGTGTACGTCTTCATTGCACTGGGCTTTTCTTTTTTGTGCTCCATTGCAGAGGCTGTAATTCTGAGTGTTTCGTCAGCGTATATCTCGGTATTGGAGAAAGACGGCAAACCGAGCGGCGCGCTATTGCGCAGTCAAACTGATAATATAAATACACCGCTATCGGCTATATTAACGCTGAACACTATCGCTCATACCATGGGTGCGGCGGGGGCTGGCGCCCAGGCAGCAGCGGTGTTCGGCGATGCATATTTAGGCGTGATTTCAGCTGTATTGACGCTGCTTATCCTTATTTTCTCGGAAATTATTCCTAAAACACTAGGGGCAACATACTGGCGTACGTTGGCTCCGGTTACGGCTTATTTTCTTAAGTACCTTTCGCTTATTCTCATGCCGTTTGTGAAAATGTCAGAGCTCATGACTAAAGGGTTTAAGGAAGACAGCCCACTTCGAGGCTTAAGTCGCAGCGAGCTACATGCTATGGCTGAATTATCAGGGCAAGAAGGCCAACTTGCTAACCATGAAGCGGCGTTCCTACAAAGCTTGCTGAGCCTCCATGAGCTTAAAATAAAGGATGCAATCACTCACCGAACCGCCTTGTTCAAAGTCTGCGAGACCATGACAGTAGAGGAGTTTTTTCATAAGCACGCCAATATAGAGTTTTCCCGTATTCCCGTTTTTGAAGACAAAGATTCAGAGAACATTACGGGCTTTGTTATGCGCTCAGATTTACTGGTGGCACAGGCGCGGGGCAATACCGAGAAGCCGCTATCTGAATATGCTAAAGATATGGTCACGGTGCTTAACACTATGCCCTTGTCGGTAACGTTCGAACACTTTATCAATAAGCACGTACACATGCTGCTGGTAGTGGATGAGTACGGCGGCTTGGAAGGGGTGCTAACCCTTGAAGATTTGCTTGAGCGTTTGTTAGGCGTAGATATTATTGATGAGAAAGACACCACAGTAAGCATGCGCCGGCTGGCCAAGATGATGACGAAACGCAAAGAGCAGATGATGATTAAAAATGTGCCCGATGCGTCTCTTGAGAACTCATCGAAAAAAAACTAAGCTAGTGGGATAGGCGTAATGATGTACAAACCCATGATTAAGGATGATTTATATGAAAGCAGTACAATGGAAAAGTAAACGCAATTCCTTCTCTCATACGCAAATATATACTGCTAAGCAAAACAAGCTGGTTTTCGTTTTGGCAACACTGTTTACGTCGCTTTTAGCAACCAGCGCAGTAGCCCAAGAACTCAGCATTCCCTGTGATGAAGTTGAAGAAAAAGCACTAGCAGAAGCCAAGACTAACGAAGTGGAGCGGATAAGTGCATTTAAACCTGCGACCCCGTTAGAGCGCGTTGACCCTAGATATCCTTCTTCTGCAGCGAGAAAAGGCCGTGAAGGCTGGGTTAGGCTGAGCTACGTTATTGATGAGGAAGGCAGAGTGAAAGACCCTGTGGTAGAAGACTTTTTCGGAAGCCCCTCTTTTAAGCGCAGTGCGCTATCAGCCGTTAAGAAGTGGCAGTATAATCCAGCAATAAAGGACGGTGAACCTACTCAGCAATGTCACCAAGCTGTTCAAATGGATTTCGCCTTAGTCGGAAAAACGGGCGCCACACGTAAATTTATTAAAGCGTATAAAAACGTAGATGAGATATTTAAAGCGGGTAATGTTGAAGCGGCAGACGAAGTTTTTAAAGAGCTATCAAGTTGGGATACGTTAAATCGTTACGAGAATGCTTGGTTGCTGAGCCTGGAATCACAGATTGCAGGTGCTAAAGGCGACATCGAAAGGGAAGCGAAAAGCTTATCGCGATTACTTGCTAGCAATGGACAAAAGCGCTTTAACAATGCCGTGTTTGATGACGACTACGTGGCTTACGCGCTTCAAAGAAAAATCCTTCTGGACGCTCAGCGCGGGTACTATGCGGAGGCGTTAAAGTCGTACAGCACACTTCAAGAAATGGAAGAGCAACAAGCGCGCGTTGACGAGATCGCTGCAATTATAAAAAAGATCGAAACATCAATTGCGTCTGAAAATAACCTAAAGGTACCTGTGAGCATAGGGGACAATGGACGTTGGTTTCACACGCTGGTAAGAAACAAGTTTGCTTTTAATAACATACAGGGCGAACTTGATACTGTAGAAGTTCGCTGTGACTCTCACCGAGAAAAGTTCACCGTGGCCGAGGCTCATGTTTGGCATATTCCACAGAGCTGGGGGCAATGCCAGGTTATGGTTAAAGGTGACAGTGAAACAAAATTTGATCTAGTCGAGGTTGCCAAAGGTTAAACTTCGGCAGATTGAGCTTTGAAAACCTTGAGCTTAAAGCGTTGCTGTTAACGCCACTTGAAATAGGTGTTCAGTGTATTTCTCATTAGGTTGAAAAAAACGCAAATTTTCTTGATGACCTGAATTTAGCTGCCATTCTGTCGTTATGGCAAAATGAGAGGTTACGTCGTACTTTACGCTAAAAGTAAAGGCGTACCCTCTACTTTCATTAGGGTCGTACATAGTGTTGTCATTATCACTCACGCGGTACCAGTCTATGCGTGCTGCCGCGGTTAAGTCTTCTAGTCCCACTGCATTTAAATCTAACGCTGCAGCAATATAAGCACTCGCAAAGTCATTATCAACGATGTTTTCTCCCATTAGGGTGTCGCCATATAGAAGTTGAGAAAACAGCGTTAATTCGGGGCGGGGTAGATAGCGCAGTGTTAACGAATGAAAGCGTGTATGCCATGCGTAGATGCGGTCGGGGTCGACTGCATTTGCGTCTGCGTTATTATCGTAATAGTAATAGCGCATTTCAGCGCTGCGCTTGTACGCCACATGCGCTCCGAAATAATAGCCAAAGCGATTGTCTATTTCCCGAAAAGGTTCGGTCCATGCAGGGGCATTTAGTTTATCTTCATCGATTACACCCGGAATGGGCAGGAAATTCACTCTATCGTTGTAAAGTGACTGTCTATCGTGAAGTGCAAAGCCGCGCCAAGAGAGTAGTGTTCCAGTGCTATCGTTTCCTTTAAATAAGCTGGCTAATACTTTCCAAGACCAGTTGCTTCGCACTTGTCTGCCGTTTTGTCTAAAGCTAAGTTCAACGCCACCGGCTCTGAGTTCTTCGCCGATCCAGCTGTTTATCGCTGAGTTAGTGAGGAAGTGAGGAGATAGCCAAGCAATGTCTGTATTTTCAGCTGAAATAGCAGGATAAAATGCACCTACTTTTACTTCTGGCTTTATAGATGAGGCGCCAAGTGGCCGATATTTTAAGTAAAGCTGGGAAACGTTGAGTCGTTCTTCGCCGTCACTGTAAGTATTTAAAACACCAGATAATGTCCAATCATCAAACAAACGCTGGTTGCTTGAGATAACTGCTTGAGAAAGGTGTAAGCCATCACCTTCGAATCGCTGGTGGTTTTGGCCAAAGTCTTGGAAGCTTTGTGTGTTTTCTTTTAGCGCCCAGGTTCCGCGTAACAAAAAGTCTGTTTCTGCGTAGCTTGCTACAGAAAAAACTAACGACAATAGGGCTAATGGTTGAGTGACAAACCGCATTAATAGTCGCCGAAACCAGAATCGAATCCGTCATCCTCGATTATGTTTGTATCAAGCGCCCATATTATTTGAGTATCGGCAGTCACAGAAATGGATTGTGGAGGGAGCGCTTTTTCACCTTCCACTTGCGGGTGCCAAAAACGGACGATGTACTCACCATAAGGAAGTGAAATTGAAGACTGCCCCTCATTATCGGTTTTTCCAAAATAAGGAGAATCTGAGACCACAATGTAGCCCAGCATCCAATCATGAATATTACAGCCAATATCCACAATACCTGCGCTTTCAAAGCGAAGCGGCTCTGCCGTAAACTCTTTATAAAGTTTTAGTTCGAATTGTTTCGTAGGTGAAAATGAATAGACGTGGTGAAACAAGTTATCCGCATTAGGGAAGGTTACTTTGGTACCCGCCTTTACCACAAGCACGTGAGGTTCAAACTGTTTATCTATCTGATTCATTACGGCTGGTTCTTGCTGTGGCATCTGATGTGCATCCGGCTCAAACTGAGGCTCAAAAATAAACACGCCGTTATCGACGGGGCCGCCATCGCTATCATTCAGCGTTATAGAAAACGTTGCGGTTTGCTCATCTTGTCCTAATGCCGTAGTTGAACAAGCCATAAGAAGAAGGGCGGTAAAAAGTGTCTTATATTTCATCCAAGTACCACAAAGGTTAGGGTTAAAAGAGAGCATCGATTGACTTAAACATAGAATAAACTCAGCAATATACAACTGCGTTACACCTTCAGAATAAGACCTTGATGGCTATTACTTTATTTCAACCTATGTGAACTTTTCGAACGAGCGTTGTTGAAGACATGGTAGCTAAAGCTGAGAAAACTTTCTTACCAAGTTATGGTAAACATGGTGTAAACCATCAAGCTGCTCTCGCTCTGCGGTGCCTGCGTTAACCAATGATTGAATGCTTTGATCAAGCTGGAAAAGGGTTTCACGCATTTGCTGGTCGCTCACCATGCTTTGTATCCATGTAATGGCCGCGATACGCTCGCCTTTCGTGACGGGCGTGACTTTATGGAGGCTAGATGAGGGATATAAAATAGCGCTTCCCGCATCGCACTTAACTTTTTGTTCCCCGAACCCGGTTTGAATAACTAATTCTCCGCCTTCATAGTCTTCTTTAGGCGTTAAGAAAACGGTCATCGACATATCACTTCTTAATACATCTGGCGTGTTCGGAATACGCATAATGGCGGCGTCTACATGATAGCCGTAGGTTTGCGATTCGCTGTAGCGGTTAAAGCAAGGTGGAAATATACGTTGAGGCAACGCGCCTGAGATGACGGTAGGGTTATTGCCCAGCTTACTTAGTAACGCGTTAGCAAGCTGCTGAACGCGACTGTCTTGGGCGTCTGCCTGACCATTATTTTTAACACCTGCTGCCATGCCCATTGCTGTGCTCTTCCCGTCATTAAAGGGAACACTAGCTAGTTGCTTGCGAAACTGAGCCACTTCGTCTTTTGTCAGTAGGTCATCAATAATAATCATTCTTCAACGCTTTTAAGACAGTTGTTGGGTAAAGAGCCTAGGCGGTTGCCCGCCTAGGTCGTGCTAGCATTAAAACTCGTAGCTAACGGTACCAGTAATGTTGCGACCATCACCAATATACATGAAGGCGCCAGAACGGTAGGCTGCCGTCCAGTATTCTTCGTCAAATAAGTTTCCAATGTTAACACGGAAAGTCAGTGACTCTGAGTGGTAGTAGTTAGCAAATAGGTTCACTACTTGATAATCAGGTACTACGATTGAGTATTCGCCAGTTTCAGCGCTATAACCCGCGGCCGTGTCAGGCTGACCGCCGTACATTTCTGACTGATAGCTGTAGTCACCACCAAAGGCAAATTTCTCGTTAGGCTGATAACGCATTTGAATATAGAAGCTCTCGTCAGCAAAGTTACTTAGTGCTAAGCCAAGGTTATCTTCACTGTATGATTTAAGCACTTCTGAGTCCATGAACGCAGCAGACGCCTGAATGCTAAGCTTATCGGTAATGTCACCGCTTAAACCAAACTCAATACCTTCTACGCGGTTTTCACCGGTATTCAATGTGCCAAGCGTTGAGTAGGCATCACCTACACTTTCGTGTACATCACTTTTGGTGATACGGAAAAGTGCTGCATTGGCGACTAGCTTTTCATCGAACAGTGACCATTTGGTACCTAACTCGATGTTTTCTACTTGTTCTGGGTCTGCTTGAGATGCTTGTTCTGGTGTACCACAAATGCCGCCATAACCACAGTTTGCACCAAGATCTGACTCACCGCCGTTTATGTTGGTTGCCGTGCTATACGAGGCGTAGATGTTACCATTCTCGGTTACATCGTAAACTAAGCCTAAGTGACCGTTGTAAAGTTCATCTGAAAACTCGTAAAGGTCGCTAGAGGTTTGGTTGCTATAGTCATAGCTATCTACACGAAGGCCCGCGAAAACATTAAGGTTATCGGTCAGCTCAAAGGTATCCATGACGTATAGCGAGTAGGTTTCAATATCGAACAGCGCATCCACATCGCCGCGGGTATAAGCTTTACCCATGAGCGAGTTGATGTTGTCAACTTGATTACCTTCACCATCTAATAAGCAATAGCTTTCAGATACGCCGCGACGACCGCTGGTTAAACAGTTTGATGGATTGGTGTAATCTATATTGAACACGCCGTTGTCTACCGACTCGTCTGTATATTCGAAACCGAATACAAAGCGGTGGTCAACGCCTGCGAAAGCCGTATCCCAAAAAAGGTTAAACTGTGTAGTTACATAGTCAACTTCCTGCCAACCTTGGTGGTTGCTCAATGAAAGCGTATAAGCCCCTGGTGCAGTAGGGTCTGTTGCGTCACGGTTCGTGCCGCGCATACCTGTCGTAATATATTCGTTTTCCGTTTTACCTACACGGGTTGCGTTATAAAAACGCACGTTATCGCTAATGTCATACTCAGTACGCAAGGTGAATGTGGTCACTTCCGAGTTCTGGAAGTCCTCGTCTTGTGCATACACAGGTATATCTTCAAGCGGGTAGCCTGCATCACGATCGTAATAGCTACCTAGGTCAGGAATGTCTTCTGCATTGAGGTAATACAAGTCGCCAGTGAACGACAAGCGGTCAGTAGGCTGATTCACATAAGAAAGCTGCACACCTTCACGGTCACGCTCAATGCCTTCACGTCCTGGCTTATCTTCAGAAGAATAAAGGCCATTTAATCGCACTGCGCTGGTTTCACTAAGCGTTTTGTTTAAATCAACGGTTAAACGCGTGTGCTCATCGGTACCAACTGCGGCATCAACACGGCCGAAGTTATAAGCGGTAGACGCCTTTTTGGTGATAGAGTTAACCGCACCACCTGAAGAGCCACGGCCTGCGAAAGTAGAGCTCGGGCCTTTAGTAATTTCAACACGCTCGGTTGCGAAACTTTCACGTGTTGTCATACCCGGGTCGCGCAGACCATCAACAAATACGTCACTGCGCGCTTCGTGGCCACGAATGATGTAGCGGTCACCAAAAGCATTACCATTCTCACCAGTACCTAACGTTACACCAGCTTGCGCTTGTAAAATGTCTTTAAGGTCGGTTCTTCCGCTTTCTTGAATTTGGTCTTGAGTAAGAACACTAATGGTTTGTGGTGTATCGACTAAGTCTGCTAAGCGTCGAGGATCGCCAGACTTGTTGTAGCGGTAGATAGATTGCTGAACGCCATGAATGCGAATGAGCTCTATGGCTTCATCAGATGCTGCTTTACATTCAGCAGATGTCGCATCTTCGCACTTCTCTACATTTTCCTGTGCCATAACTGCACCGCCGCCAAATGCCAGCGCCGCGGCGATGGTTTGTGCACCCATCGTTAATTTAGTGTTTTTCATTCTGTTTCCCTTGAGTGTGTGTAAGGACGACGAAGTTTATGTAATCAGATGACTAATGTAAATATAAATGATAAACATTCTCATTATTGCATTTTAAAAGGAGATTTTAATATTGCTAAACTAAAGGGTTAGTAGACTCGGGTGCTATAACACAAGTTGCTGATTTTTAAATTGTTTTAAAGGATTTAATAAGGGGGCTAACTAACAAAAGGGATGCTATTTGCAAGTCATTGTGGTTAGTCTCGTGCCAAGCATCAATGGTCATAATGGGAAGGTAATAGTGACAATAACCCCAGTGCCATCTTTCTTGTCGTTCAGTAAAAGCTGGCCCTTATGAAAATTTGCAATCATATTGGCGATGTATAGACCGAGACCTAAATGGGGAGAGTGGGCGGTATTTTGCATCTCGTTTTCTTTTCTAACCGATACCATAGACTGGGTTAGCTGGCTTTTCATACCTTGTGGCAATAACGGACCAGGGTTGCTTACGCTCAAAAACACCTGCTTGTCTTTCTTTTCAAGAGAAATCACAATTTCGTCGCTGTCTTGGCTGAAATCTACCGCGTTTGAAATAACCTTATCAAAGAGTTGAGCCACTAACTCAGCAGAGCCATAAACGGGTAGCGAATTATCTGACGTTGAAAAGCGCCAAACCCTTTGCGCATAAGCGTGTTTATAACCTTCAACGCACCCCTGTATCACTTCAACAATATTAAACTGGGCCATATCTTCTTGAGCAATGGCTTGTTCAAGGCGGGTCGCTTCACTCATGCTATTTAAGATAGTGCTTAAGCGATTCACACCAGACTGAGCGCGCTCTACGAATACCGCTTGTTGCGACGTGTCGTTAACATGAGAAAGCATATCTAGTGACGATTTTACCACTGCAATGGGCGTTCTTAGCTCGTGAGATAAACGTGACGCCATATTTTCCAAATAGGAGTTATATTGCTGCAAGCGTGAAAGAACATCGGCGAAAGAGCGGGATAGGTCGCCAATTTCATCTCGCTGATTAGACGCCGGCAAGGTTCCAATAATTTTTCCGTTATCGTCAATAACGGCTTCAGTATCATCTCTCAGCGAGCGAATGCGATTGGAAATGCGCGTAGCAAACAGCAGCAGGCCTAAGGTACCTATACTCATCACCGCTAATATCACGTGAAATAACTGTTCTAATGCACGGTTTCTCAACGTGCGTATACCGTTTGTCGTTTGCTCGACGACAACCGCGCCCATTACGTTACCTTCAATAAAAATAGGGTAGGCGGCGGAAAGTACTATGGCTTTGTTATCAGGTGACAAGCGCCATAATGACTCGGGCTGACCGTTCAGTACGGTGCCTAAGTCTTGCCCTACAAGGGCGTATGCGTCGTCAAGCTCGTCAATAAAGTCAGCCGGTGGCCGTGTTAGAATTTGGTAATAAAGAGGAAGTAACCACTTACTTTCAACCCATTGCCAAACGGGGTTAGACGGTGATTCTTTTTTATCCACTTCAATACCCGTTGCTGACTGAATATCGCCAGCGCGGGCGAGTACTCGCTTGTGTTTATCTACCACCCATACGCGAGAGTCGGCATATTTTAGCCCAGCCAATATGCGCTCAATTTCGGGGGAGGGGGTGATAACTGTGCCAAGCTCACTAAGCACCTTAGTGTTAGCGGTACCTAAAGCGTACTGCTTAAGCCGGTTCGTACTACTATCTACATCGACGAGGGTAAAAGCTAAACCGCCAGTGGTCATCGACAGTGGAAAGCGTAGCTCAATGTTGTAACCTGTCGAGGTTTCTTGCCAGCGGCCTTGTATTGATAGCGCGTTCTCTACTGCTCGCGTCGTCGTGGTGTTTTTCGCTAACTTATAGGCGTTAACCCAACCGCTTTCATACGGCGCAACAACATATCTTGCCAATTCACCTTGTGGCGTTTCCATACCAATCAGCAGGTGGTCGCCGGTTTCGACGCTTAAACTATTGGGCTGACGCCATAACAGAGTGTCATCGCTAACTTTAAACATGGCATAAAGGAACTGCCCATAGCGGCCTACCATGTGTGTAAAAGACAAGCTGGTCGGCTTGCCGTCGTACCCGTTGTAATACTCGATAACTTCATCACCATCATATTCACTCATTAACTCACTGACTTGCTGCCAGTCGTTGAGTTCGCCATCAAGGCGAATGGGCGACGGAATAGGCGGGGCGTAAAGATCAGTGCCGGGGCGTACGTCTTGAAGGTATGCCGATTGGCTATCAAAAAGCGCGGGACGTTCATGAAGTGCGGTGGCAACAGCGCGGGCGGTGCCAATCATGGTTTGTTCTTGGCCGTTACGCAGGTACTGCTCAAGCTCCCACACGTAGTTGTAACCCAGATAGGGTATGGTGAACAAAAACAGCGACAGCACCATAAGCTGAAGGCGAATAGAAAAGCGAAATCCCATGATTTTAATACACAGCCTTGTTATTTAGCCCTGGTACACAAACTCGTTTACTCGCCCTATCATATTGCCCCCTAGATACCGTTATTTTGTATTACGCTGTGCCACTAGCCCCTTAAAGCTGCCAGCGATAACCCATGCCGTACACCGTATCGATGTGATCAAAGTTAGGGTCTAACTGCACAAACTTTTTACGCATACGTTTTATATGAGAAGTAATGGTGGTGTCGTCTACTACCATGCGAGACTCGTCCATTAACTGTTGGCGGCTTTTTACATGCCCCGGTCGCTTAATAAGGGCGTGCAACATCCAAAACTCAGTAACAGTAAGCAAAACCGCTTGGTTCTGCCAACTTACGGTCATTCGCGACACATCCACTTTCAAATCACCTACTTTAAGCTCATCTTTTTGCTCAGAGGGGGCAGCAAGTAAGTCTGTTCTTCTAAATAACGCAGCGATACGCGCCAATAAGTGGGCCATACTGATGTCTTTAGTCAGGTAGTCGTCTGCACCCATTCTAAGGCCGCTAATAGTATCCACATCGTTATCTCGGGCGGTAAAAAAGATAATAGGCAGCGTTTGCGATAGCCCTCTAAGCTGCTGACACAGCATGAAACCACCTTCTATTTCATCTTTTAAGCCAATATCTATAATGGCCAAATCAGGCAGCGTATGGTTAAACGCCTCAGCAGCAGATGGCCTATCTTCATATGCGTTAACGCTATAGCCCTGCGCTTTTAGCGCCATAATGTAGTTTTCTCGAATGGCTGCGTCATCTTCTACTAATGCGATTGTCTTTGGCATACATTAATCCGCAATTTAAAGTGTTATAGAGCGCACACTATACCTGTGAAAACGGCGGTTTGCTTAAGTTCGACATAAAATCCATAAGCCCGCCTCATTTATGCCATATTTGAGATACGCATTTAGACGCCTTCACCCCAGTCTCCCCCTAAGCGTTGTAGGCTGTGCGGCGTGCTGGGCTAGACCCCGCCACAGATTAGCGGCCTTTAAAAAGCAACACAACATTTCCATAATTGACGGCTTTTTATGCCATGAATGTGGGGTTAAATATCTCGTGTCTGATGAAGGTTAGCTTGCTAGACATCATGGCCGCAAAGCCCTGTAGCCAATAAGCTAACTGATTCTACCGTAGAAGCGGTAAGGCTGAACTTCTACGCTAAAAAACTACCCTTTGCGCTGTGTGCTACCCCAACGGTACACAGCGCGTTTTTGTTTAAGCCTCACCTTTAAAAAGTGTTGCTTCGCTTTTAAAACTGTATCTACAGTTAAGGTTGAAATTGGCGCTTTTGCTATTACTTACTACTCCTTAAACCGTTTAAAGCAACCACTAAGCGCGAGTGTATTCATTTAATAGCATGAACTAGGTTACACTTTGTCAATTAAGATAACCAAATCTTACCTACGCGGGTTAGATGTCACACTCTCAATACAGGTAAATCATGAAAGCGTTGGATATTCAGGGGTTAACGAAAACCTATAAAGGCGGTGTGCAAGCGCTAAAAGGCGTAGACCTCACCGTGCAAGAAGGGGACTTCTTCGCACTACTTGGTCCGAATGGGGCGGGTAAATCTACCACTATTGGTATCATCAGTTCACTGGTTAACCAAACAAACGGAAGCGTTTCTGTGTTTGGTTACGACCTCACAACGCAGAAAGAACAAGCTAAAGCCTGTATAGGGTTAGTGCCGCAAGAGTTCAATTTCAATCAGTTTGAAACCGTACTGCAAATTGTGCTCAACCAAGCGGGCTATTATGGCGTTCCGCGTAGCGTAGCCAAGGAACGCGCTAAAAAATACTTGGTCCAACTAGACTTATGGGAAAAGCGCGATGCACGGGCTCGCGAATTATCTGGCGGTATGAAGCGCAGGCTAATGATAGCTCGCGCGCTTATGCATGAACCTAAATTGCTTATTCTCGACGAGCCAACCGCGGGTGTTGATATTGAAATTCGCCGCTCTATGTGGGGCTTTTTAGAAGAGATCAATCGTCAAGGCATCACTATTATCCTCACTACCCACTACCTTGAAGAAGCAGAAATGCTGTGCCGTAACATCGCTATTATTAACAAAGGCACCATCGTAGAAAATACCAGTATGAAAGCGCTGCTTTCGAAGCTGAACGTAGAAACGTTTGTGCTGGACATCAAAATACCTGAAACCGCCGCAAAGGCCAGTGGCTTACTGGCCGGTTTTGAACACCGTCTGATTGACGACCACACCCTTGAAGTAGACGTAGAGAAAACCGAAGGCCTAAACCCCGTGTTCACTCAGTTAAGTGAAAAAGGCGTTCAGGTTATGAGCATGCGCAACAAATCAAATCGCCTTGAAGAGTTGTTTGTACGTTTAGTTGAATCGGCTAAGCAAGCCGGCTAAGCGAAAAACGGGAAAGGTGAGAATTAATGAAAACTGAAAGTACACAAATGAATACAGAACAAAACGTAGGGTGGTTTAAGCAAAACTACGTGGCGCTAACCACTATCTGGATAAAAGAATGCACGCGCTTTTTGCGCATATGGGTACAAACCCTTGTACCGCCGGCCATTACGATGAGCTTGTACTTCGTCATATTTGGAAGCCTTATTGGTAACCGTATAGGCGAAATGGGCGGCTTTACCTACATGGAGTTTATTGTTCCTGGGCTGATAATGATGTCTGTTATCACGAACTCATATGCGAACGTGTCTTCATCGTTTTTTAGCGCTAAGTTTCAGCGCAATATCGAGGAGCTATTAGTCTCTCCGGTGCCAACATCGGTCATTATTTTAGGGTACGTCGGTGGCGGTGTCGCTCGGGCTATACTCATTGGCATTATTGTGACCTTGGTATCGCTTTTCTTTGTCGACGTGCAAATTCACCATCTTGGCATTATTGCGATAACCTTATTGCTTACCTCTACCTTATTCGCTACAGCAGGTTTAATTAACGCCGTGTTTGCGAAAACCTTCGATGATATTAGCGTTGTGCCTACGTTTGTTTTAACACCGTTAACTTATTTAGGCGGGGTATTTTATTCTCTTACTTTGTTACCCGAATTTTGGCAGTGGGTAAGTAAAGCGAACCCTGTTGTGTATATGGTGAATGGCTTCCGCTATGGCTTTTTAGGTGTATCCGACGTGGATATCACCCTGTCTTTAAGCTTGCTGGTGGGCTTTAATGCGCTGCTATTTAGCGTGGCTTATTACTTACTTAAAACTGGAAAAGGTATTCGCAGTTAATGGCTAGCGGCAACTCTAGAGAAATCACTACCTCGCAGGTAGGCGTTCACGACAAGCTGGACGACTTGGTGAAAAAGTATCAGGTTAGCGAAAATAAGCGGCCTATCAGTGCTCATACCCAAGCGGCGTTTGACGAGGTGAGTAGGTGGCTTGACGGCTTTGACGGTGAGGTGATTTTGGACTCTTGCTGCGGCGTGGGTGAAAGCACGGCCAATATAGCGCGGGCAAACCCCGATGCCCGCGTGATTGGTGTGGATAAATCAGCGCTTCGCGTTGATAAACATGAACACTACAGCGCAGCGCAGGATAACTACAAAGTGATCCGCGCTGATGTGAACGACCTGTGGCGTTTAGTTAAGCAATCGAATTGGAATGTTACCCAGCACTTCTTGCTTTACCCCAATCCGTATCCAAAGAAAACTCAGGTACAAAAGCGTTGGCATGCCAGTGCGGCAATGGCCGATTTAATGGCGATAACGCCCAATGTGGAAGTACGTAGCAACTGGCTGGTTTACTTAATGGAGTTTGCGCAGGCCGCAAAGCACTACGGGTTAATCTCTGATTTAACTGAGGTTACAGGCAGCGTTCACATGACCCCCTTTGAAAGAAAATATCGAGGCAGTGGGCAAGCATGTTGGCAGCTACATTGTCGAAGTGAAGAAAGCTGATATACGTCAAAAACGCTTGTTTATGCACTAGGCAGGTGCCAAGGCATCTGCCGTCAATTAGCGAATAACAGAAAACGCTCGCACCCTGCGAGTCTAATGACGGGCTTTAGCGCTTCGTACATTTGCCAGTGGTGGGCTAAACACATAGCCTTGAGCATAGCGAATAGGCAAGCGCTTCACACTTTCTAAGTGAGCCTCGTCTTCAACGTGCTCGGCAATAGTACTCACGCCGTGGCGTTCACATAGCGACAGTAAATAATCCACATACTCTCGCACGGCTTCTTGCTGGTCGTAATGTTTTATTAATCCGCCAGCTAATTTTATTCCCCTTATCGGCAAATTCATTAGCGCACGTATGTTTCCCGGGCACGACCCCACATTATCTACAAACACACCTAGCCCAGCATGCGCGCTTTTTTCTATAAACGTAGTTAAACTTTTGGGGTTAGAAAGGGCCGTTGATGCGCTCACTTCTATGCTAACTCGCTCAGGCGTTGGGTAGCTTGCTAAATGTGTAATAAGGGTATGGGTTAATTCCTTGTTCTCTAAATCTTTCGCGGTAATGTTGATGTTCCATGGAATATTTACGTCGTGAAAATAGCTCGCGCACTGCACAAACATGTTTGCAGCCAGTGAATTTACATGCTGCTCACGCTCAATAAGATATAAAAACTCGCTGGGAAGAAACGTCTTATCGCCTTGGGTAATGAGGCGCGCTAGACATTCATAACGCCACACTCCTTGACTGTTTAAATCAACGATAGGCTGAAAATAAGGCACGATATCTTCAATGGAGAAATCCTCGGATATTTCGCGTATGGGCATAAACCGACCTCCTTGCATTGTCGTAATAAATTAACTGCTGGGTTAACTGCCTATACCGCTCGATTTGTATAGCACGTTCAACATCAACACTATTCACAAATTAAATATAGTAGAGAGTGTGAAACTTTGCGGCGCTAATTTTAAAGTAGTAATGTGTGTCACTCTGGTCGCTTGTTATTGGTAAACCGGGTTCCACGGTTAGCCGGTTTGTATATTAAAGCTGACTAATCAGTCTGCATCGCTGGTTTTGTGCAACGAATTGCTTAGCGCTGCCTCTTGGCGAGCTAGGCAATCTGATGTAAAGTGCGACACCCTGAAAGTGTTGTGATAAGTTTTCAGGTTTGGCAACGAATGGACCGCGCCAATATACTTCAGCTTAACCGGTAACTCTTTCGGATAAGCTAGTAAATAGCTGCACTGATAAGTGCACGCTAAATGGCTGAAAGGAAAAGTAAGTGTCAGGCCGGTGTCCTACAAAACCGCCTGTTTATTTCGCCTAATAAACGTAGTGCGAAAGGTGTGAATGTTTTAAGTATGAGGTGTGTTGAGTGGGTGAAGCGCAAGTTAGTTTAGAGCACCTGTTTAGGGTCTTTACCAAACCTGAACACAAAGACTCAAAGCTGGCTCAAATTGAGCAGCATTTATCTGACAATATCTTAGATTTTTTGTCGCAGCACGTGGTGACAAAGAAGACATCGTTAGAAGAAATTGAAAAAGACTTCTCAGACTCGAAAGTACCTGAGTCGCCAGAGTTTGTGTCTACGCATGCTGAAAGCTTACTTGATAAGCTGGTTGCGCATTCTGTAAATACCTATTCACCGACTTTTATTGGTCATATGACCTCTGCGCTACCTTATTTTCATCTGCCGTTATCTAAGTTAATGGTGGGCCTTAATCAGAACTTGGTGAAAATTGAAACATCGAAAGCCTTCACGCCTTTAGAGCGTCAAGTGCTAGGTATGATGCACAACTTAGTGTACGACCAACCGCAACGCTTTTACGATAATCATTTACACAGCGCGGCGCACTCATTAGGCGCATTTTGCTCAGGCGGAACCATCGCGAACATCACTGCACTATGGGTAGCGCGCAACAAGCTGCTTGGCCCACAAGACGGTTTCTGTGGGGTCGCGAAAGCCGGTCTGGCAGCGGCATACCGACATCTCGATATAAACAACTTAGGCGTGATGTGCTCTAAGCGTGGTCACTACTCTCTGTCTAAAGCCGTTGATGTACTAGGTTTAGGTCGTGATCAGCTACTGACAATCCCAGCGCCGCGACAAACCCTTGATCCGGCAAAAGCCCTTCGTATTGGTAAGCGTTATCAGGAAGAAGGCAACAAACTCCTTGCTATAGTGGGTGTGGGCGGTACTACCGAAACCGGGCACGTAGACCCTCTTGATGAGTTAGCAGACGTTGCTAACGAGTTAGGCTGCTGGTTCCATGTGGATGCCGCGTGGGGGGGAGCAACACTGTTTTCTTCACGCTATCGCGATAGGTTAAAAGGCATTGAGCGCGCTGACTCGGTAACGATAGATGCCCACAAGCAAATGTATGTGCCAATGGGGGCAGGCATGGCCCTATTTAAAGACCCACAAAATGCCAATGCAGTAAGGCATCACGCACAGTATATTTTGCGCGCTGGTTCGAAGGATTTGGGGGCCACAACGCTAGAAGGCTCTCGTAACGGTATGGCGATGATGGTCTATTCTGCCCTGCATATTTTCGGGCGGAAGGGGTACGAGTTACTTATCGACCGCAGTATTGATAAAGCGAAAGACTTCTCGCACATGATAGACAAAGCGGGTGACTTTGAGTTAACCACCACCCCGACATTATCACTACTGACTTATCGAGTGTGCCCTGAAGAAGTACAAGAGAAGCTTAAACACGCCGATGCCAACATGCGCAATGCGATTAATGAAAAAGTGGACGCCCTTGTTGTGGCTGTTCAAAAGCAGCAGCGTGAAGCGGGTAAGTCGTTTGTGTCACGTACGCGCTTAGAAGCGCCTGATTACCCTTCCCAATGTATTACGGTATTTCGTGTTGTGTTAGCGAACCCGTTGACCAGCCATAACGATTTAGCGGCTATTTTGGCTGAACAGCATCTTATTGCGAAAGAAACACAGGCGTGGACAGAGTTGATGAACTTCGTGCGCGATTCTGAAAAGGTGGCGTCCTAGCTATTTTAAGCAGAACAGGGGCCGGAGTATTTGCTCGATTAGACGGAAGCTGGTTCGTTAGGCAACCAATTTAAATCAATTAAAAAAACGCCCGAGACTGCTGTCTCGGGCGTTTTTTATTATTTCCATTTTGTCATTAAGCGGTATTTGGGAACGCTTACCCGTGATGGTAGTTAACATGCCGCATTTGGGGGGCTGTAAAAGAAGGCCCTATCGAGTAATCTGAAGATTATCAATAAGGCGTGTTTTTCCCATGAACATGGCAACTAACAGAACGAGTTCCTTGTCGTTTGCGGTGGCTGCCTTAAACGTGCTTGCGTTGACTACCTGACAATAATCTTTTTTAAATCCCTTGGCTTCAAGGTTGGCAACCATCGCGCCTTCAAGTTCTGAAAAGTTAATATTGCCACCCTCGATACCTGCTTTAATGCGCTGCATCTCTTCATAAATAGCACTCGCGGTGGCCTTTTCTTCCTCTGACAAGTAGCCATTTCTAGAGCTCATGGCCAGCCCCGAGGCTTCGCGTTCAGTGGGTACACCGTGAATGGTAACCGCCATAGACAAATCGCGGGCCAATGCACGGATAACCTGTAGCTGTTGAAAGTCTTTTTCGCCAAAGAATGCGTCGTCTGGCTGCACCATATTAAACAGCTTAGTCACCACGGTAGCGACGCCGCGAAAGTGACCAGGGCGACTTGCGCCACAGTGAGAATCTGAAATGCCCGGTACTTCAACGAAGGTTTGGGCATCGAGGCCCGCAGGGTACATTTCAGCTACACTCGGTAAAAATACGGCGTCTGCACCTACTGAAATAAGCTTGGCTTTATCTTCTTCAATGGTGCGGGGGTAAGCGTCTAAGTCTTCGTTAGCGCCAAACTGCATTGGGTTAACAAAAATGCTTACCACAACGTTGTCGTTGTGCGACTTAGCTTTTTTAACAAGCTTAAGGTGACCATCGTGCAGGTTGCCCATTGTGGGAACAAACCCTACACTCTCGCCATTGCGACGCCACGCATTAACGGTTTGGCGCAATGTGGAAATACTATCAATCACCTTCATATCTAACCTCATTACTGAAAGCTGTGTTCTGGCGATGGAAACGCACCGCTTTGTACGTCTTCAATGTATTTAGACACGGCTTTACGCATATCGCCTGTTTCGACAAGGTAGTTCTTAGAGAACTTAGGCATGTAATTCGCGCTAATACCAAACATGTCATGCATCACTAAAATTTGGCCATCGGTATCTTTACCTGCACCTATGCCAATGACAGGAATGGTCAGTGCTTCGCTAACAGCTTTGCCTAGTGAAGAAGGTACGCATTCAAGGACTAATAACTGAATACCCGCTTCTTCAAGGGCTTTTGCTTCGCTTAATAACTTCTCTGCTTGGCTTGCTTCACGACCTTGGACTTTAAACCCGCCAAATACATGCACCGATTGCGGTGTTAAACCCAAATGGCCACAAACAGGTACACCGCGCAGGTTCAGCCCTTTAATGGTGTCGCACAACCAACTACCGCCTTCCATCTTTACCATACTTGCACCTGCTGCCATTAACTTGGCAGCGTTTGCATAGGTTTGCTCTGGCGTGGCATAAGACATAAATGGCATATCGGCTAAGACGAACGCGCGCTCTGTACCGCGACGTACACTTTTAGTGTGATACGCAATATCATCGATAGTGACGGGGAGGGTGTCGTCTTCACCTTGAAGAACCATGCCTAAAGAGTCACCTATAAGAAGCGCGTCAACGCCTTGTTCATCGAACATTTTGGCGAAGCTAGCGTCATAAGCGGTTAAAGACGTGATCTTTTCTCCGGCCTGCTTTTTCTTAAGCAAACCCGAAACTGTTACTTTCTTCATGACATGTCTCAGATTGATATTGGTTGATATCGTGTGGCGAACTATACGGATTTTGCGGCTAATTGGAAGAGCGTAGGCGTCGAAGTCCATCTAGGGAGCAGTTTGCTACCCAAGCAGAAATCGGCTTGCCGTCGTGCATCACCATATTGGGCGCAATTTCAAACAGCGGCACCATGACGAATTCTCGCTCAGCCATTCCATAGTGCGGAATGATTAGGTCGGCAGTATCAATATTTTCACTGCCGTATAGCAAAATATCCAAATCGAGGGTCCGAGGGCCCCAGCGTTCGCCTTTGCGCTCACGGCCCTCTTCAAGCTCTATGCGCTGAAGCTGCTTTAGCAGCCCATGAGGCTTCAACGCAGTTTCTATCAAGCATACTGCATTGATGTAGTCTGGCTGATCCTGTGGGCCCATTGGTTTACTAGAGTACAGTGACGAGGTCTTTAAAACACGGGTATCTTCTAACTTGCCCATTGCGTCGAATGCTTTTTGGGCTTTACCTTCACTATCGCCAAGGTTACTGCCTACACCAATATATACGTGTTCTTTATGCATCGGGACCTCGCTTAGCGGGTTTACGCTTGCGTTTGCGAGGGCCGCCTTTGCCGCCACCTTCGCTTTTGCGAAGGGCGTTTAACATGCCCTTCTGTTTGCCGTTATCAGCGTGTTGGAAGTGCGTCCACCACTGCGCTAGCTCTAGTAAGTCGCCACCTTCTACCTGGCCTCTTACTAGTAAAAAGTCATAGCCAGCTCTAAATTTAGGATGTGTTAGCAGTTGGAAAGCGCGGCGTCCAAAACGTTTTGGTAAACGCTGTTGTAAAATCCAGATATCTCGCACCACGGTGGAGAAGCGCTTAGGGATCATAATACGCTGTGTTTGACGGGAAATAACCTCGCCCGACGCAATATTGAATGCATCATGGGCATTTAAGCCAGATTCGCTTTGTAAACGTTGCGACTGTTCTTCAACCGGATACCACAGTAAAGCGGCGTATAAAAATGCCGGCGTAACACGCTGATTACTATTAATACGCTCATCGGTATTAGCTAGTACGCGGCGAACAAACTGCATTTCTCGGCTATTTTCGTCTTTTAAGAATGGCGCCAACTGTGGGAATAGGGGCTCAATTAGTCCGTACTCGTGCAGCATCAAAAAGGTTTCTTCCCCTTTGCCAGATAAAAACAGCTTTAGCGTTTCCTCGAAAAGGCGAGCGGGAGGAATGTTTTGCAGTAGGTTAGCCAGAGGCTTGATGGGTTCTGCGGTTTTTTCTTCAATGCGCATACCCAGCTTAACGGCGAAGCGTACAGCCCTTAACATACGTACCGGGTCTTCGCGGTAGCGGGTTTCAGGATCGCCAATAAGCTCAACTTCACGCTTTTCTATAGCGGCTAAGCCGTTTGCAAAGTCTGTTACTGTAAAATCTGCCACGCTGTAGTACATGGCATTGAAGGTAAAGTCGCGGCGTTCTGCATCTTCTTCTATCGAGCCAAATACGTTATCCCTTACGAGCTGCCCGTGAGAGTCCCGTTTCGCTACGACTTTCGCTTTAGGTACATTTTCGTCTTCATCTGACTCTTGATGGTGCCCGCGAAATGTGGCCACTTCAATGATTTCTCGACCAAACACGATATGTGCCAAGCGAAAGCGTCTTCCAATAAGGCGACAGTTTTTAAACAGGCCTTTAATTTGCTCTGGCGTTGCGTTGGTTGCCACGTCGAAGTCTTTGGGCTCGTGCCCCATCAAAATATCGCGCACACAGCCTCCAACCAAATACGATTCGAAGCCTGCTCCATTAAGGCGATACATTACTTTCAATGCATTTGCACTTATGTCTTCACGAGATATACCGTGCTCTCCACGGGTCATTGTCCTTGGCTTTAAAGCGTTAGGTGACGAACTCTCTTTTGAAAAAGCGCGCTTAACAGATTTAAAAACACGATGAATGATGATGGTATCTCCGCAGACTATAAAGGTTCGTTATAATAAGTTGATTCATGCTGTGGAACAATAATTTCGGCTGTTTTCACTACTTTTTTCCTACTCCACATGGAAATTGCCTCATTTAACACGGACTCAACGTTATTAAACGTTGCTGCACCAGGAAAGGAAAAGCCCAAAAAGTGCATTACGCGCACGATATTATCGATAGGTATGCTGTTGTTGACCGGGGCTGCCCGATTTTGTTTGCTTAATTTTCTGCCAGGCGCTACAGCAGCGACTGGGATGTGCCCATACTCAGGCGAAGTAAAACCAAGTGATTGATACACCGCCCGTTGTAAGGGGGTAACATCAATCAAATCACATCCTCTGATAACGTGGTTCACTTGCTGAAACACATCGTCAAGAACAACAACAAGGTTATAAGAAAATAAGCCATCTCTACGCTTTAGCACCACGTCCTCAGCATGTAATGCATCAGCGAAAGGCCCGCCCTCAGAAGCGTTAGTTTGCTGGTGGTTAAGTGAAAGCCCGGCGTGGGGCTTAACCTCACCCATAATTACATCGATGAAAGCGTCAAGGGGCACATCAAGTTTTAAACGTACTGCACTATCATCGTTTAATGGGAGGAGTGAACTACCCACGTGTTTATTACGACAGTGGCCATTGTAAACACCGCCCATGGCTTTAATTTGCTTCCGCGTACAGGTGCAGTAGTAAGCGCGCTCTTTCGCAATGAGCTCGTCAAGTACAATTTGGTAGCGTGCGTGCTGCTGACTTTGATAAAGCACCTCGTCGTCCCATAGTAATCCATGGGCTTCCAGCGTGCGAAGTATGTCTTTATCAACGCCGGCTATACAGCGGGGCTCGTCAATGTCTTCCATACGAACCAGCCATTTGCCGTTGTGGCTTTTAGCGTCGAGATAGCTGGCAACGGCAGTTACCAATGAACCGAAGTGAAGTTGGCCAGAAGGTGAGGGAGCAAAACGCCCTACATAACGGTTATGCATAATAAAGGGAGTTAATAAAAAGCCTCATCTTTGTGGGATGAGGCTTTCTGAATTAACATACTCTGGGTTAGTAACTTAACCTTGGAGCTGCTTTTCTTTGATTTCAGCCATAGTCTTACAGTCGATACATAGGTCAGCTGTAGGACGTGCTTCTAAGCGGCGAATACCAATTTCGATACCGCACGAATCGCAAAAGCCGAAATCGTCTTCTTCAATTCGCTTAAGCGTTTTTTCAATTTTCTTTATTAGCTTACGTTCACGGTCTCGTGTACGTAACTCAAGGCTAAACTCTTCCTCTTGAGCTGCACGGTCTACAGGGTCAGGGAAGTTTGCCGCTTCATCCTTCATGTGCGTTACCGTGCGATCAACTTCTTCGCGAAGCTGGTTGCGCCAAGCTTTAAGCAATAGACGGAAGTGTTCTAACTGGGGCTCGCCCATGTATTCTTCGTCAGCTTTAGGCTCGTATGGCTGTAAACCTGCCAGCGCTAATAGTCCTAGGGATTTTGTTTCTTTTCCTGTTGGCATGTGCCACATCTCCTACACTACGACATCCATCTTGTCCTGATTGGACCGATATCTATATCAGACTCGACAACTTCAGGCAATCAATCGTGTCTATGTAATTATTATGCTGGTGTGTCTTTTCTTCATTTAGCCAGCTGGCTACCAGCAAACGCATTAGTGCGTTCTCCCACTAAAACAAGGCGCAAATATGAAGGCGAAATGAAAAAAATCAACCTATTTTTTACAAAATTAAAGGGAGTGTTTGATTTAATAGGATTTTTTGTTCGTCTATTATGCAGCTTGCGGCAAGTAAGGATACGCCTGCGTCAGCCGCTTTCTTTACGCTTTCAGCGTAAGTTGGATCAATGTACTCAGCAACTTGAACACTTTCTATTGCTGTATGCTGAACGCAAAACAATAGGCTGGTCTTTATACCACTTTCAGCAAGACGAGCAAGCTCTAAACAATGTTTCGCGCCGCGCTGGGTTACCGCGTCGGGAAAAAAGCCTTTCGAGTTTTCCGCTAAGGTGACGGATTTAACTTCCATATACTCGATTATACCTTGGTGTTGAGCATTTTCGCGCTCAAGCGCAAAGTCGAAGCGACTATTGGCTGTCGGTGGTGTTACTTCTGCTTTCCACCGTGTTATATCAGAAAATTCCTTCAGTACCTTGTTATCGAGTGCTTCCGCCACCAACTTATTAGCATTGTGCGTATTAATGCCGATGAAATGGCCGTCAAAAGTTTGCGCGAGTTCCCATGTGTATTTAAGCTTTCGTTTAGGGTTAGTCGACTCGCTAAGAAACACCGTATAGCCAGGCTCAGCGCAGCCACTCATAGCACCAGTATTAGGGCAATGAGCGGTAACAATAGTACCGTCTTCAAGTTCGACGTCAGCAAAAAAACGCTTGTACCTTTTTATAAGCGTACCGCGTAGTAAAGAAGGTGAAAACTTCATGTGTCGCCTTTTTAATTAGAGAATGTTAGGCCTTGTTTTATGCCATCGCTGCTAAGCCAATGCCTCGATGGTAAGACGTTTAGTGCTAATACCTTACTTACTTCTAAGTGCAGTAAGGTTAAGGTGGCAATGGGGTAAAAACCTAGAATATGGCGGCAAAGCATAACAAAGATTTGTGCAAGCGCAATACGCGCTTTCCAGCAACACAACGATGTATAAGGAATAAAATCCAATGGCAGAAATTACCGTTAGCCTTTCGAAAAACAGCGCAGAAGCTGTATGGGGCGAAAGTGCAAAACTTTCTTTTAACGAGTCAGGTGCTGTAATTCACTTACCTGATGACAAGCTAAACGAGCGTCTAATTCAACAAGCGGCACGAAAGCTAGACGGCTTAGGATTGCCTGCCGTGTCATTAAGCGGTGACTGGCATAAAGAGCAGCAGTGGGCCTTTGCACTTAGCTTTACCCGCGCACGTAAGCCGGCATCAATTAACTGGGCAGAAACCCAAGACAAAGCTGCACTTGAGCAAGAATATGCAGCACTACTTTTCACCCGTCAGCTAGTTAACGATACGCCTGAAGATTTAAGCCCGGTCACCTTAGCAACACGTGCAGCCCAGTGGCTTAAGTCGTTAGGTGGTGACAAGGTTTCATATTCGATGACGGTTGGGGAGGAGCTTAAAGAGCAAGGCTGGATTGGCATTTATAACGTGGGTCGTGGCAGTGAGCGTCCGCCTGCAATGCTTGTTCTAGACTACAACCCAACAGGTAATGCAGAAGCTCCGATAGATGCAGTACTCGTTGGTAAAGGCATTACCTTTGATAGCGGCGGCTATAGCATCAAATCGAGTGAAGGTATGTTAGATATGAAGTGCGATATGGGCGGGGCCGCGACGGTAACCGGCGCGCTAGGTCTCGCTATTACCCAAGGCAGTGAAAAGCGTATTCAGCTAATTCTATGTTGTGCTGAAAACCTCATTAGCGGTCACGCTTATAAATTAGGTGACGTACTTACCTATAAAAATGGCGTAACGGTAGAAGTGGTGAACACAGATGCTGAAGGTCGTTTGGTACTTGCAGATGGCCTGATGGCAGCGACAGAAACTGGCGCACCATTAATTATTGATGCTGCCACACTAACTGGTGCTGCGGTAGTCGCGCTTGGTTCTGACTATCACGGTGTATTCTCACTAGATGACAATGCCCGCGAGCAAATGCTAAAAGCGGCAAAAGAAGAAAACGAGCGTTTCTGGCCACTTCCGCTTGAAGACTTCCATGCAGAGCGCTGTCCATCAGCATTCGCAGACACCGCGAACAGTCGTCCCATGAAAGGTGGCGGCGGCGGCGGTGCTTCTAACGCTGCTGGTTTCTTGTCACGCTTTGTAAAACCAGAAGGCTGGGTGCATCTAGATTTAGCGGCGGCCTATCACGGCGGCGCAACATCTGAAATGCCGGTAGGCGCAACGGCAAAGGGTATTCGTTCAATTGCGCGAATGCTTAATAACTATACCGCCTAAGCGTACTTTTAAACTCAACGCTTAAGTTTGGGCAGCGTGCACATTGATATGGCACGCTTACCTACTAAAGGCGAAAAACGTGACGGTTGAAAAGCGCGGCGGGTAAAAACTCGCGCTTTTCTCATCTACTTAAATACCACCAAGGCGCTCTGCAAGTTGTTTGTAGCGCTCCACATCACCACTATCAAAAAGTGGGTTTCCATCAGTATCCTTATCTTTAGATACTAACAAGCTCTCGCGTTCAAGGCGCTCTACACGCACCTCTTGCACGCCAAGGTATGCTGCCACTTCTTTTACTGTCATCAAACTCATTGCATAGTTTCCTAATTTAGATTGTTATTATTTTGGTTTATACGCCCTATAAAAAAGGGCTAATGAGCGCTATTACATCAAAAGCCCATTCGATAGAACATTAGCTAAACGGTGTAAAATGCTGAAACAGATAATTTGCCTAAACCTTCAATTACACCTTTAGGGTAAATATTTTAATGCTGTGTTTAAAATGAAAATACTTAACATATTTCGTCGCTTATAATATCCCTAGGTTCAAGTTAAGCGCATTTTTACTAATTTTCGAGCATTTTTTACAAGTAAAGCATAAAGGAAAGGCAGAACGTTAAATATAAAGTTAAGTAAAAGAGGTTATTGATAGGAAAAGGTGTTTTTAACTTAGGCTGCTTGGTTTACCATTGCGCGCCATCACAGCCAATCTTGGGTTATACTCGTTGGCCTATGCAATCAAACGCTTACACCGGAGATAGTTAAAAATGGATACCTGGTCTGCTGCCATCATGCTCTTTTTGATCATGGACCCGCTCGGTAACTTGCCTGTATTCATGTCGGTGCTTAAATCGATTGAGCCAAAGCGACGCCAATTTATTCTTATTCGCGAGTTACTGTTTGCCCTAGGTATCTTATTTCTATTTTTATTCAGCGGGCAATCTGTGCTTAATTTTTTGAACGTTGAGCAGGAAACCGTCAGCATAGCAGGCGGTATTATTTTGTTTCTTATTGCACTTAAAATGATATTTCCTTCAACTGGTAACCCCAGCGGATTGGCGGTAGGTGAAGAGCCGTTTCTGGTACCTCTCGCTATTCCTATGATTGCTGGGCCGTCCACATTAGCGGCGCTGATTCTGCTTGCGAATCAGGCACCAGATAGAATGGTTGATTGGTCGATAGCGCTTGCCGCTTCGTGGTCGATAAGCGCTGTTATCCTTTTATTTTCAAATGTATTCCATAAAATTTTAGGGGAACGAGGTCTAGTTGCTATGGAGCGATTAATGGGTATGATCCTTGTTATGATCGCCATTCAAATGCTGCTTGATGGCGTTACTTCATATTTCATGCATGCCACTGGAGCACTGTAAATGGCAAAGCAAAAACTAAACACATTTGGGCGAGTACGCGCCTTGGAAGGCTGGAAAGCCGTTGCATTTGGTGCTGCATTGCTTGAACGAATGCTGCCTAACTACACCCTTTTTTGTGACTTAACCGAAAGTGGTGACGCAAGTGCGCTACGCAACTGCTTGAATTTAGTTTGGGAGACCTTGAAGTCGCCTAAAAGTAAATTCAATATCGCAGTGCAGCTTGAGAAGGTAGAGGTGGCAACCCCAGATACCAGTGAATTTGATAACTATGGCGTGTATCCAGCCATCGACGCTGCAATTGGGTTAGCTGGGTTACTCAACTTGATGGCAGGGGATGATCCCCAAGGTGCCGTCGTAATTAGTAAGTTGTCTCAGGGTAGTGTAGAGGCCTACTTACTTGCCACAGAAGAAGCCGACGACGAGAGCGTTAAAGTTCACCCGCTCATGGAATTTGAGGTTGAGGTGCAAAACGAATTGCTCGATTACGTAGAGCAAGCCAAGTATCCAGCGAAAGCGGCAGATGAAATGAAAGCGTTGGCGCTTGAGGCAGGTATTTCTAATATCGGCCTAGAACTTTAATTCGAGGGATGTAGGCAAGCCCCACCCCTTACAAGAAAGCGTTGAGTTTCACCTTAATTACGCCGCGTAACAGATAAACGGTCGCGGCCTAATTCACTTCTATAAGCATATAGCGTAGCGCGCTGGTTTGCTTATCTTTAATAATGTTCCAGTGGGCGGGCAGCAATGGGGTAACGAGAGTGCTTTCGTGCTCTAGGTAAATAACACTGCCGCTTTGTACTAGGTTATTATCGACGATAGCTGCTAGCGTGGGAGCGACTAATCCTTTTGCGAAGGGCGGATCTACAAAGATAATATCGTAAGGCGCGTCACTGATACCCCTTAATATATTCAAAGCATCACCTTGATGCACCCCTGTTGCCGCGGTATTACTTGCGTTAACTAAGGTGAGGTTACTTTTCAATTGAGTAGCGGCCTGCTTATCGAGTTCGATAAAGTCGCAGTGTGAAGCATAGCGCGATAGTGCCTCTAAACCTAAACCGCCAGAACCAGCAAAAACATCAAGGCAACGGGCGTTATTTACGTACGGCATCAACCAGTTAAAGAGCGTCTCTTTATTTCTGTCGGTTGTGGGCCTTAAACCTTCTGCATTAAGCACAGGTAGCTTTCTACCTCGCCATTGTCCACCAATAATTCGGATTTGCCCGCTGCTATTTGCACTGGGGGCTCTGGCATTTTTAGAAGAATGACGTTTTTTTGCAGAAGATGTTGCCCGAGTAGGGCGAGAAACTCGCTTCATAGTGGCTGACAATGGTATCATGCGTTCATACAATAGGCGGCAAGTGTAGCCGAATTTGCAAAGAATTTATAAGGATTTGTCCTAACTATGTCGAAACTTTTTGGCTGGTTCAGTAAGAACAAAAAAGCAGAGAAACAAAAAGCGCAAGCCGAAGAAGAGGCGCGCTTAAAAGCTGAAGCCGAAGCAAAGGCTAAAGCCCAGGAAGAAGCGGAAGCTCGCGCTAAAGCTGAGGCAGACGCCCAAGCTAAAGCGCAAGCGGAAGAAGAGGCTCGCGCTAAGGCAGAGGCTGAAGCACAGGCGAAAGCCCAAGCCGAAGAAGAGGCTCGCTTAAAGGCAGAGGCTGAAGCACAGGCGAAAGCGCAAGCGGAAGAAGAGGCGCGCTTAAAAGCTGAAGCCGAAGCAAAGGCTAAAGCCCAGGAAGAAGCGGAAGCTCGCGCTAAAGCTGAGGCAGACGCCCAAGCTAAAGCGCAAGCGGAAGAAGAGGCTCGCGCTAAGGAAGAGGCTGAAGCACAGGCGAAAGCCCAAGCGGAAGAAGCTCGCTTAAAGGCAGAGGCTGAAGCACAGGCGAAAGCGCAAGCCGAAGAAGAGGCTCGCTTAAAGGCTGAAGCCGAAGCAAAGGCTAAAGCCCAAGAAGAAGCGGAAGCTCGCGCTAAGGCCGAGGCAGACGCCCAGACTCAAGTACAAGACAAACCTAAAGAGAAGAAATCGCTTTTTGCACGGTTAAGAGAAAGCTTATCGCGTACTAAGGAAAATTTAGGTAGCGGCATAGTAAGTCTTTTCAAGGGCAAGGCTATCGATGATGAGCTTTACGAAGACCTAGAAACTCAGCTTTTGGTTGCAGATGTGGGAATGGATACTACGCAGAAGATCATTACTCATCTTACCGACAGCGCGTCGCGCAAAGATCTTAAAGACGCTGAAGCGCTGCTTGAAATTTTAAAGCAACGAATGTCTGGAATGCTGTCGGAAGTTAACCAGCCATTGTCTGATGTTATGCAGGCACATGACGCAAGCGAGGGGCCGTTTGTTATCTTAATGGTGGGCGTCAATGGCGTAGGTAAAACTACGACTATTGGTAAGCTGGCTAAGCAGTTTCAGCAGCAGGGCAAAAAAGTGATGCTTGCTGCAGGTGATACGTTCAGAGCCGCAGCTGTAGAGCAGCTTCAGGTATGGGGAGAACGCAACGATATTCCGGTTATCGCGCAGCATACGGGGGCAGATAGTGCCTCGGTACTTTATGATGCCCTAGAAGCCGCAAAGTCTCGCGGAACCGATATCTTAATTGCTGATACTGCCGGGCGCTTACAGAACAAAAACAACTTGATGGAAGAGCTTAAGAAAGTGGTTCGCGTAATGAAGAAGATTAATCCAAATGCGCCCCACGAAGTGATGCTTACGTTAGACGCCGGAACAGGTCAGAACGCAGTGAGCCAAGCTAAGTTATTCAACGAGGCAGTAGGCCTAACGGGCATTACGCTTACTAAGTTAGATGGTACAGCGAAAGGTGGTGTTATATTCTCTATTGCCGATAAGTTCAAAATTCCTATAAGGTATATTGGTGTAGGCGAGAGCATCGACGACTTGCGCCAGTTCGACGGGCAAGAATTTATCGATGCATTGTTTAGCGAAATGGAAGCACCTGAAAGCTAAAACCAGCGAAGCGGTAGGGAACAAGAATGATAAAGTTTGAGCAGGTAAGCAAAACCTATCCGGGCGGTCAGCGCGCGCTTAGTAAAGTGAACTTTCACATTGCGCCAGGGGAAATGGCCTTTTTAACAGGGCACTCTGGGGCAGGAAAAAGTACCCTTCTCAAACTTATCAGCCTTATGGAGCGACCCACAGTAGGTCGCGTTCTGATTAACGGTCACGATCTCAATACTATTACCCGCCGAGACATTGCCTATATTCGACGAGATATCGGCATGATTTTTCAAAGCCATCAGCTTTTGATGGATAAGTCGGTTTTTGACAATGTGGCACTCCCTCTGGTTATTGAAGGTTATACCCACAAAGACATTCGCAAGCGCGTGGAAGCCGCTCTCGAAATGGTGGGCCTTAGAGATAAAGCGCGCTGTTTGCCTATTACGCTATCGGGCGGTGAGCAACAGCGGGTGGGGATAGCACGTGCCGTGGTCAACAAGCCGCCTCTGCTTTTAGCCGATGAGCCCACAGGTAACCTAGACCCCAAACTATCCATGGAGATTATTCGCCTTTTTGAAGACTTCAATCAGGCAGGCGTATCAGTCTTAATTGCAACCCACGATTTAGGGCTTATTGCTCGCATGCGATATCGCACGCTAACCCTTAAAAATGGACAAATGATTACCGATGGCTTAACCGATGATCTTTCAAATGAAAGTGCTGGAAGTGCTAAAGGAGATTGGTCATGAGCATTTTGTTTAAAGGCCGTGCACATGGGGCGACTGCCGCCAAAGTGGGCGCTGTTCAATCTATTGTTATGTTCTTCGTAAGTCATGTGCGTCAAGCGCTCTCTAGTTTAGGGGAGTTGTGGCGTCAGCCGGTCGCTTCACTGATGACTATTGGTGTATTGGGTTTAAGTATTACTTTACCGAGTACCCTTTATATTATGGTAAAAAATACGGAAAAGATTACCGCAGGCTGGGATCAAGCCTCCGAGATTTCTCTATTTCTAAAACCCACTATTAATGCCGCAAGCTCGCAACAGTTGGTGGCAAGGCTAAACACCTGGTCTGAAATCGATAGCGTGGTTTACATTCCTGCCGATGATGCGCTAAAAGAGTTTCAGCATCTATCCGGTTTAGGTGATGCGATTGCCTACTTAGAGAAAAATCCGCTACCTGATGTAGTATTAGTAACACCGTCATTAAAGCATGCATCGCCGACAGCAGCACAAGCCTTGCTCGATAAACTTCGTCAACAGCGGGAAGTGGACATAGGAAAATTGGATATAGAATGGCTGGAGCGCTTGTACGCCGTTATCGATATAGCAAGAGACTTAGTAACCTTAATTGGCTTGCTCTTATTTATTGCCGTTGTGCTTATTATCGGCAACACCATTCGCCTAAATATACTCAATAAATATGACGAAATTGTTGTTATGAAGCTCGTTGGTGCGACCGATGCATTTATTCATCGCCCTTTCCTATACACAGGCTTCTGGTATGGGCTACTTGGCGGGTTAATGGCGTGGTTTGCGGTGATTATCATTTTGTGGTGGATGGACAGCAGTATAACGACGTTTGCGGCTATGTATCAGAAAGACTTCAATATTACAGGCTTAACCGGTACCGCCTTACTGGCCATGCTGGGGTTGTCTGTACTTCTTGGCCTCTTGGGCTCGCTTATCTCGGTGCAGCGTCACGTAAGAGATATAGAGCCCAAGTAATGTAGAGCGGCAGCTATGCCGTCGCTCTTGGATAGTGTGAAGAGATAGCACTGCGTACACCATTACCCCAAACAATAGCTTGGTTATAAAGCATATGGAGCTGCTTCTGGTCGATGTTAAGCACTTTGGCCTGCTTAATAACGTTCATCCACAGCGCGCTTTCAAAAGCGCGAACCAGCGTCATATAGCTATTTAGCTCTAGGTTTTTGCCAAGCAATGCGTCGTTCACTTCGTCAGAAAGAGGCAGTTGCTTTAAAATATCGGTCATAGATTGGTCGAGCAGCCCTTCAAGCAGTGAAAACAAACCTACTAAAAACGAAATAGGCGGATTGTTTTTAATTCCCCTGCGTTCGGCTAACAAGTCAAAGAATTTAGCGCGCACCAACGACATATGGATAATTTCTAAGGGTTTATCATCCCCTAAGTTGGTCAAACTCAGCAAGGCGATAAATTTCTTTATCTCAACTTCACCCATGTAATTTAGCGCGTGCTTTAATGACGTGATCTTGTAACGTTTGTTGATAGTGGGGTTATTAATAAACTTAAGCAGCAAAAAGCTTAACGTTGCGTCGCGTTCAATAATGTGGCTTATGCGCTCAATATTAAAGTTGTTGTTCGAACTTTCGCCCATTAAGTCAACGATGTTCATTTTAGAGGCGGGTAGCTGCCTTAAAATGCGTGCCTCGGGTTGTGAGAAAAAGTAGCCTTGGAAGAAATCGAAGCCTAAGTCCACACAGGTTGAGAAGTTGTCTTGTGTATCGACCTGCTCAGCCACTAGCTGTACGTTAGCGTCGTGATAGCGCGGAATGTGCTTCTCGATGGTTTCAAAGCGGGTTTTGGTTACATCTACTTTCACGATATCGATAAGAGGGAAAATGTCGTGTGTCGCGCCAACCATCATGGGGTCGTCTATTGCCAGTTTGAAACCCATCTGTTTAATGTGCTGACAAGCTTCAAATAATCCGCTGGTGTTGTCTGTAGGATCGGCAAGTTCAACCACCACCGACTCTGGGTTAAGTGTGGTAGGGAAGCGCGATATAAGTGTGTCAGAGGAAAACGTAATGAAAGATGTCTTTTCCCCGCTGATATCGTCAAGACCCAAAGGGTGAAAATGCTCAGAAATGTACTTTGCTTTTTCTTCATTATGCTCTGGGTAAGCGCCAGCTTTACCATCTCTGAACAACAGTTCGTAGGCAAAGACACTTTTGCTTTTATCTAAAATAGGCTGACGAGCTATAAACGCGAACATAATCTAATCCTGAAGAAAAACGGTTTGAAATCGCTTTTATGATGGTTTTAAGATGGCTTAGGAAATCCTAAGCCACGCTCTAGTGTATGATATGTAAGCGTTATCTAACAACTATTCAATCATTAATTTGCAATCAAATAGTATGTGAGGTGATTTACTTTTCGTTTAGTGCTGATTGATGGATGTGTTTGGCCCACTTAATTGCTTCGTTATAGTAGCTGTGTAGAAGACTCTGCTTAATATTGTATTTGGTAGCGAATTGTTGAATTCCCGCCCATTTAGCTCGTTCAAAAAACTGTGCAAGGGTCAGACAATGGCGAAGCATGCCAGGGTTGCCACATAGTGCGCCTTTTACGTCATCACTAATTGGAACTTTACTTACTAGATCATCAATACGCTGCTCCATCATGGCGTCGAGTAGCGACAAGAGACCGGTTAAAAAACCTTTTAGCGGGTTATCGGAGTCTTTTAGCTCGGTAAATACAAGTTCACAAAACTTCGCTCTAACTAATGCCATTTGCATAAGTTCAGTGGGTTGACCATCGCTCAAATTGGCAAGGGCAAGCAGCGAGATAAACTTCTTCACTTCAACTTCACCCATAAAGGTTAGCGCGTGTTTTAGCGAATTAATCTTATGCCGCTTATTAACCATAGGATTATTGATAAAGCGCAAAAGCAAATAGGTTAGCGATGGATCGCGCTCAATAATTTTGTTCACTTCATCGAAATCGAGCTTCGCTTGGCTGCTTAGCGTGAGCAGCTCCATCATGGTAAGGCTGCTTGGCCCCAACTTTCTGTGCTTAACAATTTCTGGCTTTGCTAAAAAGTAACCTTGAAAATAGTCAAAGCCCATTTCCTTAAATGTGTTGTACTCTTCGTACGTCTCTATCTTCTCTGCTACCAACTTAATGTTGTTAGCTTTAAAGCGTTCTACGAGTGCAGGGATTTTTTCGTGAGGAATTTCGGTAATGTCTATTTTTACTATGCTGGTAAAGGGAATAAAGGCTTCCCATTTACCTTTCATATCGTAGTCGTCAAGCGCAATAGGGTAGCCCAGCCCACGAATGTGTTTACAGGCTGCAACGAGCGCGTCATCAACGTCTACGGTCTCTACAATCTCAATCACCACCTTGCTGGCATCTAAAGATGTAGGGAAGCGAAACATGAGGGTATCGCGATGAAAATTTATAAACGCTTTTTTATCGCCGGTGATCTCTTCGATACCTAAACTTAGGTGCGTCGAGGTGAGTATCTTTGACGTAGCTTCATCAGGCGGAATATCAGGAAAACAGTTGTCTTCGCCGATGCGAAAAAGCAATTCATAGGCGTAAACTTCTCGGTTTACATCGAATATGGGCTGTCTAGCGACGTAAGCAAACATTGAAATCCTCTTTGCTTTACTTGCCTTACTCCTTTCCTTAAGTATTTCCCTTCCAGTTTCTTATCATTATTGTCTGGAAAATGCTGTACAGCGGTTGTAGTGCAAAATCGATTAATACAATCTATTATTTTCAGTTTCCAGTATGAAAAGCAAGGTCTAACATTGGTTAATTGGATTTTATGCGTAAAATCTTATGTTTCTGGGTTGCGTTTCGGTACCCTTGCAAGCAATACAATCGTTAGAATTCATACCGGTGAGATTAGTTCTGACCTTAAGGGGTGTAATTAAAGTATAATGATCCCGTGGTTAAATGACCGACCCAACACCGCTACAAGGCCGTTTTTGTGGTGGTATTCGATATGAGGTTGTAAGCTTTTCAGGCTAAGTGTTAGCTAACTAACAGCGCTATTTATAGTGCTACTGCAACCTAAGCCAATCTTACCTTTACGAGAGTAATGCCGAAGATTGGAAAATTGAACTTTTTTTCATAGTTCTAGTCTTGATATTGTAGGAATAGTCACTATACCTACATATCGGTTAAACTTTGTATCTTAATTAGGTCTCGCGCAGCTTCGGTTACTTTGCTAATATGAAGCGGCAATAAATGAGGTGAACAATGAGCAACAATTTGCAATCTATGGCCCTGTCAGTGCCACACAGCGGTAGCATTGAAGGCTACATCCAAGCTGTAAGCAGCATTGATATGCTTAGCGCTGAGGAAGAGCGCGAGTTGGCAGTGCGCCTTCGCGAAGACGAAGACTTACAAGCCGCTCGTAAGCT
>Ga0209992_10000735_pt1 | contig 40763 bp, 22 predicted proteins | sample 2SBtaG_2_FD_182564 | JGI IMG/M metagenome (GOLD analysis project Ga0209992, IMG submission 182564) | Deep subsurface microbial communities from Kolumbo volcano to uncover new lineages of life (NeLLi) - 2SBTROV12_ACTIVE470 metaG (SPAdes)... | ecosystem: Environmental > Aquatic > Marine >...
GACCACTCAGGCTGACCCAGCGACCTGCCCGGGGATGGAGGTACAGGACCGCCTCGTCGGTGGTCAGACGGTCGAGCTCAGCGCCGTGGGGCGTCCCCTTCCAACCGAGCGCTGTGGCGGGCACCCGATCGACGACGGGCCAGCCCCCCAGCCGTCGCGCCACCATGCCATAGGCCCATGGTGTGCGGGTTCGCGGGGGCCGCCAGACCATGCCGCTGCGAAACGGCTCATAGCCAGCTGGCGCACCGAGGGCATCAAACAGCGGACCGTCCACGATCGCGCCCACCTCGAGCAGCAGATCGTCATCGACGAGCAGCTCGCCCTGACGAAAGGTGCCGTCCTCTGCATCAAGGAGGCTGTCACACACTTCGCCACCCACCACGGCGCAGCGAAAGGGTGGCCCGGAGCGCAGCCGTTGCCAGATGCCCTCGAGCCGTCGTCGAGCCTCCGGCAGATGGACGGCGAGCCGTGGCTCAGGGTCGCCGGGCGCGTTGAGGCTCAGCCCCCGCACCCAGGCTTCGACCCACCAGGCGTCGGCCTCAGCATGGTGATCTCGCTGGCCCACGTGTGGCCCGGCGCCCAGGAAGTCGAGCCCGGCGAGATGGTGCGCCACCGCCTCCGCCGAGCGCTTGTCAGGTGTTCCTACGGCGATATCGAAGTACACGGCCATGGACAGGCAGTCTAGCGGTACGTCCTCCCTTGCATATTCGTCAAAGCGAATATAGCCTTCACGGTCATGGACCCGGCCCAGGAACAGCAGCTCTTCAAAGCCCTCTCCGACCCCTTGAGGCGTCGGCTGCTCTGCCTGCTCGGCGAGCGGGCCAGCTGCGTGGGCGATCTGGTGACGGTGCTGGGCGTCCCCCAGCCCACCGCGTCTCGGCACCTGGCCCACCTGCGGCGCGCTGGCTGGGTCGAGGCCCGGCAGCAAGGCCTGTGGACGTTCTACTCCCTGGCCGAGCCCGCCAACCCCCTGCACGAACGACTGCTCGCCTCTCTCACCCTGGCCGGGCAGACGTCCCACGAACACCTCGCCGACGCCCGCCAGGCCGCTGCGCTCAGGGCCCACGGCGGTTGCTGCCCCTACGACGGCCCGCCCTCGTCGTGCCAAACCGATCGACACGCCGCCCGGTCCGCCGAGGCCGTGAAGCACCCTGGCCCGCCGGCCCAGCCTTGAGCGCGCCCCCACCCACCCGAGCCTGACCATGCGCCGCCTGTCATTTCTCGACCGCTACCTGACCCTGTGGATCTTCGCCGCCATGGCGCTGGGCGTGGCCCTGAGCGTCCTTGTGCCCGGCATCGAAGAGCTGATCAACCGCTTCAACGTGGGCACGACCAACATCCCCATCGCCGTGGGGTTGATCCTGATGATGTACCCGCCCCTGGCCAAGGTGCGCTACGAAGAGCTGAGCAAGGTCTTCGCCGACTGGCGCATCCTCACCTTGTCGCTGGTACAGAACTGGATCATCGGGCCCTGCCTCATGTTTGGCCTGGCGGTCACCTTTCTGGCCGATCAGCCCGAGTACATGGTGGGCATCATCATGATTGGCCTGGCTCGCTGCATCGCCATGGTCATCGTCTGGAACGATCTGGCAGAGGGCGACCCGGAGTACGCCGCGGGGTTGGTGGCCTTCAACTCGATCTTCCAGGTGCTCTTCTACCCCCTCTATGCCTGGATCTTCATCAGCTGGGCGCCACCCCTGCTGGGCCTCGAGGGCGCCGTCGTCGAGGTGAGCATCGGCGACATCGCCTCCAGCGTGATGCTCTACCTCGGCGTGCCCTTCCTGGCCGGCATGGCCACCCGCTTCATCGGCCTGCGCGCACGGGGCAAAGAGTGGTACGAGGCCTCGTTCGTCCCGGCCATCTCGCCCCTGACCCTGGTGGCCCTGCTCTTCACCATCGTGGTCATGTTCTCGCTCAAGGGGGACATGATCCTGGCCCTGCCCGGTGACGTCGTTGCCATCGCGGTCCCCCTCTGCATCTACTTCGTGGTCATGTTCCTGGTGTCCTTCTGGTTGGGGCACAAATCCGGCGCGGACTACCCCCGCACGGCCTCCGTCGCCTTCACCGCTGCTGGCAACAACTTCGAGCTGGCCATCGCCGTGGCCGTGGCCGTCTTCGGCATCGACTCCGGCGCCGCCTTCGCCGCGGTGATCGGCCCTCTGGTCGAGGTTCCGGTGCTCCTGGGCCTGGTCCACGTCGCGTTCAAGCTACGACGGCAGTGGTTCTCCGCGCCCGGGCAGCTGACGAATCAGCCGCTCTGACACCCAGCTGCCTGGGAGGCATCGGCACTCAGGCCCGGATTTCTCCTCGGTTCTCGACCCTCAGAGAGCCGACAAGAAGGCCAGATGTGGGCGCTTCGTGTCCGCGGATGTTCTCCCCACAGTTCAGAGAAGCCCGGGTATGATCCGCGGTCCCTCCCGTCACCCTTCGATGCGAAGGGCCCGCAACACCCGACCGTGGCCCTGCCATCCGAACGGTGAGCTCTCTCACTTCAAGAAACGACACCTGGAGTCCTCGATGACCCGTCACCTTCTGATCCTGCCCGCTCTGCTCGCGGCCCTCGCGCCCGCCACGCTGGGCCAGCAGTTCATTCGCGACGCCGCCGCGATCCCCGCCCAGTCTGTGTGGACCGACGGTGTCGAGCTCGTCGACGTCGACGCCGACGGCGATGTCGACATCCTCTTCGCCAACGGCAGCAGCTACGGCAGCGCTGGCACCGGCGGCGCCCAGGACCAGCACCTCTTTCTGAACAACGGCTCGGGTGTCTTCTCGGCAGCCCACGCCCAGCTCTCCCATGGCGGCAACTTCAACGCCAAGATGGTCATCGCCGAAGACTTCGACGGTGATGGCGACCCCGACCTCATGTACGCCTCCGGCAGCGCTGGCCATGCGCCGCGCCTGCTGCTCAACGACGGGGCGGGCAACTTCACCATGTCCGCTGGCGCCGTGCCCACGTCCCCCACGCTGCGCTCCTTCAGCGTGGTGGCTGGCGACATCGACGATGATGGCGACCTCGACGTGGCCATCACCGATGGCGGCACCTTCGGTGGCATCGCCACCCAGCAGCGCCTCTGGGTCAACAACGGCAGCGGCGTCTTCACCGACGTGACCGCCTCCCAGATGCCCGCAGACAACTTCAACTGCCAGGACGTGCAGTTCCTCGACTTCGACGGTGACTACGACCTCGACCTGGCCCTCTCTGGCAAAGGCCAGAACGGCAAGCGCGGGCGGCTGTACCTCAACGATGGCAACGGCAACTTCTCCATCGACAGCGCCATGAACGGCGTGGGCACCGGCGCCACCTACGAGATCGACTACGGCGATCTCGACGGCGACGGCGACTGGGACGGGGCGGTGCAGTCCATCGCTGGCCAGAACGAAGGTTGGGCCCGGAACGACGGCCCCGGCACGGCCATGCCCGAGTCGACCTTCCCCTCGCCCAACGGCAACGATGACAACGAGATGGCCCTGATGGACTACGACAACGACGGCGATCTCGACGTCTTCGTCGGCTCCCTCGCGGGCAGTGAGAAGGTGTACCGCAACAACGGCAACAGCACCTTCACCAGCCAGTCTGCGGAGATTCAGAGCATCGGTGACTCGACCCTCGATTTCGGCATGGCAGACCTCGATGGCGACGGCACCTACGATCTGATCACAGGCCAGGGTGAGAGCGGCAACTTCACCAACAAGATCTACTTCAACAACGGCCCCGCCGACACGACGTCGCCCACGCTGCAATCCATCGAGGCCGGCGGAGTGATCACCTCGCCGTTCATCGTCACCCACGCCCAGATCCAGGACAGCGTCAGCGATGACGGCCACATCTCGGCCAGCATGACCTTCGCGTGGACCTCTGATCTGGGCAGCGGCTCGGGCACCGCCCTGCACATGGGCAGCGGCCTGTTCCGTGCTGAGATCCCCACCTCGGGCGCCGAAGCGTTCGTTGATGTGGACTGGACCGCCACCGACATCATGGGCAACGCCTCCGTCGCCCCCACCGTCAGCTTCGGTGCTGGCGCCTGGACCAACCTGGGCAACGGCCTCGCTGGCACCAGCGGCGAGCCCCTGCTCGTGGGTGTGGGCCCGCTCACCGCCATGTCGGTCAACTCGGTGGACCTGAGCAACGCCCTGCCCGGCAGCACCACCAACATGGTGCTCGGCCTCAGCCTGTTCAACGCGGCCTTCAAGGGCGGCATCCTGGGCCCGGCGCCGGACTTCCTGTTCCTCGCCCTGCCCGTGAACGGCTCAGGTGACTTCGACCTGCCCTTCGTCTGGCCCGCCGGTGTCCCCGCCGGGACCAAGATCTACGTGCAGCACTGGGTGTCTGACGCCGGAGGCCCCGTGGGCTTCGCCGCCAGCAACACCCTCGAGGGTGAGGCTCAGTGATCGCCTGACGATCACAGACCTTCGCAACTCATGAGCGACCCCGGTGCCCAGTGCGGGCGCCGGGGTCGTTCTGCGTTACGGGTTGACCTACGGGACGATCTCCACCGTCTTCGCGTTCGTGCCGCGCCGGGGGGTTCCGTGAGCATCGGTGACGACGCAGGCGAAGGTCAGCTTGAAGCCGACCAGCGGCGTGGCGCCACCGGGCTTCACGTTGAATGAGAAGCTCGCCTTGCCGTTGCCGTCCAGGACACCCGCGCTGCCCGGAAACATGGGAGTGTTGAGCCACGACAGCCCCAGCTGCGTGAGCGGGTCGATGTTGACGGGCACGAAGACCCCGGGCGCAGGGATCGTGCCGGGGAACGCACCGCTGGCGGACAACACCGCGAAGTAGGGACTGTTCGCTCCCGAAGATCCGACGTCCACGCCGAAGGGCGCGCTGCCCCCTGCGGAGTTGGACAGCAGCTGTTCATGGCCATGCAAAGTGCTGGGGTCGAAAACCAGCACGCCTCCCGAGCCAGTACCGCCCGAGAAGGCAACGGCCAGTTCCTCTCTGCCATCACCGTCGAAGTCGCCCGCCGCGAGCTCGATGCCGAATCCGGTGAACTGTGATTCCCCCAGGATCTGCGGCGCGGCGAAGTCCGGTCCGAAAGAGACCAGGACTTGTTGATTGGCGAGAGGACCACCACGGGAGGCCACCACGTCGTCGTAGCCATCACCGTCGAAGTCCATGACGAGGGCATTCAGGCCGAAGAGCTGCGAGGCGGCGCATGGACCTGGCGGAAGAAGAGTCGCTACCACGTCTTCGAAGTTGTCTCCGCTCAAGATCATGACGGCGCCCTGCAAAGAACAGGTCGTTGTGACAGCTGCTGGCGCTGTGACGACGAGATCCATGACACCATCGCCGGTGAGATCACCCATGTGAATCACATCGCCAAACCACTGCAGCGTTGGGAGCGGCGCCGGTATCGAGAACTGATAGTCGGCCCCGCTGCCCTGGAAGACGTGAGTCGCACCGCTAAAGGCCAGTCCCCTGGACTGAATAAACAGCGTCGTTTGCCCGTCGCCGGTCATGTCACCCTGGTCGATGGCAGCGCCGAAGGCTGCGATCGGTTCGATCTTCGGGTTCTTTATCTCTCTGGGCATGCCTGACAACGCCGTCGCATCCCACCAGAAGACACGCCCCGCGAGATTGACCACGCCGCCCAACGGCAGGACAACCTGGGCGTCTGGTGCGCCGATGAAGACGTCTGCAAGACCATCGCCAGTGATGTCGGCCAGCTGGACACTCTCGCCAAAGCGACCCGAGATTTCCGGGACAGGGCTGTAGAAGATGCGCTGGCGGCGGTAGTCGGGCCCGAAGAACAAGTGCACGCGGCCAGAGTTCAACGAACCGATGGGGTAGTCGGGCGAGCCCACCAGGATGTCCGGGTAGCCGTCGCCATCCACGTCCCCGGCGGCGTTGCCAGTGGGCCCGAACTTCGCCAGCCCCATGAACTCCGCCGGAGCGGGCACCGACGACTGAAACGACTGATGGGTCGAGAAGGAGGGCCCGAAAAGCACCCAGCCCCGGCCGGTGTCTTGCAAGGAATGGACATCGGCATAGGGAGCGAAGGCGATCAGATCGTCAAACCCGTCTCGGTTGACATCGGCAACGTTCAGGGCGTTCCCGAACAAGGTGCTGGGCTCCCCGCCTGGCGGCTGCATCAGATGCCAAGTGCCTGGGATCAAACCCTGGGCAGTGCAGGGCTGGAAAGCAGCCCCCGTGGCGAGCCCTGCGATAACGAGCATCGCCCGAGCCCAGAGCTGCCCGTACGGGGCCGTCGCTCGTGTCATGAGTGACATGGGCCTAGCCTCCAGACGGCGTACAGGGAACAGTGAGACAATCAGGCGGAGTCCCCGGTGCCGGGACACTGCCGAAATCAATGGAGTTGAACGGCCCGATGGAGAAGTTACGCAAGTACGGGAGGCTCGTGGCCGGGTCGATCTCGCCCACCAGAGGTCCTGGCGGCAAGCCGTTGATCAGGTTGACGCCATTCTGACCGGCAACGACTGTGCCTGTGATCTGACCGGAAGCGTTGGCACCCTGGTTGCTCCTTACCCAGTAGTTGCCCGAAGCAGTCACGGGGCCTCCAAACACCTGATACAGCTGCACCCTAAACGGCTCCATGTTGGGCAGGAAGCTCGCGTAGTCGATGCAGAAGTTGTTCAGTCCTGGACTGGTGTCAGTCCCCAAATCAAGCGACCCCATTTGATTCCAAGGGACGACCCAGCCGTTGTCGCTGAAGTCACAGGATCGAATCGATGCGGTGACCGTGATGGGCCCCGGTTGGGGCGTACTCCGCCCGAACAGGAGCGCTCCGGTCGACGTGGTCGTGGCAATGCCACCCAACGGAAGTCCCTTGCTGTAATTCCTGCAGAACTTCGTCGAAAGCAGGGTCAAGTTCATTGAACCGCCATCGCCGACGACTTCCAGGCCGTTCTCGTTGTCGTGAACGAAGCTACCCGACATGGAGAAGGTCGAGACCGTTCCCACTTCCATACCCATCTCCACTGCATCGTGGCAGTTGGTGATGGTGGAGTCGGTGATATCCACAGTGAGAGTTCCATCTCCGATCATCCAGAGGCCGGCGTGACCGTACTGGACGGGGGTGATCAGGAACGAATCCCGCAGCGTGCACCCGTCGATCAACGCAGAGAGGGTCTGCCCCTCCTTCGCCTCCAGGCAAACACCATCCTGCCATGCCCGGACATCACAATCCTGAACGGTGAAGTCGCTGACGCCGATGGCTAGGATGCCTGGCCAGCGGCTCTCATTAACCACGGACAGGAGTCGCCGACTTCCGTCGATATCGAAAGTCTTCAGGGCCGCGTTGGCCGCCCTACGGACGACACAGGATGGCTCTCCGGGCTGCATGTCCAGATAATCCGCTGGCCCACCCGCCGCACCCAGCTCGTCGATCGTGATGATGGGCAGAGCCTGGGTCGTCCGCTCGGGAACGCCGATGATATCCACGCCAGCCAGCATCCGGATGGGAAAGGGCTTCCTCGGAGGCTCACCCACAGCAACCCAGCCCTCAGCCTCATGGCCTGCTTCTACGCCGCCGACCTGGCCTCCGTACCCGACTGGGGCGATCGGATGTTCGGAGAAGTAGACCTTGATCTTGTTAATGACAGTCGCGCCACTGGGGTTGATGTCATAGGCCTGCTGCAGGGCCTTGTTCAGCGTCTGGTAGGGGTTCGTGGCCGACCCCGGTCCGCTGTCATCGCCCGTTTCGGCGTTGACGTAGAGAGTGTTCGGAAAGGGCAGCTGAGCGATCGAGTCGGATGCAAGAACAGCCAGCACCAGCAAGAATTTCAGGGGGGGATAAGCGACCTGGATGTCATGTGTCCTCTCCCAATTGTCTTCCGTTGGCTGGCTTCAGCCTGGGCTGCGTGGAAGCTGCCCGCCCCTCTCCAGCCGGTGAACCTGCAGCCTAGCAGGTGCTGGGGGGGCGTCAAGGTGACGAGCAGCCCGACCCGGCCCTCACAAAACCCAGGTCAAGACCAGGGGGATCGTGACCACAGACAGCAGCGTTCCCAGCACGATGGCCGAGGCCACGGTGCGTGGCGCCGCGTCGTAGCGCTGGGCGAAGAGCACGCTGATCACCGCTGGCGGCAGGACCGACGAGACGATCAAGACCTGTCGCGACAACCCCTCGACGTCGAACAGGTGCACGAAGAGCACGGCGGCGCCGAAGCCCACAACGCTGCGCAAGACCACGCAGACCATGGCGTCGCCGACGGCGGTGATGGGCAGGTTGCGCAGGGCCATGCCCAGGTTGATCAGCATCAGCGGGATGGCCATGTCGGCCACCATCTCGATGGGCTCCATGGCCATGGACGGCAGGCGCAGCTCCCACAGCGAGCAGGCCAGACCCAGCACGCAGGCGTGGACCAGGGGCATCTTCAGCACCTCGCCGAAGCCGCCCCGTCCCTTGGCGATGGCCGTGCCGAGGACCGCCTGGGCCGTGGCCACGGTGACGAAGACCACGGCTCCGGCGGGGAGCGCCTGCTCGCCAAAAGCCAGGCGCACGATGGACAGTCCCATGTTGCCCGAGTTCCAGAAGACCACGGGCATCATCAGGCCGCGGTGCGGCTCCTTGAACAGGCGGCGCAACGACCACCAGCTCACCGCCAGGGTCACGGCCATGATGAACGCCGTGCCCCCGACCAGCTCAGCCCACTGGCTGGTCTCCCACTGCATGCGATAGAAGAGCACGAAGATCAGCGCCGGCGCCGCCAGGCCCACGGCCAGCTCGGCGATGGGCCTGGCCTCGAGCTTGCGCCCGGCCAGCCACCAGCCCACGAAGATGATCACGAACAACGGCACGATGGTGTCGAGGATCGTCTGCAGGACCGGTGCGTTCACGAGCCCCCGTCGGCAGCATCGGGGTCGGGCTTGTCGGTCACTTCGAGCTTGCCGGTGAAACGGAAACTCCCCGGCGGCAGGCCAGAGTCGGTGCCCCCAGAACCTGCGCCCTCGGGCTCGCCTGCGCCGGGATCAGCCGGCCTCACCGCACCGATCTTCAGCAAGGGCCAGAGCAGATTGGCGGCCCCGTCATGTTCGATGATGCGCCCGTCTCGGACCTTGTCCACGTTGACGCCCTTCACTTCGATGACGTGGCCGGTGGGCGCGATGCCGACCAGCTCTCCCGCGTGAACGCCGCGCATGGTCAGCTGGCTGGCCACCCAGTCGCCTTCAGCAATCTGCCGGTCGATGGTCACGACGAGCTCGGCGTAGAGGCGACGCACGCTCAACGCGTGCTGGCGAGCGCCGTCCCACCCCGAGAGCTGAGGCACGCCGTCGTACAGCTGCACGTAGTCTGGTGAGATGATCTGCTCAAGCGAGCTGACGTCCCCCGTGCTGATGACCTCTTCGTACCAACGACGCACGAGCTGCTTGTTGAGTTCAGTGGTCATCATTCTTCTCGAAGGGCCTGTACGGGGTCGAGGCGAGCGGCGCGGTTCGCGGCGGGCAGGCCAGCCACTGTGGCGGTCAGCACCAGCACCAGGCAAGCCAGGGCCAGCTGCTGGGTGTCTGCCTGAGGAGTCAGCAGCGCCTGGTCTGTCAATCGCAGGGGACCCAAGGCCGCGATGGCAGCGGCCCCCAGGCTCACACCCAAGGCACCGCCTGCCACGCACAGCAGCAGGGTCTCGGCCAGAACCTCTGCGCGAAGCCGGGACGCCGTGGCCCCCAAGGCCTTGCGCAAGCCCAGCTCGGACGTGCGCTCGGCCACGGCGATGCCCACCACGTTCGCGGCGCCCAGGCAACCCAGCACCAGGGCCAATGACGCAATGACCCAGACCAGGGCGCGCAGGCCCACGCTCACCGCTTCGACCTTCTCCACGAAGGCCGTGTTCTCTTTCACGTCAATGGCCCGCTCGTCCCCCGGGTCGAATGAGTAAAGCGTGCCCAACGCCTGGCGCATCTCCGAGACCGCCGCGCTGGCGAGGTCATCACGCAGTGGCGCGAAGGCCAGGTGGCTCACGTAGCGCCCCCCTTCGTCACCCATGGACATGGCCGTGGTGTAGGGCACGAGCAGCGAGTAGGCGAAGGTCGCCTTGCTCTCGAACACGCCGATCACCTGGAACCGTCGGGCGAAGGCGTCGACGGTCTCGCCCAGGGGTGTGCGCCCGTCGAACATGCCGTCCACCAGCGGGCGGCTGATCAGGGCCACCTCTTCGGCTCCCAGCTCTTCATCTTGTGTGAACCAGCGCCCCACGTCGATGCGCAGGTCGGTCACGCCGCGGTATTCGTGGCCCACACCCGTCACCCCGGCCCAGGGCCAGGAGCGGTTGCTGGAGAAGATGGGACCGCCCCGGCCCGGTCGGTAGGCAGGGGCCAACTCGGCGATGGACGGGCAGGCATCTCGCAAGGCAGGCAAGTCGCTGTAGCGAATGCGCACGCGGGTGCCCCCGGGGCCGCGGCCTCTCCAGCGAGGCTCAACGATGAACTCGCGGCTGCCCATGGAGCGCAACAAGGTCGCCGTGGTCTCCGGCACGGCCGTGGCGTAGCTGAGCAATATCAGCAGCACGGCAGCGCCGAAGGTCACCGAAAGGCCGGTCAGCAGCGAACGGAGCGGGTGGGCCAGCAGGCTACCCACGGCCTCGCCGACCACGGAGCCTAGATCCAGCTTCTGGGTAGGCTGCCGGGTTGCCTTCTGGGACGCCGCTGCGCCGGACTGTCCCGATGGCCGCTCCTCGCGATCGCTCACAGCTTGCCGCCCCGCAGGGCCTCCACCACGGGAATGCGCACGGCCCTCCCCGCGGGCCATGCTGCCGCACCCAGGCTCACAGCCAGCAGGAGCACTCCCGGCAACCAGGCAGCGGACATCTCTGCCTGGGGCGCAGCGAAACCCTCGGGCAGCTCGATGCGACTCATGAGTTCGACGCCGCCCAGTCCCATCAAGAAACCGAGCGCGCCACTCACCAGACAAACGCAGCCCGCTTCGAGAAACACCTGGATGAAGATCCACCGTCGCTTGCAACCCAACGCTCGGCGCAGACCGAACTCAAAGGTGCGCGCCGCCACGGACATGAGCACCACGTTGGCCACGCCCACCGCGCCCAGCAGCAAGATCAGCGCACCCACGGCCCCCAGGAAGATCTCCAGACCATGAAACACCCTGTCGATCTGCGCACCCCGGTCGATGGCATCAAAGTAGGGGATCAACGTGTTGCTGTTGTCCGGGTCGAAACCGTGTCGCCGGCCCAGCACCCCGCGCAGCTCGGCCAGGGCCTGGTCTTTCAGTTCGGGCGTCTGGGGTCGCACCACGAAGAACTGAAAGCCCCGGGGCGAGAAGCGCTCCCAGGTCGTGAAGGGGAGGAACACCACCCGGCGGTGACTGGTGTAGATCTCGTCGCTGGCCAGCTCTTCATCAGCCAGCACACCGATCACCTTGAGCCGACGCATGACCGTGTCTTCGTCGCCGCCTCGGGTGAAGACCAGCTGGATCTCCTGCCCCTGCCAGGGATCGTCGCCGAACAACTCGGTGTAGGTACCAGGCCCCAGCAGGCACACCGGTAGCTCCTGCTCGATGTCGAGCCCGCCGATCCAACGCGAACCCTCGGTGAGCGGAACATGGACGATGTCGGCGTAGTCGGGCTCGACACCCACGGCCGTGATCCGTGAGCGCAGGGTGCCTCGGTAGGCGCTGATGAACCAGTTGTTGGCCTTCGGTGAGAGCGAGGACACGGACGGCGAACCCTGCACCGCGGCCTCCATGTCTTCGCCGTCGAGGCGCACGAAGGCATTGGCCCGGGCGTCACCGCGGTTGGTCGTCGCCCGGTTGACCCGCAGCAGCATGAACGAGTCGCCCAAGGCATCGAGAGACTGGCGCTGGGTGACCTCGAAACCTCGCGCCACGGCGACCAGCACGAAGACCGAAGCCACGCCCCAGACGATGCCCGCCGCCATGGGGGCCATGCGGCGGAACTCCCGGGCCACCGCCCCCGCTGCCTCGGCGCAAAGGGTCAGAGGGTTCACGTGCCCAGGTACACCCGCTCACCTTCTGCGAGACCCGAGACGATCTGGGTCATCAGGCCATCGCTGATGCCCACCTCGACCGGCGTCTTGAGAGTGGTCGCCGCTTCTCCTTCGCCCACGACCTTCTGCACCGTCCAGGCCCCATCGCTGCCCTTGGAGATCGCCCGCTGAGGGAGAACGAGCGCGTCGTCGTCGGCGGCCAGGATCAACTTCGCGTCGGCGGTCATGTCTGGACGCAGCAGGCCCCGTTCATCATCGACGGTGATGCGCACCTCGAAGGTCACGATGCCGTTGTTGTCCACCGAACCCGCAGGGGCGATGCGGTCAACCCATCCCGTCAGCTCTACGCCGCGATAGGCGTCTGCGGTGAGCCGTACGGGCATGCCCTGAAAGATGCGGCCCAGGTCGACCTCGTCGATGCGAGCCTCGATGAACATCTCCGAGAGATCACCCAAGACCATGATCTGGGTGGCGTTGCCACCGGCCGTGAGCAACGACGACACGCCGTCGCCGACCTCCTTGTCGCGCACCAGCACCACGCCATCCATGGGACAGCGGATGGTGGCCTCAAGCAGAGCTGTCTCGCTGCGACCCATGGCCGCCTTTGCAGAGAGCAGATTGGCCCTCGCTTCCTCCAAGGTGGCCTGGAGCACCGCCAGGCTGGCCCGCACCTGGGCCAGGCGAAACTCCACGACCTCTGCCGCCTTCAAGGCGTCGTCGCGCTCTTTCAGTGACACATCGCCGGTCTCGAACAGCAGCTGCAAGCGGTGGGCCTCTCGGTCGACGAACTGCTGCTCCGGATCTTCGAGCCTGACCCTGGCCTCTTCCAGTCGACCCTGGGCAGCAGAGACCCGAGCGGCGGCGGAGGCCAGGTCGGCCTGGTTCTGTTCGAGATCTGCGGTGAGCTGCTCCTTGTCGAGCTCGGCGAGCAGCTGACCTTCGGTGACCACGTCGCCCTCGTCGACATGGAGGACTTCGAGGATGCCGCTGGCTCTGCTCATCACCGCCACGCGGGCCAGGGGTTCGACCCGGCCCGCCGCAGTCACCGCATCGATGACCTCTCGGCGCACCACGGAGACCATGCGGTCGGGGTCAAGGGCCCCTGCGTCCCCGCCGCCTCGGGAGAACCACCAGCCCATGGCGCCCAGGCCCAGCAGGCTACCCGTCACCAGGACTCCCATGAAGGCGCCCCCACGTTCTCGGCTGCGTCGACGGCCGGGCGAGAGATCATTCATGAGTGCAACACCTCTGTGACGTGTTCGGATGGTGGGCCGTCGAAGGCGAGATGGCCATCAGACAGGGCCACCAAACGCTGGGCCCGTCGAGCCAGGGCCGGGTCGTGGGTGACCATGATCAAGGCCCGGGCCGGGCCGGCCAACTCGTCGAACAGGTCGAGAATCTCGGCGCCTGTCCGTGAATCGAGATTGCCCGTGGGTTCGTCCGCCAGCAGGATCGCCGGTTCGGTCACCAGGGCTCGAGCGATCGCCACGCGTTGCCGCTGTCCCCCGGAAAGCTGGTCGGGGCGGTGGTTCATGCGGTCGCCCAGCCCGACCCGCTCCAAGGCCTCGCTGGCCCGCTCCCGACGGAACGCCGCAGACTCACCGCCGTAGACCAGGGGCAGCTCCACGTTGCGGCGGGCCGTGGCCCGGGGCAGCAGGTGAAAGCCCTGAAACACGAAGCCGATCCGTCGGTTGCGCACCTCGGCCAGGCTCGACTCTGACAGCTGCCCCACGGCCAGGCCGTCCAGGCGGTAGGTACCCGACGTCGGGCTGTCGAGGCAACCCAGGATCTGCAACAGGGTCGACTTGCCGCTGCCCGACGAGCCCACCACGGCCACGTGCTCCCCGTAGGCAATGGTCAGGTCGAGGCCGTCGAGAGCAGCCACCACCTCGCCGCCCAGGTGGTAGAGCTTGGTGAGCTGTTCGATCTCGACGCAGGGTCGGAGTGTCGACGGTGAAGGAGAGCTCATGACGACAGCGAAGACCGGGGCAGGTGGCGGGACGAGCGGGGGAGGCGGCCGGGCACAGGGTCAGCAGCCAGGTCCGGCGAATCGCCCATGATAGCGCGGACAGCTCCCCGGCGCGCCGCCTGGGAACGCCCTCCGCTGCCGTCCTTGCGTTGCAGTCGCGCATCGAGATCGACTCGTCATGCCTGAATTGTGTGCAGAACATCATCTATCAATGTCACCTGATGAATCTGCTCTACGTCACTCGCATCAAGTGAGTCCGCAAGCGCTTCTGCGAGGGCTGTCGCGATCCCGCCTACAACAGAGAAGATTGGGGCAATCGCCTGCAAAAACCGTGTAGAGTCTCTGCTGAGCATTGGTCGGGTGAGCGCGGGGGCGCGTAGACGTACCGCTGGCAAGGCAGGGGCGCTGGTGACACATCTCGCCACGACAGACCCTGCTCTTTCCGGTGAAGGCAGCTTTCGGAAGATGATCATGCGTATCACGATCCAGAACAGGACCGGCCGACCGCTGGTCCCGTACCTCATGGTCGAGACCAAGGCGGGCCAGCGGCGGTTGGCCCAGGCTGCCCTCACGGTGCCCGCCGGCGGCAGCTACGAGCTCGACCCGAGGGGCGGGAACCCCGTCTTCTTTGACCCTCGCGACGCTGGCCAGCCCACACGGCCTGGAGTCCTGGTAGAGCTGCCCCTGGTCAACGAGCCCAAGGTGTTGGCCTCGACGGTCTTCGACTACACCCTGCCTCCAGACCAGGCCGACTTTGACCCTGCCCATGCTCCCCGACCGGGCAGGCGCACTGAACGCCGTTTGGCGCCTTCAACGACCTCTGTGACCATATCTTTGAATTCAGACTTCGAGGTCGGGTTTAATGAGCGAGGCGGCACCCTCGCGGCCCCTGCCTAGAAGGCCGCGGCCAGCCCCCGGCAAGAGCCGCTCAGAGCAGTCCGCCAGCGCCCGGGTCAGCCGCCCACCTCGTCATGTATCCATCCGAGACCCGGGGGCTCCTGTCCATATGGTCTCTGGCCGGTTTGAAGAACCTCGGGTAGCCTGAGGTCACCCGGAGGGGCCCATGAGCGATCCCGAGGCAGCTGGGGGGCTGCCATCGTTCCATGACCCCGCAACCTTCGCCCCTCCCCAGGGCACTCTTCTCTCTCAGCGTCGTCACCGTCATGATCATTGCTTCTCTGCTGCTTGCTTGGCCGTTGGTGTTGCCCGTGTCCGCTCAGTTGGTGGACGACAAGCCGGTCCTTGATGCTGTGGACGCGGCCCATCGCGCCGCACGCATCGCGCTGACCGGCGACCTTGGCATGGCGCCCTTGCCGCCACTCACCGCCGACAGCCCTCTCGACTCGATCGTCTTCGCCGACCGTGTCCCCGTGGGGGACGGAGTCGACCCGGCCACCGAAGGCACCGGCCCGATCATGATGGACGGGTTCATCCCCTCCGGCCCCGGCGGCACCGGCACGTCCCTGCCCGAGATCTTCAAGTACCAGCTGCCCGTGAGCTACACCCCCGGCGGCTCGGACCTGCCCCTGCTCGTGGCCTACCACGGCTTTGGCTCCTCGGCGAACAGCGTGGGCCCCGCCACCACCCTGGACGAAGAAGCCAACGCCCGGGACATGTTCTACCTGGCTCCCACTGGCATCGACGACAAGCTCTTCGGCTCACCCATCTGCCAGCAGCACATCGAAGTCACGATCCAATGGATGATCGACAACTTCGACGTGGACGAAGACCGCATCTACATGGTCGGTTTCTCCATGGGTGGCGGTGTGAGCGCGAACTTCGCCAGCCGCCATCGTGACCCGGACGACATGATGATCGCTGCCTTGGGTGTGGTCAGCCCCACCCTCGACATCACCCAGAGCTGGATCCTCGGTGACGCCGCCCTGCAAGGCTGGCTTGAGAACACCTTCAACTTCGAAGGCAATCCGAACCAGGAGCCTTTCAACTACATCCAGGCCAGCGCGGTCTACTTCGACCCGTTCACCTACCCGCCCCTGCCAGGCACGCTCGATCCGGTCCAATCCATGGGCAGCAACCTTGAGTACCCGCCCACCTACATGACCTACGACATCGACGACACGCTGGTGCAGGTCAGGGGGGCCACCGACGAGTTCGAGCAGCTGCTCATGGCCCAGGGCGCCACGACCATGAAGAACGTCAAGGTCGGCACCGTCGACCCGGACAGCGGCCTGCCCGCACCCCACTCCTGGGCCGTGCTTGAAGAGGACGAGATGCTCGACTTCTTCGGCAGCGTCACCGCCAACCGCTACCCCGCGGCGTTCGACGCCATGCAGGATCTGGGCGGCAGGATCTCCTGGGCCGCGACTCTGCAACAGACTGTCGAGGAGTTCACCTACATCGACGGCGTCGCCGACACACTCCTCGGATCGATGACGGTCAGCAACGTGAGCAACGCGTCTGACGTCTTCCTCGACGCCTCGCTCGCAGGCATCACGGGCATCTCGCCGGTGCGCGTCACGGCCACCAACAATGACGACAGGGCGTTCAAGCTGCACCTCACCGGCTTTGACCAGACCCCCAGCTATCTGGTCGACGCGACCACGGGCAACCTGATCACCCTGGTCGACTCGCAGGTTCTGACCAACTCGCTCCTCGTCGACGTCGACGTCGGTGCCACGCTCGATGCCCACGTGATCTCGAATCCGGCCTGGACGGGCACGATCACCACGTCGCCCAACCCCACTTCCTTGCTGCAGCTGACCACCATCGACGTCAACCTGCCCAGCACGGCGAGCACAGGCTGGCTGATCGTTGCGGCGATTGAACAGCTCTACGCCATCAAGGGCCTCACCCTGACCGCCCTGGCCGTCCCCCCGGCGTTCATCATCCCCCTGCCCATCGATGGCAACGGTGACATCATCTTCCCCACGGTCATCCCCAACGACCCGTCGCTCGTCGGCGTGCGCTTGCCCCTCCAGGCCATCGGACTCGACGGCACTGGCGCAGGCGACTCGGTGACCAACCTGTGGGGCTTCGAGGTCCAGTAGCCCCGGCCACTTGGTGTGGCGAAGGATCGCACGCCGAGCACGAATCGAGACGGCTTCCCCCACGGGCGGCTACCCCTGCAGCCCCCCGCCTTTGCACCAGGTCTGCAAGCGAGCCAGGCCGTCTTCCAGGGAGACCTGCGGCGCGTAGCCCAGGTCCCGTCGTGCGGCTGAGATGTTGAACCAGTGAGAGGTCGAGAGCTCTTCGGCCACCCATCGGGTCATGGGCGGCTCGGTCGAGAGGCGCAGCAAACGCCAGATCGACTCCAGCACCGCCCCCGCGTTGCGCGCGACCCTGGCCGAGACGCTCCTGGTCACGGGCGGCTCACCCGCGGCGGCGAGCAGATGATTCACCATGGTCCAGGTTTCGATGGGATCGTCGGCCGTGATGAAGAAGGCACGACCAGCCACGGGCTCGGAGCTATCCCGGCGCTCGTCGCCTGAGGCCATGGCCTCCCCCCCGCGCTCTGCCCGCAAGCGATCGTCTGCCAACAGGTGAGCGCGAGCGGCGTCGTCGATGTAGACGGTATCGATGAGCTTGTCACCCGCGCCGATGCGCCGCAGCCGCCCTCGCCGCGATCGATCCACCAGGCGCGGCAGCAGATGCCCGTCACCAGGACCCCAGATCAGATGGGGGCGCAGAGACACCGTGGCCAGCTCGCCGTCGTTCGCCGCCAGCACCCGCTGTTCGGCCACGGCCTTGGTCGCGGGGTAGTGGGCCAACCAGTGAGCGGGATAGGGCAGGGACTCATCGCAGCCCTCCACATCACGACCACACAGGACCACGCTGGGCGAAGACGTGTAGACCATCCGCCCCAGCCCATGCTCTCGACAGGCTGCGAGGACGTGTGCAGTGCCGTCGACGTTCACCGCACCATAGGCCGACAGAGGACCCCACGAGCCCGCCAGGGCCGCCACGTGGAAGACCGCCTCGCAGCCCTGCCCGGCGGCCTCGGCGATGCACCGATCGACGTCGCCCGCACGGGCCAGGTCGCCCCGCAGGACGCGCACGCCCTGGGTCTTCAGTTCGGGATAGTCCCCCCGAGCGAACGACCACACCTCGTCACCTCGGGCCAGGAGCTGGCGCACGATGGCGCCACCCAAGAAGCCTCCGCCGCCGGTGACCAACGCCTTCAACGTCGGCCCTCTCGCAGCGGGTACACAACGTGACAGAGCCTCATCAGCCGATCTTCTTCGCTGCCCACAGGGCCAGCTTCTCCCGGAAGATCTTGGCGTTGTGGCGCACGTCTACGGGGAAGCCGGGGTGGAACAACACGGTCTCGATGGCCCGGGTGTGCTCGTGGGCAGCGCCCGCCGCCAACAGCTCGGCGATCAAGGCCTGCTTGTCCGGCTGGGAGCTGGCACCCTGCTCGAGCTCGACACACAGCACGGGCAGGACATCTCCTCCCTGCTCCACCCCCACCAACGCCGTGCGGAACACCGCCGGGTGGGTGTTGAAGATGGCCTCGCACGGCACGGTGAACAGGGTGCCAAAGGAGCACACCACCCGGTGGTTCTTGCGCCCGCACATCCACAGCCGGCCGCGCTCGTCGAGCCAACCCACGTCGCCCATACGATGCCGCACCACGCCGTCGTCGTCGATCATCTTGGCCAGGGCCGTGTGCTCGTCACGGTGCCAATAGCTCGCCGTGACCACCGGGCCCTTGACCACGATCTCGCCGATCTTGCCCGTGGGCAACACCTGCGCGTCGTGCCAGCGGGCGATGGGTTCGTCGGACAGGGCGATCACCGCCAGCTCGATGCCGGCCACTGGCAGGCCCACGCACACACCGGCTCCCGCCTCCGTGGCGCTGAGGGTCTCGCCCAAGATCTCATCCGAGCCGATGGACGACACGGGCATGGCCTCGGTCGCTCCGTACGGTGTCCAGATCTGCACGCCCTCTCCGAGACAGCCGGAGAATCGCTCCAGCGCCGGCCCGTTGGCTGGAGCCCCGGCAGAGATGGCCCGACGCAAACTGGGCAGCTCGATCTCTCGCTCACTGCAGTGCCGGGAGAGCCTCTCCACCAGCGCCGGCGAGGCGAACATGGACGTGCACGAGAAGTCGTTCAGCGCCGCGACCAGGCGAGCAGGGTCTGCGCGCCCTGGCCGGCTCGCGTCCATGAAGGGCACCACCGAAGCCATGCCCAGGGCGGGCCCGAAGAGCGCGAAGAGCGGAAACGTCGCCAGGTCGATCTCGCCGGGCTCGATGCCGAAGCTGTCCCGCAGCGAGCGCACCTGGGCAGCGAACACCCGGTGGGGATAGACCACGCCCTTGGGCACACCGGTGCTGCCCGACGTGAACAAGATCGCAGCGGTCTCGTCCTGCTCGGGCTCTACCACAGGGGCAGCACCGACGGCGCCGCTCCCGCCCGTGGGCACGGCCCGTTCGAGGGCGCTCAGGGTCGTGCCGCCCCAGCCGAGCTTGCGCCCCACGGTGACCAGGACGCTCAACGAGTCCTTGCCCCATCCCAGAAGGCAGCGGGCCACGTGGGCCTTGGGGATGCCGATGAACGCCTCGGGCTCAGCCTCGGCCAGACAGCGCTTCAGGTTGGAGACGCCCATGCCCGGGTCAACCATGACCAGCACCGCACCCAGCTTGAACAGGGCGAAGGTCACGGCGAAGAAGTCGAGGCTGGGTGTGACCATCACCACCGCGCGCGTGCCTCGACCCATGCCTGCAGCGGCCAGCCCCCGGGCCACCCTGTCGCACCGCGCGTCGAGCTCTGCTGCCGTCAGGACGTCGTAGCCGGAGCGGGTCGCCACGGCCACGGCCAGGGCGTGGGGTGCGTCGGCAGCCCGGCGGGGCAACCACGCTGCGACATTCAGCGGCTCGGCGAGCCCCCCGTCGCTGCTCGCTGCCGACACAACCTGCGGTGCGGCGCCCCTGTCGTCGGGCCCCACACCGCTCGGCGCGACGGAGCTCTCGCTCACACCAGCGACGCCAAGGGGTGACGGTGCAAGAAGTCCGTCACCAGGGGCACGATCTCGTCCCCCGCATCTTCGAGCACGTAGTGCCCGGCATCGGCGAAGCGATGGATCTCGGCGTCAGGCAAGCGCCGCTCCCACTCTGCAAGGAAGTGCTCGTCGAAGACGAAGTCTTTCAGGCCCCAGCAAATCAGCGTGGGGCGGTCGGCCAGGGTCTCGATGCCCGCCGCGGTCTTCGACACCAGCTGCCAGGCCCGATCCGTGGGCTTGAGGGGGATGTCCTGGACGAAGCGGTGCACGGCGATGCGGTGGGCCCAGCTGTCGTAGGGTTCGAGGAAACCCCGGGCGACCTCTGCGCTCATGGGCCGCCTGGCAACGCAGTGCTTGTTGGCCCCGCGAGAGAAGGCCGAGAGACCTCGCACCAGCAAGGCACCCAGCCCCGGCGTGCGGGCCAAGGTCAGGCTGGCGGGCAACGTCGCGTCCGCGGGCAAGGGGAAGGCCGCGGTGTTGAACAGCACCAGCCGCTCGACCCGCTCCGGGTTCTGCACCGCCCAGGCCCAGCCGATCATGCCGCCCCAATCGTGGACCACCAGGGTCACCCGCTCCAACCGCAGGCTGTCGACCAGGCGGGTCAGGTCGTCGACCCGGCGCTGCATGGTGTAGTCGTAGCGATCGTCCCCCGGCTTGTCGGAGCGCCCGCAGCCGATGTGGTCGGGAGCGATGCAGCGATACTCGCCGGACAGTGACGCGATCAGGTTGCGATACAGGAACGACCAGCTCGGGTTGCCGTGCACCATCAACAGCGGGTCGCCCTGGCCCTCGTCGACGTAGTGCAAGGACAGCCCATCGACGTCAAGGTGATGGGGTGCGAAGGGATAGGCCCTGCTCACCACTCGAGCCCCAGCATGAGGCAGTTGAGACCACTGCCGATGCCCAGGAAGGCCACCCGCTGCCCGGAGCGCAGCTCTTCGCGCTCTTCGGCCAAGGCGGCGGCCAGGGGCAGGGCCACGGTGCCCGTGTTGCCCAGGTGCTCGTAGGCGATGTAGTCCTTGCGGCTGGGGATGCCCAGGGCGCTGAGGATCGCGTCCCGATGGGCCCGGCCCACCTGATGGCAGACCGTGCGATCGACCGAGTCGGCAGACCAGCCCAGCTCTTCCAGGAAACAGGCCCAGGTCTGCTGGCCCAGGGTCACGCCGTGCTCGAGCACAGCGGTGGAGTCGGTGGCCATGAACTGGCGAAACAGGGGCTCGGTGCGCCCGTCCCCCACAGAGCCCTTGGCGTGCTCCATGCCCCAGCGACACAGGTCGTGGTGACGGGGAGCGGCGGCCATCACGCCGCCGATCAGTCGGCGGGCCGCCGTCGCGCCCGGCTCGGCCTTGCGCACGATCACGGCCACGGCGCCAGAGCCCCCTGTGAGCGTGGCCAGCGAGGTGGCAAAGCTGGTCATGTCGCGCTGGGCGAGCATGGAGACGATGGTCTGTTCGACGATCTCGCGGGCGCTCTCACAACTGACCACCATGCCCGCGGAGATCTGCCCCAGCTCGATGCGATTGGCCAGGTCGAGCACACCGTTGAGCACGCCCAGGCAGGCGTTGGACAGATCGAACATGGCTGCGTCGGGAGCCATCGGGTGCCCGGCCTCTTCCAGCGCCGCCGCCACATGACAGGCGGTGGCGGGCTCAAAGTCTTCGCGGCAGACGCCTGTGTAGATCAACGCACCCAGGTCCGTGCTCGCAAGATCAGAACGTTGCAGCGCAGCCACCGCCGCAGACGCCGCACCCCGGGAGAGGCTGTGACCCTCCTCCCAGAAGCGCCGCTCGACGATGCCCGTGATCGTCTCCAGCTGACCGGGTTGGATGCGCAGCGAGCGATACAGCGGAGCCAAGCGGTCTTCGATCTCGGCAGAGGTCACCACCACTGGCGCCAACTCGTAACCGATCGCGTCGATACACACCCGCTCGTACTTCACTCAACGATCTCCAGGGCGAAGTCGTCCATGGCGTAGATGGGCCGGCCGTCTGCCAGCAGCACCCCACTGGCCGTGAGCACTCTGCGGACATCATCAACGGCTGTGACCCAGGCCACAACCTCGACCCGCTGGGCGCTGGGGACCACCTGGCCCCTATAAGTCCAGCGGTGGGTGGCATCGACAGGGACAGCGGCGCATTCGGCCACGTTCCAGCGGTCAGCGGCAGCCACGGCCAGCAGCTGCAGCATGGCCTCCAGACCCAGAGAACCGGGCCAGACCGGGTCTTCGTAGAAGTGCGCCTGGAAGAACCAGGCCGACGGATCGACGTCGATGGAGCCGCTCAGCCAGCCCAGGCCAGCGGGGCCGCCCTGGGGCAGGTAGGCGTCCACCTTGTCGAGCATGCGCCAGCCGTCTTCAGGGAAGGGCGCCTCCCGGGGCAGCAGCTGGCCCGGGATCTTCGCCAGGGTCGCCTCGTCGGGACGGTGCAGCTCCACCTCGCCCAGGCCCACCTGTTGGTTCAGGGCCTCGGCGGAGAAGAAGCCGAACGACGTGGTGCCGGCGTAGACCCGGCCCAGCCGCTCGCTGAACATCTCCATGGTGTAGTGCTGGATGATCATGCCCCCCGCCGGAGCCACCCCGGTGAGCGTCACCCTGGTGGTGAGCACGTCGGGACCCCGCTCGATGTCTGCGAAGACCGTGGCCTCTCCACCCAGATTGCGAAAGTGCACGTCGCTGTCCGAGCGCAGGGCCGAGCCCACATAGGCCGCCAGCCAGCCACAGGGCTGGAGCGCGATCTCCAGCAGCACCGCGAAGGGCAGCCGATGCTGACGGCTGGCGTCGAAGAACCAAGAGTCGTCGGTGAGTTCGAACTGCGCTTCGCAGGTCGCCCCCGCCGTCATCTCGAAGGGCTCGCCGGTCACCGCCGTGACCCGATCCAAGAACTGGTAAGGCGGGCGAGGGAGCCTGGCGATCTTGCGGCTGCCGTCGCTGTCGAACGGACGGTAGGCTGCGCCGAATGCGTCCGAGGGCTCTCCGTCAGAGAAAGCCAGGATGCGGTCATAGTCGTACACGGCGGGCAAGCGCCCGGGACGTTCGGGATCGACGGCCGGGGCCGCGCTCGAGACGCCGCCCTGCGCTGCCCCGTCAGCGCGGTCGGCCCACATGGCTTCGATGTCTTCGCGGCGGGCCCCCACCAGGCGCAGGGACATGTCGTTGATCTCTACGATGGCCTTGCCGTCCGCGGTCATCAGCGCGTCGACGATGGCGTAGGGCTCGGGGCCGTAGCCCAGCTCCTTGATGGTCACCTTGTAGCCGACCTTCTTGGTGGTCGACAGCACCTGGCCCCGGCAACGGAGCCGACTGCACACGCCGTTCACGGGCACCGCGGCCACCTGATCGGCGTCGACCACCCAGCCCATGCGCAACAGATAGACGCGCAGGGTGTGCAGGCAGCACTCGTACATGAGCGTGCCCGGCATGACCATGTCGTCCACGAAGTGGCAGGTCAGGAACCAATCGTCCGGGTGAATGTCGGCCTCGGCATGGATGAACCCTAGCCCGAACTTGCCGCCCCCTGGCTCGAGGGACAACACCCGGTGCACCAGGCGCATGAGGCTGCCGTCGGCGCCGGGCACGGTGAGCGGCCGGGCCACGGGCAGGTCGGCGAAGGTGGGCCCGAAGGCCGCTGCCAGATCTCCCTGGCGCAGCGCTTCGACCTGGGCGTCGTCGAGGGCGCAAGGCTCCATGGGCGCCAGGGGACGCCAGTCGTCAGGCAGGCTGCGCACGTCTGGCCGCTGATCGAGTCCGCGCACCAGGATGCCCTTGCCCGCGTCGAGGGCCTCCTGGCTGAAGAAGCCCGCGCAGCCGTCCTCCATGGTCACGAGCAGACGCCCGTTGACCGTGGCCTCGAAGCCGAAGCGGAACAGCCAGGTCTCGCCCTGCCTGAAGAAGTGGTCGATGCGGATGTCGTAGCGGATGGTGTCGCCCACCACGGGCAGCTCGCCGTGAAAAGTCACCACCGCGTCGAGCAAGCGGTACACCGCTTCACCGCGCGTCTCGAGGTCAATGCCCAGCCAACCGGACAGGAACAGGTCGGCCTGCCCTGCCTCCACCGCGATGCAGGTGGGGATACGGCCGCCGTCGAGATACCAGGCGCCCGGGAGCACGTCGTGCTCGGTGATCAGACTGCCCGAGGTCATGGACAGGGGCTCGCCGTGCACCTCGACGATGCGATCCACGAGCATGAGCGGCTCGTCCGGCAAACGCACCCGGGTGGGGTAGGCGTCGGCGGGAGCGAAGGACTCGCCCAGGACGGCTCCCACAGAACCCACCGCGTACTCCAGGCACTGCTCCCGATTCATGAACGGAGGCGGCGTGGGCGCAGTGACGGGCTGGGCAGCAACAGTCAGTGCTTCAGCCGTTGCCGAAAGGCCTGCATCTGCGCCAGCGTCCAGCCCCGTTGCTGCCGTCCCAGCCCGTTTGGCTGTCGGTGCCGTCACGCCCCGGGGCACACCGACGGGGCGGGCCATTTCGTGGGCGAGCGCACCCGTCGCGCCTGTGGACGCCAGGCCGCGAGAGAAGTGCAGCTGCTGCTCGAGCTGTGAGGCCAGCTGCTCGTTCAGCTGCTGGGAGAGGCGCAAGTACGCCTCGTGGGCCTCCGCCGCGCTGCCGCTCAAGGCGGCGAAAGGCAGCGAGGGGGCAGCAGCAACAGCGGGCTCGGCGAACGGTTCGGGCGCCGGCTCCTCAGGGGTTGAAGGCAGCACGTCCGGCTCCAGCCAGGTGGGTTCTGTGCGGGTCTGTTCGTCCGGCATCTCTCGCTCGGGAAGGTGAGCCACACGCTCTGCGACGCCTACGGGGACATGGACCGAGGCGGTCTTCTTTGCTGGCGATGCGGCCACGGCTTCCGGGTCTTGCGCTGTCTCGACATCGCCGACCTCGCCGTACAGCGGCGACAAGTCGACGACAGAGCGCTCTGCGACCAGGCGCCCCAGCACGGACAACACCGCACCCACACCTTCGTCCCCCTGGGTGCACAGGGACGCGGCCACGAAACGCTCGCCTTCGAGAATGCGGCGAATCATGCGGGTGCACGAGCGCCCGGGGCCCAGCTCGATGAAGATCCGCGAGCCATCCTCCCAGGCCTGCCGCACCATGGCCGGGAAGTCGATGGTGTCGAGCGCCTGATCTCGGATCGCCGCAGCGGCGGTCTCTCGGTCGACGGTGTAGCTCTTGCCCCAGGCGCCGCTGTAGAAGCGCACGCCTTCGAGGGGCCGAGTCGGCAGCAGGTGCAGGTCGCGGTAGGCGTCCTTGAAGTCTTCGACCACCGGGCAGTGCACCGTGGTCACGCCATGCAGCCGTTGCAACTGCGCATGCAAGGCAGCCACCAGGGCCTTCACCTGCTCGGCATCTCCACCCACCACGCACTCGTCGGGCGTGTTGATGATCAGCAAGTAGGCCCGGGGGAAGTCCGCGATCACCTCGCGCACGACCTCGCCCGGACGATCGATCACACCGAGCAGCCAATCGACGGGCTGATCGTCGGGCAAGCCCCAGGCCTGGCGCGCGCCATCGCAGCGACCACTGAGCACGGTGAGAAACAGGTCGCTGGCCAGCACCTTCTCCAACATGAGCTCACGCTCGTGCCAGACGCCGAGTGCCATGAGCCCCGCGGTCTCGCCAAGGGAGTAACCCAGCACTGCATCGGGCTGCACGCCGTGGTGCCGCAGAACATCGCTGGCCACCACGCCCAGCGAGGTCTGGGCCAAGATCAAGCCGAGCTCTGTCGCCGACTGTTGTTCTCGGCTGCCCTCCCAGCTCTGGGCCGGACGGAGCTGCTCACCCAGACGGGGGAACGTCTTCTCTGCCTGGGCGAGGAGTTCAGGCCACCACAATCCCAGCTGTCGGCCCATGCCCGGGAAGTGGCATCCCGAACCGGGAAAAACGAAGACCACGCCGCCGTCCGGAGCCAGGGGCGCGACCGCGCTGTGGACCCTGCCGTCGCTGACCGAGAGCAGCTCGTCACGGTCGAAGTCTGACTCGGCCGCCAGGCCCGCGAGGCGTTCGAGCTCGTTCCAGTCTCGGGCCACGATGGCCACGGCCCGGGCCGCGTCGGTGCGCCGGCCCTGCCGCTGGTACCAGGCCCGTGCCAAGGCGTCGACGTTGTCCGCCTGGTCGTCGAGCGCGTGGCGAGACAGCTCTGCCAGCCCTGCCCGCAAACCGTCATCGTCCTCAGCCTCGACAACGAACAGCCCTTCGGGCCGGGGACCGAGGAGCGAGCCCTCCGGTGCCTCGAGAGCTGCCTGGGCAGGCTCACGCAGCACCACGTGTCCGCAGTGTCCGCTGGACGACAGGCAGGTCACGGCACCGTGACGCACACCGCTGTCGAGCCAATACCGTGAGGTCCGGGGCCGAGCGAAACCGCTCAGCTCGTCTCGGCCGGACCGCTGCCCTACCAACGGGGGCAACACACGCGAACGCAGGGAGGTCACGACCGACAACAGCGAGACCAAGGGTGACGCCGAGCCAGCCTGGCCCACCGCCGCCGCTGCGCTGGACAGACTGGGCCCCCGTTCGGAGTACACAGCCGCCAGCGCCCTGGCCTCGACCCCATCTTCGGCGGGCACACCGCTGCCGTGGGTGGCCACGAAGCCCACGGCTGCACTCTCAACGCCGCCGTCCTCCAGAGCGCGCTCCATGGCCCGGCGCACCGCAGACTCGTCGGCCTGCAACGACGGCGCGTCACCACCGGTGGCTTCACCGAGGCCGACGATCTCGGCCAACACCTTGTCGCCCGCCTCCAGGGCGTCGTCACTACGACGCAGCAGGATGGCCACCGCGCCCTCGCCGCAGACTGGCCCATCGGCGAGACGATCGAAGGGACGACTCACGCCGTCCACTGTGAAGCTGCGCAGGGCGTCCGTGGCCAACCACGAGCGGGCGTCGCCGGCCAGGTCGACCGCACCCACGAGAGCCTGGTCGAGCTCGCCCCGTTGCAGCGCACGAACGGCCGCCGCCAGGGCCGAGAAACCGCTGCTCTCTTCGCTGCTGATCACGAAGCAGGGTCCGCCCAGGCCGAACTCACGGGCCACCCGACTGGCCACGATGCCGCCCAGGTTGCCCATGGTGCGATTCGCGTTCAGGGCCGGTCCCACCTGGTCGCAGACTGCATCGACCCACTGATCAAGCTCATCGCCAGAGAGACCGGGGGCCAGCTCGTCAGCCCATCCCCGGGCCCGGCTGCGCAATGCCCAGCGCAGGTGGTAGTCGCTCGTGGCCAGATCGAGGCCGAGTCCGATGAACACTCCCGTGCGCAAGGGGTCGGCGTCAGTGCCCGTGCGTGAGGCGAGGGCTTCATCCGCCGCGCAGAGCATGAGCAGCTGCTGGGGCAGAGTCTCTTCGATCTCTTTCGGCGGGATGCGAAAGCGCCCCAGGGGAATGTCGAGATCGTCGATGAAGAAACCGGTGGGCGCGTCGTCCAGTCCACCGAAACGTTTCTTGGTGGCGGGGAGCACGCCGTCTGCGCCACCCAACAGGCGTCGACTCAAGGCGCCCGCGTCGGCCCAGGGGCCCAGATGAGCGCCGACGCCCACGATCGCCACGGCCGCTGACTGCGCGCTGGAGGCCTGGGCGCTCGGAGACGGCGCGTGGTCAACCGTCGCGCCTTGCCGCAGCGCGATGGGCGCGTCACTCTCGGCATGTGCAGTGGGAGGCAGATACTCTTCGATGAGCACGTGGGCGTTGGTCCCGCCGAAGCCGAAGCCGCTCAGGGCTGCCCGCCGGGGGACGCCCGGGCCCCGCCGCTCCCAAGGCGCCGCCTTCTCGCGCACCACGAACGGACCCGATCGACCGCCTTGACCCGAGCCGTTCTGCCGTTGTTCGTCTTGCCCAGGGCGGTCTGGGCCCAGACCGCCTCGCCCCAGACCCTCGATGGGCTGTGACCATCCCGCGGTGGGCGGCAGGACGCCGTGGCGCAAGGCACCGAGCACCTTGAGCAGGCCCGCCGCGCCGGCGCCGGTGAGCAGGTGGCCCACGTTCGACTTCACCGAGCCGATGGTGCACTGACCCGGCGTCCAGCCCGAGTCGCCCCAGAGAGCGGTGAGGCTGCCCAGCTCGACCCCATCGCCCACGGGTGTGCCCGCGGCGTGGCATTCGATCAGGTCGACGTCCGTCGGCTTCCAGCCCGCCCGGTCGTAGGCTGAGCGGAGCGCGCGCAGCTGTCCCTCCTGGCTCGGCGCCAGCAGTCGTCCATCGACATCATTCGACAGGCCCACCGCCTTGATCACACCGTGGATCTCGTCGCCCTGGGCCAGCGCATCGTCGAGGCGCTTGAGCAGGAACACGCCTGCGCCTTCGCCCACAACGAGACCATCGCCACGCTTGTCGAAGGGCCGGCAGTTGCCGCTGGGCGAGAGGGCCTTCAGCTGGGAGAAACCCATCTGCGTGTAGAGGCTGTCCGGACGGGACAGACCGCCCGCCAGGACGGCGTCCGCGCGATGGGCAGCCAGCTCTTCCACGGCGTGGTGCAGGGCGAAGAACGACGAGGAGCAGGCCGCGTCGAGAGTCATCTGCCCGCCACCCAGCCCAAGACCCTTGGCGAGCAGGCCTGCGGGCAGCCCCGTGACCCAGCGGTTCACTGGCGCCACAGCCCGGCGCTCTTCGCCCGGAGCCTGACGATCCGCCGCTGCGAACAGTTCCCGCTCGAAGCGCCGCCCCAGCACCCAGTCGGCCATGGCCGACGTGCTCTCGGTGGGCAAGGCGATGTTGCCCAGGACCACGGCCACCCTGCTCAGGTCGAGGGCCGACGTGACCCCTGCCCCCCAGGCCTGATGGCCCGCGTGCAGGGCCAGCAAGACCATGGGGTCGAGTGCGGCCAGCAGCTCTTCGGGCAAGGCCAGACCGTCGAGCTGCAATGGCGCGTCACGGAGCAGGCAGGCCCGCTTCGAGACCACCTTGTCGGGACGCCCATGTTCGGGGTGGGTGATCGTGGCCGCGTCGAGTATCCAGCGCCCGGCGGGAACTTCGTGGGTCGCAGATCGCCCTTCCCGGACGAGCTCCCAGAAGCTGTCCAGGTCGGCCGCCCCGGGAAGGACCCCGCCGACGCCGACGATGGCGATGGGCGGGGGCGTCGTCACGGTCGCACCTTCGGAGCGGTCAGTGTGTTGCGCGTGAAGTGCTCGGTGAGCGAGCTGGCCATCACACACTCATAGCCGACCATGCGCGCCACCACGTCGCCCGCTGAGTCAAGCCAATCGATGTCGGCCACCACTCGCTGGCTGTCGTGTTGCTGCACCCGCACCTCGATGCGCACACCCTCTTCGGGGAACGCCGCCCGATACTGTCGGTAGCTGGCGAAACGCGTGGGCAGGGAGCCCAGGTCGTGCTTCCACAGGCTCCACAAGATCAGCATCTGGAAGGCGCAGTCGATGGCCAGGGGCTCGGCGATCCAGCGGCTGCGCAGAGGCCGGGTCATCCATTCTGCGGGAGCCGAGGCGCTCTTGGCCGTGGCCACGATGCCCGTGTCGCCGCAGCCGTCCACGGTCTCGATGCCTTGCAGCAGCGCCCCGTGGAAGAGGAACTCACCGTAGGCCTCCGTGACCGTCTTGCCAAAGGGCTTCAGCTCGGGGACAGGCAGCGCGGTCACCGCTTCGGGCGACCGGGCGGCCAGCACCGCCGTGGCGGAGGCGTGCACCACCGTCCGATCAGCGCCCGCGTCAGAGATGAGCTCGACCAGCACTGCAAAGCTGCCGTCGCCACGCTTCACCGCTCGCTGGGCACGAAGACTCAAGGGCAGCCGGGAATCACCGTCCACGAGCACGCCCTTGAACACGGCCAGACCATCGAGGCCCACGAGGCGCAGCCCAGGGTTGCCATGGAGCGCTGCGTGACCCAGCCACTCGATCATCACCGCCACGGGCAGCACGGCCTTGCCGTCGAGCACGTGGGCAGCCAAGAAGGCATGGTCGGCCACGGACAGCTCTCGCGTCACGGTGGTCACCGAGCCCGCCAGCGTGCCCTGCGTCTCGACCCGATCGGTCTCCAACCGCGGAGTGATCTGGGAGCCCCCGCCGAGCACGATCATCTCGCCGGGGCCGTCCAGCGCCGCCAGCTCGTTCACCAGCAGCTCTGCACCCAGTGCCATGGGGATGACGGCGATGCCTTCGTCGGCGAACAGCCGTCGCAGCGAGGCGTCGACCATGCCCCCATCCCATGGACCCCAGCCGAAGGAGACCACCCGACAACCGGGGCGCCTGCGCGCCTCGGCACGAGCCAGTTTCTCCAGGGCTTCGTTGGCCATGGCGTAGTCAGACTGCCCTCGCCGGCCGAAACGTGCAGTGGTCGAGGAGAACAGGGCCAGGGCCTTCAGCTCGTCGGCGCCCACACCGGCCAGCAAGGCGGCCAGGCCCTCGACCTTGGTGCTCACCACGGCGCGCACGTCGTCATCGCTCTTGTCGTCGATGGTCCGGTCGGCCAGCACACCGGCGCCGTGAACCAGCCCGGTGATCGGCCCCCACTCCTTGCGCACACCTGCCAGCACCCGGGACACGGCGTCAGTGTCGCGCACGTCCGCCGCGTGATACTGCACCTCTGACCCCGCGTCTTCGATGCGGGCCAGATTGCGGCGCACTTCACGAGCGGCGTCGATCGCCCGCCACTGTTGCTGCACGTCCCGAGGCTTGAGCGGTGAGCTGGCCCGGGACACCAGAGCGGCCTTCACCGAGGCTTCGTCTTCGAGCGCGCTCAACCAATCGGCTTCGGCTCCCGGCAAGGCGCTGCGACCGAGCAGCACCAGGCGCGGGCTGCTCGCTGTCGCCAAGGCCACGGCGATCTCGGCGGTGATGCCTCGGGCACCGCCGCTGATCACCACCACGTCGTCAGCATCGAAGGCTGACCCGCCACTCTCGCGAGCCTCGGTGGGCACCAGTTCGGGAGTCACCGGGCCGTCGGCGTGCAGCGCGACTTCGACCGGGCCAGCGCACAAGGCGAAGGCGACGATGTCCTCAGCCACTCCAGCCCGGTCGGCCAGGGCCGGAGAGACATCGAAAGCTCGGCAGGTGACGTCAGTCCATTCGTGATGGGCGCTCTTGGTCAAGCCGGACAGGCACCCAGAGAGGGGGTCGCCCGCCACGTCACCCAGGCCAAAGCGGCCGTCGACGCGAGACACGGTCATCAGCAGCGCGGCGCCACCCGCAGCGGCAGAAGCCCGCAGGGTCGGACCGCAACGGCGCACCAGGTCGAAGGCGCGCAAGGGCAGATCGCTGCCGCAGGGCCCCTCGGGGGCCACCACGACGAGGCCCACCAGATCGTCGGGCGGGGTGTCCTTCCCGTCGATGGCGACCTCTTCGGTGACCAGGCCCAGGGTCTGCCAGCGGGCGGCCAAGGCCGTGGACAAGCCATCGTCAGTGGCGCTCACCCACAACCGCCCGCCGCTGGGCAAGAAGTTGCCAGACGTCTGAGGCACGACCAGATCGGCGAGTTCGAGGGCGTAGGTGTCGAGAGGCAAGGCCTGCTCGGCAGCGCTCTCGACGGCGGGTTCGGCGTGGGCAGCAGCACCGCTGGCGCTGGCCTCCGCGACGTCGCCAGAGCACAAGAAGGCCGCCAGCTGGCCAAGGGTCTTCAGCTCACCCAGGTGCTGCGGCTTCACCACCGGAGCCTCCGGCAGCTGCTCCTGAATCGCCGACAAGATCTCGACCCGCTTGATCGAGTCGATGCCCAGGTCGCTGTCCATGCCCATGGACAACTCGAGCATGTCCACCGGGTAGCCCGTCTTCTCGGACACCACCGAGAGCAACACCTCGGCCACGATGTCGTGAGCAGGCGCACCCGGCGCCGTGCTGGGAGACGCCGCGCCGGTTGCAGCAGCGGCCGCACCGCTCGGGCCACCGGCGGAGGCACCACCATCGGCTCCGGCGCACAAGAAGTCTGCCAGCTGACCCAGGGTCTTCAGCTCACCCAGGTGCTCCGGCTTGACCACCGGCGCGTCGGGGAGCTGCTCCTGAATCGCCGACAAGATCTCGACCCGCTTGATCGAGTCGATACCCAGGTCGCTGTCCATGCCCATGGACAACTCGAGCATGTCCACCGGGTAGCCCGTCTTCTCGGAAACCACCGAGAGCAGCACTTCTACAGCGCGGTCGTGATCGACCGCACCGCTGGGAGAGACCGTCGCGATCGGGGCAGCAGCTGGCAAGCCAGCGCTCAAGAAGTCCGCCAGCTGACCCAGGGTCTTCAGCTCACCCAGGTGCTCCGGCTTGACCACCGGCGCGTCGGGGAGCTGCTCCTGGATCGCCGACAAGATCTCGACCCGCTTGATCGAGTCGATGCCCAGGTCGCTGTCCATGCCCATGGACAACTCGAGCATGTCGATGGGGTAGCCGGTCTTTTCGGAAACCACCGACAGCAACACCTCTACCGCGCGGTCGTGACCCACCCCGGCCGCAGCAGAAGCCAGCGCGGGAGCAGGGCTGCTCACAGCAGAGACGCTGCCCCCAGCGGGGACCAGGAACCTGGCGAGCTGACCCAAGGTCTTCAGCTCACCGAGGTGCTCCGGCTTCACGATCGGCGCCTCGGGCAAACGATCCTGAATGGCCGACAAGATCTCGACCCGCTTGATCGAGTCGATGCCCAGATCGCTGTCCATGCCCATGGACAACTCGAGCATGTCGATGGGGTAGCCGGTCTTGTCGGACACCACCGAAAGCACCACCTGGGCCACGGCGTCATGGTCGACAGCCTCTGAGCCGGGCGCGGCAGATGCTGGCTGCGTGGTCGCGGTGTGCGTCGGCGCGGGCACGGAGACAGGAGTGGCGATCGGAGCCGCCTTCGGGCCAGGTCTCGGGGCCACCGCGGGGGCAGGAGCAGGTTGCAGCGCCGGCGCGCTGCCCGACGGCGCGGCTACGGAGGCGGGCGGCGGGGCCACAGGCGCGAGCGGCGTGGCGGCCGGGGCCGGCAAGGCCGGTTGGGCAGGTGCGCTCGGCAAGGCTGCTGCGGCGGGCGCGGCAGGCATCGGCTGTGGCCATTCTCCACCGCTGGCAAGCGACGACTGCTGCTGCAGCAACGACTGGAACACAGCCGCCGAACGTTCCTGACCCTCGAGGAACCGGCGATGCAACTCAGCGGTCTGCTGCTGCATCTGCATCAGCGCAGCCAACCCATCGCGGCTGGCACGCAAGGCCTCGGTCAACAGAGACGGGTCGACGGGCAGGTCGCTCATGGAGTTCTCGTCAGGCAAGACAACCGGGGCGGGCGCGGAGACAGGGCTCGCGGGGACAGCCACCGGGTGGGTTGAAGGAGGTCGGACGGAGCCAGACGCTGGGCGTCCGGGTGTTGAAGACGGAGAGACGGGCGCACTCGGCGAGCCCTGAACGGTGCCAGGCGGCCTGCCCACGGTCGCGGGCTTGGGACCGGCGGGCGCTGCGGATGCGCTGGGCTGTGCCGGCGCTCTTGCCGGCGTCGCCTCCACCTTGGGCGCGGAAACCACCGGGGCGGGCTTCGAGCTACCGGGCGCCTTGCCTGCGGGAGCTGTGGTGCTGGGCTGGGTTGAGCGGTGGTTCGCACCGCACAAGCTGATGGTGAATCCCGACGTGTCGTCGTGTGGGCGATCGAGCAGGCCCTCGTCCCACAGATCGAGGCCCACATTGTGACCGCGGACGACCAAGGCCGAGAGCAGTCGAGCCAGGTCGGCCTGTCCGTGTCGTGACCCGGAAGAAGCATCGATGGCCAGGGTGGCCACGTCTTCACCGTCGAGGATCTCGTCGACGAGACCGCTCAAGCGCCGGCCGGGTCCCACTTCGACGAAGGTGCGCACACCGCTGGCGAACAGCGCGTCGATCATGGGCACGAACTCGACGGGTTCGGCCAGCTGGCCTGCGAGCAGGGCCCGGGCATCGTGATCGTCGTCCGGGTAGGCGTCGCCGGTGGTGTTCGAGTAGACCAGCAGCTCACCCTGGTGCAGGTCTACCGCAGACAGGGCGTTGCCGAAGGGCTTGGCCGCCTCGGCCACCAGCTCGCTGTGGAACGCTGCGGCCACGTCCAGGCGGCGCACGGTCAGGTCAAGGTCGCTGAACAGGGCCTGGGCCCGATCGACCTCGGCGGTCGAACCCGAGAGCACCATCTGCCGCGGCGCGTTGCGGTTGGCCACCACCAGGTCCAGGTCGTGGCGCGCGAGCAGACCAGCCACCGCGTCGTGATCGGCGAGCACCGCCAACATGGCTCCCCGATCGCCCGTGCCGTCGGCCATGAGCCGGCCGCGCAACTGGGAGAGTCGGTGGAGATCAGAGTCGGCCAGGCGACCCGCCGCGCACAGGGCCACGAGCTCGCCGTAGCTGTGACCCGCGGCTGCGTCGAAGTCGACACCGAAGCGTTGCAGGATCCCCCAGGCCCCGAGGGACACCGCGCCCATGGCGGGTTGGGCCACATCGGTGGCCCGCAGCGCGGCGGCCTGGGCCTTCGACGTGGCGTCATCGAATGCAGGGTGGGGATGGATGATGTCGCTGAGGCGCACGGGCCCGTCGCCAGCCGCCGTGTCGGCGTCGGCCAGGGTGGAACGCATCTCGGGGAACATGCAGGCCAGGTCACGGAGCATGCCCGGCGCTTGAGCACCCTGCCCTGGAAACAGCGCGCAGAGACCACCGGCGGCCCGGCCGTGCCCGAAGAACACGCCCCGGGGCAGCGACCAGCCAGAGGCGATGCCCCGGCTCGTCAGGGTCGTTCGCGCATCGGCGATCAAGCTCTCGACGGGCGAGCCACCTTGCTCGACCACGATCGTCAGCCGGCACTCGTGGGAGCCATCGAAGGTCTTTCGCGACGCAGCGGCAGCCCGACGAAAGGCAGCCCAGTCAGCACCTGGGTCGAATCCTTCGAGCGCCTTGTCGAGTTCGGCCTGTCCCTCCCCTGAGAAGGCCAGGATCTGGGTGCGACCATCCCAGCTGACCCGCTCTTCTTGGCCCGTGTACTCTTCGAGCACACAGTGGAAGTTGCTGCCGCCGAAACCAAAGGCAGAGACGCCGGCGCGACGGGGGTGACCCCGGGCCGGGAGCCAGGGGCGCTTGTGGGTGTTCACGTAGAAGGGCGTGGTGCCCGGAGCGGCCGCGCTGGTGGGTTGGCTGATCTTGATCGTGGGCGGCAAGACCCGTTCGTGCAGGGCCATGGCGGCCTTGATCAGACCGGCCGAACCAGCGGCCGCCTTGGTGTGACCGATCATCGACTTGACCGAACCCAGGGCACACCAGGTGCCATCAGCCCGCGCTTCACGGAAGACCTGGTTCAAGCCGTCGATCTCGGTGGCGTCCCCCACCATGGTGCCCGTGCCGTGGGCTTCGAGCAGCTCGATGGTGCCCGGGTCGACGTCGGCGTCGCGATAGGCTGAGTTCAGGCAGCGGGCCTGGCCGGACGCGCTCGGTGCGTAGACCGCGTTGCCCTTGCCATCGCTCGACGTACCCAGTCCGCGGATCACGGCGTAGATGCGATCGCCGTCCTGCTCTGCATCTTCGAGGCGCTTGAGCACGAGCATGCCCAGGCCTTCACCAAGAATCGTCCCGTCGCCGTCAGCCGAGAAGGGCCGCGCGTCGCCCGTGGGCGAAAGGGCGGGCGTCTTGCTGAAGCACATGTACATGAAGATGTCGTTGAAGGTGTCGATACCTCCCGACAAGACCATGTCGGCCCGGCCGCTGATCAGCTCCATGATGCCGGTGTGCAGCGCCGACAACGAGCTGGCGCAGGCGGCGTCGACCACGCAGTTGGTGCCCCGCAGGTCGAGGCGATTGGCGATGCGCCCTGCGACCACGTTGCCCAGCAGTCCGGGGAAGCTGTTCTCTTGCCAGGGGACGTAGCCATCGCCGATGCGCTTGACCACATCTTCGGCGGTGGCCTCGTCGACTCCGGCGGCGGCCAGGGCCTCGCGCCAGAGCGGGTGACCGAGGCGGGCGCCCAGAGGCACCACCGCTTCGAGGGTGCCCGTGACACCCACGACGACGCTGGCCTTGTCACGGTCGAAGCTCTTGCCGCCCTCGCCGTAGCCTGCATCTTCGAGAGCCCGGCGGGCCACCATCATGCCCAGCAGCTGCGATGTGTCGATGGCCTCGACGTCTCGGGGGGAGATGCCGAACTCGAGGGGCGGAAAATCGACGGGATCGATGAAGCCGCCCCGTTGAGCGTAGGTGCGATCGGGCGCGCTCTTGTCGGGGTCGAAGTAGTCGTCAGGGCTCCAGTGAGTTTCTGGCACGGCGCCCACGGCATCGACGCCCTCACGGATATTGGCCCAGAACTGCTCGACGTCGGGTGCCTTGGGAAACAGGCAGTTCATTCCGACGATGGCAATGGCGCGGTCCCTCAAGACAGGAGCTCCTCGAGAACGGCGGGCTCGCGGGGTGTCAGGTCGAGGCAGTCGACCGGCACGGGGACACCCTGGCTGCGAAGTGCGGAGAGGCGCATCAACGCGCTGGCACCCCAGAGAATGTTGTGTGCGATGGGCATGGCGCGCCGGTTCTCCCACGGATCAAGGAACGAACCACGGACCCACTCGTTGAAGGCCCCCATGGCTGGGCCGCACCACACCTGGTAGTCGACGGTGCGGCTCGGATCGCCCGCGTTGGCCCACCTTGACGAGCTGCCAAGATACCAGCGGAAGAGCAACGCCATCTTGTGCTTCGGATCGCCCTCGGCGCGGGCCAGCTGGGCCGGGTCGCGCTCAGCCCAGAAGCTCGCCGTGCCAGCCCAGGCCTCGTCAATCGAACAGCCGAGGATGGTGCCTTCGAGTCTCTTGCGATCGGCAGCCGGGATCTCGTCGAGGCTGCCGTGGCCCTCGTACAGGTCGCGCAGTCGACGGGCGCGCATGGGAAAGAGCGTGCCCCGGGAGAGCACCTGCAGGTCCACGCCCATCTCGAACATGTCGGCAGCGGGTGCCATCTTCACGTCAGCTTGACCCGCGTCTGCCAACATCTTGCGTACGGCGTCGGATGTCCCGGCCTCGAGGGTCGATTGGTTCACCGACCCGGTGAGCACGAAGGCTGCGCCCATGGCAAAGGCCCCGGCGGCAGCCTGGGGCGTGGAGATACCCCCGGCCAGGCCCACACGCAGGGCGCGGGCGTAGCCGAACTGCTCTTGCTTGGCCCGGGAAAGAGCCGCCATCCCCGGAAAAAGGGTCAGGGCGGGACGGTTGTCGGTGTGTCCCCCGGAATCGGCCTCGACCACCAGGTCTTGAGCCACGGGGACGTGCCGGGCCAGCTCGGCCTGAGCCTCGGTCAGCTCACCACGGCGCACCAGCTCGCCTACCAGCTCGGCCGGCGCAGGCGAAAGGAAATGCTCCGCCACCTCGGCCCGGGAGACCTTGCCGATGACCATGTGGGGAGTGTGGATATGGCCAGCGCTGTCCAGGCCGATGCCGGCCAGGCGAAAGCGCACCAGGGGAAGGGTCAGCCCCAGGAAGGCCGAGGCCGAAACGGTTGAGACGCCCCGCCGCAAATAGAGGTCGACCACTGCCTCTTCGTGCGCGGGCTCGTAGGGGCTGTGAATCAGGTTCGTGGCCCAGGGCCGACCGGCGAGGCGGGTGCCCAGGCGGTCGATGGCCTGCTCGACCACGGTGAGGGACAGGCCCGCTGCACCGAAGACCCCCAGCATGCCCGCCCGGCCCATGGCCTGGACCAGCTCGACCGAGGCGATGCCGTTGGCCATGGCTCCCGCCACATAGGGCAGGGACAGACCGTGGTCTTTGCAGAACGAGCGATCCCCGAGGTTTTCGGGGCGAGAGGCCGGGATATAGCCCTTGATGGACAGGCCCTCTGAGCTGCGGCTGTCCTGCTCAGGGCCGAAAACCGCCTGGCCCCCCGTGGCCAGGGCCAGCCCCTCAGGAGCCTCGACGATCCAGGCAGAACGGGCCACGTGGGCCAGCAAGGGGCCAGCATCTGACAGCGGAGTCAGTTCATCGCCAAGCCAGGATCCTGGAGACGCTGAGAGGGTCGCAGGAAGCGGCGAGGACGACGTTGCGGAGTGGCTCATAAAGGCGGCGTGACCGTCAAAAGCGGTGGCAGCGGTCCTCCCGGCAAACAACCAATCGTCACCGGCGGCGGAATCTGTCCAGCATTGCGATCGGACCCCCTTTTGTCACGCACTGATCCCGTGGCAAGAGGGGGTCGAGCCTGGCCTGGAGATCTGGGCTGTCGTGTCCAGCGCGTCCATGGCCCGAGCCCCTGAAGGAACCCCTCGTCGAGCCTCTCGTCGAACCCCTGCTCGAGCCTCACAGCCCCGCCCCAGACCCGCCCCGGAGCAGGGTCAAAGCGCAGGCCCAAATCAGGCCAATGAAACACCCTGTGTGGCATTCTTCCCGCAGGCTCCTGGAGCGCTCAAGCCAGGCTGGCCAAACGCCGAAGCTTGTTCTAGATCGATCGGTCTACAATAAGCTACTATCTCCACAGACAGAGACCTCTCACGCCACCCACGCGGCACCCGCCCCCATGGCACGACCCAGAGAATTCGATCGCGACACCGTGCTCGAGAAGGCCATGACAGCCTTCTGGGACCACGGCTTCGAGTCGACCTCCCTGGCCGTGCTCGTCGAGCACATGGGCATCAGCCGGGCCAGCCTCTACGATACCTTTGGCAGCAAGGACGAGCTCTTCGTCGAGGCCATGGCCCGCTACAACGAGATGATGCACGAGCGCTTCCTGGCGCCCTTGCGCGCGCCGGGCGACCCGCGAGAGATCCTGCAGAGCTTCCTGTACGGCATGGTCGATCAGCTCTGCGCCCCCGAAGGGCACACCTGCCTGGTGATCAAGGCGGCCACGTCCCCCTGCAAAGACCGGGGGCAGGCGGGAGAGGGCCTGGTGCAGTGCATGAAGACCGTGGACGACGCGTTTCACGCCTTGTTTGTTCGGGCCCGTGATGCCGGGCAGATCGAGTCTTCTCGCAACCTGCGCTCCCTCTCGCGCTTCTTCACCTCGGTCATGCACGGCTTGAACGTGCGCGCGGGAGTGCAAGCCGACCGGCGCATCCTGCGCGAACTGATACGCGAGGCCCTGAGCACTCTCGACTGAACTCCCTACGTTTTTTTCCCCTATTTTGGACTTATCGTTCCAGAAAGACCGCCATGACCACCGCGACCCAGAACAGCTTCACCGCCCACGATGTCTCCTCGGCCCCCGAGGGCTCGCAAGCCTCTTTGAAAGCCCTCCAGAGTTCGTCCGGGTTCATTCCGAACCTGATGGCCGCCATGGCCGAGTCGCCCGCCACGGTGACCGGGTACCTGTGGTTGTCACAGCACTTCGCCAAGCAGACCGCCCTCGACACGGCTGAGCAGCTGGTGGTGGAGATCGTCACCTCCATCGTGAACGACTGCCGCTACTGCGTGGCCGCCCACTCGACCTTGGCGGTCAAGCACAGGGTCGACGGCGACCTGGTCGAGGCTCTGCGCGCAGAGAGGGCCCCCGCCGATCCCAAGCTGGCCGCCCTGGCTGACTTCACCCGGGTGGCCGCCAGCACAGGAGGCAGGGTCAGCGAGGCAGAGCTCGGTGCCTTCTTCGCAGCGGGCTACACCCGGGCCCAGGCCCTCGACGTGCTCCTGGGCATCACGGTGAAGACCCTCAGCAACGCGGCGGACCACCTGACCCATCCGGCCCTCGACAAGGCGTTCTCCGGCGCGGCCTGGAGCCCGTCGGGTCGCTGAGGACACGCCCGCCGAAGACCAGCGTCAGCCTGCCCGGAACAGCGCATCAATACCGCCCGAGCCTGACATGACTGTCATCGACGGGCCGTCGTCATCACTGATCGTGCCCGTACACCCAGCAGAGAGCCCTGCGCGCGCCGCAGGGTTCTCTCGTTCTCCTCAGGAAAACGCCTTGGACACCCAGCCTGCACCCTCCAGCATCGCGCCTGATGATCGCTCCACAGCTGATGTGTTGCTGCAGCCCTACCGGCTGAACGACACGTTCACCCTGGCCAACCGGGTGGTCATGGCGCCCATGACGCGCAGCTTCGCCGACGACGACCTGGTCCCCACCGAGGCCATGGCTCGCTACTACGCGCGGCGGGCCGACGTGGGGCTGATCATCAGCGAAGCCACCATCGTGCGCCCGGACGGACAGGGCTATCCCAACACCCCAGGGCTCTTCACCGCGGCCCAGGTCGAGGGTTGGAGGCGGGTGACAGCAGCCGTGCATGAACGGGGCGGATTGATCTTCGCCCAGCTGTGGCACGTGGGCCGGGTGTCCCACCCCTGCTACCTGGACGGCGACGTGCCCGTGGCTCCATCAGCTGTGCCCCTGAGCGGGCGGGTGCCCCGCACGGACGGCCTGCACTACGGACGACCCCGGGCGCTGGAGCGGGACGAACTCCCTGGGCTGGTGGCTGCCTTCGCTGACGCCGCAGAGGCCGCCCTGCGCGGGGGCTTTGATGGGGTCGAGATCCATGGCGCCAACGGCTACCTGCTCGACCAGTTCTTGCACGCCCACACCAATCGCCGCAGCGACGACTACGGCGCCGCAGCAGCAGACAGGGCGAGGTTTCCTCTTGAGGTGATCGACGCGGTGATCGAGCGCATCGGCGGCGACCGCACAGGCCTGCGGCTCAGCCCCGGGGCCTACATGAACATGGAAGCCCACGAGAGCGACGGGCTCACCTTTCGGCAACTGCTGGGAGAACTGGCCCGACGCCACGTGGCCTGGGTGCAGACAGGCGTCTTCGATGACAGCACCCGCTTCGAGACCCTGGGCGGCACGGCAGGAGAGTTCTTGCGCCAGCACTGGAACGGCACCCTGATCGGCAATGGCAGCTACTCACCGAGCAAGGCCGCGAACGCCCTGAGCGCAGGGGCCATGGACCTGATCTCCATCGGGCGGCCACTGATCGCCAACCCCGACCTGGTGCAAAAGATCGCCCGCAGCGAAGCCTTGTTGCCCTACGAAGCGGCCATGCTCACCACCCTCGACTGAAGCCTGGCGACACAGAACTCACGCTGCCAACAAGGCACCGCGCCGCGCTCTAGCAGCCAGCCT
>Ga0209992_10000737_pt1 | contig 40643 bp, 31 predicted proteins | sample 2SBtaG_2_FD_182564 | JGI IMG/M metagenome (GOLD analysis project Ga0209992, IMG submission 182564) | Deep subsurface microbial communities from Kolumbo volcano to uncover new lineages of life (NeLLi) - 2SBTROV12_ACTIVE470 metaG (SPAdes)... | ecosystem: Environmental > Aquatic > Marine >...
TGGTCCCTGCCCCACAAGTCGGGGTGAACGCGCCGTTCCCCCCGGGTTTCGGGTGGTCCCTGCCCCACAAGTCGGGGTGAACGCGCCGTTCCCCCCGGGGGTGCAGTTGTAGTGCCGGTCGAAGCTCACGCCGACGTGGTGGAGCTCGAGGTAGCGGTCGTAGCCGATCTGGATGTCTTCGATCGCGACGGCCTGCATCGTGTACTTGTAGTTGAACGTCGTGATGAAGGCGGCCGCTGCACACACCGCCAGGACCCCGAGGCCCCAGGCCGCCCCCAGCGTCCAGCGCACGCCGCGACCGGTCGACTCCCAGCGTCCCTGCAGACGACGCGCGGCCCAGCGAAGGGCCAGGAAGGTCGGCAGGGCGAAGCACAGCAGATCGACGACGTACAGCCCGACCGCGGCGATGTACACCCCGCTGCTCGCGCCGCCCCACCGCGTGTAGGGGATCTGGAAGCCGTACACGGCGCGCCCGGCGCCGCTGTGTTGGTCGTCGCAGTTGGGGCTCGTTCACTCGAGCGTCACGAACAGATCGACGAGCATCGCGCCGCCCAGGCAAGCAACCGGGAGGACGAACCAGGCGAGGGAGCGTCGCGTGGCGGGCCCTACAGGGGTTTGCGCTGGATCGTCGGCAACGTGTAGTCGCTGGGGAAGTCCGGGAACATCGACGCCACCCGCGCCTGGGTCAGCCGCGTCCCGTCCACGTACCTCCACTGGTCGTCGTTGATCGCGCGGGCGCCGAACTGGTACCCGGAGCTGTCGGTCCGGGTGCCCATCGCCGTGATGACCGACCGCGTGGGCACCACGACGTAGCGGTAGCCCTTGCCCTTCACGAAGTCCGGGTCCGATGGAAACTCGAGCGACTCGAGCTTCAGCCCCGCCTTGTCGAACAGCTCGAACCCCAGGGTCACGGCCATCCGCGCCTCTTCTTCGCCGCCGAGGTCCTCGACGACGAGCGGGTGGGTGTAGCGCATGACGGTGTCGACGTCCCCCGAATAGACCGCCGACACCATCAACCGCACGTCCTCGTGCACCACGTCCTTGCGGTCGGGGCCGCACCCCATCGAGAGGGACAGCGCCGTCGCCACGATCAAGAGCTCTCGCATGGGTCCTCCCGCCGGCGCTCCCCCGGCGCTCCCAGCGTACTACCTACTACCGCCGTCGCACCGCGCCCAGGCCGAACAGCGCGAGCAGCATCGCGAAGGCACCGGGCCCCGCCTCTCCGGCGGCGCTGCAGGACGACGTGGTCCCTCCGCTCACCGTCCCCGCGGCGGGCAGGGTGACGTCCGACGGCTCGGTCCACCCGCTGAAGTTCCCGGCGATGTCGAAGGCCCCGAAGCGCACGTCGGTGCTCGCGGTGGGCTCCGCGTCCGGCCAGCTGAAGGTGCAGCCCGCGCGCCCGATGCGCAGCTCGTCGTCGAAGGTCATCTGCGAGGCGTTGCCCGAGATCGTCGTCGTGTCGAGGCCGTCGGCGCCGTCCACGTTGGCGACCACGAAGAGCCCGTCGCCGGCCACGTCGATCGTGACCATGTCCGAGTACCCGCACGACGACGGCGGCACGGGCCCCCGCGGGTCGGAGCTGGCCTCGCGGCCGACCTCGAGGGGGATCTCCGGGAGCTCGTCGTCGACGCCCTGGCCCACCGTGAACGTCGTGAGCGCTGCGCCCCCGCCGTCGAGCACCAGGTAGGTCATGCCCGCCTCGAGGTCGTCGTCGGGGGTCAGCACCGCGAGCACGTCCATGTCCGCTCGGATGTCCGTGGTCGTCGTCTCCACCGACTCGCCCGCCGCGTTCACGAGCCGCAGCAGGCCCTCGGGGTTCCCGTCGCCCATGCCCCAGTGACCCCCACCGATCCAGACCCTGGCGTTCACGGGCACGTCCTCCGCTCCGTCGGCCGGGGCGATGAACTCGGTGAAGCCGAACGCGCAGGAGCACGCGGCGGCGTCGGAGGTGGGCAGGGAGGCCGCGGCCACGAGGGCGGCGGCGCCGGCGATGAGGGTCGTCTTCTTCATGCCCGCCCCATGAGCAAGAAGCCGACCCCGTTCGACGGGCTCCGTGGTGCCCGATCCGCCCCCGCACGGCGATCCAGGCCCCCGAAACCAAAGGGGAATCGCCGCCGGATCTGCTATATACCGGCGCCTCTCTCACCCCCCCGGAGCCCCGATGTCCGACGCCCGCCCCGCCCTGACCGACCTCACCGAAGACGAATCCGCGTTCGCCGAGGCCGTCGCCGGTTTCTACAAGGAGGTCGTGGGGCCGAAGGTCCACGAGATGGACCGGGAGCAGAAGATGGACCCCGGCCTCATTCGCCAGTTCTTCGAGATGGGGCTGATGGGCATCGAGATCCCCGAGCAGTACGGCGGCGCGGGCGGCAGCTTCTTCATGGCCTGCCAGGCGGTGGAGGAGGCCGCGGTCGTGGACCCCGCGGTCGCCGTCCTCATCGACGTGCAGAACACCCTCGTCATCAACGCGATCCGGCGCTGGGGCACCGACGAGCAGAAGAAGAAGTTCCTGACCCTGCTCGCCACCGAGTGGGTCGGCGCCTACGCCCTGTCCGAGTCCAACAGCGGCTCCGACGCCTTCGCCCTGCGCTGCAAGGCCACCCGCGACGGCGACGACTTCGTCCTCAACGGCAACAAGCTCTGGATCACCAACGGCAACGAAGCGTCCGTGTTCATCCTCATGGCGAACATCGACTTCGACGCCGGCTACCGCGGCATCACCGCCTTCCTCGTCGAGAAGTCCATGGACGGCTTCAGCATCGGCAAGAAGGAGGACAAGCTCGGCATCCGGGCCTCGTCCACCACCGAGCTGATCCTCGACAACGTGCGGGTGCCCGCGGCCAACGTGCTCGGCCCGGTGGGCAAGGGCTACAAGGTCGCCATCGAGACGCTGAACGAGGGGCGCATCGGCATCGGCGCGCAGATGATCGGCCTCGCGCGCGGCGCCCTGAACGCGGCCATCGCGTACTCCCAGGAGCGCGAGCAGTTCGGCCGCCCCATCGCGAACTTCCAGGCCGTCCAGCACCAGATCGCCCAGATGGCGACCGACCTGCACGCCGCGACGCTGGTCGTGCACAACGCGGCCCGGCTCAAGGACGCGGGCAAGCCGTTCCTCAAGGAGGCGGCCATGGCGAAGCTGCTCAGCTCGCAGGTGGCCGAGCGCGTGGCGAGCAAGTCGCTCGAGATCTTCGGCGGCGTCGGGTTCACCACCGAATACCCGGCCGAGAAGTTCTTCCGTGACTCCAAGATCGGTTCCATCTACGAAGGGACCAGCAACATGCAGCTCAACACCATCGCGAAGATGCTGATCAAGTGAGACGCCTCACCGTCCTCATCGTGGCCGTCGCCCTCGTCGGCTGCCAGAACACCACCTCCGACGTGGAGACCGGCGTCAGCGTCCCCGCGGCCGGGCTCGTCTTCACGGGGGCCCTCGCCAGCGCGCTCCTGAGCGCCGAGGCCGCCTGGGTCGTGTCGGCGCCCGAGCCGGACACGCTGCAGTGCCCCGTCACGGACCTCGACGGCGACGACCTGCACGCCGAGTACGTCGACTGCCTGCCCGAGAGCGGGCTCACCAGCGACGTCCTCGCGGGCGCGATCAACCTCACGGTGCCCGCCGGCACCGGGCTCTTCGACGGCACCTTGTCCGCGCTCGGCTCGGGCGACTCGACGGCCACGGGCTCCGTGACGGGGTCCGGCTCGCGCGCGGGCGACCTCCTCTCGGCCGACGTCACCGTCACGGACCTCGCGTGGGTCGAGCTGCGCACCGAGAGCCCCGTCATCAACGCCTTCTTCGCCATGGACGCGGACGCCGACGAGGCGATCGTGAACGTCGACGGCGGCGTCTGGGATCGCGGCCAGGGTCGGGTGTACGACTTCTGGCTGGAGGACGTCGTGGTGCCCCGCGGCGCGTTCGACACCTGCGTCATCCCGGAGGCGGGCACGTTCCGCGTGCAGCGCGACAACGTCGAAGCCCGGATCGACTTCTCGCCCGAGGCGGCCGCCGACGGCGCCGTGTCCGTGAACATCATCGGAGGCGACGACGCCTCCTCCCTTCGCCCCTGCGGCTGACCCCGACGCTCGACTCGAGCCTGGAGCTCCCCGTGCCCCGACTCCTGCGCGGCCTGATCGGCCTCGTCCTCTTCCTCGTCCCGTCCGTCGCGTCGGCTCAGACCAACGCGTTCGGCTACACGATGACCTCGTCGGCGCTGGACTACGACTACGTGCCCGTGCCCGCGGGTGAGGTCGCCATCGGCCTCGTGGACGACGCAGAGGCCCCTCGCACCCTGCCCTGGGACTTCCCCTTCTACGGGGTCGACTACACCGAGATCCACATCGGGGACAACGGCGGCATCCGGCTCGCGCTGGGCGACATCGACTACACGAACACGTGCTTACCCAGCACCCCCGACCCGTTCACGGGCCTCATGGACGTCCCCGACATCGCCGCCTACTGGGACGACCTGCAGACCGACGCCATCGGCGGCAACGGCGCGGTGTATGCGTGGGAGGACACGGCGGGCGGCCGCTACGTCGTGAGCTGGGAGAACGTCCCCGACTGGCAGATCTTCAACATCGATCCGACCGACGGCGCCACGTTCCAGATCCACCTGTACCCGTCGGGCGACATCGAGTTCCACTACGCGGACGTCACCTTCAGCCTCACCTCGGCGATCTCGGACGCGGTCTCCGCGACGATCGGGATCCAGTCGGCCACCGGCAACGTGGGCGGCGCGGTGGACGAGCTCGAGTACTCCTGCAACACCAACCAGACGCTGGCGAACACCGCGGTCGTGTTCACGCTGTGCGCCGACGCCGACAACGACGGCGCCCAGGACATCGCCTGCGGCGGCACGGACTGCGACGACAACGACCCCAACAACTTCCCCGGCAACCTCGAGATCTGCGAGGACGGGCTCGACCAGGACTGCGACGGCAGCGACATCCCCGTCGCGGACGTGGATGGGGACGGCTTCGACAGCGACCTGTGCGTCGGCGGCACCGACTGCGACGACACCGACGTCCTCGTGAACCCGGGCGTGAACGTGGACGGCGACGCCTTCGACGCCTGCGCCGACTGCGACGACTCGGACATCACCGTCTTCCCCGGCGCGGTGGAGACCTGCGACGACACCATCGACCAGGACTGCGACGGGGCGGACCTGCTCGGCGACGTGGACCTCGACAGCTACGACTCGATCTTCTGCGGTGGCACCGACTGCGACGACGACGACCCGCTCCTGAACCCGGGCGTCGACACCGACGGCGACACCTACGACGTGTGCGTCGACTGCGACGACACCACCTTCCTCGTGAACCCCGGCGCGACCGAGATCTGCGACGGCCAGGACAACGACTGCGACACCGTGTCGGACGACGTGGACGTGGACGGCGACGGCGACGCGCCGCTGGCCTGCGGGGGCACCGACTGCGACGACTTCGACGCGACCCTGGACGGCATCACCGACGGCGACAGCGACGGGTTCTCCACCTGCGACGACTGCGACGACGACGACGTGGCCGTCTTCCCGGGCGCGGTCGAGACCTGCGACGGCACGGACGGCGACTGCGACGGGCTCGCGGACGACCAGGACCCGGACGTCGGCTCCGTCTCGGAGAGCCACGCGGGCACGGGCGGGCCCATCGCCGACAGCTCGACGACCACCTTCACCGCCGCCGTCACGACCACGGCCACCGCGATCGCCGATCTGGACCTGACCATCGACCTCGTCCACACGTTCGACGGGGACCTGGTCCTGTCCCTCACGTCGCCCGCGGGCACGACCGTGGCGCTGGCGACCAACCTCGGCGGGGGCGAGGACAACTACCAGGTCACCACCTTCGACGACGAGGCGGCCACCGCCATCGCCGCGGGCTCGCCTCCCTTCAACGGCAGCTTCGTCCCGGAGGGCAGCCTCGCCGACTTCGACAACGAGGACCCCAACGGCACCTGGACCTTCACCGCGCAGGACACGGCGGGCGCCGACACCGGCACCGTCAACAGCTGGGACCTCGTGTTCCTGGTGGCCGACGACGCCGACGGCGACGGGTTCGTGGACTCCTGCGGCGACTGCGACGCGACGGACGCGGCCATCTATCCGGGCGCCCCGGAGGTCTGCGGCGACGGGATCGACCAGGACTGCTCGGGCGCGGACGACATGCCGGACGTCGACCTCGACGGGTGGACCGCCATCGCGTGCGGCGGCGACGACTGCGACGACTTCGACATCGACGTGAACCCGGGCGTGGACGTGGACGCCGACGGCTCGGACGCCTGCGCCGACTGCGACGACGACGACGCCACGAACTTCCCCGGCAACACCGAGATCTGCGGGGACGGCCTCGACCAGGACTGCAGCGGCGCGGACGACGAGGAGGACGTCGATCAGGACGGCTTCGTCGCCATCGTCTGCGGCGGCACGGACTGCGACGACTTCGACGCGGGCGTCTTCCCGGGCGTGGACGCCGACCTCGACGGCTCCGACGTGTGCGAGGACTGCAACGACAACAACTTCGCTGTGTTCCCCGGCGCCGAGGAGCTCTGCGACTTCATCGACAACGACTGCACCGGCGTGGTCGACGATCGGGACATCGACGAGGACGGCCACATCGAAGCGGGGACCTGCGGCGGCGACGACTGCGACGACACGGATCCGGCCCTGAACCCGTCGATCGACGTGGACGGCGACGGCTCGGACTCGTGCGCGGACTGCGACGACGACGACGACACCGTGGCGCCGGGCGCCGATGAGATCTGCGGCGACGGCATCGACCAGGACTGCAACGACGAGGACGCCCCCGGCGACGTGGACGGCGACGGCTTCGCCTCCCTCGAGTGCGGCGATCTCGACTGCAACGACGGGGACGCGGACATCCACCCCGACGCGACCGAGATCTGCGACGACATCGACCACGACTGCGACGGGGTCACCGAGTTCGTGGACGAGGACGGCGACGGGTTCGGGCCCACGGACTGCGGCGGCGCCGACTGCGACGACACGATCTTCGCCATCCGCCCCGGCGTGGAGGAACTCTGCGACGGCGTCGACAACAACTGCGACGACGTGCTGCTCGAGGGCGAGGTGGACGAGGACGGCGACGGCGTGCACGTGTGCGCCGGCGACTGCGACGACACCGACCCCGACATCTACGAGGGCGCCCCCGAGCTGTGCGACGAGGTCGACAACGACTGCGACACCGAGGTGGACGAGGACGTCTTCCGCGACCGCGACGGCGACGGGTTCGAGCGCGTGGCGTGCGGCGGCGACGACTGCGACGACGGCGACCCGAACATCTCCCCGTCGTCCTTCGAGGACTGCGGCGACGGCGAGGACAACAACTGCGACGGCGCCGTGGACGCGGACGACCCGACCTGCGCGAACGAGGGCTGCCAGGGCTGCGAGTCGAGCGTCGCGAGCGCGGAGCAGGCCCCGGGCGTCGCGCTGCTGTTCGGCCTCCTGCTGGTGGCCGGGCGGGCTCGCCGCCGCCTGTGAAGCGCGTCCTCTTCGTCTGCCTCGGCAACATCTGCCGGTCGCCGCTCGCCCATGCCGTGGGGCGCGCGTACATCGAGGCGGAGGGCCTCGGACACCGCGTCGAGGTCGACTCCTGCGGCACGTCCGGCTACCACAACGGCGAGCAGGCCAACCGCGACACGCGACGCACCGCCCGGGCCCGCGGCGTGGACATGGAGTGGCACCGGTCCCGCCGCCTTCGCGAGTCCGACTACACCGACTTCGACGTCCTGGTCGCCATGGACGCGTCCAACGAGCGGGTCGTGCACACGCGCATGCCGCGGGGCGCCACCTGCGAGGTCGTCCGCTTCATGGACTACGTGCCCGGCGCCTCCTCACGGGACGTGCCGGACCCCTACTACGAGGGCGGCTTCGACGGGGTCCAGGACATCGTCGAGTCGGGCATTCCGGTGCTGATCGGGGCGATCCTGGAAAAAGATCGCCCGAGCGCTGAATAGATCGACGCGACGGTCGTCCCACCCCCGTGAGGGTGGCGCACACAACGACGATCCTGGCCGGCTTGGCGGCCCTGCTCCTGGCGTCCACGGCGCTGGCCGGCACCCCCGTGCGGCTGCCGCCCGGCGAGTCCGAAGCCGCCTGGCGTCCCGCCTTCAAGATGGCCGACCTCGAGCCCGCGCCCGTCGACGCCGAGAGCGCTGTGCTCATTGAGGATCGGGGCGCCACCTGGGTCCTGTGGGCCCGCGACGACGCCGGGATCGTCCGTGAGGTCGAGGTCGGCTCGCCCACCTCGTCCCGCGACCGCGAAGACGTCGCCTGGCTGATCGTCAGCCTCCTCAACCCGAGCCCGACGATCGATCTGGGGCTGCCGCCGCGCCGCATCGAGCCGAAGCCGCCCGCCCGGGAGCGTCGCCCCGTCGTCCCGGCCCCGGCGCCCGTCGTCGAGCCGAAGCCGGAGCCCGAGCCCGAACCCGAGCCGGTCCTCGTCGTGGAGCCGGTGGTCGTCCCGGAGCCCGAGCCGAACCCGTCGGAGCTGCTGACCGTGACCCGGGGCCCGCAGTCGGAGCCGCTGGTGGTCGAGCTCGAGATGGCGCACGACTACCAACCCCATCGCGGCCCTGTGCTGCCGTTCGCCTCGCTCTCGGCGAGCACGGACGCCCGGATCGGGGCCCTGCCGTCGCCGTCGTTCGAGCTGGCGGGCGGCGTGGACATCGTCGGCCGGGTGCGCACCGGGTTGACCGTGGGGGCGACGGCGTTCACGCCCGTGTCCTGGCAGATCGAGCAGGCGGCCCTCACCCTGGCCGGGTCCGTCGAGGTCATGGGCTTCGGCTCCGTGGGCCTCGACCCGCGCGGTCGGGTGCGTGTCGGGGGCGCCATCGGCGTGCGGCACCTGCGCTACGTGCCCATCGCGCCCGGCACCTTCCACTTCGGCGAGGGCGAGCTGGTGCCGACGATCCGGGTGGAGGCGAGCTACGGCTTCCGCATCGCGCGGTCGATCGCGGCCCTGCCCACCGTCGGCGTCCAGGTCGACGTGCTCGACGAGACCCCGGTCTCCAGCCGCCCCGACGACATGTTCCCCGTGTCCATCCGCGTGGGTCTCCGGATCGTGGCCCTGCGCGACGTCGACTTCCGCCTCGCTCCCCCTCCTCCACCCCCCTTCCGAAACAAAAACTGATCGTCCGCGGTTCCTGCCCGCACTGTCGGAGGTGAGATGGCCTTCCTGGCCTGCAACAGCGACCTCGTTGAGGACGCCCGGCTCGGCGACACCCGAGCCCGAGAGCGGTTGATGGACTTGTGTCTGCCGACCGTCCTGGGTTGGTGCGCCCGGCTCGGCGGCCCCAAAGTAGACGCGGAGGATGCCGCCCATGACGTGTGCGTCGTCGTACTCACGAAGCTCGACAGCCTGCGCGACGGCGAAGCGTTCGTGTCGTGGCTCTACGGCATCACCCGTCGGATCCTCGCGAAGCACCGGCGCCGCGGCTGGGTCCAGCGGTGGACCGGCGCGGCGCTCCCGGACATCGCCGATCTGGACGCCGATCCCACCCGGAGTCACGACCTCTCGGAGCTCTCGGTCGCGGTCCAAGGCATCCTCGAGCGGATGCCCGGCAAACAGCGCGAAGTGCTCGTCCTCTGCGACGTGGAAGAACGCACCGACGAAGACGTCGCCGCCCTCCTCGGGATCCCCGTGGGCACGGTGAAGAGTCGCCTGCGCACGGCGCGCGGACGCTTCCGCAAGGCGGTCCGCGGACACCGCGTGGAGCCCCAGCTGATCGGGCTCACGACCTGGGGTCAGGGTTGAGCGGTCCCCACGAGCTGCGTCGGTTCGCCGACGACACCCGCCCCCGCGACCACGCGGCGAACCGGGTGCGCGCGCGTGCCCTCGAGACGGCGGACCTGCGCGTCCACGAGCGCGCGATGGCGGCCCTGCGACGTCCATGGATCGCGGCCGGCGTCGGGGTCTCGCTGGCCGCGGCGGGCGTCCTCCTCACCGTGTTCGTGCAGCCGCCCGAGCCCGCGGAGCTGGTGGCGGAGCTGAACGCCGTCGCCGACTGGGAGACCTTGACGGCCTCCGAGGACGTGCAGATGCACTTCCAGGGCCGCGGGAGCCTCGCGGGCACCGAGCAGGCACCGGACATCACCTGGGAGACGGGCACCGTCCGCCTCGCCGTGGAGCCCGAGCGCGGCATCGACCTGCGGGTGCGCACTCCGGAGGTCCTGGTGCGGGTCCTGGGGACCCGGTTCGCCGTCCATCGGGACGCGAAGGGCAGCCACGTGGAGGTCCAGCGGGGCCTCGTGTCCGTCACGTGCACGGGCGGCGAGGAGCTGAAGCTCCCCCCGGGCCGCGTGCACACGTGCGTGCCGGTGACGGCCGCCGGGCTGCTGGCTCGCGCCCAGGCGCTGGACGAGGACCGCGTGGCCCTCGACACGGTGCTCGAGACGCTCGACGCGGGGCTCGAGTCCGCCGACGGACCCGTCGCCGCCGAGCTGCGCTTCTACCGGGTCTCGGCCTTCGCCGGACGGGGGCTCTTCAAGGAGGCGCTCGCCGCGGCGGTGGCGCTCGACGGCCCCCACGCCGGGCACCGTCGGGCGGAGCTTGGGCCCCTCATCCTGCGGCTCGCCTACCGCGTCGACGGCTGCGACGGGGCGGCGGAGCACCGCGATCGGCTCGCGGACGGGGTGGTCGATCCGCTCGAAGGCCGATGCGAGTGAGGTTCGCCGGGCCCACCCCGGAGGTGAGGCCGGCCGCGGGCGTGGCCGTCGTCAGTCGACCCTGACCGGCGCCGCCACGGCCCTTCGGTCGAACAGCGCCACCGCGCGCTGCACCGCCGGGCCCCCCTCGCCCGGGGGGACGACCCGACCGCCGGGCTCGAGGCCCGTGATCATCATCCCGAGCCCGATCTTCTCGGTGCGCTTGAGCTCCCTGGGCTCCGCGCGGTCGACGGTCGTGTAGGAGACCCCGAGGTGGGCGAACAGGTCGCCTTCCCACCGGGCGGGTTCGTCGATCTGCACCACGAGCGTCGCGCTCTTGCCCGCGGGCAGGCGCATCACCGAGAGCATCCAGTCGGCCTTGGGGACGCGCTGGGATCCTTCGCAGACTTCGGCCCCCGCGGGTTCGGTGCGGGTGAGCTGCACCACCGGCGTGGTGGGGAATCGAGGGCTGTCGGGCGCGCAGGCGGCCTCCATGGAGTCCGGCGGCACCACGTGGGCCTCGGACAGCAGGAGCAGGAGGTCGACGTCGCCGGGGTTGTGCGCCGTCGCCGCCACGAGCACGCCCTGGCCTTCGCCCATGCGCGCGGCGCTCTGCACCTCGAGGTCGAGATCGGCGACGGGGACGTCCGCGGGCGGCGCCTCCTGAGCGATCGCCGTGCCCGCGAGGAGGAGGGTCGCGAGCGCGAGCCGCATCAGCGGGACCGCCGCACGGGCCCCTTGGGAGCGCCGAAGAGCGCCCGCCCCAGGAGCTGAACCTCCATCGCGACGGGCAGGTCCAGCTGGTCCTGCGTCTCGGGCCACACCGACCGCAGCGTGTAGACGGCGAGCTCCTCGCCGCGGCGGAGGATCGACAGCTTCTCGGTGCCTCGGGTGCGCCAGCGCGCCACCGACGCCTTGCCCTCCGGGATCCACTTCGCGACCCGGCGCAGGAAGCCCAGCCAGGCCTCCTCCTGGTCGCCCGCCGCGTCCGCGTCGATGTAGACGCCGCCGCCCTCGTCCGGGACGCGCCCGATCCCCTCCAGGCCCGCGTCCGCCAGCGTCGCCTTCAGGGACGCCGCGTCCACGCCCGGCAGCGGGAGCGGGATCTCGTCCGCCGGGATCGCGGTCGCCTTCGGCAGCGCCCCGGGGTCCGGCTGCTCCTTGTACTCGTTGGTCGCCTTCCACTCTCCGATCACCTCGATTTCGCCGAAGGGCGTGATCATCCAGACCCGTCGCGGGCCCAAGTGATCCATAGGGTCGAGGATCAGCAGGAGCGAGGGGTCGGGCCCCAACATCGGGAGCATCGTCCCCAGCAGGCTCAGCACGCGCGGCCCGTGGATGATCTGGGGAGGGATCTCGGCGCGGGGCATGTCCGCGTCCAATCGCACGACGAGGACCTCTTCGGGGCCGGCCTCGGGGACCGGGTCGTCCTTGCCGATGCGCGCGATGGGCGGCGCCGCCTCGAACACCCGCAGCATGTCCGCCTGGTTGCCCACGATCATCCCCATCGCCCGCGAGCGCGTGAGGTGCATGTCGCCGGGGGCCAGGATCTCCACGACCTCCCGGTCGTTGTGGGCGCCCTGCTGCATCAGCCAAGCGGCGATGGGTCCCCAGGGCGCGCCGCGCTCGAGCGCCCACCCGCGGGTGTGAGTGAAGTCCTCCGCCGGGCCCGCGTGCAGCGGCTCGCCGAGGGCCTCGTACAGGTCGAGCCGCAGCAGGGTCTCCAGAGGGAGCGGGTCCGCGGGGTCCTCGCCTTCCTCGTAGGGGACGACGGCCAGACGCATCAGCTGATAGATGGGCTCGGGGCGCACCGGGGCCGCGCGGTAGGCCTCCAGGAAGGCCGAGATGGCCTCCTTGGGGCGCTCGGCCTGGAGGAGACCGAAGCCGAGGTTGTAGTGGATCTCGGGACCCGCGCCGGGCAGGGCCGAGGCCGTCTGGCCGTGGGCGATGGCGCGGTCGAGGTCGCCCTGCTGCATCGCGATCAGCGCGAGGCCGCCGTGAGGGCGCGGGTCGGAGGGGGCCGCCGCGACGGCCTCGGTGAACGCCGTCTCGGCGGCTTCGACATCCCCCCGGCCCATGGCCTGGGACGCCGCCTCCATGAACGCGGCGATGGGGTCTTCGGACGCGGTCTCACTCATTCGGCACCCCTCCTCGCGGGGGCCGAGAGTCTACACAGCGTCAGTGCAGGGCGGACGTGATGTCGGTCTGGGCGCGGGCCAGGAAATCGGTCGGGTCCTCCCCCTCCCAGTCGGTCGTCGCCGTGATGGCGGCGAGGCGGACGGGGCCCGCGGGGGTCACGATGGGGGGCTCGCCCACGACCGCCGCGCAGCGCTCCGCGATGCCCTCGAGCTGCTCCGCCGCGCACCCTCGGAGCAGGAGCGTGAACGTGTCGCAGGCGGTGCGCGCGAGGGAGTCCTCGGCCCGCAGGCAGGACGCGAGGCGACGGGCGATCTCGGTCTCGAGGTGCCCTCGGATGTCCTCGCCGCGATCGAGGAGCACGCGCTCCCAGTCGGCGACGCGGATGGTGATCACGGCCACACGCCCTCGCTCGGGGCCGTCGAGCAGGCGGGGCCGGTCGGCGCGGGCGTCGGCGATCGCCTCCTGCACCAGGTCCTCGTGGTAGGCGCGGTTGTAGACGCCGGTGGTGGAGTCCATGCGGGCCAGCGCGGGGTCGACGTCGGTGTTCAGACCCACCAACCAGCCGTCGCGGGCGAGCTGATCGAGGAGGAGGCCGAGGCCTTCGCGAGGGAATCCAGGGGGTGTCTCGGTCATGACATTCCTCCCGGGGCGCGAGGCCCCGACGCACGCACCATCGGACCCTTCGGGCAGGACTTGAGGGGGTTCTTCTCGATCTCCGCCCGGTCGCTGTAGAGTCCCGCGATGGCTGGACGCGGGAATCGGGGGGGCGCGGCGGACGTCGGGATGGACGTCGTCGCCACGCTGAACGAGATGATCCTCACCGCGGTGCGCAACCGCGCATCGGACATCCACATCGAGCCCAAGGAAGACGAGCTGCGGGTTCGGTTCCGCATCGACGGGGTGATGGTCCCCCAGCGATCCCTGCCCGCGGACGCGGCGGCGCCCGTGATCTCACGCGTGAAGATCCTCGGCCGGATGGACATCGCGGAGAAGCGCCAGCCCCAAGACGGCAACTTCAAGCTCGACGTGAGCCCCCGCCAGTCGGTGTCGCTGCGGGCCTCAACCTTCCCGTCCTTCGACGGCGAGAAGTGCGTGCTCCGGATCCTGGAGTCCGGCGGCCTGCTCGACTTCGAAGCCCTCGGCATGACCGGCGGACAGGTCCAGGGCACCCGTCGCCTCACCCACCGCAACGGCGGCCTCCTCCTCGTCACCGGCCCCACCGGCGCGGGCAAGACGTCGACGCTCTACGCGATGCTCACGGAGCTGGACACGACGCGGCTGAACGTCGTCACCCTCGAGGACCCCATCGAGGTCCAGATCCCGGCCATCACCCAGGGTCAGGTGAACAACCGCGCGGGCTTCACGTTCGCGGGCGGGCTCCGGTCGATCCTGCGCCAGGACCCGGACGTCATCCTCGTGGGCGAGATGCGGGACCGCGAGACCGCCGAGATCGCGATCCAGGCGTCGCTGACCGGGCACCTCGTGCTCTCCACGCTGCACACCAACTCCTCGATCGAGACGATCACGCGCCTCGTGGACATCGGGCTGGAGCCCTACACCGTCGCCAACGCGCTGGTGGGCGTCATCGCGCAGCGCCTCGTGCGCGTGGCCTGTCGGCACTGCTCCAAGAGCTATCGCCTCGACAAGGACGTGACGGCGGAGGTCGGCTTCGGGCTGCCCGAGGGCGCCAAGCTGCTCCAGGCGGTCGGCTGCGACAAGTGCCTGGGGACCGGCTTTCGGGGGCGCACCGGCGTCTTCGAGGTGGTCGAGATCGACGACCGCCTCCGCTCCCTGATCAAGAACCGGGAGGAGTCGCCCGCCTTCAAGCGCGTCCTGCGCGAGATGGGGGTCCCGACCTTGCGTCGCGCCGGCATGAACGCCGCCCTGCGGGGCCGTACGACACCCTCCGAAGTGCTGAGAGTGACCTGATGACCGACTGCGGCTGCGCCGATCGACGCGAAGCGGGGGGGGGGCTCTCCCGGGAGTTCGCCGCCGGCGACGCGCGCCACTACGCCCCCGACACCGCCCTCGAGCCGTGTCACCTCGAGATCCGGATGGCGTTCGACCTGCCCGCCAAGACGGCGCGGGGAACGGTCACGACGACCGTCGTGGTGCGGCGCGCGGGAGCCCGGACCGTGACGTTCGACGCTGTCGATCTGCGTGACGTCTCCGTCGTGGACCCGGACGGCGCCCCCCTGGGGTGGACCTACGACGGGGCCCGGCTCGAGGTCACCTGGGCGGAGGCCGCGGAGCTGGGTCGTCGCCGCCGCGTGGCGGTCTCCTACGCCGCCGTCGATCCCCTCGACGGCATGCGGTTCTCGGTTCCGGACGACGCCCACCCGGACCGGCCGCTGTGGGTCGCCACGGACCACGAGACCGAGCGCGCCCGGTACTGGCTGCCGTGCATCGACCACCCGACGGTCCGGGTCCCCCTCGACTTCCACCTCACGGCGCCGTCGGACCTCACGATCCTCGCCAACGGCGCCCTCGTGCTCGAAGACGACCACGGCGACGGCACGAAGACCGCGCACTGGCGCCTCGAAGACCCCGCGCCCTCGTACCTGACCTGCCTCGCCATCGGCGACCTCGTCCGGGTCGACGGGGGGGCTTGGAGCGGCCGCCCCATCGCCTTCTTCGCGCCCCGAGGCACCGACCCGGCCGACCTCGACCGCTCGTTCGGCACCACCGAGGCGATGCTCGGCTGGCTCTCCGAGAAGCTGGGCACGCCGTACCCCTATCCGAAGTACTTCCAGTTCGCCGTCCCCGGCATCGGCGGCGCCATGGAGAACATCTCGCTCGTCTCCTGGGACGCGGCGTGGGTGCTCGACGAGACGGCGTTCCTCGAGCGCGGGTGGCTGGTCGAGCTGGTGAACCTGCACGAGATGGCGCACTCCTGGTTCGGGGACCTGATCACGTGCCGGGACTTCGCCCACGTATGGCTCAAGGAGTCCTGGGCGACGTACCTGGAGTCGTGCTGGCTCGAGGCCCGCAGCTCCGTCGACGAGTTCCAGAGTCAGCTCATCGACGAGGAAGCGGCGTATCTGAGCGAGGCCGACGGTCGGTACATGCGGCCGATCGTGACCCGTGAGTTCGACTCGTCGTGGGACATGTTCGACCAGCACCTCTACCCCGGCGGCGCGGTGCGGCTGCACATGCTGCGCAAGACGATGGGCGACGACGCCTTCTGGGCGGGGGTACGGGAGTACGTCGCGACGTTCGCGAGGCGCACGGTGGAGACGTCGGACTTCCGGCGCACGCTCGAGAAGCACGGCGGCCTGAGCCTCGGCCGGTTCTTCGACCAGTGGTTCCACAGCCCGGGCTACCCGAAGCTCAAGGCGTCCATGCGGCACTCCCGCGAGGACGGGCTGCTGACGCTGACGATCGAGCAGACGCAGGTCGACAAGAAGAAGCGCGTCGGGCTCTTCGACCTGGACATGCCCGTCGCGATCCAGACCGCCGACGGCGAGTGGATCCGGCGTCGGGTGGCCCTGTCCGAGGCGCGGCACGAGGTCGTCGTGGCCCTCGCCGCGAAGCCGAAGCAGGTGGTGTTCGACCCCGACATGGAGGTCCTCTTCACCCTCGACTTCGATCCCGGGCTGGACGTGCTCACCGCCGAGCTGACGGGGGCCCCCACGGTGCGGGGTCGCGTGTCGGCGGCCCGACGGCTGGGCAAGGCCGGGGGCCGTCGCCAGGTCCGTGTGCTCGTGGACGCGTACGGCGCCGAGCCCTTCTGGGGCGTCCGCGTGGCCATCGCGAGGGCCCTGGGAGCCGCCGGGAGCGCCGAGGCGGTGGCGGCGCTCGCGGACATCGTCGGGACCGAGCGTCACCCGCGGGCGGGCTACCTGGTGATCCAGGAGGCGGGCAAGTTCCGCGACGCCGGGGTCGCGTCCGCGCTGCAGGCCCGGATCGACGAGGGGTTGCCCTACCTGGCCCACGGGCACGCCCTGCGGGGGCTCGGCCGTCAGCGAGGCGACGCGCACCTCGGGACGCTCGCCGCGGGGGCCTCGGCCGACGTCGACTGGCGGGTCCGTCAGGAGGCGATGCACGCCCTGTCGGCGACCCGCTCGGCGGCCGCGCTGCCCACGATCGAGGAGCACCTGCCGTACGGGTCCGACGTCCCCCGGGTCCGGGCGGCCGCGGTCCTCGCCCTCGCCGAGTGCGCGCGCTGGCAGGAGGAGCCCGTCCGTCGCGCCGCTGTCGAGCGGATCGTGGACCTCGGCCGGGACCCGACGATGGGGGTCCGCCTCGCCGTGCCCGGCGCCCTCCAGCGGCTCGGCGCCCGCGACGCCCTCCCCGCCCTCGAAGCCCTGATCCCCCGCGTCGCCGCCCAGAACGAGGCGCGCGTCCGCCGAGCCATGAAGGCCCTGCGCCGGAGCGGTCGCAAGGGAACCGAGGTCGAGAAGCTGACCAAGCGCGTCGAGGAGCTGGGCACCGAGAACCGCAAGCTGCGAGAGCGCCTCGACAAGCTGGAAGCACGGGTCCTCGGCGACGAGGGGTGATCAAGCAGCCGGGAGTGCCGCCGGGGGGTGGGCTGCCGGGCCGGGGGGTGGGCAGAATTTCCCAGGAGGGGGCTGCCGGGCCGGGGGGTGGGCAGAATTTCCCAGGAGGGGGGTGCCGGGCGGGCCGGCGACGTCGCCGTGGGAATTCTTGCCCGAACCTCGCTCCGGATCGTCGGGACCGTCTCATCGTCCGCGTCTCGTCGCCCGCCTCGGCGACGAGGGGTGATCAAGCAGCCGGGAGCGTGAACCGGAACGTCGATCCTTCGCCGAGCGCCGACTCGACCTGGATCTCGCCTCCGTAGCGCTCGACGATCTTGCGACAGAGCGCGAGCCCGATCCCGGTGCCGGGGTAGCGCTCCTGGGGGTGCAGGCGCTGGAACAGCACGAAGATCCGGTCGGCGTACTGCATGTCGATGCCGATGCCGTTGTCCTGCACCGACACGCACACCGAAGCGCCGCGCCGCTCGGCCGAGATGTGGACCTCCGGGATGGCGTCGCCCCGGAACTTGACGGCGTTGCCGATGAGGTTCTGGAGGACCTGGGCGACCTCGGCGAGGTCCGCCCGCACCCGGGGCAGGGGGTCGGTGTGCACGATCGCCTCGGCGTCCGTGATCGCCCCGTGCAGGTTCGCCAGGGCCCGCTCCACCGCCGCGTCGAGCTCCATGGGTCCGTGCTCGCTCGTGGGCCCGCCCACCCGAGAGAAGGTGAGCAGGTCCGCGATCATCGTCCGCATGCGGCCGACGCCGTCGCGCACGAAGCCGATGTACTCCCGCGTGGTCGCGTCGAGCGTGTCGTCCAGCTCCTCGGCCAGCAGGTCCGTGAAGGAGCGGACCATGCGCAGGGGCTCCTGGAGGTCGTGGGAGGCGACGTACGCGAACTTCTCCAGCTCCTGGTTGGAGCGCTGCAGCTCCTCGGTGCGGATCCGCAGCTGATCGGCCTGCGCCGCCAGCGCCTCGGACGCCCGCCGACGCTCGGTCATGTCGCGCAGCACCAGCGCGCACCGCACCAGCCCCTCCACCTCGAACTCCCCGATCGTGAGCTCCACCGGGAACGACGAGCCGTCCGACCGCACGCCGGTCATCTCGAAGCCCGTGGACAGCAGCTCGGCGTCGTCCGCCGCCCCCGACCGGTCGACGAGCGCGCCCAGGGCCGGTCGCCACTCCTCGTGCGCGAGCACGGTCGCCGGTCGCCCCACCGCCTCCGCCACGTCGTAACCGAACATCGTCTCGGCCGCGGGGTTGAACACCTCGATCCGCCCCGCGGCGTCCACCGTCACGATCGCGTCGCCGACGCTGGCGAGCACCGCCTCGTTGGCGGCCTCGGTGCCCCAGAGCTGGTCCTGCATGTCCCGCCGGACCCGCATCTCGTTCTCGAGCCGCACGCGCGCCATCACGTTGCGCTCGTAGGTGCGGGCGTAGTCGAACGCGAGCCCGACCAGGGGCACGAAGTAGGTGACGACCTTGAGGAAGTGGGCGGCGTTGAAGTGGGCGTCGTAGAGCTCGCGGCTGCCGAACGCCATGTGGATCTGGGTCGCGACCGCGGGCAGCGTCATGAGCAGCAGGGAGTGGCTGAAGATGCTCGGGGCTCGGCGATGCAGGGCGGGGAACAGGCTCAGCGCGCCGATGAGGAGGAGCCCCAGCGGCACCGCGTCGAGCGGGTGGGTGAGCAGTCGCTGGGGGAACACGAAGTCGACGCCGCCGAGGATGCGGTAGCTGCCGTAGAGCACGAGCAGCCCCAGGCTCGACACCGCCCCTCCCAGGCCGATGAGGCGGAGGATCGCCGCGCGGTCGGCCGATCGCGGGGGCGCGGACGGATCCCCGACGAGCCGGCTCGCGACGCCCACGATCAGGATGGCGGCGAAGTAGATCCGCCCGAGCCCCCAGCTCATCGGGACCACCCGGGCCTCCACCAGGACCGGGCCGAGGCGGGGGTCCGAGAGCAGCGTGTGCCCCATGTCGGCGCACGCGGCGGCGAGCAGGCCCACGAACAGCACCGGGGTGATGGGGTTCCTCGTGTTGCGGAAGTGCAGCAGCGCGAGGAGCGCCGTCATCCCCGCGACGCACACCGCCGTCCACTCGGACAGGGTGTGGATGAAGGTCCCGCGCAGGGCCTTCTGGTCGGGCCCGACGTCCGTCCCCAGGTCGAAGCCGAACAGGATGAGCAGCGACGGCAGGACGCAGCCGACCACGATCGCCCACGCCAGCGGGGGCGGGAGGACGACGAACGGGTCTTCGTGGGCGGGGCGAACGGGGGCCCGAGGGGCGGACCTGCGCTGGCTCACCGGGACGCCGCCGTCAGCTCCGCACGTCTCCGCGGTGCCAGGGCAGCTTCATCATGGTCAGCGACAGGTCCTCCAGCTCGCCGATGACGCGGAGGAACTGCTCCACCTCCACGGGCTTGCCCAGGAAGCCGTTGGCGCGCAGGTCGTAGGACTCGAGCACGTCCGCGTCCCGCTGGGAGCCCGTGAGCACGAGGACGGGGATCTTGCGGAGGTCGTCGTCGCCCTTGATCTCGCGGAGGACTTCGTGGCCGTGGCGCTTCGGGAGGTCGAGGTCGAGCAGGATCAGATCCGGGCGCGGCGCGTCGCCGTGGTCGCCGCGGCGTCCCACGAAGTCGATGGCCTCCGCCCCGTCGCGGACGACGTGCAGCTCGTGCGTGATGCCGCTCTTCGCGAGCGCTCGCGTGGTGAGGAGGACGTCCCCCGGAGAGTCTTCGACGAGGAGGATCTGGACGGGACGGTCGCTCATGGGCGGATCATACCCGGGCGCAGCGGGCGCGCCGCCGACCCCGCCTACTCGGGGACGATCTTGCTGATGCGCCCGGCGGAGTACTCGGCCAGGTAGACCTCGCCCTGCTCGTCCTCGCCCATCGTCGACACGGCGAGCAGGCCGGTGATGTCCACCGGGCCCTCGGAGGCGGCCCCGCCGGGGCTCCACTCGATGCTCCCGAGGAAGCCCTCGTTGTTGAAGGACCAGTCCGCGAAGAAGTACGTGCCGTGCAGGTCCGGCATGGCGCAGCCGCGGTACGCGTAGCCGCCCGTGATCGAGAAGCCGCGGCCGCGGCCGTAGGTGTAGATGGGCTCGTCGAAGGCGCTTTGGTCGCAGCCGTTGCGGAAGCAGCGGTCGCCCTCGACCTGAGACCACCCGTAGTTGCCGCCGGAGGTGCCGATGCTGATCTCTTCGACGGCGTCCTGGCCCACGTCGGCGATGTACATGTCGCCCGTCTCGCGGTCCCAGCTGAAGCGCCAGGGGTTCCGCAGGCCCCAGGCCCAGGTCTCCTCGCGGTGCTCGCCGTCGCCCAGGAACGGGTTGTCGTCCGGGATCGCGTAGGGGTCGCCCGAGTCGACGTCGATGCGCAGGATCTTCGCGTGGAACGTGTCGGGGTTCTGCCCGTTGTTGTAGGTGTCGCCGCCGCCGCCGCCGTCGCCGAAGCCGATGTACAGGTAGCCGTCGGGACCGAAGCCGATCTGGCCGCCGTTGTGGTTGCCGGCGGGCTGGATCTCCGTGAGGAGGATCTCCTCGGTGGTCGGGTCCGGCTCGTCCGACGCCGGGTCGCCGGTGACCGTGTAGCGGGACACGCGGGACTCGCCGGAGCCCGCGCCCTGGGCGATGTAGCTCACGAAGAGCTCGCCGTTCTCGGCGAAGTTCGGGTGGAACGCGACGGACAAAAGCCCGCGCTCCTCGTAGGCCGCGAGGGGCACGACGTCGTCGCGGATGTCGAGGTACGTGCGGGTCTCGCCGTTGCTGCGCAGGCGCCGGATGCGGCCCGCCTGCTCGCCGATGAAGAGGCGGCCCGAGCCGTCGCCGGCGTGGCCGATCCACGTGGGGCGGTCGACGTCCTCGGTCACGACCTCGAGCTCGACGTCCGTGCCGGACACCTCGTCGATCCCGTCGCACACGTCCCCGGGGGCGGTGTCGTCGTCGTCGGTTTCGCTCGGGCAGCCGACGAGGAGCATCGGCAGGGCGGAGAGGGCGAGGGTGCGAAGTGCGAGCATGCGGGCCACGGAGTCCTCCAAATGGGGCCGCTTCTTAGCACACGGATCGGGCCCCCGATCGGGCGCCTGCCGGCCGATCCGCGCGCGCGACCCCTCAGCTCTCGGTGCCCCGCTCCGCGAGGCGACGGCGCCGGGCCTCGGCCGCCGACACCGGGCGCGCCCCCTTGGCCGTCTTCGGGCTCTGGGCCGAGGGCGCGGCTTCGCCCCCCGCGAGCAGGGCGGGGCGGAGCGCGGCGACCTGGCGCCCCAGCTTCTGGTACTCGCGCAGGACGGCGTGGGCGAGCATCGGCCGGGTGATGCGGCGCTCGTCGGAGGCCGCTGCCGAGCACGCCGCCGCCACCGCGACGTTCCAGATGTTCGCGCCCGCCAGCTTGAACTCCCGCGCCACCTCCGGGAGCGAGACGCCGTCCGCGAGGGGGTACTCGTCGGGCAGCAGCCGCTTCCAGATCGCGAGGCGCTCGTTCGCCTCCGGGAACGGGAAGTCCACCGCGAAGGTGAAGCGACGCAGGAACGCCTCGTCGATGTTCCGCTTGAGGTTGCTGGTCAGGATCGCGATGCCGTCGAACGCCTCGAGCCGCTGGAGCAGGTAGGAGACCTCCAGGTTGGCGAAGCGGTCCTGGGCGTCCTTGACCTCGCTGCGCTTGCCGAACAGGGCGTCCGCCTCGTCGAAGAGCAGCACGCAGGGCGCCTCCTCCGCCGCCGTGAACAGCCGGTTGAGCTGCTTCTCCGTCTCGCCCACCCACTTGCTCACGACCATGGACAGATCCACGCGGAAGAGCGGGTAGCCCAGCGAATGCGCGAGGACCTCTGCGGCCAGGGACTTGCCCGTGCCCGGGGGCCCCGTGAAGAGCGCCTTGATGCCGCGCTCGCCGGCCCGCAGCCGGTCGGGGCCGAGGGCCTCGAGCACCAGCTCCCGCTGCTCCGTCTGGGCGAGCATCTCCCGGAGCAGGCGATGGGGCTCCAGGGGCACGACCAGGTCGTCCCACCCGCGCCGCACCGCGACCTGCTCGGCGAGGGGGCCGGGATCCGGGAGGAAGGCGTCCGCGCATGCGCCCCGCACGTCGTCGGGCGTGGGCTTGGCCGAGCCGCGGGCGAGGGCCCGGTCCCGCGCGAGGTCCAGCACCTGGGCGATCTGGCCCCGGGAGAAGCGAAACCGGCGGGCCAGCAGCTCGGGGTCCAGGGGCTCGCCGCCGTCCGCGAAGCCGCCGCGGGCGAGCAGCTCCTCCCAGGCCCCGCGACGCTCGTCGAGCCGCAGCGCGGGGAGCGAGAGGTGCAGGAACTTGCGGTCCGCGCCGAGGGGCTCGCCGGTGCCCGCAGGGGCCCGGTGCAGGAGCAGCGGTCGGGGCGTGCCCTCGGTGGCGACGAGCAGGGGGGCGAGGGGGTCCGCGCCGTCCTCGGGCTCGGGGGGATCCAACACCAGCAGGACGGCGGCCTGGAGGCGCGCCTCCCGGGCGATGCGGGGCGCGACCGGCTCCGGGGCCACGCCGAGGCGGGCGCCCGCGGCGAGGTCGACGATCATGAGGGGGGCGTCGACCTTGCGGGCGAGGTGCCGGGCCGCCTCCAGGGCGTCGCGCTGGGAGCGGGCGTCGATCCTCAGGACCGGGGCGGTGTCGTGCAGCACCTGGAGCAGGCCGTTGACGGCCGCTGCGACGGCGGGCCGCACCGGCTTCTCGAGGTCGTCGCCCCGCTCGAGGCGGCACCAGGGGTGCAGGTCCGGATCCCAGGCCTCGGACTGGAGGATCCGGCGCGCCACCCGGGGAGCGACCACGAGCGGCTGGGCCTGCAGCGGGAGGTCCGGGCGGTTCTCGGCGTGGGGGAGCAGCAGCAGCCGATGCCGCCGGAGAGGTGCGTCCGGCGCGAGGCGACCCGCGAGGGCGACGCGACCCGGCCGATCGTCCGACAGCAGCCGGAAGGCCAGGGCGGGGGTGAGGTGCTGGGCGGACAGGTCGTCCTGCAGGTAGGCGTACAGCCGCAGGTAGCGCGCGTTCACCTCGGGAGCGAGCGCGAGGAGCAGCAGGTCCACGTCGTCGTCCTGGAGGTCGAAGGCGGCGATGAGCCGGCCGAGGTCGGAGTCGTCCTCCTGCCTGCGCGCGAGGACCTCGGCCCGACGATCGTCCACGAGCCTGCGCAGCCCCGCGGCCTCCTCGGCGTCCACCTGCATGGGCCCGATGTCGAGCAGATCGCCGAGGATCTCGTCGACCTCGGCCTCGCCGATGTAGGCCCCCCAGGGAGCGTCGCTCGACAGGGCCCGCCCGCGCGCCCGCATGCGCTGCACCTCGGCGAAGACGGCCAGGTCGGCCCAGCCCAGGGCGTGCATCAAGGTGTCGAGCCGCGCGTTCGAAGTGTCCGTCATGCGGACCCGAGTCTACTCCAGACCACTACGCTGTCCCCGTGGACCCCCGCCTCGCCCGCGCCGCCGCCGCCCTCCTCTTCGTGGTCGGGTGCACGCCGGAGCAGCCTCTGCCGGGCCCCGCGTTCCCCACCGTCGCGGTGTCGACGTACATCGAATCGGAGCACGCCGCGCAGCGCCTGGTCGGGCTCGGCGTGGGCGTGGTGCAGGACGGCCGGACGACCTTCCTGGGCGGCTACGGTTGGGCGGATGAGCAGGCGAAGGTCCCGTTCGACCCCCGGGTGACGCGGGTGCGATGGGCGTCCGTCAGCAAGACCCTGACCGGGGTGATGGCGATGCGGGCGGTCGAAGCGGGGCGGCTCGATCTCGACGCCGACATCCGCGCCTGGCTGCCGGTCTGGCCCGAGGGGCGCGGCACGACGACGCGGCTGCTGTTGACCCACCTCGCGGGCGTCATGACCTACGACGACGGGGCCGTCGATCCGTGGCCGCCGGTGGAGCAGCTGCACGATCCGGCCGTCAATACGGGCTTCGCGTGGGCCCTGGACCGCTGGATCGCGGCCCCGCTGGTGAGGACCCCGGGCAGCGACTTCGGGTACTCGACGCTGGGCTTCAACCTCGCGGGGACCGTGATCGGCGCGGCCTACGGAGCGGGCGAGGGGGCGGCGCCGGACGCCGTGTTCCTGAGCATGGTCGAGGACGCGCTCCGGGGCACGCGGGCGGCGGGCATCGTCCCCGACCGGACGGTCGCGCCGGGCCCGGACCGAGCCACCGGGTACCTCCTGTTGGAGGACGGGTCGGTGGCCGTGACGGGCGAGAAGGACGTGAGCTGGAAGGCACCAGGGGGGGGCTTCATCTCGACCGTCGAGCAGCTGGCCGCGTACTGCGAGCTCGTCGCGGGCGACCTGCTGACGGTGGAGTCCCGGCGCGCGATGTGGACGGCCCCGGTCCTGGCGGACGGGAGCACGTCGTACTACGGGCTGGGCTGGGGCGTGGGGGGCCGCGACGACCGCCCGCGGGTGGAGCACAACGGCGTCCAGGAGAAGGCCCAGACGCGCATCGTGCTCTATCCGAACGAGCGGTTCTGCGTGGTGGCGATGACGAACACCGACACGGCGAGCGCGCGGTATCCGATCGACCTGACCCGGATCACCGAGGGGGTGGAGGACCGGGTGCGGGCGGCGAGGTAGGTCAGCCCAGGTCGGCCTACTGCTCGAACCACTCCATGTCGATGGCCTCGCGCCAGTCGTACTCGAAGCCGGGCTCGAACTCGGAGGCGTTCCAGCTGCCGCTCCCGGCGAAGGACGAGCTGGTGGCCGTGCCCGTGATCCACGTCTGCCAGTCCTCGAGCTCGTAGTTGTAGAACCAGGCGACGTTGCCCGAGATGCCGAAGTTGACCTGGGTGATGTCGCCGGGATCGCTCGTGAAGAGGTCGCCGCAGGTGTGCAGGTTGAACACGAAGTCCACGGAGAAGGTCACGAAGCAGCCGGGGCAGCCGGGCTGGGGGTCGTCGCCGCGCGGGCGAAGCGTGTAGTTGACGAGGCAGTCGTCGTACCCGGCCTCGACGACCTCGTCGCTCATGGAGTACTCGAACAGGTAGCTGCCGCTGGCGATGACGTTGCCGGCCGCGTCGTCGTCGTCCACGGCGTCGTCGTCGTCGACCGCGTCGTCGTCGTCCACGGCGTCGTCGTCGTCCACTGCGTCGTCGTCGTCCACTGCGTCGTCGTCGTCACCGCTGCCGCCGCCGCCTCCGCCTCCGCGTCCGCCGCTGCGGGGCGTACAGGCTGCGCCGACCATGACGAGGGTGAGGAGAAGTGCGAGGAAGTGGCGCAGGCTCATGGGGGGCTCCGTTGGTCCCGAGGAATGGGTCTTTTACTGAAGGTGCCGCGATTGTGCACGCGAACCTTGCGTTCACAACGGGGAATCCCGCGCCCCTCGCGTGTCGCCCGCTCGACGACCGCCGATCGAGGCCGCATGCTGCGTTCGTGCCTCCGGTTTGGATTTCAAGAACATTTCTCGGCGATTCGGATCGGGCGTCCCTCCAAGAGGTCCTGCGTCTCCGGGACGCCGTGTTCGTCGTGGAACAGTCCGTGCCCCTCGACGAGGAGGTCGACGGTCTGGACGGCGGCGCGACGCACACGGCCCTGTACGCCGACGGAGCGCTGGTGGGGACGGCGCGCCTGCGCGTGGTCGACGGGGTGGCGAAGATCGAGCGGGTGGCCGTGGACCGCGCCCGTCGCGGCCTCGGGCTCGGGCGGCGCGTGATGGCCGACATCGAGGACGCCGCCCGGTCCGCCGGATGCGTCGAGGCGAAGCTGGCGGCCCAGATCCAGGTCCTGGGCTTCTACGAGGACCTGGGATACGTCGCCGAGGGGGACGTGTTCCTGGACGCCGGGATCGAGCATCGCTGGATGCGCAAGCCGCTGTAAGGAACTTTCCGGTCCGCCCGCGTGTCGTGGTCGTGCAGTGCGCCCCACCCCCGGAGGACCCATGCGCAGCTGCCGTGCCCCGACCCCCGACCCCCGCTCCGACCGCGGACGACTGCTGCCGGCAGCCTTCCTGGTCTGTGGCCTCACCGTCGGGCTGTTGGGGCCTCGCCTCGCCGCCGAGGCGCGTGAGGCCGTCGCCGACTTCGCGCCCGACTGGTTCGCCGCGGACGCTCGCGCCCAAGACGCCGCCGCGGCCGCCGCGCTCGTCGAAGCGGGCCACGGCACCGCCGCTCCGTACAGCTTCCCGCGACACGCCGAGGGCCTCCGGGTCGCCCTCGACGCGGCCCGCTCGCCCGCCGCCGTCGCCGAGCTCACGGAGCGCTTGGGGATCCTCGGCGACTCGTCCGACGTCCCCCGCCTCGAGGTCCTCGCCGACTCTCGCCTCACGCAGGTCCGGATCGCCGCCCTGGGGGCGCTCGGGCGCCTCGGCTCGGACCGCGCGCTCGACCTCCTGACCACCTACGTCCGCTCCTCCGACTGGGAGCTCGCGAGCCACGCGATCGCGGCCCTGGGCAAGTCCGACACCGACCGCGCCCTTCAGGAGCTCACGATCCTCGCCGACCACCCGCAGCCCGGCCGTCGCCAAGCCGCCTGGTCGGCCTTGGCCCTGCGAGGAGGGGCGGGCGCGCGGGCCGTGCTGCACCGGGTCGCCCGCACCTGCCCGTCGAGCGAGTCGTGGTCCGCCATGTACGCCGTCGCGGCCCTCGGCGAGCCCGTGGATCAGCGCCTCCTGCTCGCCATGGCCAGGGGCGGCGACACCCAGAAGGCCTCCAGCGCCCTCAACGCCTTGTCGAACTTCCCGGCCACGGCCATCACCGACGCGCTCCTCGACCTCGCGCGCACGGCCCCCTCCCATCGCCGGAACGACGCGCTCGCGGCCCTCTCCGGGCTCGACGACCCCCGCGCCGTGGAGGTCCTCGAGGAGGCGGCGCGGGGCCGCCGCCACGAGCGGAACACCGCGATCCACGCCCTCGGTCGCAGTCGCGCGCCGGGGGCCTTCGAGGCGCTGGTGGGCGTCGCCGACGAGGCGGGTCCCAACGAAGTCCAGGCGGCCGTGTCCGCCCTCGCGGGGCGGAGCGAGCCCGAGGCGCGGGAGATCGTCCGGGACATGGCGAAGGAGCCCTCTCCCCTGGGGCCCGCGGCCCTCGCCGCCCTCGCCGGCGTCGACGATCCCCGGACCACCGAGCTGCTGGTCGAGGCGTTCGACGAGCGCGGCGTGCTCCCCCCGGCTCACGCCCTCAACCACCTCGCCGTCCACGGCGGGGAGGACGGCTGGTCGCTGCTCGAGGAGGTGCTCGCCACGGGCGACGCGGGCACGCGGAACAGCGTCGTGTGGGCGCTCCAGCAGCGGGGCGGCGAGGACGCGGTGGACCGGCTCCTGGACCTCGCGCGCACGGGGGACCGCAACGTGGCCTCGGCGGCGCTCGGGTCGCTGGAGCAGATGGACGAGCACGCCCGCGACGGACTCCGATCGCTCCTCATCGAGCGGGTCTCCGAGGGGGCCGACGCGGACTACGGCCAGAGCCTCACGACCCTCGCTCGACTCGGCGGCGACGACGTCCTGGAGCTGCTGGAGACGCGCCTCGACCAGGGCACGGTGACCGAGAAGCAGCAGGCCCTCGGCGCCCTCGCGCAGATGACCGACCCGGCGGCGTCGGCCGCGATCGAGCGGATCTACCGGGAGAGCGAGGAGCCCTCGATGCGGGTGCAGGCGCTCAACCAGCTGCTGTGGAGCGACGACGTGGGCGACGACATCCTCGACTCGGCCATGGCCGACGACGACCCGTCCGTGGTGGCGACCGTCGCCTCGATGCTCGCCCAGCGCGGCGGCGAGGACGCGTCGGCGCGCCTGGTGGAGATGGCGGAGGCCGAGGACGCCCAGGTCCGCACGGCCGCCATCTCGTCGCTGGCGCAGATCGGCGGCGAGGGGGCCGAGGCGGCGCTGCTCGCGGGCCTCCAAGACCCCGACGTGGCCCCGTCCATCATGTGGTCCGTGAGCTCGTCGAGCTCGCCCGTCGTGAAGGACGCCCTGCGGGAAGTGGCCCGGGAAGGCGACCCGGCGATGCGGGCGAACGCGCTCTCGGCCCTCAGCATGGACGCGGACCCGGGCACCACCGACATCCTCGCCGCGGCCCTCGCCGATGAGGACTCCACCGTGGCGACGTCCGCGCTCTACGCCCTGCAGAGCCGAGGCTCGTCGTCGGCCGCCGAGGTGATCGGCGCCGCCCTGGACGAGCTCCCGGAGGACGAGGACGCGTACGGCATGCGCCAACAGGCCGCCAACGCGCTCCGAGCCATCGGGGGCCCCGCCGCGCGCGATCGCGCCGACCTGCTCGACTCGATCCTGAACCCCGACGAGCAGGACTTCGGCCTGGGCATGTACGGCCGCGGCTACGACATGCCGTACCCGATCGACTGAGGGGGCCCGCCGGGCGCGATAGAGTCCGGCCATGCGTGACCGGGTCGCTTGGGCCGTCGTACTCGTCCCCGTGGCGCTGCTGACGCTGCCGGGCCTGTTCGTGGGTCGCGCGCCCCTCGAGGGCGACCTCCTCGTCTACCAGTTGCCGATCTACGAGGTCCTCTCCGACGCGGTCCGCGCCGGGCAGCTCCCGTGGTGGGACCCCACGGTGCAGAGCGGGACCCCGTTCTTCGCCAACGTGCAGACCCAGCTGCTCTGGCCGGCGACGTGGCTGCACGCCGTCCTCCCTCACGGGCCCGCACTCCTGATCTGGCTGCTCCTGCACGGTCTGCTCGCCGCCGTCGGGGCGCGCCTCTGGCTGCGCGGACGGGACCTGTCGCAGTCGGCGGCGACGCTCGGCGCCCTCGTCTTCACGCTCGGCGGGCCCGCGCTGTCGATGGTCACGAAGCCGGACAAGCTGCCCGCCTTCGCCCTCGTGCCGTGGCTGCTGTGGGGCGTCGATCGGTGGGCGCGGGGGGACCGCGTGAGGGCCGCGGCCGTGGTCGTCGCCGCGCAGGTGGGCATGGCCCTCTCCGGTGGCTTGGAGATCTGGATCCTGGCGTTGCTCGGGGTCCTCGTCTTCGAGATGTGCGAGCGGCCTCCCCAGGGACGCGAGGTGTTCGTCCGGGCCGCGACGTTCGCCGCCGCCGTGGGCCTCGCGTTCGCCCTCGCGGCGGTCCAGCTGATCCCGTTCCTGCACCTCATGGCCGAGACGACGCGATCGTCCGGGATCGAGTACGGCGCGCTCTCGAAGTGGTCGCTGCGGGTCCAGGATCTGCCTGGGCTGCTCATCCCGTGGTGGACGTTCCTGGGCGATCCCCCGGTGCGGTTCCTCGCGAACCTCGGCGTGGGCACGCCCGCCGCCGTCGCCTTCGTCGCTTGGATGATCCCGCGCGACGGTCGGCCCCGCGGCCCGTCCGGCGAGACGTTCGCGGTGGCCTACGGGATCGTCCTGTTCCTGCTGCTCGCCCTGGGCGACGCGACGCCGGTCCATCGGTGGGTGTCGAGCATCGTCCCCGGCCTGGACAGCATGCGGTACCCCGAGAAGTACGTGTGGGGGGCTTGGCCCTTCCTGGTGCTCGCGGTCGCGCGGGGCTGGGAGCGCCTCCCGACGCTCGGGGGGGGCGCCACGGTGGGGGTCTTGGTGGTCGCCGCCCTCGAGCTGTGCGTGCTCGCGCGGGTGCTGCTGCCGCCGGTGGACGTGAGCGAGGTGCTGGCCCGCGCCGGCGCGCGCGACGAGCCCGTGCCGCGCTACTTCAACGTGGATCGACACCTGGACAAGCGCACGCCCCTGCCGCCCCGGGAGAGCGCGCAGCAGCGCCTGGTGGACGTCTCCGACCGGGCCTGGCCGAACGTCGGCGTGATCCGCGACGGCGACGGGCGACGTCGCTTCGAGTACGCGGACGGCGTCCGGGCGATCCGCCTCGAGCGGCAGGACCTGTACTTCGATCACGTCGCCCCGCAGCCCGTGCCCAACGCGCTGCTGCTGCTGCGTCGGGCGGGCGTCGGCGCCCTCGGGTTCCTGAGCCCCGAGCGGCACGACGAGTGGACGTCGGCGGCGGGGGTCGCGTCCACGTGGCAGGCCCCCCACACGGTGGTGGAGGTGCCGGGCTTCCGACGGGTCGGATGGGCCCGCTCGGCCGAGCGCGCGACGGACGACGGAGCCGCGTTCCGGGCGCTCGGGGGACCCGATCTGCTGGAGGCGCGGCGCGTCGTGATCGAGCCGGACGGCCCCGGATCGGAGGAGGCGCTGAAGGAGGAGCACCCGGCTCCGGACGTCGCCCCGCCGGACCTGGTCGTGGAGCGCCCGTCGCCGGACACCTTCGTGATCGACGTCCCCGCGGTGGGCGGGTGGCTCGTCGTCCGCGAGGCCTGGGCCCCGGGCTGGCGCGCCGAGGTCGAGCGCGGGGGGTCGGTCCGGCCGCTCCCGCTCGCCAGGGCCGATTTCTACCTGCAGGCGGTGCCGGTTCCATTCGTCGAAGGGGGCGAGACGGTGCGGATCCGCCTGTCCTATCGGCCCTCCGGGTTGGGGACGGGTCTGATCGTCAGCATCTTGGGGCTGTTGAGTTTCCTGGCAGCGCTCGGGGGCCTCAAGAGGCGATAGGCAGGCGCCCGCACCGTCTCCCCTTGCGGGTCAGCCCCGATCGAGGTGCGCGTACGGCGCCAGGGTTCGAAGCCGCGCGTCGTCGACCGCGCCCCCCACCGTGAAGTGATAGATGGCGTGATACCGGGCGTCGCGGAGGCCCAGCAGGTGGTGGGTGCTGTCGTCGTAGAAGCAGCCGATGCCGGTGGCGCGCACCCCGATCGCTTCCGCTTCCAGGTAGAGGAGCTGCCCGAGGGCGCCCGCCTCCCAGTGCAGTCGTCGGTACATGGCGGCCCCCTCGCGCTGGATGCCGGTGCTCAGCTCGCCGAGCATGCAGGCGGCGAACGCGCCGTCGGCGGCGATGTCCTGCCCGCAGGAGACGGCGCGGGCGGTGGGGCGCAGGTCGCCCTCGCGCAGCAGCAGCAGGGGGAGGTCGTCGGGGCACTCGGGGGGCCGGGTCCAGGCGAACTCGTCGCGGCGGGTGCAGGCCGCCCAGAAGGGGGTGTGAGCTGCCCGATGGCGCAGGAGGAGGTAGAGGCCGGGGGCGAGCCCGTCGACGCGATGGACGAACAGGAGCAGGTGGATCGACGGCTTGTGCGAGAGGGTGTCGAACGGGAGCCCTCGTGCTCGCGGCAGGCACCGCTGCAGAGTCGTGAAGAACGCGTCGCGGGTGATCGAGGTCGTGCCGTCCATCGCCACGGCGGAGCGGCGGGTCCGGATGAGGCGCCGCGCAGGGGGCGAGCCCTCGGTCCGCGCCGGATGGCCCGCGACCGCCCGCCAAGGGGGCGAGACCGACTCGGTCCTGCGCGTCGCGTCCGCGACGAGGGAGACGATGGGCCAGTCGTGGTGCTCGACGCTGAGGTCCGACGGGGTGCCCCGGGGTCGGGCGGCGCGGGCGGCGTCGAGGAGCTCCAGGCTCGGCCGCCACTCCGCATCTGCCGGGGCCGGTCCGGGCCAGACCGCCACGATCGCCTCCGGTCGCTCCGCTTCGGGCCCGTCCTGGCGGTCCGTGGCGAGCAGGGCGGCCGCCTCCTCGTCGGTCACGGCGTCCAGCACACGCGTCCGCCATCCCATCGCGGCCGCGGCGAAGGCCAGCGCGCCGAGGCAGTGCCCCAGGTCGTGTTGGCAGTAGCGGAAGGCGCGCTCGCCGTACTTCCAGGCTTCGCGCCACGCGATGGACGTGAGTCCGACGAGCAGGGTGCCCTCGGGGAGGGTCGCCATTGCGTCCGACCAGGCCGACCTTGGGATCTCGAACCGCGACTCGAGGGCGTGGTGGAACGGGTGGTAGTGGGCCACCCCCGGGTCTTCCAGGAGTCCGGGGATCGGGCCCCCGACCAGGTAGCTCTCGGTCGAGTGCAGGTTTCCGCTGCTCGGGTCGACCCGCAGGGACCAGCGGGCCTCGCCGGCCTCTTTCCAGGCCGAGAGGGCGAAGGAGTCGTAGAAGAGCCGCGACACCGTGTGGCGATTCACCGGCATCGGGGGCAGGGGAGCGGCCAGGAGGTCGGACCAGGCCGGGCCGACCGCGTCGCCCTCGGGCTCCACCAGGTCGAGGGTGAGGTGGGGGGCTCCCTCGAACGTCCGAAACGGGTCGGGTTGATTGTCCCAATCGAGCCACCCGAGGGCGCGCGCGTAGCGATGCGGCTGGTGCTTCGTGCGGTCGTGATAGGCCAGAGCGAGCTCTTCGGGCGTCGGCGGGTCGCGGGGGGGACGAGTCATTCGGAGGGTATGGTGGTAGAGATCCGGCCTGAGATCGACCGTGTCGGACCCTTCCCAAGCCGGATTCCTCCAGCGCGTGCGCATGAACGCGGGCGGCACCGCCATTCGCTCGGCGTTGACCGGCCTCGCCTACGCCGGAAAGCTGCACCCCGCCTCGCGGTCCTGGATCGACGGCGTGGACGTGGAGCGGAACGTCCCGTACCGGCGCGGGGGCGACTCGGCCCACCTCCTGGACATCTACCGGCCCCGCGGCGTGGAGGGCCCGCTCCCCGTGATGCTGTACATCCACGGCGGCGGGTTCCGGATCCTGTCGAAGGACACCCACTGGATGTTCGGGGCGGGCTACGCGAAGCGCGGCTTCCTGGTCTTCAACGTCAACTATCGGCTCGCGCCCCGGGGGGTCTTCCCGGACCAGCTGGTGGACGTCGCCATGGCGCTGAAGTGGGTCATGGAGCACGCCGAGGAGTACGGCGGAGACCTCTCACGCCTCGTCTACGGCGGCGAGTCCGCGGGCGCGAACCTGTCCCTTTCGCTGATGATCGCGGGCTGCTGGGAGCGCCCCGAGCCCTACGCGGGGGTCGTCTGGGAGTCGGGCGCGAAGCCGATGGCGGTGCTGCCCCACTGCGGGATGCTCCAGGTGAGCGACGCCGAGCGTTACCTCGCCAAGGAGAAGCTCCCGGTGTGGATCCGCGACCGGATCGCGCAGGTCTGCAGGGGCTATCTGCCGGACGTGAGCGGGGACCCGGACCGGTTCGCGCTCGCCGATCCGTTGGTGTTCCTCGAGAAGGCCGACGCCCCCGTGCGCCCGCTCCCGGCGGTCTTCTCGGTGTGCGGGACCGCCGACCCCGTGCTCGACGACACGCGGCGGCTGCGGGAGGCCCTGGACCGCTTCGACAACGAGTCCGAGGTCCTCATCTACGAGGGAGGCATCCACGCCTTCCACGCCTTCATCTGGCAGGCGCTCGCCCTCCGCAGTTGGGAAGACCAGGACGCGTTCCTGGCCCGGGCGGTGCCGGGGCTCGGGCTCGGAGCCGAGGGCTGAGATGGCGCTGACGGGAGCCGAGTACCTCGAGTCGATCCGCGACGGTCGGGAGGTCTGGCTGCACGGCGAGAAGGTCGCGGACGTCACGACCCACCCCGGGTTCGAGAACAGCGCCCGCTTCCTGGCGAGCCTCTACGACACGCTGCACGAGGACCAGCACCGCAAGACCCTGACGTGGACGACCCCGCGGGGGGCGGTGAGCCACAAGGCGTTCATGGTGTCCCGCACCCGTCGGCACCTGGCCGAGCGCATCGCCGCGATGGAGGTGTGGGCCCGGAAGCACTACGGGTTCATGGGGCGCACGCCCGACTACAAGGGCGGTCTGGCCGTCTCCCTCGGGTCGTGGCCGGAGTTCTTCGCGCCCCACTCGGACAACTGCGTCCGCTGGTACGAGAAGCTCGCGGACCACGTCCTCTTCATGAACCACATCGGCGTGAACCCGATGGTGGATCGCAGCAAGCAGCCCCACGAGCTGCCCGACGTGAACATCCGCGCGGTGCGCGAGACCGACTCGGGGATCGTCGTGCGCGGCGCCAAGATGGTGGGCACGGCGGCGGTGTTCACGCACTGCAACCTGGTCTTCTCCTTCTCGCCCGTGCCGCTCACGGACAAGGACAAGGACCAGGCCCTCGTCTTCATCGTGCCCACGGGCGCGCCGGGCCTGAAGCTGGTGTCGCGACCGTCGTACGAGCTGGCGGCGAAGACGCGGTCACCCTTCGACCACCCCCTGTCGTCGCGGTTCGACGAGAACGACGCGACCCTGCTGTTCGACGACGTGCACGTCCCCTGGGAGAACGTCCTCATCTACCGGGACGCGGACAAGGCGAACCGGTTCTTCCCCCTCGCTCGGGTCACCCAGAACCTGATGCTGCACGGCTGCGTGCGCCTCGGCGTGAAGCTGGAGTTCCTCGTGGGGCTGCTGATCAAGATGGCGCAGCAGAACGGGACGGTCGGGTTCCGGGGCGTGCGGGTCCGCATCGGGGAGATCATCGGCTACCTGCACATGGTCAAGGCGATGGTGCGGGAGGCCTGCTCGCACCCCGATCCGGGCCCCGGCGGCAGCGTCGTGCCCGCCCACCGGACGATCTTCGCCCTGCGCGCGCTCGGCCCCATGATCTACCCCCGGGTGCGGGACGTGATGCAGCGGCTCGGCGCGGGCGGGTTCATCCAGCTGCCGTCGTCGGCGTCGGACCTCCTGGCGGAGGAGCTTCGGCCGTTCCTGGACACGTACTACCGAGGCACCGGCGTGGACGCGCACGACCGCATCAAGCTGTGGAAGCTGGCGTGGGACGCGATCGGCAGCGAGTTCGGCGCGCGCCAGGAGCTCTTCGAGCGGAACTACGCGGGCAACGAGGACAACGTGCGCCTCGAGAACCTGTTCCTCAGCGAGCAGAACGGGGACGCCGCCGCGATGACCGGGTTCGTGGACCAGTGCCTGGCCGACTACGACCTCCACGGCTGGGCCGCCCGCACCCCCTGGTCCGACGATTAGAAGATCCCGGAGACGGTGAAGACGCCGCCCGTGGAGAGCTTGTCCACGAGGGGCCGGTAGGTGACCTCGGCGTCGAACATGAACCGCAGCCCGGGTCGGCCGTCGAACTTGCGCACGATGAAGCCGACCTGGGGGCCGATCACGAGCTGTGGTCCGAGCGCCTCGGTGTCGGTGTGCACGCCGCCGCCCGCCTTGATCCCGATGAGGGGGTGCACCACGGGGACGGGGATGGCGACGCCGATCGACCCGACGCCGCTGAGCATGAACGGCGTGGCCGCGTCGGCGCTGATGTTCACCCCCGCCGACGAGTACAGCAGGAAGGTGTAGAAGCCGCCGCCGAGGTCGAAGCGCGCGGTGGGCATCATCCCGTCCCGGCCGACCAGGGCGGTCCCCCCGGCGCCCCCGCCCACGTGGAACCACTGGGACGTCAGGTCGCCCGCCACCGTGGCCTTGCGCCCTCCGTCGTGGGCTTCGGCCGCGCCGGGGGCGACGGCCAGGAGGAGGGAGGCGGCGGCGATGGCGAGCAGTCGGTGAGTCATGTCTTCCTCGGGCGTTCGGCGTAGGTGCCGGTATGGACGCAGACACCCGGCGGCGCATTCGACGAAAGGACGGGCACATATCGGCCTGCGCGACGGCTAGGATTCGGACCCTATGGGCGTGGACTTCGAACCGGGGCCCGGGGGACTCACCGACCTGCACCGGCACCTCGACGGCTCGCTGCGCCCGTCGACCGTCGCGGAGCTCGCGGACGCGGCGGGCGTGCAGGTGCCGGACGACCTCCTCTTCTCCCCCGGGATGGGTCTGGGCGCCGCCCTCTCCCGCTTCGAGTTCACCCTCTCCCTCCTCCAGAGCCCCGACGCCGTGCGCCGCGTGGCCGGTGAGATGTGCGAGGACGCCGAGGCCGACGGGGTGGGCACCCTGGAGATCCGCTTCGCCCCCCAGCTGCACGCCGAAGGGGGCTCCACGCCCACGTTCGTGGACGCCGCGCTCGACGGCATCGCGGGGCGGGCCGGGTTGATCCTGTGCGGTCTGTACGGCGAGGCTCCGATGGTGCTCAGCGCCCTCGTGCAGTGCGCCGCGTCGCGTCCCGGCGTGGTCGGGATCGACCTCGCGGGCGGCCCCACCTCGACCCAGGTGTTCCGCCTCGCCGACTACTCCGGCCCCTTCGAGCGCGCCTTCGACCTGGGCATCGGGCGCACCGTGCACGCCGCCGAGGGGCGTCCGCCCGCGGAGATCCGGACGGCGATCGAGGCGCTGCACGCCCAGCGCATCGGCCACGGGACGACGCTGCTGGAGGACGAGTCGGTCGTCGAGCTGGTCCTCGAGCGGGGCGTCGTGATCGAGGCCTGCCCCACCTCCAACCACCAGGTGGGCGTGATCCCCAGCGTGGAGGAGCACCCGCTCTCCCAGTGGCTCGACCGCGGCGTGAAGGTGTGCGTCAACTGCGACAACACGCTGCTGTCCGACGTCACCTCGAGCGAGGAGCTGCGTCGGGTCTCGGCCATCCCGGGGATGACGGCGGACAAGCTGCAGCGCCTGCTCGACTGCGGCCGGGAGGCGGCGTTCCAGCGCGCATGAGCGGAGGAGACGACACCGCGTTTCCCGCCTCCTGGGGGAGGGCCCTCGGCGCCGCCGCGGCGGTGACCGTCGTGCTCGTGGTGTGGCGGTGGGCCCAGCTGCGCTCGGTGGAGGCGCTCCTCTACCACGGCGAGTTCACGGGACTGGGGCGACGGATCGTGGACCTGTACCTCGGCGGGGAGCCGCGGGACCTGTCGGACTTCCGGGCCTTCTGGGACCGCTACCAGTACCAGACCTACGCCCAGGGGACGGTGTACACGCAGGTCGCCGGGGCCTGGTTCGCGCGCTGGCTCGGGCCCACCACGAAGGCGCTGCACGCCACCTCCGTCGCGGCCGAGGCGGCGACGGTCTTCGCCGCGTCCGCCATGGCCTTCCGCACCCTGCGCCTGCGGTGGGCCCTGCCCGTGGTGGCCGCCTTCGTGTGTCTGCCCATCCTCGCGATCGGCTGGCAGCTCGCCCCCTACGGCAACCACACCGAGTTCCAGGTCTTCCCCGTCCTGCTGGCCGCGTTCCTCGCGACCACGTCCCCCGCCGCCCGCGACGAGCGGCTTCGTTGGCTGGTCCCGGCCCTCGCGATCGTCCTCGGGTTGGTGCTCTACCGGGGCAACGCGCCCCCCGTGATCGCCTTCGCGATCACCGTGCTGTGGACCACGTCGAAGGGGCGCCTCGCCCGCGGGGCGGCGACGGTCGTGGTCGGCGTCCTCGGGGCCTATTGGGTGCTCGCGTACGGCATCGGCGCGGGCCTCACCGGCATCGGTCCCGAGTCCTTCGGGGCCGAGGGCGTGCCGTCCATCGTGCAGGAGGGGGCGCAGCAACACTCCTTCGGCGAAGCGTTCCGCACGATCGCGCGCGAGTCCCTGCCCGCGGCGCCCCGAGGCCTGGCCGACGGCATCCCCACCCGCCTCGTGCTGCTGCTCGGCTGGCTCCTCGCGGCCGCGTCCTGGCTCCCCGCGAAACAGGAGCCGCGGCCCGCTCGGCTGCTCGCCCGCTACGCCTCGCTGTGGGCGGCGGGTGCGGTGGCCGCGGTGCTCCTCGGACGTCAGACGTTCCCCCGCTACCTCATCGGCGCCTACTACGCGCTGTTGCTCTGCTGGACGGGCGTGCTCGCGGGGGCCGCTCACGGAGGGCTCCGCGCGGTGGCGGCGGGCGCGCTGGCCCTCGTCGCCCTCGGGGGCGCGCTCGAGGCTCGGTGGTGGCTGGTGCCGGAGGTCTGGGACGCCACCGACGAGCTCGACGGCATCCCGCTGTGGTTCGAGCTGGGGGTCAACTACATCGACCTGGACGAGCTGCCCTATTACCAGCGCATCCTGGACGAGGACCGCGGCAGCGAGTGGATCGGCTGGTCATCCCACCACGTGCCGCTGGGCTGCGTGGTGCAGGGCGCGCTCGTGGCTCAATCGAACTACCTCCCCCGCCCGTCGCTGGACGCGTGCCACGGGTTCGACACGGCGACGGCCCGGTTCATCGTGGAGGAGGCCGCGCGGGAGCTCGAGCGCACCCCCGGGGCCGACGCCCAGGCCTCGCTGAGGGACGTCGGCGTCGGGCTGTGGATCCGCTCCGATCGAGACCTGTCGCTGGTGGTGTCGTCGCTGAAGGACGTGCGCTCTTCGCTGCGCACGCCGGTCCTGGCCGGAGCGATCGAGGAAGCGCACCGTTGGGACCCCGGGCCATGAGGCTGGTCGCCGTCCTGTGGGGCCTCGCCGTCCTGGTCTTCCCTCGCCCGAGCGCGGGGATGACCCCCTCCGAGCTGGAGGCCGGGCTGGCCCGGGAGGCGGGTTGGTACGCCAACGTCGCCGCCGCGCGGGCCGCCGAGGCCGCGGACGACCCCGCCCTGATCCCCGCCATGTACGCCGGGTTCGTCGCCTCGAAGCGCGGCACGCTGCGCGAGGATCCGGACATTCACGAGCGGCTCCTGATCGCCTTGGAGGACCGGCCCGCCGCCGAGGTCGTGGCGGCGCTCAAGGCCGCGCCGATGCCGCCGGAGTTGGCCGTCGACGTCGACCTGCACCACCGCTGGCTGGACGCGCTTGCCGCCGATCCGCGCGGGTTCTCGGCGCTGCGCGTGGTCCAGGGGGACGGCCTGAACGTGTTCCTGGCCGAAGGCGCCGTGGTGCTCCCGCCGCGCCCGGACGTGCCGGTCCCGGGCGGCGACGCGGACGTGTCGACGCCCGTCGGTTCGTTCGCCGTGCCCGCGGATCGGCTGCCCCGGCACCCGGACGCGTGGTGGCCCCGGCTCCTGGTCGGCCTGCTGCTCGGGGTGGGCGGCCTCGTCGTCCTCGCGGGCCGCGTGAGGTCCACGCGACGGTTCGTGTTCCCGATCCTCGCGATGCTGCTCGCCCCGGCGGGCGTCGTGGGCCTGGAGGTCGCGCTCACGGCGGCGGGGGTGGCGCCCCTCGCCGCGGTCCGCCCCAACTTCAACCTCGGGGGTGGGGAGGCGGGCGCGCGGTGGTTCGCGGACGTCGACCGGGACCCCTCGTCCCTGAAGATGGTCAAGAACAACGCCCGCGCCCAGCGGATCGAGAAGGTCCCCGCCGGCGTGCGGGTGGCGGCCCTCGGCGGCTCCTCCGTGCGCGGGAAGGGAGACCTGGTCGAGTACTCCTGGCCGTCCGTGCTGGAGCGTCGCCTCCGGGCCTGCGCCCCGTCCGACACCCCCGTGGAGGTCATCAACGCGGGCGCCGACGGAGCGTTGTCCGACGACCTCGTGGGCGTCGCGACCCAACTGTTGGACGAGGCCGATCCCGACGTGATCGTGGTGTACACCGGGTACAACGACTTCGTCTTCGTGCCTCTGCTGACGCGCTTCGAGGGCTACAGCCCGGAGCGAATGGGCCTGCGCTATCTGCTGGGTCGCACCCGCACCGCGCACTTGGGCGCGCGCCTGACCGGTCGGCTGGGCGGGGCGCCGGTCGCCGGATCGAGCGCTCCCACGGCCCCCGCCGCTGCCCCGTCGGAGGCCGAGGTGGCCGACATGCGGGTCCTGCTGGCCAACAACCTGTCTCAGAACCTGCGTCGGATCGCGACCCTGGCGGGGAAGGCGGGGGCCGAGGTCGTGTTCGTCACCCAAGGCCAGAACGAGGACCTCTGCGGCCCGGGCTCGCTGAACGGTCAGGCCGAGTGGGACCGCGCCTGCTTCCCCGCGGAGGCGCGGACCACGGTCCTCCAGGCGGCGTCCGCGAGCGGCGTGACGGTGGTGGACGCGGCCGCGGCGCTGCGGGCCGACGCGGGGGGCGCGACGGTGGGTTGGTCTCACTTCTGGGACGAGATCCATCCCGGCCGTCGGGGGTCCTCCGTGGTGGGCGAAGCGGTCGCCGCCACCGTCTCGGAGCGCCTCTGGGGGGGGTCCGCTCGCCCCTGCGACGGGCCCATCCCGGCGCGGTAGACTTGGGTCGGAGGGCCCATGCCGACCGCCACCGTGGAACGATCGATCAGAGCCGAAGTCGCCGACGTCTTCGACTGCATCGCGCACATCGAGAATTTCCAAGAGGCGATCCCCCACATCGTCGACGTGAAGTTCCTCTCGGAGACCAAGCGAGGAGTGGGGACCAAGTTTCGCGAGACGCGCCTCATGGGCAAGCGGGAAGGGACCACCGACCTCGAGGTGACGGAGTACGTGGAGAACAAGCACATCCGCCTGATCTCCGATCAGGGCGGGACGATCTGGGACACCGTCTTCACCGTCGTGCCGCAAGGTACGGGAGCGACCCGGCTCACGATGGTGATGGACGCTCGGCCCTACGGCTTCTTCGCGAAGCTCACGACCTGGCTGATCATGTCGATGATCCAGAAGTACCTGGAGGCCGACCTGGACGCCGTGAAGGCCTACTGCGAGGCGCCCGCCGAGGCCTGACCGCACAGGTCGTCCGGCGCCCACACCGGGTCGGGTTCGGGCCAAGGGACCACGGGCACGACCACGAGGAGGACGCGGCCTCCGGTGGCTTGGGCGATCTGCTCGAGGTCTCGATGCAGGACGCCCTCGCCGTGCGCGGTCGCGAGCGCCAGGGCGATGGCGAGGCCGATCCGGGGGGTGTGGATCTCGCACTGAGCAGCCGGCTCACGCGACCTCCCGGACGGGCTGGACCCAGGTCGGGAGCAGGATGCCCAGGGCGGCGTCCCACCGCGACGACTTCGCGAGCGACCTCAGGCTGAGG
>Ga0209992_10000738_pt1 | contig 40588 bp, 30 predicted proteins | sample 2SBtaG_2_FD_182564 | JGI IMG/M metagenome (GOLD analysis project Ga0209992, IMG submission 182564) | Deep subsurface microbial communities from Kolumbo volcano to uncover new lineages of life (NeLLi) - 2SBTROV12_ACTIVE470 metaG (SPAdes)... | ecosystem: Environmental > Aquatic > Marine >...
GAGTCCAGTCGAAATTACTCAGACCTTCGGTCCTCGTTTATTCGCCCGCTGGGCTCATCAGTCGATGACTCCGTCATCTCGTGTGTCGGAATGCTCTTCGGTGGTTCAGACATGCCTATTAAGTCATGACGGCTTTTTTCCCACGACTTTGCTCTATCGGTTAAGAAATACATGTAGCCAGTGTACAATGTGTACGACATGTTCGGCGTGGGAGTAATCCCCATTTCATGAGCTGCCCAAGTTTTATGTGCATGGGGTGTTGATGGATGGAAGATGAGAACGATACCTGTCCATGATCCTATGAGCCGAGGTACAAAGACTGGATTATGCCTTGAAGTGCATGACCTGGCATCCAGTAAAATATTAGCCTTCCGTCCACAAGACAGAGATTTTGTCAGGTCGCTCCTTGTTCACAAAATGATCAATTCCCGGATTTTGCAAAACAGGGTAGAATCGACCCTGGCCACGGATGAGTTGAAGCAAACTGTGATGGATTGGATCCGTGCTACAAGCGAGGATATGTGACACCCATATATATCTGATAACTGGCGATCATAAGTCCTCCAGAACAGAGCCGATCAATAAAAAACATGAGTCAAATAGTGAGTTTCATCCAGTAATTGTCGACTGAAATAAGAACAAAAAATCAGGTCTTCCCAATAGCGATTTCGACTGAACTGACCCTGAAAAAACGTCCACTGAATCGAGGTAGACCCCCTCCTACCTCGTGAGCGTCTTCTCCTGTCGCTCGTTTGAACCCCTCATTCCGTGGCTTCGAACACTTCCCAGATACTAAAAATCCCCGAAACTCGCTCTGCAATGGCCAATTCAGGGCCGCCGACGAAAGGAGTATCAACTCATGGATGATTTTTGACTCTGGTGACGTCTAACAGACGATGGAGAGAAAGAAGTCACATACGTACTCAGAGCGGGCTCTGATAGATCGAGCAAAAAGAAACGACCAGGCCGCGTTTGAGGAATTGTACATCCGAAACTGGGATCGGATGTATCGCACGGCGGTCAGGATCATTGGAAACGAGCACGATGCCGAAGAGGTCGTTCAAAACAGTTTCTTGCGGGCGTTTGAATCATTGCATCGCTTTGACGAGAAGTCGAGTTTCACGACCTGGTGTTTTCGGATAACCACTAACCAATGTCTGGATCATATTCGCAAGAGTGAGCGCCGACGTCAATACTTCGAGTCGAGCACCGAGAATATTGACCAGATGCTTGCTGAAAATTCAGATCTTTCCGAACAGGCGTTGCTGAGAAAGGATCTTCTCCCGATCGTCGAATATGCTCTTGGCAATCTGTCTCCAAAAATTCGGACAGTTGTGATACTGAAAGATCAAGAAGAGCTCTCATATGGGGAGATTTCCTCGATCCTGAACTGTCCTTACGGAACAATCGCTTCTAGACTGGCTCGCGGTCGGTCTGAAATTGCAGCTCAATTGACATCCTATGGTATAACTGCATCGTACTTCCAAAATCTATGATACCGAACGAAGAACATATCGAAGAGTCGCGATTGAGCGCATACCTGGATAGTGAATTGGCACCTCTGGAAATGCGGCAAGTGGCCACTCATGTTGCTGCCTGCAAGAACTGCAACGAACGTCTATCGGAGCTTCTGACAGGACAAGCAGCAGTCAGATCGCTGCCACCCAGTGAAATGGAGGTCCCACCCTGGGGAGCGCTCAAAATGAGAATAGATCGTGGGCCGACTTCAAGGCCCTCGTCGACCAGGAAAAGATTTATTCCAGTGGCTGCCTCTGTTATGCTGCTGTCTCTCTTATGGGTCGTCTATTTCTCTCCGACAGACCTTCCCGAATCCAATAACCCGAATTTGAACAATGTCGAAACTATCGCCTTGGATCTGGGACTGTATTTGCAAGATCTGGATCATCCGAGCACAGAAAGTCGGTTCGAGAAAGCGTACCAGGTAATTCCCGCGGCCTACGAAAGTGCCTTGCGATTTGTAGGAATTGAGGAAAAAAGTCCTCTTGAGCTGGTCCCAAGTCAATTCGAGGTGTTAGAAGTGTCGATCGTAGAGTATCGAGATTCTTCACCAGCAGCGAGAATCGTTTACCTGGGTCCCTCTGGCCGAATAGTCATTTTCTGTCAGAGACAAGATGCGATAACGAGTTTTTCTGGATTTGTGGCAGACAAGGTGAAGGTGAGAGACACAAGCTGCACTTCTGTTTACTGCAGCCAGTACAGGGCGCTCAGCTTCGAGACGCAAGCAGGAGCATTCACCGTAGTCGGATCTCGGATCGGATCAGCGTTAGATGACTTAGTGAACATAATTCTTCCCTGAACGGCGAGATCACCTTTACTCAAGTCGAATAGTCTTGTGAACTCAAATTTGGGTGAGAATATTCAGTCCCTGGGAACGAAAGTTTTGCCCGAAACATCGCGCAAAGTCGGATCGCCCCATACAAATGCAATGGTCATTGGTCCCGGTGTCGGCCGTGTGTCCGAACAGGTCCTTCTGTCTTCGTTCGTGCTGATTTGGGGAGTAAACTTTCTTTTTGCAGAGGTTGCTCTTTTGGAAGTCGTACCCGTCGCGTTTTCGGCTGCTCGTTTCCTCGCTGGAGCTGTCACAGGGCTGACCATTCTATGGTTCAGATCAAAGGTTCTTTCGTTTCGATTGGATTTGTCCTCGAGAGAGAAGTATCGCCTGGGCATAGCGATTCTCCTGGGCGGCGTCGTCGCTCCCTGGCTCGGAATAGTCGGTCTGAGCATTACTCACGCAGGCCGAGCGGCGATTTGGGTAGCAACATTTCCACTGATCTCTTATCTGTTCGGCCTTCGTTTAAAATCTGAACACGTCAGTTCGTTGACCCTGATGGCCATTGGCACCACCGGCTTGGGTGCGGTGCTTTTGTCTCTGGATGCCTGGAATAATGGATCGGGTTGGGGCGACATTTTGTTGTTCAGCAGTGTGGTTGTGTCTGCAGCCGAGCTCCATGTACTGCGGCCACTCGTCCTGAAACACCCACCTGTTTCCATCGGAATGATCCGACTTATTATTGGCGCGGCTCTGTATGGAATAGTGGCCCTTCCCTGGTTGAGCAATACCGACTGGGATTCCCTGCACGTAGTAACCTGGATTGCCATCCTCGGAGGCGGCATGATTGCAACAGGGTTGGGGCAATGGATACGCGCTCGCGCCATCCGCTTCCTCGGCCCCACTGTTTTGTCGATCCATTATCTGGCGATTCCCGTCGTCGCGCTCATCGGTGGGGCGGTCATTCTGAAAAATCCAACCTCACATATCGAGTGGATCGCTTGTGGGATTATTTTATCTGGCGTCGCTCTGCTCAGAAAGAGGGTTGATCGGTAGGTCTATACGTATTCATCCGGTGCAGCCCCAATCCATCCGGTGCAGCCCCAATTCATCCGGTGCAGCCCCGATTCATCCGGCGCAGCCCCAATCCATCTTCTCCAAATCGAGCGGGTGTTCTCTTTATTCGTATCTCAGAGACTCAATGGGATTAGCCAGTGCGACGCGTAGAGCTTGAGAGGTGATAGACACTGCGCCGAGAACGATGCACAAAATTGCCGCGTACAGTAGCCAACTCGCGTTGAAGTCGACGCTGAAGGCAAAATGATTCAGCCACCAAGTTGATGAAATTATCGACACGGGAATGCCGATAAGAATGGCAACTGCGATGAGCCGGACCAACTGACTCCCCACCATCACCATAATTTTGCCGGAGGTCGCGCCCATGACTTTTCTGATCCCTATTTCTTTGGTACGGTGGGTGGCGACGTGCGAGGACAGGCCAAAAAGGCCGAGGCCAGCAAGGAAAAGTGCTAGAACCGCAAAAAGCTGTATAAATTCTGCCATTGCGAGTTCGGATCTGTACTGATGGTTCATTTTATCGGTCAAAAACTCAAACTCGGCAGGGCGGCCATCTGTGAATCCACTCCACACCTGATTGATTCGCGCCCTCGTGGCTTGAACGTCGTTCGCATTCAGTCTGATGGACACATAACGAAAAAACTGGCCCTGTACGATCATCAGAGGCTCAACACTCTCGCGCAAAGATTGAAATTGAAAATCAGGACTAATTCCTATAATGGTCGTTTCGTTTCCGGGATTGACTATGGCTCCGACTGGATCTTCGATCCCGAAATGCCTCAACGCGGAATCATTCAAAATAACGGCATTGGTACTGTCTCCTGCCGCCATCTCACTGAAAGAGCGTCCTTCTTGAAGTTGAATCTGGTAAGTCGAGATAAACTCTTCGTCGACTATGTAGGTGGGAATGGTGGAAGGTTCTTCCTCACCGGAGGGGTGAATGCTGAAGGTCATGTGAGACTCAACACCGGGGATGCTCGATGAAGCAGTGACTGCCTGGACCCCTGGAATGTTAAGAAGTTCGGCTTTAATTGACGGCATATTTTCGCGCATCTTTGCCCGATCTCTGATTGTCGTGACAATGACATTCTCGGAATTAAACCCTATCGATGCTTCAGATAAAAATGACATTTGCCGGTACATCGTTAGCGTACCAACAATCAAGACATAAGCAATGACGAATTGAAGTACGATGAGGTATTTTCTAATGCTTCCTCGCTTTGAATTTATGAGGGTGTCACTGAAATGGCGGTTTATGGACTGGCTGGAGGAAACTGAATATGCTGGAAAGGACGCCTCGATAATCGCTATTAGAAGGGTAAATCCCGCCCAAAATGTCAGAAGCGTTGACCAGGAAGATGCGGACAGCAAACTGGTGCCGACAACATTTGAGAAGAGCGGTTCTGTCACCCAAAAAAGGACGATTCCGACGACTCCTGCCATACCGGTCTGAGCAAGTGACTCGATGAAAAACTGGCGATTGAGTTTCGATTTATTCGCTCCCATGACTCGCCTGATTCCAGTTTCTTTTCCCCTCGTCATGGAGTGGGCAAAGGAAAGATTGGAATAGTTGATCGCCGCGATTATCAAAATCAGAAGACCAGCCGTGATCAACACAAGCAGGTACGAAGCATCGCCATTTGGAGTGATTTCGTCCTTCAGATCTGATCTCAGATGTATGTCTCCGAGAGGTTGTAGCCTCAGCGTTCTGGAAGATGCAAAACGTTCAGTGGCTACCTGATCCAGCAGCTGAGCTAGAACCTGCTCTGTGTCCTCATGATTCGTCTCAGGTGGTAACCGAACGTACGTGTGGTGATCAAGCCAAGCCCAACTATCGAGGCGACCAGCACCGAGAGACTCACGAAGAGTTGAAAAACTGATCAAAAAATCCGGAACGAAATGAGAATTTGCGGGCACACGATCGAGGAGACCTGTCACTTCAAGATCGATATTATTTTCAAAGAGGAGGCGTTCACCGATTACGTCCGTAGATCCGAAATATTTGGTCGCCATCTCTTCGGTGAGAACGACTGAATTTGGGCGTACAAGTGCTGAGGATGCAGAGCCCGCCTTCAGGTCGAAGTCGAATAATTCAAATACGGTCGAGTCTGCAAAAAACGCCGAGCCCTCGTAGTACTGAGTGTCTCCGACGCGGAAGAGATCCGTACGGGGATTTTTTCTGATTCGAGTTCCCGTCTCAAATAGTTGAGACTGATCCTGCAGGGAAGGCCAAAGCGGCGCTGGAGTTCGAGCCCACTCAATGAGGTCGCTACCTGTCTCCACATCCAAGTAAATCCGGAATATGTCTTCAGATCGAGTGTGGTATCCGTCATAAGCATATTCAAACTGAACGAATACGAATATCAGAGAGACCACCGCCATGGCGATAGAGAAACTCGCCAGCTTGATCAGAGAATGTCCCGGATGGCGCTGAATGGTGCGTAATGCTATCGTCAAGTAATTTTTGAGCATGCCAAATTCTTTGAAAACCACGATCGTGAGCCCACACTTTTAGATTATGACGTTGAGGAGTTCACTTTTTAGACGATGCGAGATCACGAAATCTTCCGTGCCCGACGCAGGGTCGTCCACACCAATTATCAAAGAAAGCTTTATCAGGCTTCTAAAGATTCCAGCATCGGCCGCCATATGCCTACGGTTGAAACACAGAGTTGTGGTTCGTTCCAGGTTTTTGCACGATAGAAGCTAAAAACATAGAGCACGTAACAGACGAAGTGTGTATAACACATAGGTTATACAATAGCATTTCTCTCCTTCAAAATAGCTGACCTACGATGACTTCTAATCTTGCAAAACAATCAGAAAACGTATTTGACGTTCTTAAAGCATTCCCGGACTCGTTCATGAAACTCGATCCGGACGAACAGCGGGTCTCTCTGGCGATTTATCGAGCGCTGGCAAAGGGCAACCCGGTTGCCAGTGCTGACATCGCATCCCTATCGGACACAAAGGAGTCTCGGGTTCTCGAACTGCTCGACAACTGGCCCGGTGTCTACCAGGACGCTGAAGGCCGCGTAGTCGGCTACTGGGGATTGGCCATTCCGGAAATGCCCCACCAGATTCAGCTGCCGGACAGCAAAGTTTTTGGCTGGTGTGCCTGGGACACGCTTTTCATTCCCCAGTTGATCGGTCAAACGGCCGAGGTAATATCAAAAAGTCAGGTATCAGAAGAAATCATCAGGCTATGTGTTTCGCCTGACGGCATATCAAGCCTGGATGATAATGACGTCTACGTCTCTTTTCTGCAGCCTGAAGAAGAAGCTATGACAGAAGATGTAATCGGCTCGTTTTGTCATTACGTGTACTTTTTTGCTTCTCTCGCGGAAGGTCGAAGCTGGACGGCCAGTCACCCTGGGACCTATCTGCTCCCGCTGGAAGAGGCCTATGAGCTTGGTAAACGAAAGAATTCGATTCAGTATGCTGATCTTTCCTGAAGACCGTAGCGAAGCACGCCGAAGTCTTGGAACCATGTAACATAATGGTTATATAACCATCTGATTCATAACTATAATTTCTGAAAACTGTGCGTGAACTAACAGATAATACCTGTATCAGGACTGACGTTGATGTCGAGTACTTACAATCTCTACGCGATGATGCGTTCTCCAATGATCACATCATTTCCTTGTCTGCCTTCATGAACGCGGTCGGAAATGAAACCAGACTACGCATATTATATGTCCTTTGGAAGGCTGAAGAGCTATGTGTGTGCGATCTATCAGACATATGCGGGGTTACGCAACCTGCCGTTTCGCGACATCTCAAAAAATTACGTGAAAAGGCTCTGGTTGAGTCTCGTCGCGATGCACAGACAATCTATTACAGCGTGTATTCAGGCAATCCATTTTCAAAGATGCTGATAAGCTTATTTGAAGAGCGCGAGGCTTCTGATATTTCGTTGAGCATTGATCTTTCCCCTTCATCTTTAGAATCGAACTAAGAACATGAGCGAGATCAACAAAAAAGATTGGGGGATGATTGGCGCGATCGGAGCTGGAGTTGCCGCTTCAGCGTGCTGTACCATCCCACTAGCACTCGTCAGTGCAGGGATTGGTGGGTCAATGGTGGGGACATTTACCGCTATGGAACCATACAGACCGTATTTTATCGCAATAGCAGTCGTGGCGCTCGGAATGGTAGGGATCCGCGAGGTCAAGCGCTCCAGAGATGTTGATTGTGATTGCGAGGATGGCTTCAGCGATACGACCCGACGCTCGATTCTCGGCGTTGGCTTTCTAGTTACCATCGCATTCATCGCATCCCCCTGGATTATCAGGAGTGGTATTGATTCCGAGGCCGCAGTGGCTCCCGATTTTACAGGTACACAACAAGTTGTGCTCACTGTAGAAGGAATGACGTGCCAATTGTGCGATGTTACTGTTTCTACCGCGCTGACCAATCTTGACGGTGTGGATCAGGCGATTGTCACATTTGAGCCTCCTGAAGCAATTGTGAGATACGACCCCAAAAAGGTCTCTCTCAGCGATATGGAAAACGCGACCACTGAAGTGGGTTATCCAGCCAAACTAAAAACTGAAACGTTATGAGGACTCTAATTCAAAAATCGTTGCTCGCCTTGACGGTGGTAGCGGCGTTATCAGCCCACTCTCTTCGTGCAGATTCCATTTCGAATCTTGGCGATGATTCGCTGGTTCACTTCAGTATTGAGTCTATCTTTTGCTCCGGCGGAGATTGTGTCAAAATACTCGAATCTGCAGTTTCCGAAATTGAAGGGGTCACTTCCGTAAAGCTGAACGTCGAAGAACACAGATTCGAAATCAAATTCGATGATGAACTCGTAAGCGAATCGGATCTTTTCGACCAAACGGCTGAAATCACCAGTTTTGATTTGGTGGTGCTTCCAAAAGAAGATGCTGATGTCGATACAAACTGATTCACTGGAAGCCATCGCCGAACATGATTGCTGCTCTTCGGGTGGCAGCAACGGCCAGTCAAATAGCAAACAGTTTGACCTGGTCGTGATAGGCGGCGGATCGGCTGCATTTGCAGCGGCAATCAAGACAAGCGAGCTCGGCGGACGCTCAGTTATCATTAACGACGGGCTTCCGATAGGCGGTACGTGCGTAAATGTAGGTTGTGTGCCCAGTAAAACGCTCATACGGGCGGCGGAGGCTCATCATCGAAGTGCTAATCATGCATTTTCGGGGATTCGATCCGAAAGCGATGTGACGGATTTTTCATCGATCACGGGTCAGGCTCAAGATCTGGTCGCGGAGCTTCGCCAGGGCAAATACATCGACGTTGTCGCTGACGACCCGAACATCGAAGTGGTTGAAGGTAGAGCCTCTATTGAAGATGCAAATACCGTGACCACGGGAAGTCGAACGTTCAGTACCAAGAACATACTGATCGCGACCGGTGCGCGAACTTTTGTCCCCTCGATTCCCGGTCTGTCAGAAATAAACTATCTGACTAATGAGACTGCGTACACGTTGACGGAATTACCCGCGCACCTGGTGGTGTTGGGTGGTCGATACATCGCGCTCGAAAACGCCCAGATGTTCGCTCGTCTTGGCGCCAAAGTCACTGTGCTTCAACGATCAGAGCGAATCATACCGACTGAAGCTGAAGATGTGTCGGATGATCTCACGAAGTACCTTGAGGGCGAAGGAATTGAGATAATTACCGGAGTCCAGATAGATCAGGTATCTGAGTTGGGTCCGGGAGTAGAGGTAACCTTCACATCGGGCAACGAAAGTCAAACTATTACGGCTAGCAACATTTTCCTCGCGACGGGCCGGATGGGGAATACGGAATCTCTGGGATTGGAGACGCTCGGAATTGAGACGCACAGCAATGGGTATCTCGCGGTCGATGAAACTCTACGTACCTCAGTTTCAACTATTTTTGGTGCCGGAGATGTGCTGGGAGAAAATCAATTCGTCTACACGGCTGCCTACGAAGGAAGTCTGGCAGCTGAAAATGCGGATCGGAAGATGCATAAACCCCGGGACTACGCCGCCCTGCCGTGGGTGGTGTTTACGGATCCCCAGGTCGCTGGAGTCGGAATGGACGAAGCCGAGGCTGAAGCCACTGGTATCAATTTTGAAGTTTCCAAACTGGGCCTTGAACACGTGCCGCGCTCGCTCGCAGCCCGCGATACGCGTGGCTTTATAAAACTCCTTCGAGACGCGGATACCGATCTGTTGATCGGTGCCCGCATTCTCGCGCCTGAGGGATCAGAGCTTCTCATGGAAGTTTCCCTCGCTATCAAATATGGAATAACCGTGACCGAATTAAAATCGGCATTCCATCCATACTTGACGCTGGCAGAGGGCATAAAGCTGGCGGCCATCACTTTTGGAAAAGACGTCGGCAAGCTGAGTTGCTGTGCTGTGTAACGCCGCTTCGGGCTGTAATTCACCTGTAAAAACGAGAATCGAAATGAAGTACTCAAAGATCAAGCTGTATCCATTGGTCACTGTTCTGATGTTATCAGCCTTCCTGGCGGGCAGCGCTCGGGCTCAAATGCAGGGTCCTCAGCCTCCAGCATTTTTGGTCACGACTGCGTCTCAATATGACTTTTCCGACACCGTAGACTTGTTGAAAGGAGCGATAGAAGAACAAAACCTCATGGTGGTCCACGAAATTGATGCGCAACGCATGCTTCGAATGGTAGACGTGCAGGCTGGTGGGATGAAACAGATTCTTTTTTTTCACCCCCGGTACATGAAGCGGATCATGGAAACCAATCGGAACGGTGGGATTGCGCCTCCTCTGAAGTTCATCGTCATGGAGATGCCTAATGGGAGGGTCATGGTGAGATATGAACGCCCGACACATTTGCTCGAAGCGTATGAAGGGCTCGAAGACTTGGCGTCAGAGCTCGAAAGCGTGGTTGAAGATTTGGTCGCGGAAATCGAATCATAGCACCGAGGCGGTCTCGATGAAAAAAGATAAGAGACGATCGATACTGATTCTGCTGGCCTTCATAGCCGGGGGAGCGGTACCTATCCAGCTGGTCACTCTTTCGTTTGGCTACGCTCAATACGTGAAAGCTGTATCTCTCGGCCCCAAAGTCATTATTACGGCACACGAGTTTGCATCGGTGTACATCCCTTTCGTTTACGTACCAGCCATCTTGTTATTGGTGGGTATCGCGTGGTATAGTCGATCTGAGTACCCCGACGTCTTCAGAAGAATTGTAATTGGCCTAGGAATAGGCGCTCTTGCGACCGTTTCTTTGGACTTTTTCCGAGCGATGGGGGTCATCAATGCCTGGCTTCCGGGAGATACGCCGAACATGTTTGGAAAAATGGCAACTGGGAGCAGCAATTTTGCTCTGTTCTATCCTGTCGGATTGTTTGTCCATTTCATGAACGGAGCCAATTTTGGTCTCTTCTATACCTTTGTGTGGGGCAAGCAAAAATCCTACGGTCGAGCCATTGCGTGGGCTAATGTGTGGGCTCTGATTGTTGAACTAGGAATGATGACAGGTCCGCCGATGGGACCCATGGTTGGGATGTTCGGAATTCGTTTTGCATGGCCTCAACTATTCCTCCTCACTTTCGCGGCGCATTTGGCATTCGGTATCACGCTCGGCATTTTGACGCAGCATTTCCTGACGGAACAAGAAAAAGGGTGGTTTGGTCGGTTTTTGAAAGGTCCACATTCAGAAGGAAATCATGAAAACTGAACGATTCAAGTTGTTGGGAATTGGCCTGGTGATCATCTTTGGAACAGCTTGTTGCAAAGCAGTTTTGGAAGATGACAAAGTTGCCGATTCCCAGACTGCTGAAGAGGCAATCCTCTATTCAGGTGCTGGGCGAGTTGTTGAATTATTAGGGGACAGCATTCACGTAAAAGTGAATCACGGTCCGATTGAGGGGTTGATGGACGCCATGGAAATGTCATTTCCTCTCAAGAACACGGACGATTTGAGACTTGTCGCAGTGGGGGATTCAATTCAATTTGAGATTGTTGTCGAGTCTGATGGGAGATTCTTTCTGACGGACATCCTACCAGTGGAAGAATCTCGAGACTAACCCGATGTAAGAAGATCATCTCACTTTTGGGGATCTCACTCCCAGACTCGAAAATCAGCTCGACCCGTTTTTTTCCTGATTCTCGCTCGTAAAGATCACGTTATCGAATTCGCCCTCACTTCCCAGCTCTTCCAAATACGTATAAAACATCTCAATCGGATATTTGGCATACCGCCCTTTACGTTTAACCCAATAGGTAGTCCATATCTCGCCGACAATTTGGCAGAATGTTTCCTCGGACATTCCTGCTCGAGATATCATATAGGGACATATTTCTGACACGACAGGAATACCTCTCGAAAGCACATCTCTCGCACCCTTGAACACATATCCCTCATATCCCTGCACATCGATCCAAACGACAACGAGGTCTCTTACGACGCGTTCATCTAATCCTACCAGCAAATTGTCAAGCGTGTCGGCCTCGACATTAATTACTTGCCTGTTAGATTCGTCGTCCAACTCTTTTGGTTGCACGCCAGGAGACGATCTTCGCACTCTGTGGTCACCGAAGTTGATTTTGCTAAGCTCAAAAAGCAGCTGATCTTTGCTATCTGAAGCCGCAAGATTCAAACACGTTATTGCATGCTCCAGATGATTTTGCTTCACGTTGCGAGTGAGAAGTGAGAAGTTTTTTGGCTCGGGTTCAATGGCAATTGCTGCGCTCAATTCACCTGTTCGAAGCATGCCTATTGACGTCACTCCATTGTTCGCACCGATGTCTAGCACCGTGCCGACCCCTTTTTGAAGGCCGTTCAATTCCCGAATCAAACGCATCGACTCGGACATCAAGTTGAGCTCGAAATCTCCCCAAACTAGTTTTCTCCGCCATCGAACAACTACTTGATCTGTCGGGTGAGGACAGAGGCGAGAGGAATGGTGAAGTGGCTTGTGGGATAAATTGGGATTTTGACGCATTTTATATATTATGCCCTGCATAACATATGTAATCTAATTTCATTTCAGCCACCATTTTTATTCCCTGCCATTATGAGTAGATCCGACGAAATGATTCTACTGGCTGTCTGGAAGCTTCAGGACGACGCTTATGGCGCATCTGTTCTAAAGTACTTGCAAGAACGAACCTCTGAGGACTGGTCTATAGCAGGTGTTTATGCCCCTTTGAAAAGGTTGACCTCTCTTGGACTGCTTCGCTCTTTCACCGGACTGCCAACGCACGAAAGAGGCGGTCGACGCAAGCGCATGTACAATTTAACGGTCCCGGGATATCGTTCGTTGAAACGCGCCCAGGCTGAATATGAATCCATGTGGATTGGTCTGCCCACCTTGAAATTGGCCACGTGATTAAGCCTCCATTTATACCTCGTTTTTTGCTTGGCAGCTGCATCCATCCATCGGACCGGGATGAAGTCCTTGGTGATCTCGATGAAGTGTTTGCTGAACTGATACCTGAAAACGGCAAGCATAGAGCCAACACGTGGTATTGGTATCAGATGCTTCGATCCGCTCCCTGGTTTTTAATTCAATCCTTTGCATGGAATGTTGTCATGCTAAAAAACTATCTAAAACTGACCCTGCGAACGCTTGCAAAGCAAAAACTGCAGGGAGCCATCAATATTGCCGGACTATCGCTGGGCATAGCGCTCTGCGTACTTATTGCCTTCTTTGTCCGGGACGAAACATCGTATGAAAAATTCCACGAAGGCTATGAAAATATCAAAGAGGTTCAAACCTGGTATTTCAACCCGGACGGAAGCACGAAACACAAGATCCCTTTTGTGGGAGCTCCTGTAGCAGAGGCAGCTCTACTTGAAATTCCTGGAATCACAGAGGCCGCCAGGGCGAGAATAGGGAGATCATATTTCAGGATCGGAAGCTCCGTATTCCAAGAAAGGATGCTGTATGTAGACCCAACATTTCTGTCCATCTTCAACTTTCCACTCATCTCTGGTGATGCTCAATCCGCGTTTACTCAACGCAACCACATAATTCTTTCTGAGTCCGCTTCACTTCAATTGTTTGGTAGCCTGGAAACAATAGGAAGCGCGGTTGAAGTGCGTCTGGGAGGAGAATATCGGGAGTATGAAGTCAGTGCGATTGCCAAAAATCCACCAGGAAATACCAAGTTCCAGTTTGATGCAATGGTGTTGATTGATCCATGGATCGAGACCAGTTATCCGGCTGCCATCGGCTCCTTCGGGTACAACATAGTACAGACTTATGTTGTGACCCGGCCGGATGCTCTGCTTGACAATATCAACAAAAACCTGTCTTCCCTTTACGCTCTCCACAACGAAACGCCTTTTGATTATAATCTGGAGCGAGAAGACTTTCTCGGTCAAAATCTGCCGATGACCTATCAGGCAATTCCGTTGCAGAGCGTATATCTGAGCCGGCAAAGTAAAGCAGTTTATTCTCTGATCCTCGGTGCGATTGCCCTCGGCATACTTTTGCTTGCTTGCATTAATTTCATGACGATGTCCATCGGTCGAAGTCTTTTCCGAAGCAGAGAAGTTGGTGTCAGAAAAGTTGTCGGAGCGACGCGCTCGCAACTTATCGGACAGTTCTGGGGTGAAGCGTTTTTGTTGACCATAATTAGCGCGATTATCGGCGTTGTTATTGCCTGGCAAGCTCTCCCTTATTTCAACGGGCTTACGGAAAAAAACCTCGCTTTTGAGCTTATATCACAGTGGCCCCTCGTAGCCAGTATAATTTTGATCGTCATCCTGACCGGGTTGATTGCAGGAAGTTATCCCTCTTTTGTCCTCTCATCTTTTCGCCCGGTGGATGTTCTAAAAAGCAGGGTCCGCATATCAGGCTCAAATTTCTATACCAGATCACTTGTCGCACTACAGTTCACACTTTCAGTGTCCTTGATAATCATGACATTGATCATGCAACGTCAGATGAACACGATACAAGAAAGAGATTTGGGGTTTGACTCCGATCAAGTGGTCTTGGTAACATTGAACGGTCTGGACGGTACTGGCACGGCAAACCAATTCAAGCAGTTACTCGAAGGCGAATCAAGCGTCGACGGCATAACACTTGCGGGTTCGGCTTTGGGGTCTCGCTTCATTAATGGGCTCTCGTGGGCCGATGAAGGACAGCAATTACACATTGATGTTCTAAGTGTTGATCATGCATTCATGGGCGAAATGAAGATTGAAATTGTTGAGGGACGTGATTTTGATGTTACCAGGGACACAAATGCTTCCAGAGTGGTGTTGGTCAACCAGGCATTGGTCGACGAGTTTTCGATTGAAGATCCGGTTGGCAAGCAGTTGCCGGTATTTCCCGGTGACGATAGTCCCACCATTATTGGAGTAACTCCCAACTTCAATTATTCGTCTCTTCACGAACTTGTGGGCCCGCTCATGATCACCGTAGATACGGATTGGAAACATGAATTTATATATGTCAAATTAGCACCGGGCGACCACCGGGCATCCATCGATTTACTGAGCGCTGCCTGGAAAAATGTGTCTCAGGATATTCCATTTCAGTTTCAGTTTTTAGACGATAGAATTGAACAAGCATACTCGGCCGATTTGCGATGGGGCCGAATCGTAAATCTGGGTTCTGGATTTGCCATCTTTCTTGCCTTGTTGGGTCTCATTGGACTCACTTCCCTTTCAGTACAGAGCAGACGAAAGGAAATCGGCATCAGAAAAACGATGGGCGCCAGTGACGGTAGGATAATCGGACTCCTGATACGTGATTTCGCCTCACTGATTGTAATCGGTAGTCTTCTTGCTGTGCCACTGAGCTATCTTCTTGCCGATCAATGGCTCTCTAATTTTGCTTTTCAAATGGATGTTGAATGGACCATCTATTTTGTGGCTGCTTCTGTGGTCCTAATTGCATCTGTCCTGACAATTACGGCACAATCATTTAGAACAGTGAGAGCCAATCCAATTGAAGCACTTCGATCAGAGTAAGGGTTTACCCGAGGGGGATAAGTGAACCAGGACAGTCTATCCGCAGGTTCTAGTAGAGCCTGTTGCCATCCTGTTAAGTTCATGCACAACGTGAAAACATGAGTGGGTGAGAAGATCTCCAGCAATTCGAGACGCACAAGCAAGACATAAACGTCAGGTTTTCGTGACGAAACAATTACAAATCCTGACATCCTGCTGATAGTTCTCTGGCTTTCGCCTCTTACCCTGTCTTCGTGTTTCCCTCAATTATCTGAGATAGAGTTATGAGACCGACATTTGGCCGATCCATCTTCACGACATTTCTGGCGACAGTCGCCCCTTTGTTCCTACGTGCGACAGCAGTGATGCTCGCGTTCACGATGATCCACATCCCATCTTCGTTCGGCTCTGGGGTGCCAACAGATAGTCGTCCCGACACTAAAATCACTCGTCCTGTCAATTTGAAACTGCCGGCTAATTTCGCTTGGATATCGCCGACTGCCGGCCAGGTTTTCGCGACTGGGTCTACACAAACGCTCGTGTGGTCTGGGGGCGATCCTTCTTGGACCGTGGACCTGTTACTCATTAATGTGGACCTTTGGAGGGTTGTGAGGGGTGGACCACCGGGGCCAACTGCTAATGATGGAACTGAAAGCTGGACGGTTCCGGCGACTCTTCCTGCTGGTACGTATCAGATGTACGTTCAGAACACACAGCGTACCGACTGGAAGTATGGTTTTCACTTCGAGGTCGTAGCTACACTCGATAGTGACACCGATGGCATTGACGACGATTTGGATAACTGCCCACTCGTCGCAAACCCTGGCCAAGCTGATTTAGATGGCGATGGCATCGGAGACGTCTGTGATACTGAATTAAGCGTTGCAGGAGCAATAGCGAGCGTGACGGACTCGGTAAATGATCTCCCCGGGAAAGTGAATACGACCGCATTGCTGAATATGCTGACGAATGCCCTGTCAGAATTCCAGGGCGGCGATAATCATACTGCCACTGTTCATCTCGGCAACTTCATCACTCAGGTCGGCAACAATAAAAAAATATCTACGGCGGATAAAGCGACGCTCATCGCTGCGGTACAAGCCATTATCGATGCAATCAATGGAGGAACTGCTGGCAAGCAAGGTGCTCAATCCGATGCTCTCGCTCTTGAGTTGCCCGAAACGCTGCTTCTCGCCCAGAACTACCCCAATCCATTCAATCCCCAAACGACTATTCGATTCGATCTACCAGAATCATCGTACGTCACGTTGAGGGTCTATGATATGATGGGGCGCGAAATTCAGGCGCTAGCTGATGGGACATTAGCGGCAGGCATACACGAAGCGAGATTTGACGCCACCGGCCTTCCAAGCGGCTCCTACATTTACCAGCTAACAACACCGCAGGGTGTGTTCACCAAAATGATGATGCTACTTAAGTAGCCGGCAATAATTAAATGGATTCAGGGCGGTGGGATTGATTCTTGCCGCCCTTTTTCTTTTTCGTGACTAGCCACGCCCTCGAAGAGGCTGGCATTTATGCTTCATTATCCATTCTGAAGCCGATTTTGGGTTTCGGTGTTTGTTCTTCTACCATGAGTTGCTCCAATATCTTGTAGATTGATTTGATGTCTTGATCCATCTGCTGGATTTTGTTCTGTGTCTCTGTACTGCTTGAGAGTATTTGACGTAGCCTGGTGAATATCCTGATGATCTGGATATTGACTTGAACCGCTCTCTTGCTCTTGAGAACACTTGAGAGCATGGCTACACCTTGCTCGGTGAATGCGCGCGGAGGATGCTTGGAGAATTTCCCTCGCCCTTCTAAGGTCACAGATTGTGACCTTAGAAACTTGAATTCGTCGGTTGTCAACCGAAACATAAAATCACTCGGAAACCGATCTTGATTTCTTGTGACGGATTGGTTCAATACTTTCGTTTCTGTACCGTACAGTTCTGCCAAATCGCTGTCCAGCAAGATCTTGACGCCACGAATGATGAGTACCTTATTCGTAATTCTCTCGTCAGGAATAACGGAGGTCAATTGTTCAGGCCCACTCACGCTCGGGTTTGTTATAATTCTGAACTTCTGTTCAGAATGGTCTAATTCTTTGGTAGTCCATGTGACTTAGACTCCACACTATAATTGAGACCCAATCCCACCAGATTATAACCTCCGCCACAGTATCTGGATATTGCCCCACCGCGCTTCTTGTGTCAAACCCCCTCATTCCGTGGGTTCGGAAATCTCCTGAAAACGTGAAAAGGCAGACGGACTGATGTCCATCTGCCTTTCCAAAGCGTGCCCGGGAGGATTCGAACCCCCGACCTCCTGGTCCGTAGCCAGGCGCTCTATCCAGCTGAGCCACGGGCACATCTTCTGCCGGGTGAGAGCCGGCCAATCATTCGAGTGCAATCCTCTAGCGATTGTTGAAGAGCCCCAAAGATACGTCGATCTGGCAGATCGGTCAAAGTGAAGATTCGGTAACGATTCAGGGGTCTGGGCTCATGTGGGCAGCCCAGTAGACGACCTGTGCTCCGTTTTGGAGATTATCAGCCTGAATGCGCAGTGACCACCCTTGGGAACCACTCATACCGGAGACCCGGGCGCGCTGAAAAACGCTCAATACGTTTTCGCTTGAAGCCAGAACCGACCCGGTTTTGTCTACAAGGTGCAAAGAAATGTAGTTGTGAGGGCTCCCGAAGCCCTCAGGCCACCAGAGAGCTCCGTCGAGAACGGAAGCGTTTTCGAGCGCACTCGTCAGTGGGATATCGATACTCATTCCGGTGGAATCCAATACGGTTTTACCCCAATATGAATCACCCTTCGGTGAGGGCAAGGAGATCAGACCCGCTCCCGTGGAGTCGCTCAGGCGAGTCGTGTTCTGGCCTGCCAATATCAACTGTGCATAGACCTGGCCAGGTTCAACGCTGCGCCTTTCCCATCCGCTGGTATCGGCGTGACTCGTCAGTTTCAGCCAATTCCGCAGAAGAGCTGCACTTCCTGCCACATACGGTGTAGCGCCACTTGAAGCGGTGTGATTTTTCATCCAAACGGCGGTCAAACCATTGGCCGTCACGGTGTTCGATGGTGCAATAATGTCCGGCTTTAATCGCCCATCTGAAGTCGGACCATATCCGTAGCCATAATCCAGCTCTTTGGTTTTTGTATCGACGTATCCGACCGAAATGACCCGATGTCCATTGCCTGGTTGGGCCACTATTTTGGGCGTGTTGCCGATGGCAGAAACGAAAACGGCTCCCGCATCAAACGCCCGGTCAGCGGCATGGGAGAGGAATCCATGAAAAAGAGAGATTTGATCTCCCCAGCTTATTCGGCCTTCATTCGCTCGACATTCTCCGATTACCTGCTGGCATGTGTACGCATCTCCCTGAAGTTCACCTACTACAATCTTGTCAAGGGCCCGAACGGCCGCCTGAATCCCTCGAACCGCAGCCACATGATTCAGTGTTGTCGACGCTGAACTGGCCTGACCCTGCAGACATTCAAAAACACGATAACTATCCAAGGTCACGTTGCTGACGCCCCGATATTCATGTCCCAGATTGCTGTTGGCGGTAATGATGGCGGCACTTGAAGTCGCGTGAGGATCATACCCACATGCTTCATTTGGGTCAAACTGAACAGTTAACTCAAAACACGTCGATTCGCCATTTACGCAGTCGCCTCGAAAACCGAGGGATGACGGAGTGTTGAACAAATAGTGATTGGGATTGACGCCCGTATCGATCAGTCCGACCCATCCACCCTGCAAAAGCTCGATGTCGTAATAAGCATCACTCTTGATCATATCGCGGGCTTTCCCAACGGCGGGCCCTTGGGCCTCGATGGTATCTCTCAAAGCCGTTCGAATCCTGCCAGCCAGAATCTTAATTGCGTCCTGCGACAGAGGGGGCGTCGGTTTGAAGACGGCGTCCAAATAGAGAAAATCTGGATGTTCTACAATGGATTTGAAGTGCTTCTGGTTGGTCTTGATAACAAATGCATTGATCAACCAAAACTGTTCGACAATCTGAAAATCTGATGTGTCGATGTGAGCAACAACAGAGTTTCTTGAACTGACTCGATGCTTGGTCAACCTTGAAACCAGCGAATTGGACTGACGCAGCAACTCAGCATTTTCCTCTGAGGACGGAGACTGCCTGAAGATCGGCTCAGGAAACTGAGGCATGTGAAGAGTATCTCTCAGAGTGACCATCAATGTGGTGTCAGAGTCGGGCACTGTCATGCCGGCGAGTGGGTCCTCGACCCGGGGGGGAGGGAGTCCGGTAGTAGAATCGGGAGACAGGTTTATGAACGAGTCCAATATGGGATCAGGCGACTCGTACGTCTCGACAAACAAAGACCCTGATCGGTCAATGCGTCCATGATGTACCCTCGTGCAGGAGTCACTTCCAGTCCATGCGCACGTTGAAATCTCGGTGTCTCCCTGATGAGAGCAGGCAACCAGAAGCAACAAACAAAACGCTGAGATTGCCGACCGAAGGCCACGACCGAAACGCAATATGGTGGAATAGTGTGCCAAGAACTCCAAGACGATATAATTCAGGAGGGAGGCTGCTACAGCAGCCTCCCTTCCCAATAAAACTAGAAGGGACAGCTTTGAATCACGGATTTACCGTCATGGAAGGTTTTTCTGGCGCATCGCATTGACCAAGATCCACCCCGCCAGATTGCACATTGAATGTGTATGTGTTTGCAGGCATATCGTTAGGAATTACCCAGGTCAAAAGCCCCTGTCCTCGTACAGTCTTGGGTCCAAGCTTTTCCGTCGCAACTGAACTGTCCCAGGTAATTGTGGTGCCTGTTGGCGCGCTGATCTGGTAGGATGCTCCCTTGTTCTTGTTAACGTTTTCGTGATTGATATTGAAACAGCCTGTTCCGAATGTGATGGTTTGATCTGCAGCCATTTTATTCACCTCTCAGTGATTGTTAGTTGGCGGTGTCCTGGAGTGATTCTATCGTCGAGGTGTCTCGATAGGAATCGAGTACGGGTTTAAAGTTTGGGTCGTTGACGAGATCATCGAATCCGGGGTAATCAACGATTTCGGCGAGGGCGAATCCACCCTCGAGAGCCTTCGTCATCCATTCAATGGCTTTGCTTCTGTCCCCGAGCAATTCGTACACCTCTCCAATAGAGGAGAGCTGCTGCGGATCGGTGGGGGCCAGATCGATCAGTTGATTCAGATAAAACATTGACGAATCGGCCATGGTCATCGACGCATAGTAAGCCGATAAACCAGCGATCACATCCCGATCTCGAGGATTCATATCCAGCGCTTTGAGGGCCAGATTGACGGCGTTTCGGTCTGCTTCTGCTATTTTTTCAGTCTGGCCAGACCATTTATAGGCAGTCGCCAAATATCCCCAGGTCTCGTAAGAACCGCCATCGCTCATTGCCAGGGCGCGTTCAAAAGCAATGGCTGCTTCGGCGTAGTTTTTTTCGTAAAAATGCAATGTCGCAAGATTCGTCCACGCATTGTGTTCTTCTTTGATCTCGAGAGAGAGGGTGAACATTTCTATTGCTTCCTGCCTACGATCGAGATAGAAGTAGAGGGCTCCTACGTTGGAGTAGGCGCCGGCGCTGAATGGGTTTAAGTCTGTAACGATTACAAACTGTTCCGCGGCTTCTTCGTATCGAGCAGATCTATAGTAAAAGCCTCCAAGGTTACTGTAGCCGAACCAGTAATTTGGTTTGACGGCGATGGCGCGTTTATACAATTCTTCGGCATCATCGAGTCGATTGAGGGCCTCATACGTTTCAGCCATACCAATCATGGCATCGACATTGGTGGAATCTTGAGCCAGCACCAACTGAAATTCTCCCAGGGCCGTGCCGTAACGCCCGGATCCAGTGTGGAGTCTACCAAGCGTTACATAAACTGAAACGAGATCCGACTGAAGCTCCAGCGCTGTTTCGCAACTGCGCTCAGCGTCTTCAGCATCTTCGATGTTTTTTTCACGGATCCATGTTCGCCAGTACGCCGCACACAGTCCGGCGTGGGCGAGGGCGTACGATGAATCGGCCATGATCGCCCGGGTGAAGAGTATGACAGAGGCATCCAAATTGTCGCCATCCGCATATCGTTCGAGGTAGCCGAGTCCCTGTGTGTAGAAATCTGCCGCTCCGGGTCGAGTAGACTGCGAGCGATTCAAAAAGCGGTTTGTGCCCGGGTCGATTTCTTCGCTCAGGAGCTCTGACGCTGCTGAAATCATGCCCGCACGCAGCAGATTCATCTCTGATCGGGGATGCGACAGCGTGCGCTCATCCAACAGCTTGCCAGATCCAGCCTCTATCAAACGTAAATCCAGATGCACATCGCCCGCCTGTGCCGAAAGATCGATTTCGATCACCAGGTTGACGCCGAGTTCGCTCTGAGCCTGCTCAACCCTTGTCACGTCATAGCGAATCACACGATTTGTAGGCACCACCCAAAAGTCGTCTCGACCTGATTCGAGTTTCTGAAGTGCCGATATCAAGGTTTCGACCAGACCCGCTTCGAGCGCGGTCTCGTCATTGGTCGTAGGCGTTGGGCTCAGTCCGACCGTGGCGGAGGTCTCCTCTTCAGTGACTTCGCTCACATATGCCAGAACCGCGACATGTTTTTCGGCGGGAAGTCTGCCCGGACCAAAGGAAGCAAGGACACCGGATCGAAGCGTTGGGATTGAAAGTGTCAGAACACTCGCCAGTACGATTGCACCTACGATCGAAAAGCCGACCATCCGAGGCCACGAAACATGTGTGACGGCTTCGGAAGCAGGCGAAATCCGCTCGAGAAACGTCTGCATCGAGTTGATTCGCGCGTCAGGTGTTTTTGCAAGACAGTCTCGCACCAGTTTGCTGAGGTGCGGTGGGGTGTCGCTCGCGAGCTTCTCAACCGGCTCGGGCGATTCATTCAGGATGGTGTAGAGGACCGCCTGCGCGTACTGTCCCTTGAACGGTTTGACGCCGGCCAGCATTTCGTAGAGGACCACTCCCAGGCTCCAAACATCCGTACCGGCATCAATGTCACCCCCGCGTGCCTGCTCAGGACTCATGTAGGCGACAGTGCCAACTGACGTGTCTTCCTGCGTGATGTTCACGTCATCGACTTTGGCCAGACCGAAGTCCAGAATCACGACGCGGCCATCCTCGCCGATCATGATATTGCCTGGCTTGATGTCGCGATGCACGATGCCAGCATTGTGAGCCGCTAACAGCCCTTTGGCAACCTCTGTGGCAATGCGTCCAGCCTCTTCGCTCTCGAGCGGGCCATCTTCAAGTCGCTCCTCGAGTGTCCGCCCCGAATAAAGAGACATCGCGATGAACAACTGCCCGCTTTCGCTTTCTCCGATCTCGTGAATCGTGCAGATATTGGGGTGATTGAGCGCCGACGCGGCCCGCGCTTCATTTTCGAAGCGTATTCGGGCTCGCTCGTCCTTGCTCGTAGATGGCGGGAGCAGCTTGATGGCCACTCGTCGGCCCAGGCGAATGTCTTCTCCTTCGTAGACAACGCCCATGCCGCCTTCTCCCAGCTCGGAGAGAATCCGGTAATGAGATATGGTTTGTCCGACCATTGCGGGGTCCTGGTTTCCGGGTGGGGCCAGTCAGTTTGGCTCGAATCATGAACGTGCGTCTTCCACTTCAAGCTGGTCATCGCCAAAGACGAGACCGGCATCCTAAATACGTGGATGTACGCAAAAATCAAACTCCATCTTGCTACACATACAGTTATGAGCCTAAATCGTTGATAATAAAGTGCAACAATGCCGCAAAGATCAGGAGTCAACGCAAAAAAATACGTAGGTCCGTATAGGGTAATGCGTAGAACTACGTAGAACGAGAGCGGTACTGATTTGGAATACCCTTGAGCTTTCAAGCGTCAAATTGTTAATTGAGCGTTCTGCATCTGGCAGACGCAGAACTGTGTGGATTCATTCTGCCCAGCCAACAAGCCACCAATCCGCCGAAAAAAGGACATCTCATGCGCTCCTTCATAGCACTGCTCTGTTTCGCATTTCTCATCATTCCGGTTGAGCCGTTAGCTGCTCAGGATCTTAGTTCAGACTTCGGGTCGCAGATCCAGCTTGCCGAATGGGAAATTCCCTGGGCTCGGACGCGTCCTCGCGACCCCTATGTCGCTCCAAATGGTCTCGTGTTCTTTTGCGGACAGGCAGGCGGCTATATCGGTTCACTCAATCCAGCCACGGGAGAAGTCAAGCGATATGACATCGGAGAGGGGGCAGGTCCTCACAATCTGATCGTGGATGACGAGGGAATGGTCTGGTATGCTGGCAACCGACGCGCACACATAGGCAGGCTGAATCCGGAGACGGGAGAAGTCACCCGTTTCGACATGCCGGATCCGGCAGCTCGTGATCCGCACACGTTGGTGTGGCTACCAGATGGCAACATCGCGTTTACGCTCCAGGGCGCAAATATGGTGGGCCACCTCAATGTTGAAACCGGCGAAGTCAAACTGGCTGAAGCCGAAAACGGGCGTTCGCGTCCATACGGCATCAAGGTCGGCCCGGATGGCGAAGTTTGGGTTGTGCTTTTTGGCACGAATCGCCTTGCTCACTTTGACATGGAGAACGTCGTCCTGCATGAGTTTGAGCTGCCCAATGAATCTGCGCGTCCACGGCGCATGGAGATCACATCGGATGGCCGAATCTGGATGGGCGATTATGCCCGAGGATATCTGACAATGTTTAACCCGGCCGATGCGTCGTTCACCGAGTGGCAATTGCCTTCGGGTGAGCGCTCTCGCGTCTACGGCATGTCGATGGACAACGAAGACGTGGTCTGGTTGGTTGAGACAGGCGTGCAGCCAAATCGCTTCGTGGCTTTCGATACCAAAACGGAAACGTTCACCAAACAGGCTGATGTACCGTCCGGTGGTGGCACGATCCGACACATGTACTATCACGAAGAAACGGGAGAAATCTGGTTCGGCACGGATTCGAACTACGTAGGTCGCGCACTTATCCAGCCGCGGGCTGGGTCCTGATTGGAATCGGCGCTAGTGCCAGGCTGGGGCGTGTGTCAGGTTTTATTTCAGCAGCACCATCTGTTTCGTGAGCACAAAAGCCTCACTGGACAGCCGGTAAAAATACATTCCGCTCGACAGACGCGAAGCGTCAAAGCTGACTTCGTGTCGTCCTGCCGCGCGGGTTTCGTTGATCAGTGTCGAGACGCGTCGGCCGAGCAGATCAAACACTTCCAGGCGAACGGTCATGGAAGCAGGCAATTCGAAGGCGACCTGTGTCAGCGGATTGAACGGATTCGGGTAATTCTGGTGCAGCGTGACGGTTTCAGGAATTTCTGGCTCCGGCTCATCAGTACCGACGTCAAACGGTACCTCTCCGACCCACAGGCAGTCAGAAAACTCCGACGTGCTTCCGGTACTGGCCGTTGTGGTGGCTGAGACGTAACCGCCCGTGGATGATTCAACATCGAGCGTAGCCCTGAACCACATCGAGCCAGAAAGGTCTGTGTGGATCTCACGGCTGCCTGCAAACACGCTGGCTTCGGGTACAAGACCCGCCCGGCACGTATCTGAGTAGAAGAAGTCGACCGTAACGGTACTGAACGGCGCAGCCCGAAGCGTACCCTCTACGGTGACTGTTCCGGGCCATGCCCTGGAAAGCGACGGGTAGTTCTGCAGTTCGTTCACCCCGAAATCAGAATCATCAAAATCATTGCTTGTCTGCCCGTCACCGCCCAGATCAATCGGCAGGCCGGTGTTGCCGAACAGGGCATTCCCGCTGATAGTGTGGCCGTTTCCAGCCATAATTCGGACCCCGTCACCACCGTTGCTGGCAATGGAATTGTTTTCGACCACCGCACGTTCGCCGCCTTCGATCAGTACACCATGACCGGAGAAGTTTTCAATGCCGATGCCCGATATAGCGACGCCACTTGAGTTGATGACCAGTCCGTTCGCACCGAATCCAGCGTTCGTTCCATCGAGCGTCACGCTGCCATCTCCCGTGATGACCACCGGTGAGGTTATAGCGGGAAGAGGACTCTGCAATTCAATGACCGTCTTCTTCTTGTTCGATCCGCCCACGAGTTGGATCGTACCAGGACCACCGGAACTGAACAGTTGTTGAATGGCCGCCCTGAGCGGACAATTCCCCGTTCCGTCGTCGCAAACACCGTCACTTGGGTCCAGGTCACCTGCATCGGGCACCAATCCTGCCTGGAATACAGCACCCTGGTTATGATTGCCGTAAGTCAGAGCAGGGTCTGTGATGTCCACCGGGCCTTCGGGAACTATGGGGACGGTGATGTTCATGTCCACGTTGTCGTCGCTGCTCGGTGAAGCCCATGTGCTGGCGGAAGAAGGCACTCCACCCATGGTCTTGATCCAGTCATCCTGTGCAACTTCCCTGATGCCGTATCGGCCAGGTGGAAGTTCAAATACAAACGTTCCATCTGCGGCAGTCGTGGCCGTTGTCGTGATTCCCGGCTCCATCGCAGAGAACACATCGTCAGTGGCAACGGATGTCGCCTCGAACTGCCATCCCGCAATGCCTGGTTCGCCTGCATCTCTTTCTCCGTTCGCATTCAAATCGTTGAATTTCAATCCGGTGACCTGAGCATTCGGGACGGAGGTGTAGTTGCCAAAATCTTTCTCCGCATAGATGCCTTCATTCCCAATCGTTAAGGTGTAGCCGTTCGTCGTCGGCCAAGTCTGGGTCCATCCGGGAGCAGGGGCTTCTTTGACCGTATAGGTGCCCGCCCCCAGCGGTTCGAAGCTGTACCTTCCATTCGCATCCGTCAGCTTCGTTTCAATAGCACCCGAAGGATGGATCAGCTGTATGATCTGGCCTTCTACGACAGGCTCGAGCGGGTCCCAAATGCCATCTGCGTTGTAGTCGAACCATTTCTGGCCGGTGATCAAGGCTTCTTCTCGACGATAAACGACAACGGATGCGTCCACGTGTGCAGCGACAACAGTTATTTCAGGTTTATCCGGTCCAGAGTTGAGATATCCTGACAGCAAAATTGCCGTCGGAGCGGGGGAGTTACGGGGTATGGAAAGTTCAGCAAAGTGGGAATCGTCGTCGATGGATATTGATATATCCGTCGATCCACCAGAAGTACCCAGGTTCAGAGGGCCGGTACTTTCACCGTAGGCGAGACTGAAGGTGTGTGTATTGGTGGTTTCTCCGGTCCGAATGGTGACTTCCACATCCAAAGCGCCAACGCTGTCTAGTACATCCTGAATGATGGACGGAGTCGGCGCACCATCAGCGCCGTTCATTTGATATTTGTTCAGGCCAACAATCGGTCGATCAGTAGAACCGCTCATCCCGCTGATCACAAGCACTTCGTCATCCGTTTCGGGTAGAATCCAACTGCCAGTCTGCCAATCGACGGGGCTTTCGACGGTCAGCGTCCCGTGACCCAGCGTAACGGTCCCGGGACCCAACGGGATCAGCTGGCTTGCCTCACGAAACTCGAGGCCGGAAACGACTTCTTGGCCGTCTAGAGAAATGGTGAGTTCATTGATGTCCGGCGAATCGTTGACGACCTGAATGAATCGACCAGTTGGGAGACCTGCACGGACGGCGCCAGTAAATTGAATGGTTTCTCCCGCAACAACCGAAACAGGCGCCGATTGCCCGGTTGCTGGATCAATATCGAGGCCACCGACGAATGCAAAACCGAGAGCAGACACGGCTGCCGGATCAACCTGAACGTGATACTGTCCAGAAGGAAGCGGACCGCGGACGATCAAAGCGCTCTCGTTCGGTATATCAGTTGTATACGACACGTTGTCTTTGTACAACTCCACAGGTATGCCGGCACCGACATCACCCGCGCTGTAAGTACCATCTCCATCCACATCTTCGAAGAATATGATCTCTGCGTAGTTCGGTGGCACCAGGCCCACGTCGACCGAAGCACCGGCAAGGAAGTTGGCGTCAATCGTGATGGTATCGGATTCACCAGTCTGGGGGTCGATGTTCGAATCGACAAAAGGATCTCCACCCTGCCCGGAAGCAGTAAAAACCCCAAATTCAGATGGTGCCGTGACGTGGATGCGGTAGTCACCAGGTACCAGATCGGAAAACTCGTAGGCACCATTCGCATCCGTGTTTTGAACGCCGGCGAGATTGAATGTAGTTCCGTCCCACTGCTTTAGGATGATCGTGGCGTTCTCAACTCCCGGTTCTCCAACATCTTGGATACCGTCGGCGTCGGTATCCTCCCAAACGAAATCGCCGATGGTGTGGAGGGGAATGAATCCAGCGTCGACCTTGAGATTTGGCGTGCCACGTGAAGGGAAGCTTGAAAAGATGCCTGTAACGGGATCCGGGTCAGAATCCACCGGCTCAGATGCTTGACCAGCAGGAGAGGGGGCGTATCCCGATGGCGTGATAAACGTGAGTTGATAGACATCGAAGTAGAAATCACCGCTGCTGGTGGGTAGTGAATGGCCGGCAAGAGGTAGTTCGAATTCATACCAGCCATTCGCGTCACTTATCGTAGTCTGGTTCGTTGTCTGAAGAACAGGAGATGGTGGGGGGGCTGACGATGATGATGTTTCAAGTGAAATCGTTACGCCCGGCAGGCCCGGCTCGCCCGAGTCTTGCTGCCCGTTCCCATTCGTATCTATCCAGACGTAATCACCGACGACAGCGCGAACGAGTCCAACGTCAACGTCTGTCCGATTGTCGCCGGGTTCCAGAGTCAAACATATATTCCGAGCAAACCCTCCGTCTTCGTCCCAGCCAGGATGGTCTGAATCTTCGGTGTCGGTACCCTGATCACGTATAGTCGGTCCGTATTCCGTTGATACATATGCATCAGGATAGCCTGGAAGTGGCCGCCTCTGCCAATCTTGAACGAACAACCGGTAAGACCCCGGAGACAGTCCCAGGAAGGCAGCATCACCAGAGCTCGAAGTGGTCGCATTGAAAACACCCTGGGCGTTACCTGAAGCGGGACATGATGATACGGGTTCCAGTGCCAATTCAAAGTCCGCAACGCCCAATTCTGACCCGTTCTGGATTCCATCCCGATTCGCGTCATGCCAGACGAAGCTGCCGATGGAGGCGGCGGCAACAAGAGAAACTTCAACTCCGGTAAGAATCGCGTCCGAGCCAACCAAAACCGGGGAGGCATCTGATACTACCAGATTTCCGGGAAGGGCGACTGTGATGTCGTATGTATCTGGTGGCAGGCTATGAAATTCGAATTGACCATTGCTGTCGGTACTCTGTTCGAAGGAGATATCTGCGGTGCGGCTATGAAGTCGGAGTGTGATTCCACTCGCTCGCGTGTCCCCGCCGTCTTCGGAGCCATTATTGTCCAGGTCGTTGTATGCAAAACCTGAAACTACGCTCTCGTCAGTCAATCCAGCGTCGAAGTTCGAATGGGCTGATCCTGCGAAAAAGCTCTGAGATACTCTGGCCCGTCCAGTGCCTTGCTCAAAGTCTGAGTCCCGAAGGTCCCCTGTTTGATCAGATGCAGTAATCGCAAATCCTGTAGGTGGGACTACTTCAAGTTCATATCCGCCCGCTGGGGCACCTGGGCCGTTCCATGCATAGGGGAGCGCTGCTTCGTAGTGGCCCGAAGCGTCCGTGTAAACGGTCGAAAACAGGTCGGTACATGCAGTCGCAGTGGCGCAGCCAAAAAGGCGAACTTCCACGTTCTCGATTCCGGGCTCACCCGCATCTTGCACACCGTCGCGGTCCTGGTCGTGCCACACCAGATCGCCCAGAATCGTTTGTGCGAGTCCCATATCTATACTCGAATTATTCTCCCCGTCAGCCAGCACTATACACGAGGTCGAGGTCTCATCCTGCGCTGAGAGAGCGATATCTGAATCAGTGCCCGCCGGTCCGACATTCTGCAGCGTAGAGCCAAACTGTTCAGGATACGTGAGGTGCACGGTGTAGGAACCTGCCGGAATGCCGTTGAAGGAGTATTGTCCCGACGCATTGGTCAAAACGGTCGCAACCACCGGATCGTTGATCGTGCAGCCGGCTCTGAGTGTGATCAGGACGTTTTCCACCGGTGGAGAAGTGAGCAGTTGTCGAATGCCATCGCGGTCGAGGTCGTGCCAGACATCATTTCCAATCATGGAGGACCCAAACACACCGGCATCAACTACGGCTGATGGTGTGGATGCGTCGAGATTGATCGGACCAGCCTCGCCATTTTGCGGAACCACATCCGAGTCAACAGAATCATCACCTCCTTGATTACGGAGAACGAACGTCATTCCGGAGGGAAGTGAAACGGTTACTATGTAGTTATTGGACAGCGTCGTCTGAAAGCTGTACATGCCATCCGTGTCAGTCACGGCCGTTTCGGTGGTTCCCAATGCATTATTGAGAAGTGTTACGGTTACCGATGCCAGGCCAGGTTCTGAAGGGTCGCGGGCATTGCTGAGATTGTAGTCCACCCAGACGGTCCCCGAAATCGTTGATTGGCTTACGAGCCCCACGTCAGTTTGGAATAATTGTGAATCCAGGGAAAAGGGCCTGGGCGCAGATTGGCCTGTGGCTGGGTCGATATCTGAATTGAGATGTTCCAGGAGCGGATCAGAAACCTGAGTCGTAAATCCATATCCGGCGGGAGGGGTGACAACCACATAGGCTTCGCCTTGCACCAGAACTTCCCGGTAGTATCTCCCGATCTCATTGCCCCACATGATCGGTCCGGCAATGGGAGATGATGATCCTGTCCCGAACTGCTGCACCATGACGCCATCCACTCGAGGCTCACCCGCTCCTCGCAGTCCATCGCCATTGAGATCATCCCAGATAAAGCCGGAAAAGACTGAATTTGCTGCGTGTACCCCAATATCTACAGAGGTGAGCGTCTCTTCCCCAGAAACCGTTATGATCTGCGATTTCCCGGTCACAGGATCAACGTCAGAATTTATGTCCTGAGCGGATGCTTGGGTGAGGTGAATCGTGTAAAGATCAAAGGAAGAGACGTTTGACTCCCACATCCTGGTCACCGGCAATGAAACCTTGTATTCGTCCGGAGCCAGGTTCGTAAACTGATATTCCCCGTTAGGTCCTGTATACGTAGTTCTCACGAGCAGATCGCCTGAAGAATCAACCTCCCACAACTGAACGGTGGCCCCAGGAACACCCGGTTCATCCACATCCTGTTCTCCATTTCGGTTGAGATCCCTCCAGACACGGTCACCTATGGCGTTCGTGCCCCCCGTCAGGCCGATGTCGATATCATTGTTTGTTTCGCCTTCGGTCAGGGTGAATACCTCGGTTCGTCCTATAGCCGGAATCAGATCAGAATTGATGGCGGAACTGGCGGGATCAGAAATGTGCTGTGTAGGGACAAGTCCAAAGCCCGGTATGCTTACGGACAGCCTGTAATCGTCTGCTTCGAGTCCGTAAAAATGAAAATTTCCATTTGCATCGGTTTGGGTGGATGCAATGGGAATTCCTAGGACCCCTTGGGGAAAAAGTTGCGCATACTGCATTGTGAGTAGCTCTACTGTCATTCCCTCCATCCCGGCCTCACCCAGATCTTGTAGGCCGTTGCCATTTTCGTCGAACCATAGCAGATTGCCGACGGACGCGAGCGTGGAGAACAGTCCGACATCGATATCGTCGCTCGTCTGGCCCGGCGAGAGGGTTATAACTTCGGTTTTCAGCGTCAATGGATCGATGTCCGAATTAAGTTCGCTACCTGCCTCTTCGATGACGTGTGGACTGAGAACGAAGCCTGCGGGTATATCGACAGAGATTTTGTAATCGCCCGGAATCAGTCTTGAGAAAGAATAGTCACCATCGTTATTTGTGGTTGTCGTAGCGACTTCTGTATCACCGGCGGTCCCCACCGAGAACAGCCGGACGGTTACGCCCTCGAATCCCGGCTCGGATGCATCCTGATGCCCATCCTGATTGACATCGATCCACACGAAATCGCCTATAGACACGGGTTGGAAGTATCCAGCGTCGATAGAGAGGTCACTCGGGAGTGAGAGGGGAAAAGCCGGCGCCGTCTGTCCGGAAGGATAGGTGGCGTCAGAATCCAGGGTGTCGTCGGTACCGGCATCCTGCTGTGTCAAGGTGAATCCCACCGGGCGATTGAAGTCAAGGACGTAGAGTCCCATCGGCAGATCGCTGAATAGATAATTCCCGCTTGCATCCGTGGTAGTTCCTGCGATGAACAATCCAGTTGATGAGCGCAACGACACAGTCACATTTTCCAGGCCCGGCTCCCCGGGGTCTTGAATACCGTCATAATCAAGGTCGTGCCATACCCTGTCACCAAGCGAAAGACGCACGATGACACCGACATCGATGTCGTTGTTTATCTCTGCACTGGCCAGCGTTATGGTCTCTGTCTTTCCTGTCGACGGAACGATATCAGAATTGGTCGAGCCAAGTGAGGGATCGGTGAGATTATCCGAATGGAGGTAACCGGTGGGTAGATCGACTGAGATTTTGTAGTCCCCTGCGGAGAGACCAGTGAAGGAATAGCTGCCGTCCGAGGCACTCGTTGTAGTGCTGAGTTCCGTATCTCCACCTGGTGAGGCCGACCACAGCCGGACGGTTGCCCCTTCAAGGCCAACTTCGGGTCCGTTCTGTATTCCATCTTCATTCGAATCAATCCATATGTAGTCACCAATCGTAGTCTGAACCAGGCCTGCATCGATGGTCGTGTCATTCTCGCCAGGCGCGGGACTGAAGAGCGCAGTTAATCCAGAGAATACATTCGCGTCTGAATCGAGGGCGTCGTCCGTTCCAACATTTTGAGTCGTGAAACTGTAATTCGCCGGTAGATCAAAGCGAATAGAATATGCCGCGCTTCTCAATTCGCTGAAGGCATAGTTTCCACTCACATCCGTCGTGGTCGATTCGATGATCGTTCCGGATCCGCTTCGTAGGTTCACCGTGACGTTCTCAACACCTGGTTCACTGCCGTCCTGATTGCCGTCTCCGTTGAGGTCGTGCCATACTCGGTCGCCCAGGGAGATAGGCAGCACCAGTCCAACGTCGATATTGTTGTTGATTTCGCCGCTGGCCAAAGCAATAGTGGCTGTCGTTCCTATCGACAGCACGATATCGGAATTGATCGCGCCAAGCGCTGGATGTGAGATTTGGTTGGTGAGGAGGTATCCCGAAGGCACGTCGATCGAAACCTTGTAGTCGCCTGCGATCAATCCGGCAAAGAAGTAGCTACCGTCGGAGGCGCTTGTCGTGGTGGCGAGTTCCGTGTCGCCGCCCGGCGCGACGGACCAAAGTCGGACGGTCACGCCTGCAACGCCTGATTCACCGGCATCTTGCCTCCCGTTTCCGTCGGCGTCTTCCCATATGTAGTCACCGATTGAGGCGGCCGTCAGTCCGGCATCGAGGGTCAAGTTGTTTTGACCGGGCTGCGGAAAGACAACAGGCGTCAAGCCAGAAAACACGCTGGCGTCCGAATCCACACTGTCATCCGTACCGGCATCCTCAGTTGTAAAGGTGAAGTCCTCGGGCGCGATGAAGCGTATGGCGTAGGTCGAACTTCGGAGACTACTGAATGCATAAATGCCGCTGACATCCGTTGTTGTCGTCTCGAGCACCGTTCCTGTCGCGTTGCGAAGATTGACTGTAACGTTTTCGACTCCTGGTTCGCCACTGTCCTGGATTCCATTCTGGTTCATGTCGAGCCACACGCGATCACCCAGCGATACCGGAAGTTCGAGCCCCACATCGACATCGTTGTTCACTTCGCCACTTGCCAGAGTAATGGTGGCCGTTTTTCCAGTTGTCAAATTGATATCGGAATTGACCGCAGCCTGCGCGGCCAGGCTGATTCTGTCCGCCAGGAGATACCCCGTGGGCACATCCACCGAAATCTTGTAGTCGCCGGCGCTGAGACCACGGAAGGAGTAGCTACCGTCCGCTGCGCTCGTAGTTGTGCTGACTTCTGTATCAACGCTTCCGCTCACGGACCACAGTCTGACAGTTACGCCTCCCATTCCAATTTCCGAGGAGCCCTGAAGCCCATCTCCATCAGCATCCTCCCACACGAAGTCCCCGATGGAGGCCTGTATGAGCCCCGCATCGATTGACATGTCATTCTGACCAGGTAGTGGGATAAATGGAGACGTTAATCCAGAGGATGCACTGGCGTCAGAGTCCACAGTGTCGTCTGAGCCAACATTAATCGTCGTGAAACCGAAGTTCGAGGGTGCAATGAAGCGGATGGCATAGGCAGCACTTCGCAGATCGCTGAATATATAATTCCCACTCGCGTCGGTCGTGGTCGTTTGGAGCACGGTGCCAGTGATACTTCGTAGGTGCACCGTTACATTTTCTACTCCCGGCTCGCTACCGTCCTGAATGCCGTCGCCATCACTATCGAGCCACACGCGATCACCGAGAGAAAGGGGAAGCTCAAGTCCGATGTCGATATCGTTATTCGCTTCGCCGCTGGTAAGCGTTATTGTTGCTGTTTTACCGGTGGTGGTATTGATATCGGAATTTGTAGCCAAAAGGCCAAGACCCGTAACGTGGTCTGCGAGAATGTATCCCGTCGGTACGTCCACTGAAATCTTGTAATCACCCGGATCGATGCCGGCGAATGAGTAGCTGCCGTCCGTGGCGCTTATGGTAGAGGAAACCTCGGTTTCGCCGCTCGAATCGACAGACCACAGACGCACTGTCACGCCTGCCATGCCTGACTCCGACGCACCCTGGAGCCCATTACCATCAGCGTCTTCCCAGACGAGGTCGCCAATTGCTGCTTGTACCTGCACTTCGATCAGTCCTGCATCGACCGAGGTGTCGGTCTGTCCGGGAAGAAGAAGCCTCAGTCCTGTCGTCCCCGGACCTACAAATGGATCCGAATCAACAGAGTCGTCCGAACCGGCATCTTGCTGGGTGAAGGTGAAGCCGGAAGGCGCTTCGAACTTGATGCCGTACGAGCCGCTGCGCAGATCTGTGAAGCTGTAGAGGCCGTCATTGTCGGTCCTGGTGGATTCAATGGTCGCTCCGCCTGTGACAATCAGATGCACCGTTACGTTTTCTATACCGGGTTCTCCGCTGTCCTGAATACCGTCGCCGTTGAGGTCGTTCCACACCAGGTCGCCAAGAGAGGCGGGCTCTTCGATGCCTACATCGATGTCATTGTTGACTTCAGCGCTGGCGAGCGTAAAGGCGGCCGTTTTCCCCGTGCTTTCCACGACGTCAGAATTGACGGCGCTCAACGAGGGGTCGGTCAGATTGTCAGCCAGGATGAACCCGGAGGGCAGATCAATGGAAATCTTGTATGTACCCGCTGGCAATCCGGTGAAGGAATAGCTGCCGTCGGAAGCTGTCGTGGTGGTGCTCCGCTCTGTGTCTGTGCTTCCATCGAAGGACCATAACCGGACCGTCACGTTTTCCACGCCCATCTCCGAGCCGCCCTGTTGTCCATCACCATCGGCGTCATTCCAGACGAAGTCACCGACTGCGGCCTGCGCCTGCGTGTTTCCGAAATTGATCGATCCTACATCTTGTCCGGCGATGACGGTCACAGAATGTGTCCCAGCGGAGGGGAAAGTCTGGGTCCAGCCCGTTTGCGCGACTTCTGCAACCGTAAAGGTCTTCGTAGATTGATTGGCGAATGTGTACTCTCCATTCGAATCGGTAACCTCGGACACATCTCCGCCATCGAGCACGCCGTTTGAGTTGATATCCAGGAATATTGTCCAGCCCGAAAGTACAGGCTCACCTGCGTCTTTCGTGCCGTCGCCATTCTGATCGTTCCACTTCAGACCGCTGATGCTGCCGACCTGGCGGTTTCCGAAGTTCAGATTGTCGCCCAGTTCCAGATCGGCAAGTGTCACGCTGTGAGCGCCACCAGCCGGTGATGTTTGCACCCATGACGCTTGATCGACCTGACGTACGGTATACGTTCCGGCGGGGAGGCCCTTAAAATCGAAGCGCCCGGATGAGTCAGTTGTCTGCGAAGATTCGCCACCGTCGAGTGCGCCGTTTCCGTTGTCATCGAGATAAATGGTCCAGCCCGACAAGGCCGACTCACCCGCATCCCGTAATCCGTCAGCATTGAGGTCTTCCCAGACCGTACCCCGCATGCTCACCTGGGCGCTGGCGGCACTCACGGTGAGCATCAGAAACAGAGCAAATCCGTATCCGGAATGTCGAAGCATTGATGGTGGGATATTGTCAGGCGGGCTTCGGGTTGATTCGCAGGATGATTGGCGTAGTCTGTTGAGACACATGTAATCATCAAATCGGGGACATGCAAGTAATTCCCGACATTAACCGGTGCGATGGGATCGATTTCACGATGTTTCTGGAGATCTTCTCAAAGGACTCATTTCCGGCGTCTGAATTAAAAACATACTATAGCTTGAAACATTAACACCGATAATCAGGTAGTAGCTTTAAAATACTAATCAATCTATCATGCTGTAGTGTGATAAATATGATACTATGCCATCAAAAAGGCTTCAAATAGAGCTCCTGGACAAGAAAATGGTCCAGTTCCAGACATTGTCCGAATCACGTGCACCGGCTCAGGGGTGGATTCGTTTCATCCGTCAGTCAATTGGCATGTCCATGCGGCAGTTGGCCTCGCGCCTGAAAATCACTCCTCAGTCGATAGCAGATCTCGAAAAAAGGGAGGCCGAAGGCAAGGTCACGCTCCACGCGTTGAGAGAAGCCGCCGATGCGCTCGACATGAAACTGATCTATGCGATTGTACCTCGTCACGGCAGCGTTCAGGACCTCGTCAAGGCTCAGGCCCGCAAGCTCGCCCTCGACGCCGTGCGTCGTACCTCGATTTCAATGTCACTCGAGGATCAGTCCGTCAGCAGGGATGAACTCCTGCGCGAAGTAGATTACCTTGCAGACGAGCTGATCCGTAACAAGTCCAGATCGTTTTGGGATCAAATCCAGACAGAAGACTAGGCGCGACCTACATCGACGATGACGAGAAGCAAGGGCTTCTGGTCCCCACTGTCATGTCGCATGAAGACCTGGATCGCTTCGAACAGGTCAACATTCAGCACGCCCGTCTCTGGTATTCCAACAATGCGCGATCGGTCGACTGGTTGCTCTCGCGCGAAGGAGTGAGAACAGTTCACAAGCGCATGTTCGAGGAGGTGTGGGCATGGGCCGGCACGTATCGGACGACGGGAAAGAACATCGGTGTCGATCCCGCTCGCATCCAGGTCGATCTGGAGACCCTGTTGGGAGATACCCGCTTCTGGATTGAAAACGAATCCTATCCGCCTCAAGAGTTGGCGGTCCGTTTCAAGCACCGCCTCGTTTTTGTTCACTGCTTTCCCAATGGTAATGGACGCCACGCCCGCTACATGGCCGACCTGTTGATCAGCACAGCGTACAAACTTCCCATGTTCGGTTGGGGAGGGGATGTGCTGGGAATCGATCCTGAGTCGCGCGAACGCTACATCACGGCCTTGCGCACTGCAGACAAGGGAGACATCGGGCCGCTACTGGCATTCGCCCTGTCTTGAATACCGGCATCCTGGCTTTATGACACGGAAAGAAATCAGCCGTCACTGGTCGAAATCTGGATTGATTGCACTGCGTCTGAATACGAAGAGACTTCAACCGCAATCTCTCCCGAATAATCGGTGACAGTGTTTGTGGACGACAGCGTCAAATGGGCAGTTTTGGTTTCTGCTGTCACAAAATCCGCGGCGGTCATGAGGGACGATGAAATAGAACAACGTCCTTCGTCTTGACACGACTCGGGCATGACAAAGTGGATGTTTGCCATGCTGCCGGTACCCGTGCTGTAGAGGAAAGATACTGTCAGTTTTCCCTGGGACGGAACGATATCGAATTCAAATTCGAGATCGCGATTAAGATTGTGACGTTCCGGCGCTCTGAGGGCGTGAACACTGTGATTTTCCGGTCGGATCATCCACTCTCGTTTGATGCCATTGCTGAGCGTAAATACAAAGCGATATGGAACTGAAAACTCCACTTCGCCACCGTGAAGAGAGTACCCCGGTTCACAGGACCACATTGAGCATGCATGCGGAGTCATTTCCTGGCCATTCAACGACACGCCGCCCCCCTCGATCATCTTGCTCGTATAGACAGTTATGCCCCGGAACGTGCTCGTTTGTCTGAACGAGAATGAGGGGTTTACTTCTTCCATGCCCGTAATTTGATGATGATCAATCGGTGCGCTCAGTTCAAAATCAAACGATTCCAGTTCTGTGATATCGCATCCAAGAAGGGAAGCCGCAATCACGATGACGGATGGAATGATGGTGCGCACGTTTTTCATGATTATCCTCGATAGGTTCAATCATATAAACGCACTATCCAGCGCGGACGGATCACGGCTCAAGCATTTTTCGGGCAGCACTTTTAATGACCCACTTCCCTATGCAGATCATCGTCGTCGCGCGGCTCGTCTTTGCTTGGATCTTCCTCGGCTGGCAATTGAAAAAGCTCTTCCACCGTGCATTTCATGACGCGGGCCATTCGAAGCGCCAGTTCGGTCGAGGGCACGAAGTGCCCCTTCTCGATGCTGTTCACACTCTTTCGCGTGACTCCGACGAGCGCGGCCAGCTCAGCCTGTGTGATGTCACACATGGCGCGATGGATTTTGAGCTTGTTTTCGAGGCGGTGTTTGGCGTGATCAGTCATCGCTGGAAAGGGTCTGGAAGCGGAGAACAGATCCGGTGACACCGGCGGCAATGGTTGCAGGGGCGGCCACGACCACGCTCAGCCAGTCCGGGTATTCTGGACCTAAAACGACGGCCAGCACGACGAGAACTACCTGCATGACGAGCATCGCGAAAAATCCGGATGCAAACGATTTGGATCGAATGGACAGGAGCCGCTCGTCGTGAGCTATTCCTTCGGCGAACGATTTTCCTTCGGGTGTCTGTTTGAGGCGAACACTTCTGTACATACCAAATGCAAAAACGCCCCAACCCAACAGGGAAAGGACAGTGACGACCATCTGGGGCCATCCGTGAAAGTGAGCACCGATGGCGACGTGCTGGAGTGCCAACATGACCGAGCCGACGATCGCGCCATATGATATCAGGCGCTGATTCTGATCGAATAGAAGTTCTGTGCGGCTGGATTCCGCGTCGCCGGGGTTGGTGGAGTAGTTATCGGTTGTCATTGTTGAAGTGAAATATGAAACAAAGGTGACATAAAGTAACGTTAACTACTCAATATATCCAATAAAGGTTGCATGAATCTTGATTTTCATACGGGAAACAGCCTGCATCTTCCTAACTGTGTTCTGACGTATCTTTGGCGCTCGAAACGGGGAAGTCGCTTACCCAAAAGCGCTTTCGCCACTTTTTATCGACGTACGAGCTTTCTCGGGAGCAGTCACATATGCCCAAGTATCAACTCCGTTGTCTCGGCACCCAGGACAGGATTGAGGATGATTACACGGTTCGCTATCACGACAAAGCGCTGCTTCGCGCCGAGTATGCGAATTCTATCACCCCGCAAGACCTTCCCGGTCTGTGGCGATGGGCGGATTGGCTTCCGGTATCAAATCCAGGGTCGCTCAACGCGGGGTCGATCTGCTACAAGAGTGCGGAACTGGGCAGCGCCCTCATGCTGTCCAACTTGTGGATTTCATACCACGGATACTGGCCCGAGCGTGATGCAATTTGTCCTACGACTACGTTCAAGGACATGGAAGCCGTCACGACGCTTCAGAGGCTTCAGGATCATAACGTGCCAGGTCTGATCTGTTCGTCTGCCGGAAATACGGCAAGGGCGTTTGCTTACTTCGGAGGCCTCGCGAACTATCCGATACTGTTGATTGTCGCTGAAAAGCATCTCGAAAGACTATGGGTGCCGAAAGGACATCCGACCGATTCGGTAAAGATCATCGGCATCAAAGGGGGTGACTACGGCGACGCCAACTACGTGACATCCCAGATCATGGAAGTGGGCGGATGGCGGCGCGAGGGAGGGGTCCACAACGTGGCCCGGCGCGACGGAATCGGTTCGCTCATTCTGACGGCCATCGAAGCCATGGGTGGTATGCCCAAGCACTACTTCCAGGGAGTAGGCGGCGGGCCGGGCCCGATCGGTGTGCATGAAATGGCCCAGCGGGCGATAGAGGCAGGAATGGTGGATGGTCCTGTGCCTCGCCAACACCTCTCACAAAACGCAGAGTTCTGTCTGGTACACGATGCCTGGCAGAAGCGCACATTCGAATTGACTCCGGCATCGGAGGCTGTACACCCCGAGGTCTATTCCGATCTGTTGGTGAATCGCGCGCCGGCTTATTCGGTCCGCGGCGGCCTGTTTGACATGCTGGTCGAGTCGGATGGCGCTACGTATGCAGTGCCGTATGCGGAAGCGGAAGCCGCAGATCAGCTGTTCAGGGAAACGGAAGGCATCGATCCTCTTTCGCCGGGTGCCGTTGCCCTGGCTTCGTTGAAGCAAGCGATCTACCGCGGAGAAATCCACCGCGATGATTCGATCCTGCTGAATATCTCGGGGGGCGGGCAGGAGCGCTACAAGGCTGAGAATGAATTCGAAGTCATCGAACCGGCGGTTATTGTCGATAAAGACGAGGCAATCCGGATGGGACGTTCGTTCACGTATTCGAACCAGTAGGCGTTGAATCGCCCTTGAGCAGGTAGAATGCATCAACGCCGAATGCACGGGCAATTCGATCAAGCGTGCCGAGTTTGGGAGAGTGTACCCCTCTTTCAAGCTTGGATATAACCGCTTGGTCGAGACCACTTCGGTGTGATAGTTGCGATTGGGTCCACCCTTTATCCCGGCGTATGGATCGCACCGTTTTCCCACATCCTTTCGCATAGGCTAATTCCATCGCTTTCAGTCTGTGCAAGATGTCCAGATCAGCGGAAGCACGGATCGTGAGATGGTCTATACTGTAGTCTGTGCCATCATCCACTGGAATACAGAGTACGTTTGAGGCATTGCATATGCGGGAACGTTGTGGTTGAATGTGTTCGTGTAGATCGCGTCGTACATATCTAGAAAAAGGGACGAACGCAGTGCGTTCGTCCCTGAAACGAACGAATACACCCGTGTCACCCTCAGCGTAGGCAACGCTGACCATTTCAAGCGCCGGATCGTTCATCCAGTGAATGTTTGCCGGTTCTTCCACTCGTCCCCTCGATATTCTTTGTCTGATCCACCGAGCCGTATGTGGCAATGGGGCGGATTATGATCCGTGTTACGGATAATCACCAGATGATTCACAATTTTTTGTTTGAATGCGGCCATATTATGATAAGCATATCATAAATGTTTCATTGGATCGTTCTCACTGTCCGCTGGCGTTTCACAACCCGTTCTCAGGATTCAACATGGACCCATCTCAA
>Ga0209992_10000739_pt1 | contig 40577 bp, 40 predicted proteins | sample 2SBtaG_2_FD_182564 | JGI IMG/M metagenome (GOLD analysis project Ga0209992, IMG submission 182564) | Deep subsurface microbial communities from Kolumbo volcano to uncover new lineages of life (NeLLi) - 2SBTROV12_ACTIVE470 metaG (SPAdes)... | ecosystem: Environmental > Aquatic > Marine >...
TGGTCTGGAGATTCGCCATATGAAGTCGTCGTATGGATTCCTCTTGTGGATTGTTTTGATACAAAATCCATGTACATACTGCCTCCTAAGTATAGTGCAACATTAAATACAAATTTTGCTGAATTATCTAATTACACATCTGATGAACTGTATTCTAAGATTAGCGATCAGGTTGATAGGGTTGAAGTTGAGTACGGTGAGCTCTTGATATTTAATCAAACATTGCCACATGGAAATATAATAAATTCTGAGAATGAAGCAAGATGGACTATGAACTGTAGATTTAAGAGTGTTTTTTCTCCATATAATGATAAAAAATTGGGAGAATTCTTTGAGCCTATTACTTTGCGCCCTGCCTCGAAAACCGGGCTTAATTATAAACTTCCAAATTTAAAAAAAATATGAAGAGCTTAAGAGGGTATGTTCATAGTCGTAAATTTATGGGTGAGCGCTGTCCGCAACATGTACAAAATATAGTATTAAGAGATTATTGTGCAAAGTATAATTTTAAGTACATGTTAAGTGGAACTGAATATGCAATGGAGGAATCTTACATGATGCTTAAGCAAGTTATTGCTGAAATTCCCAATGTTAGCGGTATTGTCTTATATAGCTTATTTCAATTGCCAAAAGATCAAGTAGAAAGAAAAGAAGTTTATAAAAAAATATTGAGAAAGAATGGGGAAATTCATTTTGCTTTGGAGGGTTTAAAAATTACAAATGAAAGTGAAATTAATAGAATTGAAAATATTTGGTTAGTACGTTTAAGCATGTCATAGTGCGCATTTAACTTTGAAGGATTTATGAAAAAATATAGTGATTTAAAATTTTTAGGGTTTCCAAATACGTTAGAAGTACTAAAGGATAGAGGGGTGGTAGCACCAGTTCATATTCGAATAAAACCTACAAATATATGTAACCACGATTGTTGGTACTGTGCATATCATGCATCAGGCGTTCAGTTGGGCGATGATATGACATATAGAGATGTTATTCCTTTTGAAAAATTGAATGAAATCGTTACGGATATTGTAGATATGAAAGTAGCAGCCGTTACTTTTTCTGGGGGAGGTGAGCCGTTATTGTATAAAAGACTTCCTGAGATAATCGAAAAACTTCATAAGGGGGGGGTTAAGGTTGCAACACTTACCAATGGAATGAATTTAAAAGGGGGCATGGCGAAAGTATTCCAAAAATATGGCACTTGGGTGCGAATCTCTCTTGACGGTTATGATGATGATAGTTATGCCAAAGCTAGAGGCATCAAACAGGGGGAGTTTACAAAATTACTGAATAATATTAAGAATTTTAAGTCTATAAAAAGTAACTGCGTTCTTGGATGTTCATTCATTGTCGGTAAAGATAATTACAAGGAAATATACAATGTTTCTAAAAAACTCAAAGAGTCAGGTGTTGATCATGTGAAAATATCGGGAGTTGTTGTTGGTAATACTTCTGAAGACAATAATAAGTACCATGAGAAGTTGAAAAGTGAAGTGTTAACTCAAATAAAAATGGCACAGGAGTTGGAAGATGAAGGATTTTCCGTAATTAATCACTATCATGATCTTGGCGACAGGTTTGATAAAAATTATGATATTTGTCCATTTATTTTGTATAGACCTGTTATTGGTGCTGATTTGAATATGTATACTTGTCAAGATAAAGCTTACACAGAGTCTGGAAAGTTAGGTAGTTTGAGAGATGTAAGTTTAAAAGAATTTTGGAAATCAAAAAATACCAATCAAAAAATTTATAGTATTAATCCATCTGAAGCATGCAATCATCACTGTATAAATCATTCAAGAAACGAGATTATTTATGATTTTTTACAAATAGATCAAGATCACTTACCTTTTACGTAGTAAAAGAATTAAAAAACCAGGAGTAAAAATGGGTTATGAAGTTAACTTATTAAAAAACTATCCAAAATCTAATCGACGAGTTTTAGAGAGGGGTTCGTCAAAAACACTGAAAGATCAAAAGATTGCGCGGAAATTTGGTAAAGAGTTTTTTGATGGGTCAAGAGATCAAGGTTATGGAGGGTTTGATTATAATAAGCGCTTTTGGGAGGATGTTATTCCTGATTTTCAACAACATTGGGGGCTGTCTAAAGATGACCTAATTCTCGATATTGGTTGTGCAAAAGGTTTTATGCTATACGATATGCAGCGCTTAATTCCAGGTATCCAGGTGAGGGGTATTGATATTTCAGAATATGCTATTGAAAATTCAATGAATGAAGTTAGGAGTTTCTGTCAGGTTTCAAATGCCACACAGCTCCCTTTTGATGATAAAAGTGTAGATGTATCCATATCTATAACCACTTTGCACAATTTAGAACAGAAAGACCTTGAGACTGCTCTATTAGAAATTGAGAGGGTTAGTAAGAAGGGGAGTTTTATTACTCTCGATGCTTATAGAGATTCAGAGGAGAAAGAAAGGATGGATGCATGGAATTTAACTGCAAAAACAGTTATGCATGTTAATGATTGGAAAATTTTCTTTCAAGATGTTGGCTACACTGGAGATTATTACTGGTTTATTCCATAAATCTAAATTATTTACATATGCATTTTAAAAGAATAAAAAAATCGTTAATCTATAGGTATAGATTTTTTTATTTTAGAATTACAGCTTTTTTCTGGAATAAGCTAAGTCGGTTGATCGTATCTAATGCGAGAAATACAATGATAAAAAAATCATTATTTGTTTTTGTTCCAGTTTGGGGAGAGGATCATATAGATTGGTTTTTCACATATTGTCTCCCTTCTTTAATGCAAGAATATAATTTACCTCTTGTGAAAAATAAAAAGAAGATAGTTTTTTATTTTTATACTAAAGAAGAAAGTGCCGATCATTTAAATCGTCAAATTAAAAATAATATAGTTGACTTTGAATCAAAGATTTATACAGAGAATTGTTTTGATGACCATGCAAGAGATATGATGTCAAATTACTTCATTCATATTCTTAAAGAGTGTATTGATAAAAAATCACTTCTCTTATTTGCTCAACCAGATTTGATTTTTTCTAATGGCTCTATTGACAATATGGTTAATTTGTCAGATGGAAAAGGGGTGTCTATTGCTGTTGCAAGCCCAAGAGTATCTATAGAGTGTATTAAAAATAATAATGTTAGTGTATTATGTGATGGTGGTAAGTTAACAGACATAATTCTAACATGTCAGCATCAATCACTAGCCTTTACGGATGACCTTCTAGATGTTAACTCAACTCTAGAAGGTATTTCTACAAGGAGAATAAAAAACGGCATAATGGTCACACACAACTTACCTCCAGTTTTTTTGTGTGATCCTATAAAAAGTGATTTATCTTTTTTTAAAAGGAGGCCTTTGTTTAATATAGTTGATAAACTTTGGCCGCACATGTTGTTTAGACAGTCCAGATTGAAAGTGGTAACCTCAAGTGATATTGCGTTGGTTGCTGAATTAACACATGATAATGATAAAAAACCGAAACTCTCATCAAATATGAAATATAACGATTTTTATAAAGGCTTCCCACCTTTTGTTAATTATTCGAATGTTTCTGTTGGCTTATGGAGGAATAAATAAAGCAATGAATTTCGTTAAAATAAAAAATAAAGTAATGAGCTTCTCTCAATATCTGGGCAATAACTGTTATTTACCTATTGCGGATATGAGAAAGGTCAAATATAGAAAAAAGATAATAATTTATACTTTGGCTTATGGAGATTATCTTGACTACTATTTTGACTATTCTCTTCCAGCACTGATGCATGAAAGTAATTATGGCGCTTTAATAAAGGAGGGATTTCAGGTGGAATTTTTACTTTACACTATTGATAATAAAAATTCTATTATAGAAAAGTATAAAAACCATCCATTTTTTGACTTGGAAAGAATAAGTATAATTAAATTTGATGCGCAAGGGGATTCAACCCCTAGAAAAATAGCCAGTCATTCTTTAATAGATGTTTTTAGAAGGTGTCTTGATGAGCAGGCTATCTTATATTTAGGTACACCAGATTTTATTATTGGAAATAGATCCTTGTTTAACAGTGTTACTCTATCTTTTGGTAAAAACCAATGCTTTGCATCTGCACATGCAAGAGTTTCTCTCGATATTTTAGAACAACTAGAATCGAAAAGTGTTTACGGGATAAGTAATCCAGATTTGGTGAGGCTGGGTATGAAATTTCTTCATAAAAATCTAAAGTATGCCAATGAGAGGATTGACAAGAATACAACTCAAAAAGGAATTTCATATCAAAAGGTATCATCTAATATTTATACAGTTACCCATAACTTGCCCTCTCCATATTTGGTATTTCCATTAGAAGAAGACCATGATTTTTTTTGTAAATGTATGGATTACAATATGTGGGATAGAGAGTGGCTTCAAATGCTAATTAAGACAAACCGAATCAAGGTATCAGGCTCAAGTGATCTTTATTTTGGTGTCGAGCTAACCCCTGTACCATTTGTTGCTGATGAAGAATTAAAAGAAAATCAAAAATATAATGACGTGGGGGGGAATTCATTTCACCATCGAGTTTGTAGAACTTTTACTTCTGTATGGCGAACTGAATAGTTATTTTTTGTATAAATAAAGTCAAAGACGTCTAAGTTGATCGCCTATATTGCAAATCTATATATGATGGCTAGCAGTATTGTTGCCGAAAATACACCTAGAAATGTTACTCTAACTAACATTCCGACTAAATTTTTTAATAAATAAAACAAATCCAGTATGCTTAATAATTTATCAAAACTAAGGGATGTTCTAGGGAAAAATAATAGTAAAAAGATATTATTGTTAATACCTTTTTTTATTATTGCCGCCTTGTTGGAGACAATTAGTATAGGATTAATTATGCCTTTGATTTCCATCTTAACGGATGACTCTTTGGTTGCTGAATATTTGACACAAATTGATTTTTTAAGCAGTCTGAGTTTGGATAATATTCAAGTGGTAATTTTGAGTGCATTCCTATTTGTTTATCTTATAAAGAGTCTGTATATGATTTTATTTTTTTATCATACGGAGAAGTTGCTAACTAGCATGAGATTAAAGTTACATGATAGAATGTTTTCCTCATATCTAGAGGCCGGATATGACTTCCACTTAAAACATAATCGTTCCGAATTAAAGAGGAATATAGACGAGGTGGGAACTGTTTTCCAGTCATATCTATCGCCACTTGTAATGCTAGTAGTGGAAGTGTCAGTATTATTTGGAATTATTTTAATGCTGATGCTATCTAATGCTACGGTAACTTTTATATCTATAGTATCTATAGGTCTTTTGTCATTTTTGATTTATTACTATGTCAAGCCTGTGTTAAATGATATGGGCCTTAAAAGAGTTGACGCATCTGAAAAGATAAACAGACATCTTTATCAAGGTTTGGGTGCTATAAAAGAAGTTAAAGTGCTTCAAAAGGAGAGTTATTTCTCAAGCCAGTTTCGTGAATATATGGGTAAATTTTTAAAATTAAATTTAATGAATAGTGTTTATAACATTGTCAGCTCCGTAATCATAGAGTCTATTTTTATAATCGGACTTGTTGTTTTGCTATTTTTACTTTTACAGTCTAGTAGTCAGCAGTTAATGCTACCAATGATTGCATTGTTCGCACTAGCATCAATCAGATTACTTCAATCTGTTAAAAAAATTATGATGTATGGTAATCAATTATCATATTCAACAAGCAGTCTAAATCTGGTGTCTGCAGAGCTTAATAACGTTGAATGTATTAGAGCTTTAAGCGCCTCAAGGAGCAAAAATAAAGCTAAATTGAATTTTGTTAATGATATAAAGCTTAAGGGTGTGAGCTATAAATACTCCAGCCCCAATAGAAAGGTGTTAAATAATATTGACATTAGGCTTGGTAAAAATACATGTACCGCCATAGTGGGGCATAGTGGCTCCGGAAAGACTACATTAGTAAATGTATTTCTTAATTTACTTTCGGCAAGCGAAGGTGTTTTTATAATTGATGAGTCTAAATATAATGATTTATCCATGTTGGAAGGTGACATAGGCTATGTGCCTCAGATCGTATATATTACTGATGATACTATTGAGAGTAATATAGCTTTCGGCGTGGAGAAGGGTAAAATTAATCATGATAGAGTTATGAGAAGTTTAAAATTATCTCATTTACATGATTTTGTAGGTACATTACCAAATGGAATTAGCACATATCTTGGAGAAGAGGGCGCTAGATTATCAGGAGGGCAAAGGCAAAGATTGGGAATTGCAAGAGCCTTGTATAATGATCCAGATATCATTGTTTTTGACGAAATGACAGCGTCACTTGATAGTGTGACTGAGCGGAAGATTATGGGCGAAATTTTTGAGATGAAAAAATCAAAGACTATCGTGATTATTACGCACAAAATAAACACAATCAGCTCTTGTAATAAAATATATGTTTTGGATGATGGTCAAGTGGCAGACTCTGGCACTTACAATGAGTTAATCGTAAGTAGCGCTAAATTTAAAAATCTAGCATCTGGATACAATGACGACTAAAGAAAATTAAAAAAATAGTTTGATACAAACAACATAATTAATAATATATGAAAACAGTGTTAATCACAGGTGCAGATGGATTTATTGGATCACACCTAACAGAGATGTTGATAGTAAGAGGTTATAAAGTAAAAGCGCTATCTCAATACAATTCATTTAATAGCTGGGGGTGGCTGGAAGATATAAATTGTAAAGACAAAGTTGAAGTTTTAACGGGAGATATTAGAGATCCGCATTATTGTAAACATATCACTAAAGATGTAGATATTATTTATCACTTGGCGGCATTGATCGCTATTCCATACTCTTATGTGGCGCCAGATAGTTATGTAGATACCAACATCAAAGGTACACTTAACATCTGTCAGGCAGCAAAAGAAAATGGCAATATACGGATTATCCACACCTCTACCAGTGAAGTTTACGGTACAGCACAATATGTTCCGATTGATGAAAAACATCCTATGCAACCACAGTCACCGTACAGTGCAACCAAGATAGCAGCTGACGCAATGGCTATGAGTTTTTATAATGCATTTAATCTTCCTGTAACCATTGCGCGGCCATTCAATACATATGGGCCTCGACAATCAGCTCGTGCGGTTATTCCAACAATAATCACCCAAATTGCCAATGGAGCAAAAGAGATTAAACTGGGTGATTTAACCCCGACTCGTGACTTTAACTATGTTGAGGATTCGTGTAGAGGATTTATTGCTTTAGCAGAAAATGATTATACTATAGGCGAAACCATTAATATTGGATCCAATTTTGAGATTAGTGTTGGGGATACTCTAAATATTATCAAAGAACTAATGGATGGTGATGTAGAGTTCATTACTGATCAACAGCGTATTCGTCCAGAAAAATCTGAGGTATTTCGCCTATGGTGTGATAATACTAAAATAGAAAAATTAACTGGATTTAAACCGGAAACAGATATTAGACAAGGATTGCAAAAAACCATTGATTGGATTACTAAACCTGAAAACCTAAAAAGATATAAATCAGAAATTTATAATGTTTGAAGAGATAATTTCTTTTATCCAAGAAATCTATAAAACTAAGGGTTTTATCCCTCTACATGAGCCAAAATTTACCGGCAACGAAAAAAGATACTTGAATGAATGCATTGACTCTACGTTTGTTTCGTCAGTGGGTAAGTTTGTAGATGAGTTTGAAGAGAAGATTGCAAGCTACACGGGTGCAAAATACGCCATCGCAACCAGTAATGGCACTTCAGCACTGCACACATCATTGATACTTGCCAATGTAGAGCAGGATGATGAGGTGCTTACCCAGCCACTAACCTTTGTAGCCACTTGTAATGCAATTAGTTATTGTGGCGCAAAACCTCTGTTTATTGATGTTGATAGAGATACTATGGGTTTGTCACCAATCGCGCTAAAAGAGTTTCTTGAAAACAATACAATAGTTAAAAACCAACAATGCATAAACAATAAAACTGAAAAAGTGATTAAAGCTTGTGTGCCGATGCATACTTTTGGCCATCCTTGTAAAATTGATGAAATTAAAGATATTTGCGACCAGTATCACATTGTTTTGATAGAAGATGCAGCTGAAAGTTTGGGTAGTTTTTACAAAAATAGATATACTGGAACATTTGGCAAAATGGGTGTGATGAGCTTCAATGGAAACAAGATTGTCACCGCTGGCGCTGGCGGTTGTATTATTACAGATGATGAAGATCTAGCAAAAAAAGCCAAACATCTGACCACGACAGCCAAAGTGCCACACAAGTGGGAATATGCGCATAATATGGTTGGCTACAATTACCGTATGCCGAATTTAAATGCTGCTTTATTGGTTGCCCAGTTAGAAAATTTAGATAACTTCATAGATAAAAAACGTAAACTAGCAGGCATGTATGAGGAGTTTTTCAAAAGTATTGACTGTAAATTTATCAAAGAGCCAGCAGAAAGCAGCTCAAATTACTGGTTAAATGCAATTATTCTCAATGATAAGCAGCAGCGAGATGTTTTTTTAAACGAGTCGAATACACAAGGTGTGATGACTCGCCCAATTTGGACATTGATGAACAAATTGCCTATGTTTAAGGATGCACAATGTGTTGATTTAACAAATTCAGAGTGGTTAGAAGATCGTGTTGTTAATATACCTAGCAGTGTAATATTATGAACGATATTATTCTAATTGGCGGAGGCGGGCATTGTAAATCGGTCATTGATGTGATTGAGCAAGAGGGTAAATTTAAAATTGCGGGAATAGTGGATAAGCCAGAGCTGCTAGGCTCTAAAATCCTAGGCTATTCGGTGATTGGTAATGATGATGATTTAAGCAGTTTAGCAAAGAAATATAAATACGCTTTAATAACAGTTGGGCAGATTAAATCACCAGATTTGAGAATAGAGCTGTTTAGTCTAGCCAGTAAAGCGGGGTTTTTACTGCCCAGTATCATCTCTTCAAGAGCCTATGTTTCAAAACATGCCGTAGTTGGTAAAGGCACAATTGTAATGCATGATGCACTGATCAACGTCAATGCAAAAATTGGTGAAAATTGTATTATTAACTCAAAAACCCTAATTGAGCATGATGCGGTGATTGAAAATCATTGCCATATTAGCACCGGTTCTATCATCAATGGTGGAACGTTTGTTAAGTGCCATACATTTTTTGGCAGTAATTCAACATCAAAAGAATATATGGAAGTAAGTGGATTCATAAAAGCAGGAAGTGTGGCCAAATGAAGGTGTTTATTATTGCCGAAGCTGGTGTTAATCACAATGGCTCAATTAAATTGGCAAAAAATTTAATTGATGTGGCAGTTGAATCTGGAGCAGATGCAGTTAAGTTTCAAACGTTTAAGGCAGAAAACATAGTTTCAAAAAATACTGAAAAAGCAGAATATCAAAAGAAGACGACTGATGCGTCAGAATCTCAATTTGACATGATTAAAACGCTTGAGCTTGATATAGAGACCCATAAGGAGCTGATAGCTTATTGTCAAGAAAAAAGCATAATATTTTTATCGACACCATTCGATCATGACAGCATCAATCTTTTAAGTGATCTAGGGTTGGGAATTTTTAAAATTCCCAGTGGTGAAATTACCAACTTGCCCTATTTGCGACATATCGGCTCATTAAAAAAACAGGCTATTTTATCAACAGGCATGTCAACACTGCAAGAAGTCGGAGATGCTTTAGATGTTTTAATTAACGCAGGAACATTAAAGGCAAACATAACAGTTTTGCACGCCAATACCATGTATCCAACGCCAATGGAAGACGTCAATCTCAACGCTATGTCAACCATGCAAAAAGAGTTTGGTGTTGCTATAGGATATAGTGATCACACATTGGGTATAGAGGTTGATATCGCTGCTGTGGCAATGGGCGCAACAGTTATTGAAAAACACTTCACCTTGGATAAGGCCATGGATGGTCCGGATCATAAGGCATCATTAGAGCCGGAAGAGTTAAAATCGATGGTGGGTGCGATTAGAAATATTGAAAAAGCCATGGGTGGTTTTGAGAAAACACCATCACCCAGTGAGAGTATTAATATCAATATTGTCAGAAAATCTATTGTGGCCAATCAAAAAATTAGCAAAGGTGATATATTGACTGATAAAAATATTACGACTAAAAGACCGGGTAATGGTATCAGCCCAATGCGGTGGGATGATATTATTGGTACTGTTGCAGTTAAAAATTACAAACTAGATGATTTGATATAATTATCGGATATAAAAAAATAGCAAATTTTCAAAATACCCATTGTTTTTCTGAATAAATAGCAATTTTATGAAAATTTTGGATTTTTCAAGAATAGGAAAAAAGTTTTAAAAAAAATGAGAAAAATCTGCGTCATTACTGGAACTCGTGCTGAATATGGTCTGCTCTATTGGCTGATGAAAGAAGTGGATGCCGATAAAGAGTTGGAGTTGCAAATTATTGCAACAGGAATGCACTTATCTCCAGAGTTTGGCAACACTTATCAACAAATAGAAAATGATAGCTTTGTCATTAATAAAAAAGTTGATATGTTATTATCATCTGATAGTGAAGTTGGTATAGCTAAGTCTATGGGGCTAGGTATGATCGGGTTTGCTGATGCATTCAATGATTTAAATTCTGATGTGGTTGTAGTATTGGGTGATCGTTTTGAGATTTTTTCAGCTGTAACTGCAGCGATGATTGCTAAAATACCAGTTGCCCATCTACATGGTGGTGAAGCCACAGAAGGTGCATTTGATGAGTCTATTCGTCATAGTATTACAAAAATGTCTCACTTACACTTTACCGCTACAGAAGAATATAAGAGTAGAGTAATCCAGTTAGGCGAGCATCCGGATAGAGTTTTTAATGTCGGTGGTATAGGCATTGAAAATATTAAAAGATTGCAGCTACAAAGCAGAAATGAGTTTGAAAAGTCAATCGATTTTAAGTTGAACAAGCAAAATATCTTAGTGACATTTCACCCTGCAACACTTGAAAACGCTACAGCAAAAGAACAGTTCCAAGAGCTTTTGGATGCTATAGATGAATTGGAAGAGACCAACATCATCTTCACGAAAGCAAATAGTGATACCGATGGAAGAATTATCAATCAAATGATTGATAAATATGTGGCTAAAAACAGTTATAAATCTATAGGGTTCACCTCTTTAGGGCAACTAAGATATCTAAGTGCTTTGCAATATATGGATGCAATGGTTGGTAATAGTTCAAGTGGACTTACTGAGGCGCCTAGCTTTAAAATAGGCTCTATCAATATTGGAGATAGACAAAAAGGTCGTATAAAAGCAGATGGTGTTATTGATTGCTTTCCAGATAAAGTAAGTATTAAAAATGCATTTAAGGTTTTGTATTCAAAAGAGTTTAAGGTGGTAATAAAAACTTCTAAAAATCCTTATGGTGACGGCTGTGCAAGTAAAAAGATAGTTAAAGTTTTAAAAACTACACAATTTAATAATATTTTGAAAAAGGAATTTTTTGATATAAAGTTTTCGTTATGAAAGAAATATCGTGAAAAACATACAAAATATAAAACTATCTAAGAGTGCAACTATAAAAGAAGCTTTAGAGGTAATAAACAAAGCAGCACTGCAAATCGCACTTATCGTTGATGAAAAAGATAAACTGTTGGGAACCTTGACCGATGGAGATATTAGAAGAGGGTTGTTAAAAGGGTTGGATTTAAACAACTCCATAGAATCTCTCATCTTTAAAACCCCAACTATTGCGAAAATTAGCGATACAAAAGAAGAGGTTTTAAAGCTTGCACTTTCCAAGAAGCTACACCAAATACCAATCGTTGATGATAGTGGAAAAGTTTTAGGTATTCAAAAAATAGAAGAACTTGTAAAACCAAAAGAAAAGACAAATAAGGTTGTTTTAATGGTTGGAGGGCTTGGAACACGCTTAAGGCCACTCACAGAGAATACGCCAAAGCCTATGTTAAAAGTAGGCAGTAAGCCAATCCTTCAAACCATAGTGGGAAAATTTGCAGACTGTGGATATACAAATATAGTGATGTGTGTAAATTATAAATCTCATATCATTCAAGACTATTTTGGTGATGGTAGTGAGTTCGGGGTTAATATAGAGTATATTTTAGAAGAACAGAGAATGGGAACCGCTGGAGCGCTGAGCCTTTTAAAAGAAAAGCCAACAGAGCCATTCTTTGTAATGAATGGAGATTTACTGACTAATCTTGATTTTGAAAAAATGTTAGATTTTCATGAGGTGTATGATGCTAAAGCTACCATGTGTGTACGAGAATATGATATTGAAGTGCCTTATGGTGTAGTGAATGTAACTAATGAAAATATTACCTCTATTGAAGAAAAGCCAATTCACAACTTCTTTGTGAATGCAGGTATATACATATTGGATCCGGATTGTATTGATTTAATTCCAAGAGATGGGTTTTATGATATGCCATCTTTGTTTGAAAAGATGATCACGAATAATAACAAGACAATTTCTTTTCCATTGCAAGAATATTGGCTGGATATTGGCAGAATAGCTGACTATGAAAGAGCTAATCTAGAATATTCTACTGTCTTTTAAATCATGATAGATACACGGAAAATTACAAAAGCCATTGTTATTGGACTTGGAAACATTGCTTTACGTCATAGAAGAAATTTAAAACTACTGTTTCCAGAAGTGTTAATCATTGCAGTACCAGCAAGTGGCAGGGTTTCAAATCAAAATGTTGAATTCGCAGATCAAATTATTTTTACTCTGGAAGAAGCTATTAAAGAAAAAGTTGATGTGGCAATAGTCGCCTCACCAGCTCCATTTCATTTAAGACATGCAAAACTGTTGCTACTTGCGGGAATACCAAGCTTGCTAGAAAAGCCTGTGACTAGTCAGTTGCAAGATGCACAAGAATTGATAAGAATACATAATGAGACAGGAACGCCAACAGCTGTTGGTTATTGTTTGCGATATATGCCTTCATCTATCAAAATGAAAGAGCTATTAGAGCAAGATATAATAGGAAATGTCTACAATGCATTCGTAAGTATTGGTCAGTATTTACCAGATTGGAGGCCATCAAAATCATACCAAGACTCTGTGTCTGCTAAAAAAAGTCTTGGTGGTGGCGCGTTATTGGAGTTGAGCCATGAAATTGATTATATTCAATGGTTATTAGGCTCAATGGAGGTGCAGTATGCTCAGCTAAGGTCCTCATCAGAGCTAAATTTAGAAGTTGAGGAGTTAGCGGATCTGATTTTAACGTCAGATATTGGGACGGTCTGTAATATTCATCTAGATCTTTTGCAAAAAAAGGCGAATAGAACGTGCAGTTTTGTTGGTGAAAAAGGAAGACTGGATTGGGATTTGCTCACTAATACAATTTTTCTGCATACTAGGGAGGGGAGTGAAGTTCTGTTTTCTGATGCCGATTGGGATTCTAATAAGATGTACCTTTCTTTGTTAGCAGATTTTTCAGATTTAGCTGCAGGACGTAAGAATTTAAGCGTTGATTTAGAGCAAGCAACAAAAACTGTAGAGTTGATTGAGAATATTAAGCATTGTGCAATTGAAGGGGTGAAGCAATGACGACATCCTATGCTTTTGTATTTGCACGAAGAGGATCAAAAGGCCTACCTGGAAAGAACATTAAGCCGTTGTTAGGAAAGCCACTTATTCAGTATTCTATAGAGGTGGCATTGCAAACCTCGGGTATTGACAAAGTATTTGTATCTACAGATGATAATGATATTGCAAAAGTATCGAGATCTGTCGGAGCGATTGTTATTGATAGACCAGTTGAATTAGCACAAGATGATAGTCCAGAATGGCAAGCATGGAAACATGCAATAAGTTGGGTTGAGCAGAGGTATGGAAAGTTTGAGGAGTTTATAAGCTTGCCAGCTACAAGTCCATTGAGAAGCGTTAAAGATGTAGAAACTGCCATGCTTAGAAAGTCTAATATAGGTGCAGATATTTGTATTGCAATTACCCCAGCAAATCGTAGTCCATATTTTAATATGGTAAAAGAATCGGGTAATAATTTGATTGAGCTGGTGAATAAGCCAACTAACTCAATCTCTCGACGTCAAGATGCACCAGAAGTTTTTGATATCACAACGGTAGTTTATGTTGCCAATGTAGAATTTGTTCTGAATAATAACAATCTATTTGATGGAACGGTAACAAGTATAGAGGTTCCAAAGCATAGAGCGGTTGATATAGATGATAGGTACGATTTTAATTTTGCAGAGTCGATATTAAGTAACACTTTTAACAAGGACGATTGATGATACTAGAGGGAAAGGTAGTTGTGATTACAGGCGGTGCAGGATTAATTGGCCAAGAGTTTGCTAAAGCAGTAATGAGTCAAGGCGGTATAGCGGTCATTGCAGATATTGATGAGGAAAGAATACAATATACTGTTACAGAATTAGCACAAAAATTTCCTAGTGGCAAAATTGATGCGTTTACACTTGATGTTACATCTAAAGATTCACTACAAGAGTGCATTGATTATGTAGATTCTAAGTATAAGAAAATAGATGCTTTAATTAATAACGCTTATCCGAGAAATAAAAATTATGGTAGACATTTTTTTGATGTGGAATATGATGATTTTGTTGAGAATTTAGGAATGAATTTAGGTGGTTGTGTTATTCCATCTCAATTGTTTTCGTTGTATTTTCAAAAACAAGGAGTTGGAAATATTATTAATATATCTTCAATTTATGGAGTGATAGCGCCAAAATTTGAAATATATAATGATACAGAAATGACCATGCCGGTGGAATATGCTGCTATTAAATCAGGCATGTTGCATTTAACTAAATATATGGCTAAATACTTTAAAGGTAAGAATATTAGTGTTAATGCGATAAGCCCTGGCGGCATTTTAGATGGTCAGCCAAAAGAATTTTTAAGTGAATATAATCAACAGTGCTCAACTAAAGGTATGCTCGATTCAAATGATTTAAATGGCACATTAATCTTTTTACTTAGTGATATGAGCAACCATATAAACGGACAAAATATTGTTGTAGATGATGGATTTACCCTTTAACAATAAGAAAAAAAGGTATGCGTAAAAAAGAAATATTTTGGTGTAAGAGTTGTTTAAACATGTCAACTAGACCTCGAATTACATTTGATGATAGAGGTTATTGCAATGCTTGTCAGTGGCTAGAAGAGAAAAAAACAATGGATTGGAAGCCAAGAGAAAGAGAACTTATAAACCTACTGGATAAATATAGATCAACTAATGGTAACTTTGATTGTATCGTCCCTGTAAGTGGCGGCAAAGATGGCTCTTATGTTGCACATCAATTAAAACATAAATATGGAATGAATCCTTTGGCCATAACTGTTAAACCTGCATTATCGTTAGAAATTGGCGATCAGAATCTTACTAACTTTGTACAGTCTGGTTACAATCATATACATATATCTTGCAACCCAATTGTGCTGGATCGATTGAATAAGTATGGGTTTATTGAAAAAGGATTCCCTTATTACGGCTGGTTAATTGCAATAATGACTGCTGTTATTAAAACGGCTACCAACTTTAAAATACCATTAATCTTTTATGGAGAAGATGGAGAAGTTGAATATGGCGGATCAACTGAAAGTAAAAATAAGTCACTATATGATATAGAATATATGAAGAAAGTTTATCTTGAGGGCGGGCATGAAAAAGTTTTTGACAGAATTAAAGCTGATGGAGATATAAGTGATGCAGATTTGGCATTTTTTCAGTTTCCTACAGAGGAGGATATATCTGAAATAGGCTTATCATTTACGCATTGGTCTTATTATGAAGCATGGGATTCATATCGAAACTATGTTGTTGCAAAAGACCATTGTGGACTTATTGAAAAAGACGAGGGAAATCAAGACACATTTACAAATTTTTCTCAAAATGATCAAGCATTATATTCATTACATGCATACTTAATGTATCTTAAATTTGGATTTGGTCGAGCCACTCAGGATGCTGGAATAGAGATTAGAAGAGGTGCAATGACTAGAGATCAGGCGATAAATTTAGTAAAAATGTATGATAACGCCTATCCGAAGGATTTGATTGAGATTTATCTTGCTTATTATCAAATGACAAAAAATGAATTTGATACTGTGTTGGATAAGTACGCTAATAAGGATTTATTTGAAAAGAAAGATGGGGTATGGCAACCTAAGTTTGATGTTGCTCAAAGCTTCTCATATTAGGTATTTGTGTGAAAGTAGCTATCGTTGATTACGGAATGGGGAACGTGCGGTCAATTGCCTCTGCACTTAAATATAATAATGTTCGAGATATTATTATTAGCTCCAGTGAGAAAGAGTTAAGTAAAGCCGATAAGCTTATATTGCCAGGTGTTGGTTCTTTTGGAAATGCAATGAAGCTTATTAAGGGTAGGGGTTTAGATGTAACTCTAAATGAACTAATCATGCAACAAGAAAAGCCAGTGCTGGGAATTTGTTTGGGTATGCAGTTATTAGGAATGTCTAGTGATGAAGATGGGGTTAATCAAGGGCTAGGTTTTATTGATGGAGTTGTTGATGTTTTTAATGAGGAAAATATAACCGTTCCTCATGTGGGCTATAACCAAGTTGCCTTAAAGCACCCGTCATTACTCTATAAAGACATGCAAGATACTTTAGATTTTTATTTTGTCCACAGTCATAAAATGACAGCCAATTCAAATATTGGGCAAAGCCTTTGCGATTATGATGAAAGCTTTGTTGCTAGTTTTGAGAGGGGTAATATTGCAGGTACTCAATTTCATCCAGAACTTAGTCAAAAGAATGGTTTGAGTGTGATAAAGAATTTTTTGGAATTATTTTAGTGCTTAGGAAAAGAATAATTTTCACTTTAATTTATGAGGATGGTTTTTTTAATCAAAGCCGTAATTTTAGATTGCAAAAAGTTGGAAGTATAGATTGGCTAGAGAAGAATTATAGATTGCAAGATATTGCATTTTCTCTGGATGAGATTGTTGTTTTGAATGCCTCTAGGGATGATAAGGATATAAAAAGATTTGCCACTATATTGAATCGTTTAGTCGATGATGTTTTTATTCCCATAGCAGCAGGTGGAGGGGTTAATTCAATCGCTGATGCTGAAATGTTATTTGAAAATGGTGCTGATAAGATTGTATTAAATAGTGCCCTGTATGAAAAACCTAATATGGTTGAAGAGATTGTTCAGCATTACGGAAAGCAAAGTGTTGTGGCATCAGTTGACTATATTAATCAAGATGTATTTATCAAGAATGGTATGCAAAAAATTGACACACCGTTAGATTTATATATTAAGCGCATAGAGTCTTTAAATGTTGGAGAGGTGTATCTAAATTCAATAAAACAAGACGGCACCGGCTTTGGGTACGATATCGATACAATTCAGAAAATTTCTAGTGAAATTAAAATACCACTTATTGTAGCTGGCGGCGCAGGAAATGAAACTCATTTGTTAGAGGCTATTAGCATGAGAGGTGTTAATGCCGTCGCAACAGCTAACTTATTTAATTTTATTGGTGACGGCTTTCCAAAGGCTAGAAGATACATGATTGAAAATTACTGCAACTTAGTGCAATGGAATTAGTGAGAATTTCTCATATAAAATAATAAAACTTAAAGGAGAAAAAATGGCAGTAATAGGTATATATAACGATCATAATTCTTCAGTTATATTAGATAATCTTTGGTATTGGGACTAAATTAGAGGTGGTATGCTTATGAGTCAAGTTAAGATTTTAAAAAGAAATCAAACTAGAGTAAATTGATCGTATATTATTAAAATGAAAATAAGCAACAACTCTTTCAATCTTAGCTTTGAAAAGTTAATTAATAAGTTTAAGGATTTTCTTGAAGAGGAATCACTTGATACTTGCGGCTATTCGTCACAAATATTGCGTGATAGATTGATGCAGTATGTTGTGGAATCTACTATTGCTCCCTATGGGGTAGAAGTTGATCGACTTTGCAATAAGAATGAAAGCTGTGACCCAACCTCAAATACAAAAATAAATATCGGTAATGCAATAATTGAAGTTAGTACAGGACGCGTTACAATTACTTGTAAGCAGTGGCTTGTTAATCAGTTTAATTTTATTAAACATTGGTCATTCTGTTTATTTTCAATATTTTCCGTGGATTTTTCAATTAAGAATAAACTTCCAGCAACTCTTCTTTATGGGGTTGGGGATGAAAGTCTTTTTGTTGAGGGTAATGATGAGCGATTTTGGAATTACTGCCGTTTAGGTTCGGTTTCACCCTTGTTAAATAGAAAGTATATTTATCTTGAATCATCTAGAAGGTCTTTTATTTCAAAATCCTCTCAGTTTAGATATTGTAAGCGTCCTTTAATTAGTTTTTTACAAGAATCAGAGATTGGCTTATTTGGAAGGTTTCGATTACTTAATAAACATTTGGCATTGTTTTTTAAGTATTTATATTCTTCATTTAGTATGCCGCTGCTCTCATTATTAGGTAAAGAGTTTGCTTATAGTGGCATTTCTTTTGAGCTAGATAGGCTAAATTTAATTGAGTCAATAATACTTACAAATTCAAATTATGCGTCTCAACCACTTTGGATTAGAGCCTTAAATAACGCAAAAACCCATATGATTTGGTACTCTCAAAATATGAAGACAATAGATCTTAATTCTGAGAATTTAAAGTCTAATATTCCATCTCTTAGATGGATGAGATTTGATATCCATTGGGTGTGGACCCAATCATTTTCAAACTATCTTAATTCTATTGGCATTTGTAAGGATATAAAAATTGTGGGACCGATTGTATGGTATTTGCCTAAAATCACTCATCCTGAGATAAATAAATTAAAAATTATAGTTTTTGACGTTCCTCCTTATAGTGATCAGACTGCATTAAAATTCGGAGAAATTTCTAATTACAATCATCCGAAAAATATGTTATCTTTTGTGCGTGATGTGATTTGTATGAAATCCAAGCTAGAAAAGAAATTTAACATACCCATCTCTATTCACTTAAAGGCTAAACGTAGTTGTAATTCTGCTTATGATCAATCTTACTTTGATTATATTGATGAGCTTGATGCTACTGGTGTTATTACACAAGTACACTATTCAACGAATATATATCACTTGATATCTAGTAGTAATCTGGCTATTGTTTATCCATTTTCTTCTCCTGCATATATTGCAGACTTTGTTAGGGTTCCAGCTATTTTTTATGATCCAACTCATTCTATTTCTAGATATGATTTTGGCGACTGTGATTCATTAATAGAATTTGAAAACAATCCGGAAGATCTTTTTAATACAACTGAATTGATGCTAAAAAGGTCTATTGTTGAATCTGTTTAAAGAAATATAGTTATAATTCTAGTTGCTTTCATTTATTGGTCTTGTAAATCTTAAATTTAACAAATATCAATACAGGCTTAATCTGTCTTAATAAAATAAATAATAGCATATCTGTGATGCGAATCTTGGCACATAAAAAGGAAAATTAAATGAAAAATTTTATTAAACCTATAATTAAAAAAGCAATTAACTGGGCCGTTGTTGCAATGTCTAAAAACTTTATCGGTCGATATATTTATTCTCAGATCATAACCAATGTGATGGATAGAAGGCAAAATATTGAACACATGGGTTTGGAGTTAATGTTTACTACACCAAATGAGCTTAATCAATATCGTGCAGATTCTTTTTCTAGTAAGGAGCCAGAAACACTTGAATGGATTGATAAGATTCCAGAATATTCTGTATTTTGGGATATTGGAGCTAATGTTGGCTTGTATTCATGTTATGCGGCCAAAAAAATAAAGTGCAATGTATTTTCCTTTGAGCCTTCGGTGTTTAATTTAGAATTATTAGCGCGTAATATATTTATCAACAATCTAACTGATAGAATCACTATCATTCCGTTGCCTCTGTCAGAAACTTTAGCTGTTAATAAGTTAAATATGACAACAACAGAATGGGGCGGGGCTTTATCAACATTTGGGGAATCTTTTGGTTATGATGGTCAAGCCATGAATAAAATCTTTGACTTTACTGTTATTGGCTTGTCAATGTGTGATGCGATTGACAGCCTAAAAATTCCTCAGCCTGACTTTATCAAAATGGATGTAGATGGTATCGAGCATTTAATACTTAAAGGTGGTATACCAGTATTGGAAGGGGTTAAAGGGATTTTGATTGAAATAAATGATAGTTTTTCAACTCAGGCAAGTGAAGCAAGTAAACTACTACTTAAAGCGGGCTTTAAGCTTAAAGAAAAAAGACATGCTGAAGAATTTGATACTGGCATGGGCAAGGATACTTTTAATCAAATCTGGGAAAAGAAGGCGCAGGGAGCTCTGGCATAATGTCATATTATCCAATATTGAATGCCCCACAATGCAAAGGATGGACTACATTATGTAATTTCCCACCTAATAATTGGGAATTTTTTAATAACTCGAAAAAATATGTTAATGTGACATGGGCAGATGGTGGAAGTTGGCATACACATAGTATTGGTACTATTGCCAATAATGAGTTTCGCCAAGTAAATATTGAAGAGGTTGAAGGTTATATACCTAAATCGGTGTTGCCACTTTTATCTATTACATCTTCAATTATGCCAAAATTAAGTAGTACACTTCCTGAAAGTGAATCTTGGACAGAAGTTCCAGCATGGCGGGCTACTCTCGGGCTATCGACAGATCTTTCATCAACAAGTTATCAAGGTGAGATCGATCCATTTCCCACCCCTGGCTCACTGCTAACTTTTTGTCCTTTTCTTCAATTTGGAAAAGATATTTCTAATTTTCTAATTTTTATGAATATCGAAAAGTCTCCCGTTGTAAGAAAATCTTATATCGAAATATATAATCCATCCAATCCAGAAATATTACTAGGGAAATTTAAGGTTAATAATAATAGTGCAACAGTAATTAATCTTGATAATTTGGGTTTTGATCAGAAAGATTTGCCTTTGATAATATGTAAGAATATGTCGGGAATACCTCTATATTTATCTAAGCTAAATGATGGCTCTTTTATGAGTCTGGAGCATACACATCCTCCAGCATCTTTTGTTATTCATGGTAATCGATGGGGGGCTCAAAAGACTCTTAAAAGTAAATGGCTTTCAAGAGTATCGTAGTTATGAAAAAATTTATTAGAAGACTAAAAAGGGCGCCATGGTCATTTAAACAGCCGCTCACCAAAATGCCTAAATATCCAGACACCCCAGTTAGTGATCTTTTTGTCTGGCGCATCTCTAATGATTGGAATACATTTTTTGAGCTTACTGATATTGCGGGCATGTTCGACGACAGTATAGATGTAAAAATGCAATTTGTAATAATTTGTATTTTTGATAATAGCGGCGATTTTCTTCATGAGGAAAAATTGAAATTACAGCGAAATAAAAGAATAACAATTGATTTTTCACGGTTTAATTTACTCACGAAAAGTGAATACGGCACATTCTGTATTTTTCATTCTCACACCCCAAAAAGGGTAACAGAGCTAGGATCGTTTCTAGCTGAGAGAGGGTATGTGGGTTATCGCTACAAGAAGGCGCCACTTCGTTCATATGTACATGGTAATCTTGATGCAATTGCTCAACACTATGATGGTAAAAGGTATTTACTTGGTGCAAGAAGTTTTTTATCGCGCAAATATAATTTGCAATATCAATTAATGGGGCCTGCAGACTATGAAATTGGAATTGTAAACATAACCTCTTCAGTAGTAAAGTTGTCTTGTGAAGTTCTTTCATCTAACAATGAGATACTAGATATTCAAAAGGCTGTTAGCCCAGCGCGTGGGGTGAGTGTGTTTACTGTTCATTTGAAATCTGCAAAAACAGCACGAATTATAATTAAAAGTCATCTTGTAATGGCAAGGCCACTTATTTTTAGAATACATGGGAATATAGATGTTTTTCATGGATAATTTTTTTAGTTCTAAATAGCTCTATTCTTTTAATAATGAGTCAAATTGTATTCACAAGTATAAAATAAATAAAATTCAGATGAACAGTGGATTATTGTCAAACTTAAGGAGGGATGGATTATGAATATTGTTGCAATGATTCCATATTGGGATAAATATAAATTTCCCGATCAGAGTGTCAGAAATCGAGATACTCTTAAAATAGGCGGAAGTTCGCTAATTGAGCGTGTTGTGGATCTTGTACAGGGTGTAAAACAGATTGACGATATTATCATTTATTCTTCAAATGAGAAGGTTAAGAATTTTGTTGACGCTTCTCTGGAGTGCAAATTTCTAAAACGTGATGTAATTTTAGATGATGAAAATATATCTATCGAAGATATCATTGAAAGTTTTTTAAAAAAAACTGATGCTGATGTTATTGTATTAATGCATCCAAAATGTCCATTTCTTAGACTTGAGTCGTTAGAAGATTGTATTAATAAAGTAGTTTCTGGTGGTTTTGATTCTGCATTTATTGGCTCAAAACATAAAAAAATGGCTTGGTTTAAGGGCGAACCCCTAAACTACTCATTGGTAAGTGGGGGTAATACGCAGAGCTTGTCATCTCTTGAGCCTGTAATATTTGAATTGTCCTCAGTTTATGTGTTTACTCGAAAATTGTTCAAGAGAACTCGTCGTCGTGTTGGAGTAAATCCTTATGTGAGATTTGTTAGCCACTTTGAAGGATTCGAAATTGATCGTGCAGATGATTATCAAATTGCAGAGTTAATCATTAATGCTGGACTTGACATCTTGGAGGATTGAAATGGCAAAAATTAATATTAAAATTGCCGATATTAAATACGATGTTCATATTTCTAGAGGTTTAAAAAATAAAATAGTAGAGTATCTTGCTAAAGTAACTAAAAATAAAAAAGTTCTTATTGTGACTGATAAGTATTTTGAGCTTCGTTATGCGAAAGAGTTGAAGGATGTATTAGAAAAATATGAATTTGATACTCAACTCTATGTTATGCAGGGTGGAAAAATTAGTAAATCCTTTAATGAAGTGTTAAAGATATACGGTGTTCTTGAAACTGAAGATTATGCTAGAGATTCAACCTTGATCGCGTTAGGTGGTGGGGTGGTTGGAGATCTAGCAGGGTTTGTTGCTAGTACCTGGTATCGTGGCATGAATATGTTACATATACCAACAACATTAATGGGGATGGTTGATAGTAGTATTGGTGGAAAGGTTGCTATTAACTTTAGAAATACTATCAATGCTGTAGGTAATTATTACCATCCTATTGCTAATTATATGGATATTGATCATATTGATGGACTGCCTGAAAGGGACTATATCTCCGGATTGTCAGAAGTAGTAAAGTGTGGTCTTATTGCGGATATCGAACTTTTAAATTATCTGAAAGAGAATTATATTGCAATTCTTTCCCGTGAAACAGATCCCCTTATACACTGTATTAAACGTGCCATCGAGATTAAAGTTGATCATGTAAAGAATGATGTTAAGGAGGGAGGTAAGCGTTTGCTGTTAAATTATGGACACACCTTGGGTCACGCTATTGAAATGGCAACTCAGACAGATAAAGGTGAGGTTTTTAGACATGGTGAGGGTGTATCGTTAGGTATATCAGCTGTGCTTTCACTGGCCGAGAGATATGCAAACTCCTCAAGTTCGGATTCGGATTATACGCTCTCCTTGTTAAAATTATTACACTTGCCTATTGGGTTTTCAGCATCTGAGTTTGGTCACACTAAAACATCACTCATAAATAACTGCATGGAATTAATGTTGAAAGATAAGAAGCGTAAGGATAATGATTTAAGGTTTATTCTGGTAGATAAGCTGGGCCATGCGAATGTATATACTGGGCTGGATATAAAACGAATTTACCATGCCTTTGAATGTGTAGTTAAAGAGTAGCATAAATGACTACACTTCTTAAAGATAAAGTATGTATAGTAACAGGAGCGGGAAAAGGTATTGGGCGATCTATCACCAAAGTGTTTATGGATAATGGTGCGAAGCTGGCTGTTATTACACGCACTCAAAATGATGTAGATAGTTTAAATGCAGAGTTTAATAAGGATAGCTCAAGGTTTATGGCTGTGTGTGGTGACGTATCTAATCAAGATACAGTAAATAATTTTGTTAAGGAAGTGGCGAGTAAATATGAACGAGTAGATGTTTTAATCAATAATGCTGGTATGCGATTTAGAAAAAATTTTAAAGATATAATGCTTGAAGAGTTTAAGCAAGTGCTGAATGTTAATATTTTAAGTGTATTCTTTCTCTGTCAGGCTGTATTACCCATCATGGTAAAGCAAAATAATGGTAAAGTAATCAATATGTCATCCATTGCAGGTACCCAAGGATTTTCAGAATTGTCTGGATATGTAACATCTAAAGCGGCTATTATTGGCTTAACTAAATCGCTAGCAGTTGAGTATGCAGAGGACAATATACAGATTAACGCCCTAGCTCCTGGTTTTTGTAAAACCTCATATTTTGATAATTTTTCCAAGAATGAAAAACTTTATGATTTTACTATAGGGCGTACCCCAATGCGGAGATGGGGAGAAAGTAAAGAGATTGCCAACACCTGTTTATTTCTAGCATCAGATCTTTCCTCGTATATTACAGGTGATGTTATTAGTGTTGATGGAGGTTGGGGTGCTGGCTAAAGAAATAAAAGTGCTAGGAATAATTCCGGCAAGATATAAATCATCTAGATTCCCAGGAAAGCCATTAGAAAAAATTAACGGCATACCGATGATTAAAAGAACATATGATCAGGCTAAAAAATTAAAAAGATTATCTGATTTAATAGTTGCTACTGATCATAATAAAATATTGAGGTATTGTCAGTCAAAAGATATACCTGTTGTCATGACATCAGATACGTGTTTAACAGGCACTGATCGTTTGGCTGAAGTTGTTAATTTCGCTACTTATAATGACTATGATTTATATATCAATATTCAGGGTGACGAGCCAGTAATAGATCCACAGGCAATATCTCAGGTGATTTCAGAGTATGAAAAATATGGGGGTCAATATATTGCATATAATTTGTATAAAGTAATACATGACGAGAATGAAATTAATAATAATGCAATAATTAAAGTTATTGTAAACAAAAATAATGAACTGATGTATATGTCAAGATTGTCAGTGCCATATTCAAAAAATGACTTTAAACCAGATTATAAGCAGCAAATACCTATTTATGGATACACAAAAGAATCTCTAGAAATATTTTCAAGTAATAAAAAAACACTTAATGAGATTCATGAGGATATAGAGTTGCTTAGGTTTATAGATTTAGGTCTACAAATTAAAATGTGTGAGACGAATGCTAATTCTATTTCTGTAGATGTGCCAGGTGATATTTATAAAGTTGAGAGTTTTCTTAATAATTTACATGGGTCTAGATAACTTTAAAGGCATAAAAACATGATAATATGTTGCTATGTCAATGAAAAACAAGTATGTAATACATTCTCATATTTCTGAGAAGAAATTTAGAGAAATAATTCATTTGTTTTCTGAGGATTTGAGTGCAACTCAAATCTCTCATTTAGCAAAAATATCCAGACCGAGTATTAACAAATATTTAACAGCGATCAGATTTAGAATATTTGAATATTGCCAAGATCAGTCACCACTTAAAGGTGAGATTGAAGTTGATGAAAGTTATTTTGGCGCACGGCGCGTCCGCGGTAAACGCGGCCGTGGCGCCAGAGGCAAAACCATAGTGTTTGACTTGTTAAAAAGACAAGGTAAGGTTTATACTGAAATTGTCCCTGATTGCTCTGCAGCTGTGCTGCAGAAGGTTATTAAGGGCAAAGTTGATGTTGGTAGTGTTATTCATTCTGATGGTTGGCGTGGGTATAATGGTTTAGTAGATTTTGGCTATAAGAAGCACTTTAGAGTGCACCATGGCAAGAATGAATTTGTGAGAGGAGGCTCTCACATAAATGGAATTGAATCATTCTGGGGTTATGCCAAAACAAGGCTAGTAAAGTTTAAAGGTATGGATAAAAAGATGTTTAATTTACACCTTAAAGAATGCGAATTTAGGTTTGATAATAGAGGTAAAGACATGTATCAAATTTTGCTTAAAATATTTAGAGATGAGCCTCTAAAGTTATCTTGACCCATTTACATATTTAAATAAAATAATGACAATGACAATGACAAGGTCAGTGACAGTAATAGATAGATTTGATGAGTCGATAAATCAAAATGATAATATTATTTACTGGCAAAGTCATCAGAAGAGTGCAAGAGTAACATCACTTCCTGTTTATCTTGAAGAGCATTCAGAAAGATTAAGGGGTAAATATCTTTCGTTTATTCACGAACTAGGTGAAACGGTTGTTAATGGAAAGAGTTTAATTGAGCATATGAATATTTCTGGAGATTTTAGCTTTTGGTGGATGTCTCATATTGCAGAGAAAAGCCCCTTTAAATCACCAAGATTATATGATTGTCTCCGTCTGTTGGCACTAGAAGAAATTTTATCTAAAAATCCTCCATTGCATTTGCATCTCATAAATTCAGATAAGCTTGTCGCAAAGTCAATTTCAAATTTATGTAAAAAACTGAAAATTAACTTCAGTCAAAAGAAAGATAAATTTCATTTTAGTAAACTGACAACCCGTAATGTTTATCAATCTTTACCTTATGCGTTACAAGGTCTATTTAGCTTAAGACATTTATTTATTCGATGGCCGCTTCAACGTTTAAAGAAGCCTAAATGGTTCTCTGGCAGTCAGAGTATATTTATATGCTCTTATTTCTATCATATGGATATTGATGCGGGAGATAAGGGAGAATTTTATTCTCATCAGTGGGAGGAGTTGCCTAATTTTTTGACTGATAATGGATTGAAAATTAATTGGATTCACCATTTTTTAATAAGTCCCAATATGCCAGGTGTAAATAAAAGCCTAAGTTGGCTCAAAATTTTTAATAGGGATTCAGCTGTACAAGGTAATCATGCTTTTATAGAAAGTTATTTATCACATAGTATTGTGCTTAAAGTTCTGAAACATTGGTTTAGGTTGAATATAGCGTCTTTGAGTTTATTGAAAGTTGAAAAATCCTTTACAGTGCAGAACTCTTTGGTTGATTTATGGCCCATATTAAAACATGATTGGAAAAATTCATTGATTGGTTCTAATGCTGTTAATAATTGCTTATGGCTTGAACTGTTTGATTCTGCCTTAAGAGATATGCCATATCAAAAAAAAGGACTTTATCTTTGGGAGGGTCAAGGTTGGGAGGTAGCGCTAGTCCATGCATGGAGAAAAAATGGCCATGGTAGTATTATTGGTGTTCCTCACTCTACAATGCGATATTGGGCATTGAATAATTTTGACGATATTCAAACATTGAATTCGAATAGTTATTTATCTAAACCTTTACCAGACTACTTAGCTGTAAATGGCCAACAAGCGTGGAATGAGCTTATTAAATCTTCCTATCCAGAAAGTCGACTTATTAAAGTTGAGGCATTGCGTTATCAATACCTACTTTCTGAACATTTTATTGGCTCTGTAAATAAACCTCAAAGGGTGTTGCCAATCGATTCAGAAGGTGAAAATATCCCGATTCATGTGCTTATTATTGGTGATTTTGCAATTGATCAGACATATAAAATGTTAAAAATTTTTGAAAATGTGCAGAGTTTGATGAGTGAAAAAATGATATTGACCTTAAAGCCGCATCCAGTATGTCAAATCAATAAAAGTAATTTTCCAAATTTAGAGTTTAATATAATTAATAAGCCTCTTGCTGATATCATGGGTAATTATGATGTGGCATTCTCAGGTAATACTACATCTGGTGGATTAGATGCATTTCTTGCAGGCTTAACAACTGTAATATTTATTGACAATAAAGATTTTAACTATAGTCCTTTACGGGGTGTAGATGGTGTTAGATTTGTCACAAATGCAACTGAACTTTCATTGGCATTAAAAAACAGTAAAATTAAGGATCCTCAGTCAAGTGCTAGCGATTTTTTTTGGTTAGATAGTCGTCTTCCACGTTGGCGCAAAACTTTATTAACTGGCAAAGAGGTTGTTTTTAAGTGAAAAATAAACGAATTTTGATTACTGGGGGAAGTGGCTTACTCGCCTTGAATTGGGCGTGTGCAATTCGTGACAATTGGGAAGTGGTTTTAGCCACCCATGAGCATTCTGTAAACCTTGAAGGTACAACTCAATATAAACTTGATTTAGAAAATATTACCAAATTGGAATCTCAATTGGAGCAAATTTCTCCAGACTTGATAGTTCATACCGCAGGATTAACTAGTGTTGACCATTGTGAGAAAAACCCTGGCTTGGCTAAAATGGTGAATGCAGCTATCGCAAAAAATATAGCAGTTATATCTAAATCGAAGAAGATAGGATTGATGCACATCTCTACTGATCACTTATTTTCAGGTGAAAGTAGTTTTTATAGTGAAGACGCAACTCCAGAACCTATGAATGAATATGCTCGAAGTAAATTTTTAGCTGAAAAATGGGTGCAAGAAGTTTATCCTGAGGCGCTTATATTGAGAACAAATTTTTTCTGCTGGGGACATAATCAAAGGCAATCATTAAGTGATTGGATTATATACAGTTTGCGTAATGGAAAAACTTTATCTATGTTTGATGATGTTTATATTACACCTATTCTTGTAGATACCTTGGTAAAATTTTCCCATCAGCTTGTTGAGAGAAACGCATCGGGTATATTTAATCTAGTTGGAAATGATCGTGTATCCAAATATGACTTTGCTTTGAAATTGGCAAAATATTTTAATCTTCCAATAAATCTTATAGAGAGAAATAAAATTACAAACGCCCAATTGTTTGCATTAAGACCAGCTGATATGTCTCTAAATAATGATAAATTAAGTCATGAGTTGGGTGAAAATATTGGAAATTTAGATGATTATTTTTCTGCTTTGCGCAATCAGGAGATTCAAGGTCGCAGGAAAGAATTATATAGTTCGGTAATTTAATTTATCTATATACAGTGCACGAGCATATGAAATTTGATTCGTTAAACCATCCTTTGACTGTTGTTATACCTACATTAGGCGGGGATTCACTATTCAGAACAATTGAAATAATTAACAGTGGAACCGTAGTGCCTAAAGAGATACTTGTTTGCATTCCTAAAGAGGAGGCATATAGAGTTTTAAGTTACAATTTAGAAAATGTTAGAGTTATTTCTACAAATTGTAAAGGACAGGTTCAACAAAGAGCTATAGGCTTTAAAGAATCTAAATATAATTACGTTATGCAAGTTGATGATGATATTGAGCTAGGTGAAAACTCTATCGAAATTATGATAAAAATGCTTAATAAGCTTGGTTATGGTAGCGTGATAGGGCCATCTTTTTATGATCCTATTAATTTAGTTGCGTTGCATAAGTATGATTTTGGAGTGCTAGGCTTTCTAAAATCTCTAAATGCTTCATTTTTTTCTGCGGCACCTTGGGGGAGTAAAAGAATGGGCAAGGTTACCAAAATAGGGGTTGCTTATGGTGTTGATCCAGCATTATCAATAAGTGATATGCGCCAGGTTGACTGGCTTCCGGGGGGGTGTGTATTGAGCTTCAAAGAAGATTTAATTAGTGATTTTTTCTTTCCTTTGCCTGGTAAAGCTTTTTCAGAAGATATTATTCATTCGCTATTGCGTACATCTAAAAATATTGAGCACTATGTTGCAACACGCGCAACAGCAAAAACGACAGTCGAGGTAGAGTCTTTCAATCTTCGTTCATTTAAAGTAGAGTTAAAGGCGCGCCTACATGTTGTTAAGTTGCTGCATGGCAATAAATTTAGATTCTTTGTATGGTGCTTAAGTCAATTGCTAGTTAGGCAGTTAAATAACAAATGACATCCGTTTCATTAGAAGTAAGATCTCATAACCCCACTACAAGAAAAGTATCATTACTTGAAAAGTTGTTTATATGGTCTCTAATTACGGAGCCTTTGCTTTTTTTTATTCTTAGTTCAAGGGATGTGATCGGATTTCCAATTACACTTTCAAGAATTTTTCAAGGTTCTTTCTTGCTTTTATACGGATTAAATATTATTCTTAATCGTAAGAGAATTCCGACCAAATACCAATTAAGAGGCCCTGATCATTATATTATTTTTTATTGTTTGTTGATTTTATTTTCTAGTTTTATTGGCGTGTTTGCTGGTAATTATAGTGTTAATAATTACTTGGAAGTCAGTAGCGGTATTTATTTTAGGCCAGTTTTTGAAGCATTTCTCTTAATATATTATTTTGTATATTTTTTAGTTCTGCCTAGGTTTTTTATATATTCTAAAGCACAATTACTCTATTTGTTTAAATGGGTAATTAGAGTTTTTTATTTGGTTATTACTCTTGGGTTGTTTGATATTTTAGCTAATGTATTAGGGTTTGATTTAATACCTAGGCATTTGGTCGACTCCAGATGGGTTACAATAGGGCTTCGTTTTCATAGTCTAGCTGGAGAACCTAGAGATGCATTTGTATATTTGTTTTTTGGATTGTCAATCCTATACTTAATGACTGGTTTAAATCTAAAAACCCCTCCTAAACGCACATTCATTTTTCTAATTTTTTTTTGTATAGCTCTTACCCAATCTTTTTCTGGAATTGCTGGAGTGTTGTTCGGCCTAATTTTATTTTTGATATTTACAAAAATATCGTTTAAAAATTACCTGGTGTTTGTTGTGTTAATATTGATATCTATAATTATCGGGTATATATCTATCAAATATTCTTTGCGTATTCAGAATTATATCAATATGTTTTTGACACTACCCGAAGTATTTAAAAGTAGCGATACTTTGCCATATCTGGCAATGGTTCAATCTCCAGATATTGTTCCACTTTGGCTTTTTCTTGAAAAAATATTAGAGTTTGATTTGTATTCAGTTTTTTTTGGCTCAGGGATTGGTTCAGCTTCATTTGCAACAAATAACTTTATGAATATAACTGAAGGTATTGTGAATAATCCTCGCTCACAATTAACAAGATTATTATTTGAATCAGGGATAATTGCCACATATTTTTATCTTTTGATATTAATTAAGCCTGTTAAATGGCTAAGGGGTATTGTTAAAAAGAATTATTGGCCTTTAATTTGGGTTAGTTCTATTATGTTATTTGGTTCTGTGCTTGGACACAGGTCTAATCTGGGGCTTATTTTTGTGGGAATTGTTTTGGCAGTTATAATAAATAGACCTTTTGAGGCTGCGTCTAGTGGTAAACCTGAATCACAAAAGATCCCTGAAAATTAAGACTTTTTAATTTGAATGCAATAATTTGGAATAAAGCTATTTTTGTTAATAACATAATTATAAATGATAATAAATTTTTCAAAAAATGTCTAGAAATATAATAATCAATACATTAGGAATTCGGGACTCCGGCGGCATAACTGTACTGGACAAGGTTTTGAATGAGTGTTTGCATGATAAATTAAATAGCTACGTGATAGTATGTAATAGCAACAAAAACATTAACACGCTTTATAGTATTTACAAAGATACAAGTCATTTTACCTTTGAGTTTTTTAATATTAGCAGTCTTCTATATAGGTTATATATTGAAAATATTATTTTTAGAAGGCTGTACAAGAGGTATCACGTTGAATTAATATATAATTTTTCAGGATCAGCACAATTTTATATAAAAATACCACAACTTATCAAGCTGCACGATCTTTCGTTTTTTAGCAGAAGTGTAGATGAGGCGTTTTTTTTAAAAAAGAGGTATTTTAAATGGTTGCAGCGGGTATTCTTTAAGCGGCTAGTATTTTCCAGTATGGTTGGTCAATCTGACTATATTGAGATGCAATCAAACCATGTTCAAAATTATGTATCAGATTTTGTTAACATTTCAAATAAGCGCTTATTTCTTAAAAGCGATATTAATATAGAGAAGAGTAATTTTCAAAATCCTGTAGAGATGGATTCCAATAGAAAATTAAGGATAATTTATATTGTCGGCCCGCATTTTGAATCTATACATAAAAATTTCGATATTTTTATACAGGCCATGTTAAACTTAAAAGATAAGGGTGTTGATTTTGAAATTATCATAACTCTAACAAGAGGGCAATTACACCGCTCTAATTTATGGAGTAGGTCTTTAGATGATTACACAACTTTTTTAGGATACACCCCGCGATATGAGCTTATGAAAAGCTTTCAAAATAATACTATTCTTGTCTCTACATCAATAATTGAAACGTTAGGACTTCATGTAATAGAAGCAATTCAAAATGGAGTTGCGGTAATTGTTCCAAATGAAAAATATAGTCTAAGTGTTTATGGCCCTAGTGTTTTGACATATGAAACTTTTGATTACAACACATTGGTCGAAATCATTGAAAATATTGACTCTCAGAGTTACAGTGCAATAAAATCCATGGTAGTCAAAAACCAAAACTTCTTAATAAGCAATGAAGGGTTAAAATTTCATCATATTGTGGAAATTTTTAACATAATTTTAAAAAAATAAACCAACTTATTAAATATGAATGTGAAGAATAAAATTTGTAGTAAGTGCGTAATGAATACTACCGATAGTAAAATTCAATTTGATAAAGACGGGAAGTGCGACCACTGTCAAAATTTTGAAGTTAATATTAAGCCCAATTGGCATACTGACAAGAAGGGGCTTTCCGAATTGAAAAAAGTATCTAAAAAAATAAAGTATGAGGGTGTTAACAATGACTTTGATTGTATTATCGGTTTAAGTGGTGGTCTAGATAGTTCGTACACTGCTTATATTGCTAAAGAAGTTATGGGGCTTAGGCCCTTGTTGTTCCATGTTGATGCTGGTTGGAATACTGACCAAGCAGTGAGCAATATTGAGAAGTTAGTTAATGGTTTGGGTGTGGAGTTATATACAGAAGTAATAAATTGGAAGGAAATGCAGGACTTGCAGGTGGCATTTTTCAAGTCACAAATACCTGATCAAGACATCCCTCAAGATACTGCATTTTTCTCGGCACTTTATAAGTTTGCAAGACAAAATAAGATCAAATATATTTTAACTGGTGGTAACTACTCAACGGAATGCTGCCGAGAGCCTGATGAGTGGGGTTCATTTCCTGGAATAGATAAAGCATTGATTGGCGATATACATCAAAAGTTTGGGTTAAGAGAGCTGAAGAATTTTCCAATTATAGACACCTTAGTGTATAAGATTTTTTATCATAGGATTCTAGGAATGAAAGTATTTAAACCTTTAGACTTGGTTCCTTTTATTAAGAAAGATGCCGAAACTTTATTGAATGAAAAATATGGCTGGAAACCATTTCAACACAAGCATCACGAGTCTCGATTTACGCGTTTCTATGAAGATTACTGGATGCCGAAAAAATTTGGGTATGAAAAACGCCGCGCGCATTTCTCAAGTTTGATTATGACCAATCAAATGACTAGAAATGAGGCGATAGAACGATTGAAAATGCCAGAAATGGATGATTCGTTTATGAAATCTGAATTTGAGTTTGTTGCTAATAAACTTGGTCTGACAGTGGTTGAACTTCAGGAGATATTTGATGGGGAAAATAAGAGTTTTCATGATTATAAAAACAAATATAAGATTTTCAATTTGGGTGGAAAGCTTTTGAATTTGCTAGGATTAGAACGCAGGCAATATAGATGATTACAATAATCGATTACGGCTTAGGGAATATTCAAGCATTCTTAAATATCTACAAGAAATTGCATATACCGGTACAAGTTGCAAAGGGTAGGGGTGATTTAAAGAGTGCGAGCAAATTAATTTTACCTGGCGTTGGGCATTTTGATTATGCAATGCAAAAGTTCAATGACTCAGGTATGAGAGAGGAGGTGGAGAGACTTGTGTTGCAGGATAATATTCCTGTACTGGGTGTTTGTGTTGGCATGCAAATAATGGCAAATTCTAGTGAAGAGGGGGTTGAGTCTGGGCTTGGTTGGATTAGCGGTACTGTCAAGAGTCTTAAATTAATTGTTAAGGTGGATAACAATTTTCCACTCCCACACATGGGTTGGAATGGTGTAACACCTAATCATAAAGATTTATTTAATAATATTGACTCTGGTGATTTGGAGTTCTATTTTTTACATTCTTATTATTTTGATTGCACATTTCAAGAAAGTTGTATTGCAAGCACTGGCTACAGTTCAAATTTTTGTTGCGCTGTAAATAATAAAAACATTTTTGGCGTGCAATTCCATCCAGAAAAAAGTCATCACTTTGGCGTTACCTTGCTTAAAAATTTTTCTGAGTTAGGAAGGTGTTAAGATCAAGAGTGATACCGTGCCTATTGGTTCAAGATGGCGGACTGGTAAAGACAGTTAAATTTAAAGACGCTAAGTATGTTGGCGATCCAATTAATGCAGTGAGAATTTTTAATGAGAAAGAGGCAGATGAGTTGATTGTTTTAGATATAGATGCCAGCGCAAAGAGCACAGAGCCAGACTACAAAATGATTGGGCATCTTGCTCAAGAATGTCGTATGCCATTGTGCTATGGCGGAGGTATTAAAACATTAGCACATGCTGAAAGAATTATTGCTTTGGGTGTGGAGAAGGTTGCCTTAAGTTCTATTGTGTTTGATCAGCCCAACCTTGTTGCTGAAATTGCGAATAAGGTTGGGCGGCAAAGTGTTGTTGTGGTTTTAGATGTTAAGAAAAAAACTTTGTCTAGTAATTACAATGTGTGGACGCTTAATGGAAGATACAATACTAAGAGTAATATAGTTGATGTTATACAACAAGTTCAAAATTTAGGCATTGGTGAAATTGTTTTAAATTTTATTGATTTAGATGGCACTGAGGCTGGATATCCCGTTGAAATTATTCAGAAGTTAAAGAGTGAAATTGAAGTGCCTCTAACTATAATGGGTGGTGCCAAGTCACTTAAAGACATGGGTGAGGCGGTTGAGCAGTGTGGATTAATGGGTGTTTCCGCAGGTAGTTTGTTTGTTTTTAAAGGTAAGTATCGTGCAGTCTTGATTAACTATCCTGATCAACAACAGAAAAAGGAATTTATATATGGAGAATAATATTTTTAAAGAAAAGATTTTATTGATTTCTGGTGGCACGGGTTCATTTGGTGGCGCTGTATTAAGAAGGTTTTTAACCACCGATATTAAAGAGATACGAATTTTCTCGAGAGATGAGCTTAAGCAAGATGATATGAGAAAGTTTTACAACAATGATAAGCTTAAGTTTTATATTGGCGATGTGAGAGATAAAAATTCAATTGATGACGCAATGAGAGGAGTTGATTATGTTTTTCATGCGGCCGCTTTGAAGCAAGTTCCATCATGTGAGTTTTATCCAATGCAAGCAGTTAAAACTAATGTTATTGGTACTGAAAATTTATTAAATTCAGCTATTGCAGCCGGCGTTAAAAAAGTTATTGCACTGAGTACGGATAAGGCGGTTTATCCAATCAACGTTATGGGTATTAGTAAGGCTATGATGGAGAGAGTGATTGTAGCTAAAGGCAGGAATGTAAAAGATACTATGATTGCCTGCACTAGATATGGTAATGTGATGGCTAGTCGTGGTTCTGTTATTCCATTGTTTATTGACCAGGTAAAAAATAGTAAGCCCATTACTATTACAGACCCTAACATGACTAGATTTATGATGAGCCTTGATGATGCAGTTGATCTGGTTTTGTTTGCATTTGAAAATGGTAAGAGTGGCGATATTTTTGTTCAAAAAGCACCAGCTGCAACGGTAGAGTTACTTGCTCATACGATGAGAAAAATTTTAGGTGCGCCTGATCATGAGATTAAGACTATTGGCACAAGGCATGGCGAGAAATTGTATGAAACTTTATTGACAAAAGAGGAGATGGTGAAAGCGATTGATATGGAGAAATATTACCGTATTCCTGCAGATGCACGAGATCTTAACTACTCAAAATTTTTTGAAGAAGGTGAAGAGGTGGTTACAGAAGCGGGTGAATATCATTCCCATAATACCCACAGATTAAATGAAAAAGAGTTAACAGAGCTATTGTTAGATCTTAAAGTAATTCAGAATTATGTAAAGAGGCTTTAGAAAAATGGATAAGCTAAAGGTAATGACTATTGTAGGTACTAGGCCAGAAATCATAAAGCTAAGTCAAGTGATGAAAGAATTAGATCGACACGTAGAGCATACAATTGTACATACTGGTCAAAATTATGATTATGAATTGAATGAATTATTTTTTGAACAGCTGGATATTAGAAAGCCTGATATTTTTCTGGAAGCTGTTAAGGGTACGCCATCGGAAACTATTGGAGATATTATTGCAAAGGCCGACAAGGTCTTCGCTGAAATACAGCCAGATGCCTTATTAATTTATGGTGATACTAATAGTTGCTTAAGTGTCATTCCTGCAAAGAAAAGAAAGATACCGATCTTTCATATGGAAGCAGGCAATAGATGCTTTGACCAAAGAGTGCCAGAAGAAGTTAATAGAAAAATTGTAGATCATTTGAGCGACATCAACCTGCCTCTTTCAGAACAAGCCAGGGATTATCTGATTGCAGAAGGTATCAAATCTGAAACAATTATTAAAACTGGCTCACCGATGACAGAAGTCTTAAATGCTAATATGGAAAAGATCAAATCTAGCGATATTCTAGAAAGAGAAGAGCTAAAGCCAAAAGAATATATTGTTATGAGTATTCATAGGGAAGAAAATGTTGACTCGCCTAAAAACTTCAGTGATTTATTAGAATCAATTGATGAGATAACAAAGAAGTATAATATGCCAATTATTATTTCAACACACCCTAGAACAAGAAGGAAATTGGAAAATATTAACTATCAAAATGAAAATCCTTTAATTAGATTCTCAAAACCTTATGGTTTTCACGAATATAACAACCTGCAAATGAATGCATTTTGCGTGATTTCAGACAGTGGCACTATTGCTGAAGAGGGTTCAATACTGAATTTACCTGCTGTCACGATACGTCAAGCACATGAAAGACCAGAAGGCATGGATGAGGCTACAGTAATAATGTCTGGATTGAGCAAGACTAGAGTTATTGATGCAGTTGAGATTGCAACAGCCCATAATTCGCAAGATGTTAGGGTGATAAAGCCCGTTAAAGACTACGAAGCCGATAACGTTTCCAAGAAGGTTGTACGAATAATCTTGTCGTATGTTGACTATGTTAATAGAACTGTTTGGCATAAGGGTATTTAGTTTTGAAAAAGAGGGTTTTAATCTTGGGTTCAACGGGAATGTTGGGGCATCAAGTTGTTAACTATTTTTTAAAGTTTGATGACTATGATGTCATAGATATTGCTTTTAGATCTAATCTAAGAGAGGAAACTATCGTATTAGATGTGACAGATAAGGCAGTATTTGAAAAGGTTGTTACTGAATTAAATCCTGATTTTATTGTGAATTGTATTGGTGTGTTGATTTATGAAAGTAACAATGTGGAAAATGCCATTTATTTAAATGCATACTTGCCACATCAATTAAAAAAAATCTCTAGAAATATTGACGCAAAATTAATCCATATTTCAACTGATTGTGTATTTTCCGGCGACAAAGGTGGATACATTGAATCAGATGTTAAAGATGGAAAAGGAATTTACTCACAAACAAAGATATTAGGAGAGATTGAAGATGATTCTAATGTTACATTGAGAACATCTATTGTTGGTCCAGAGTTAAAAGAGAATGGTAAAGGGCTTTTTCACTGGTTTATGAATCAACAAGGCAGTATTTCTGGCTTCACTAGAGTGATTTGGTCAGGTGTAACTACAATAGAGCTTGCAAAGGCTATTAAGTGGTCAATTGATAATGACATAACCGGCTTGTATCATGTGACTAACAACTCATCAATTAGTAAGTACAACCTCCTTCAATTGTTTAAAAAGTATACAAAAAAAGATGTAAAAATTAAGTCAATTGATGGGAGCGGTATTGATAAAAGCTTTATTGATACTAAATTAATCATGAATTATCATATTCCCTCTTATGAAGTGATGATTAAGGAGATGGTAGAAAATATGCAACATAATATTAGCTTGTATACGTATAAAAAAATAAAATGAATCAGAGGGAATTAAAAAATATTGCAGAAACTTGTGTAGATAAGATCCTTACAGGAGAATTTTGCAAAGAGCCCTATAAGCATCTTGTTGTTGATAATTTTTTACCAGATGATTTGGCTAAAAAATGCTTGGAAAATTTTCCTAGTCTGGATGATGCTATATGGGAGCATGAAAATGACGAAGATATTGAGGTTAAGTCAAGAACTACCTGGAAAAGTGAGTTTGATATACCTGACAATATCGTTGATAGCGTAAGGATTCTAAATAGTTCTTTGATTTTAAATACATTTTCTAAAGTATTTGAAATTCAAAAGCTGGTTCCCGATTCTTATTTTTCTGGCGGCGGGCTAAATATTACTCAAAAAGGCGGGCTACTTGATGTTCATGTTGATGGCAATTATCATGATGCTACTGGATTAAATCGACGAATGAATGCTTTGATATATTTAAATCCTGGATGGGAAGAGTCATGGGGTGGAGAGTTTGGTATTTACAATAGTAACGGAACTAAATTGATTAAAAAAGTAGAGCCGTTATTTAATAGACTAGTGGTTTTTGATAGTCATGACTATAGTTATCATGGGCTTCCTGATCCGGTGAATTTTCCTAGCGAAGTAAATCGAAAATCAATAATTCTATATTATTACACAAGAGATCCAAGGCCTAAAAGTCAGACCTTGACAAAAGATCCACATAGTGCGCTATGGGTTAAAAAAGGATTAAAAGATAAAAGAGGAAGACTCTCAAGAGAAGAGTATGGAAAAACCTAAAATATTGATTGTTACAGAAGTTTTTTATCCTGAAGAATTCAATATAAATGATCTCGCTTTGTCATGGAAAGACAAAGGTTATGATGTTGATGTGTTAACTTTAGCCCCGACTTATCCATTAGGAGAAGTTTTGCCAGGCTATAAAAATAGTTTCTTTCGAAAAGACGAATACCAGGGTGTAAAAATTTTCAGAGTGCATGCTGTCACAGGGTACAGAAGCAGTGTAATTAAAAAGATTTTTAAGTACATAAACTTTATAATTTTAGGCAGTATTGTTGCAATTTTTATTGGCAGAAAATATGACTATGTTTTCGGGTTTAATTTGGGCTCACTAACAGATATGTTGCCAGCAGTTGTAATTCGTAAGTTATACAAAAAACCAACTATGTTTTGGGTGCAAGATGTTTGGCCCGATAGTGTTTATGCATATGGTTTTAAAAAAACCAAGATGCTCTCAACCCTGTTAGATGTTTTTGTGAAATTTATGTATCACAATATTACCGCGGTTGCTATTTCCAGCAAAGGTTTTGAGTCAGCATTAGAGCCTTATATTAAGAAGAGCTTAAAGTTTGGCTACACTCCGAATTGGGCGATTGATTTAGACATGGATATGAATCCTATTGCCCTAAGCAAAAATCAAAAAATTCATTTTACTTTTGCGGGAAATATTGGCAAGGTGCAAAATCTAGAGAATATCATCAATGCTTTTTGTTTATTGCCAGAAGAATATCAAAAAAAATCTCAATTGAATATTGTTGGTGATGGCTCTAATCTGATGAATTTAAAAAAACTTTCAAATAACAATCCAAACATAATTTTTCACGGCAAACAAATGCGTGAAGATATGGCTAAATTTTATAAAGCGAGTGATTTTCTAATTGTATCTTTAATTGATAAGCCAATTTTTTCGGTGACTGTTCCTGCTAAAACTCAAACTTATGTTGCGGCTAAAAAGCCTATATTAGCTATTATTAATGGTGATGTGGCAGATATTGTAAATGATAATAATCTTGGTGTCAGTGTAGATCCATCCAATGTAGGTTTTATTAAAGAGGCTTTTGAAAAGTGTATAGATATGCCTGAGAATGAGAAATCTAAATTTATCATTAATAATACAAAGTTACTAGAGACGACCTTTAATAAAGATAGTATTATCGATAATTTAACCAGTCAATTAGTTGGTTGTAACGATTAAATGACGAAGTATCTAGTAACTGGAGCGACTGGATTTATTGGTAGACGCCTACTTGGGTTGTTGAACACTATAGAGTGCAATGTTAGATTGCTTGCTAGATCTAAGGTCGATAATTATGAAACAGTTGTATGTAATCTGGAGCAAGATAGAATATCTAAACACACACTCGAATCTGTAGATACAGTTTTTCATCTTGCGGGCTTTGCCCATGATATGCGTGATGCAAATAAGATTGTAGATCTTTACTATAAAGTTAATGTGAGCGCTACAGTTCAATTGGCCAATCTTGCGGCAGAGTCTGGTGTCAAGAGATTTGTGTTTGTGAGTAGTGTTAAGGCGGGTGGAGCTCCACCGCTTGGAACATGTGCGAATGAGAAAGATCAGAAAAATACAGAAGATGTTTACGGAAAAACGAAACGTGAAGCAGAATTAAAGTTATTAGAGATAGGTCGAGTTTCAGGTATGCATGTTTCAATCATTCGCCCCGCTTTGGTTTACGGCCCTGATGTGAAGGGTAATTTACAGTCGATGTTATCTGGAATTGAGAGGGGATGGTTTCTGCCTTTACCTGAAACGG